>Ga0163217_1091542_pt1 | contig 16933 bp, 13 predicted proteins | sample SynspAceP_FD_185933 | JGI IMG/M metagenome (GOLD analysis project Ga0163217, IMG submission 185933) | Saline lake microbial communities from Ace Lake in Antarctica - Synechococcus sp. Ace-P (PacBio error correction) | ecosystem: Environmental > Aquatic > Non-marine Saline and Alkaline > Saline ... | reverse complement strand
TACTGACAGGACGGCCTGTGCTCCTCTGCTGGCCAGTGTGGGCCGTAGGGAGGAGGACGAACGGCAAGAAATTTCCGCCATACGGAGCAGGTAGGACTGGTGAGGAAAATACCGCAAAAGTCTCCATCGGACAAGCATAGCTTAGACAGTCTCAAGCCAGAACGACAGCTAAAAACTTGACAGAACTCACTGGAAACGGAATGGTAGGATATTGTCAAGTGACGAGACATCAATAATGTTCAGGCCTTAGTGGGCGCGCTCGCTCAAGGCACATTTACAGTTAAAAAGAATTCACGCAAAAAATGTAGCCTTAAGTTTTCAACTGCAACTCCAGGCAACTGCGCAGGCTCAGTTTCCTCTAGAATCCACCACTACTTCACTTTGAGCGAATGAAACTGATCAGCAGCGTTTCCCAATGGCTTCAACTTCACAATAATTACCAAATCTTGCATGTTCTAACTTGATTGGCCGTCCCACAAAGTCCTCAGCGACAGAATCCTGTAAAACCACGGATTCTTGCCAGAGCAGCAAAGTGTGAGGAAGATTGTAAGCGATTAAAGCACCACAATGCCAGCAGGAACCGCCCCCTCTTCATCCTGTGCATCAGCGATTCCGGCCTAATCCGTGGGGGAGAATCTCGAACTTCGGCCACGATGCCGATACTGGCGGTCAGACCGAATAACGTTGTGGATGCTGGCCGCAGAGCCCTGGCCAGGCACTGGTTGACATTGAGCAGGTTCGATCTGATCCACCAGGCGGTGGGTGGAGCCTCGTGAGCGACGGACTACGCCAAACCAATCGAAGAATGGCCAGACAAGCCCGCATTGTGCGCCTCGCACAGCAGGGCCCTTTGCGGCCTACATCGCCAAGGAAAAGCCTCTGCCCGCATCTTTGCGATACTTTTTGTGGCGGACAACGGTCTTCGAGTGGATGTACAAACCAGCCGCCGCCTGCCCGGACACATCATTCACACCCACTAACGCGATGCCGGCTATGTGGTGGGGGTGCGGCGTCGAGAGGCCACCGGCACCCTCCCTTGAACTCCACACAAACGGTGCCACCTCTCTCGGCGTGATAAATTGAAGTGGCGCGGCTTGATGGCGAGGGCCACCACGATCTCGAGCATCCGAAAATAAACGAGAAGAGTGCGTTAATCACAATGGGCTGCAGCGTTTTTCTGCCGAAGATACTAATGTGCTCTCTAATGCCGAGCTGATCATCACCAGCACACGTAATGAAAATGGAGGATCAATATGGGCCTCTACGACTACTACACTCCGGAGAAGATAAAGCAAGGGAAATTGATTCCGCCTGGACCGATCGTGCAAAGCTGTTTCATCCCGCCGAGCAAGAAAGGGACTCCCCCTGCCAGCTCGCCCCCAACCCTGGATCGGACTGCCGCTCAAGGATCCAAACCAAGCGATGATTTCTGGCTGCTCTGGCCGGCCTGATCAAAAGAACGCAGAAATTACTGCTTCACCATTCGGTGGAAAGCCTATTGGGCGAATCCCCAGACCTGCAACAGGTCTGGCTTCCAATCTTCAGTCGTAGATAGTGGCTGGCAAAACCGCGATGAACCATCCGCGACCCTTGGCTAGACTAATGCACAAGGGCTGCTGTTTGCCGAACGCTGGCTGTGGCGATCAATCCTGGCACAGAGACTCTATGGGCCTGCGGCACTTTCCCAAGCATCACAACTCCGACGACGTACCAGGCATAATCGGCAGGTTGCCGACTGATCGGTGGGGGGATATTCATCAATCGCAAGCCCTGACCGAACCCTTCGGTCTCACCCTGATCTGAGGCGGCCGCCTGCGTGACTACCGCTGGTGGCCACCGAGAACGCGTGGCCCCGTCGACATCATCGGCAAACTGCCGAAACGGGGCTTCTGGGTTGATCCACTCGATTAAGGGGGCGATCGCCAGTTGCCCCTGAAACAGTTGCTCCACCGATTCAGGCACTCTGGCAACGCTGCGCCAGGCAACGGCCTTCGCCATGTCAAAGACGCACTATTCCTGGATGCCCATGCAGCAGCCTATCTTGCAGCGGATCCCCGAATCCACCGATCGCCATCAGGCGCGCCGCGCCGTACCCGCTTCGTCCGGAAGGCAGATCGGACCGGGCCGCCTCCGCCCTGTTCACGGCCAGTCGACAACAACATTGGCTGGTGATTGTCGAAGCCTCTGCTGCGAATCATCGAAACCGTGCGCCCGCCACCGCCGCCCAGTTCGTCTTTTCGGCATCGCCACCGGCCGCCGGCTTTGATTCGGTCCTGAAGCTGATCCGGGGCCTTATGGCATCCCAGCTCCCGATGGCTCATCTACCCAGCCTGGGAAACAGAGAATCCACTTACTCAGGCCCAGTTGTTCGGCGGGACATCGCCTGGACCACCCACATCGGACCACGTCTGGACGCCCAAGGGTTGTTGCGGCGCGGTTCTGGAGGCATCCCGGCCTGAAGACCCAGTGGCAAGGAAGAACAAGAGTCGCTACAAACTCTCCTACTTCTACGATGCGGTGCAGAGGCCCCACCGCTGGTAGAAATTCAATCCATTCCTGGCGCCAAAACGGGAACTCTCCCGTGGAATGCCATCTTGTTCGTTCGGCCAGTAATGTCCGATGTTGATTCCGAGCCCGGGCCTCGAAAGGACAGGGCGTTGAAACGCTACGTGCTCAACCAGCGGCAAGGTTATTGCCCCCTGGGAGCGGCAGCCTGGTCACCGGGGGTCCGGCGGGCGATTGTGGGACATTGCTGCGAGTTCAGCAACATGCTGGGCGTGGTTGTTTTCCAATCGCAAACACTGCGGAGGAACTCTCCCAACCTTTCGTGAGAATGGAGCGTTGTGTATTTTGATTGAGGAGCCCAACTTCGCGAAAGGGGTTCAATTGGAAGCCATGAGGGCACAAATACAAAACTTCTTCTCCAGCAGGGCCCGTCTAGGATTTTGCCCCTCCTGAGGTCGCTGATCAAGCCTGAGCCCAAACCGGAACCTTCTAGCGTTTACAGCCAATTCCGCTTCGGTCATCCTCCTTTCATCTTATCAGATCCACGATCAGATTCAGCCATCCGCTCCAGGCCCTGGCCTTCGGCTTCGGTTATAAGGAACGTCGCCTAGTGCCGTTCGATTGAGCCAGCACCCCACCAGATTCAGGCTCTCCCCCTTGTCTTGAATGTAGCGAAAACAAGTTTCCCATTCCCTTGCTGAATTTCAATGCATCTCAACGATCTCCAAGCCCGAAATTTCGCCGCCCAAGACCTACGCCATTTTCTACACACGGCTGGGGGGCAAATTTCTATATTGCCATCCACTCCCCCTGTCCAGCACGCTCTACGGCCACCGCGATTGATTTCAACATCCAGACCTAAATCTGGTTTGAAACGGATGGCGACCGGGCTACATCCAACGCAGCGCGAGTTGGCAGGAGCTCGACATTGGAGCGGGAGCGTGACCACAAACTGGTTTCTCTTCCCAGAAGTTTGGGTGGGGATGGCTCATTTACACCAAATGGGTTTCGCGAAAACCTGGAAGACCTGGCCTCCACAAACAGATCGGCTACCTCCAGGAGCTGGCATTCCAAACATAGGTGCACATGCAGCCGATTCTGAAATGGTCCAGTTGCCAGAGTGATGGTGGTTATGCCGTAAGCGACTTCCGGCAGATCGATGAGCGCGTGGGAACACTCACACATTTCGCCCAAAAGTGGCTTGATGGGAGTTTCGCAAAGCGCGAGATCCTGCTGCGCTTCATGACATCATTTTGAATCACACCCTCGATGAACCACGCGTTGGGCCAGAAGGCCAAGGCGGGGAGACTCACTACCAGGATTATTTACTACACTTTTCGAGATCGGCGGATTCCGATATCTACGAGGCAAAGCATGCCGCAGGTGTTCCCGGAACCGATCCCGGCAAACTTCACCGGAGTGGGGAGATGCAGCGCTGGGTGATGAGTGTGTTTCATCACTACCAGTGGGACCTGAAATTACTCAATCCAGAGGTGCTGATCCAAGATCTCGATACTCATTCTGTTCTGGGGCCAATCAGGCGTTTGTCGATGGTGCTCCGCCTTGATTGCGGGGCCTCTCTGGAAGCGGCTTGGCAAGCAAACCTGCCAGAACGAAACGCAAAGGCCCACCTGAATCCTGCAGCTTGCTCAAAGGGGACTGCTGCCATGTCACCCCGCGCCGAGCGTGCTGTCATGTCGGCCGAGGCGATCGTGGCCGCGGGTGCGCGGAAGTCACCAAAATACTTGCGAAGATGCGATCGTGGACAAGATATGAACGAGTTGGCCTATTACAACGCCCACCCTGGTTGGATGGCGTTGCTCTGGGAGTGCCACCGCCACAAGAACGGCCAAAACTTCTCTGCCAGGGCCTCAAGAGCCTGCCAGGGCAAGCTGGACCGGGCCACCTGGCTGGAAACTACGTCCCGCTTGCCAACAGACGACATCGGCTTCGGCTTAAATGATGATCAGGACATTCCGGGCGTCGGCTATGATACCCCGCGCCACCGTCGTTTCTCTCACCGGGAACTATTTCACCCGGGGCCAGGGCCTTCGACGGCCAGGCCAGGGGGCTGGGCCTCAACCGCGACGATGCCACAGGCGATTGCCACGAATCTGCGGTTTCGTTGGCTTCATGGCGGGCCTGCGAAAACCGCACTGGAAGCCGACGATCCAGGCCCTGATCCAAGCGGCCATCGCACCGGATCTGCCTGCTGCACGCGTGATCCTGTCCTTGCGTGGCATCCGCTGATCTACAAACGGAGGGACGCCATCGGCACCCTTCAACGTACTTTAACCCAGCTTCTCCCGATTGGATCCCAGCAAGAGCCATGACAACCGCTGGGGCCACCCGGCAAACAAGAGTCAATTGGAAAACGGCCGAGCGGAAGCGCAACCAGGCGGGGAACGGTTGAACACAGCCTGTTTGGCGGCGGATGCAAAAAAAACTGGATCGCTCATCCGCAAGGAGATCCCCGCCTTCGCTGATATTTTCAACAACAAGCTTGAAACTGCTGCCTGGCGACAAAAAATAGAGAAGCGAATCTGTTCGTATCATTTGCAATTAGAAATGTATCTCTCTTTCTGTCTCGTGACATGGTGAACGTCTTCAACCCGCGCAGCGTCCTCCGACCTGGTGGGTGTATCGCCAATTTCGACAAGCAGCGGTCTCCAGAGTCAGAGGGCGTCAAACCTGCGAAGTATCCCTACTGCCGATGGTGTACCCTAGAACTCTATAGGTCTCTCCGTGGATCGTGTCGCCAAGCGTGCCGCTCCCCACTCGTGCGAGCGAGCGGGAGTTCTGGCCGCTTGAGTCTGCTGGGCCAGCTATTTTCTCACCTCTGTGTGATCTTCAACTAATATCTCCGAACTTGTCAGTGCCCGCTGCACGCGCATTCACCAGAGACCCGAGACTCAGAATATGCCCCACAAGCAACACCACCGTCGTATCTCGCGCAAAGAGCTTGTGAGGGTACCCACCCATGGTTGGTTCTTATTCTCAGCACACTGGTTGCAGCACTGTGCGGAATAGTGCGAAGATGGCCCTGCTATACACCTTGTTATGGCCGCAGCGTAAATCTCCGCGCGCCCACCGTGATTTGCGATGTGAGCCTCTTAGAGATTGTCTATCGCATCGGGCTTCCTCTGTGTGCCAAAGATGTGAGTGCGAACCACTCGACCAGGCGTTCAGGTGTACAGTCTGTCAATCACCTGACATAGCTCTCAAGCTTCCGATCGCGCCCTGTGTGAGCTACGTCATATGCGTGCGTGCCCGAGGTGCAGCCCCCTCCACGAAACGCCTTCGCGCCTAGCTATGCCAAGGTCTTCCTATCAGGCATGGTTGTGGGAAGATAGTCGCATTTCTTGCGAGGCCGAAGATTCCTGAGCACAGAACAGAGCGCAGCCGGCTAAACGCTACACATGCGTGGAAGCTATGATGTGTATGCAGCGGTGTACGATTGACAGGAAACATTTCGATGTAATCGCGTGCCAGGGAGTGGGCGCAACACAGATTACGAGATCTGACAGAGTTCTAGAAATCACGCTCCGGCACGTTCAGTCAAGATAGGCTGATGTATAGAGCTCTCAACCTGCTCCGGAGTGGCGCTGAATCGTGCGTGCAAGTTGCTCACACATTGCGCGCCCGAACGTGCAGCGCGGATGAAGTCGTCTCTGGCCTCGAGAAATTGATCTGGGCCTTTAGCTGAGACGAAAGGATCTGTGGCTGATCTTTCGGTAAGTTTATCTATATCCGTCTTGCCGCCTACCAACGGTGACAGTTGTAGGTGCGCGAGCAGAGGCGAGAGCGTGTGGGTATGTGCTCTCTTCTAGTGTCTGCTGGGTTCCGCCAAGTATTGGCGGGATCCCGATAGACCTTCGATGCAGTACTCAATCTCTCTATCTGGGCTGCGGCTGAAGAATTCTTGACGACATCTAAGGTCCTACTTCTCTGGCGATTTAGCTGTGGCGTGTCCTCGAGAAGGGTCCCTAAATGTGCCTGCTAAGAAGAGTCTATCCGCAAGCCCCCCCGTGCTGATAATTGCTGGGGCACTGCCATGCGGGAGATAATCCAATGTATCCCCAGCAATAAGAACGTCTTTGAATATCATCGGTAAAGTGTTAGAAAGCTGCCAACCAACTCTATAGCGCGGGCGACACCCGGCCCAGGACTAGCTGCTGAGCGTGCTGTTACGGTCGTGGAGACACGGCTCCGCGGCTGCTATGTATTCTCCGGCATATCCTTTTCTCGCGGAGCCTGTAGCAATCGAACCTGTAATTTCGTATAACCCGGAACCATCCTAAGCACCTCTTAGGCTGGATTGCAGACACATTCGTCTCGCGAAGCTAGACCGAAGTATGTCTCGCAAGTCGACTGCAACCAGCGTGAGGACATTTGCGTAGTCAACCCACACTTCTCTCTATCGATGAGCCCGGCTGACCACTGACAAGATACTGAGCAGCGTCTGAAGAATACCGCAGTAGCGAGAACGTATGAAACAGCCAGGCAAATCTTGGGAAACTCGGCCAATACACATGGCCATCCGTATCATTCACCGCTCCGCCGCATCGCCCGGGCGCCAGGCGTGGACACCACACTTGCGTCGACGCTGCGCTCGCGTGCAGTATGTGGTCGGAGAAACGCTGGGCTACCCCGCTACCTGGAGACTGTAAACGGCAGGGCAGGTGCCGCCACATGGCTCTCGGTACAACCTCAAGGCCTCAGCAGTGCTCTCAATACGTGAAGAATCGAGCTGATCGACTGTAATAGACGCGTATGAGGTAGAGAGAAAAACAACAACCATAACGACACCATGATGCGCAGTATTGACACTCGGATATACTTGTCGCAAAAGACGCGCTGCCTTAGCCCATACTCTTCGCCGGCCATAACACTGGTCTTAATGGTGGCTGCCTCTTATTGTTTCTTCTTTAAGCAGCGCAAATTCTCTCTACTATAATCTCCTATATCCACGTCAACTGTGATATATATGAGTAAGAATATTGCGCGGAAAGAAATCAATTAAAAAAGCTCCATCCCAAATATAGTATCTGAGACGGCAAAATAGGCAATGCGGAGGTAGTGTGCGCCACGGTATAAAGATTTGCGAATGCAGTATGGATATCAGTGAACCTTAGCGATGTGTTTCTACGTCTACCAATACGAGCGTCCTAAATCAGCGAATACAAGTCTCCTCTATTGAGTGCGCTATACTGTGCTTGGGCATAATAGAGAGGTATACATAGAGACAGCGAGTTGTGGCAACCTGCATGCACTGGTGACTAGTACATGTCTTCTCTAGGGTTGTAGAGCGTGGTGAGGCACAGCGGCGGTATAGCACCGCATGCCGAATCTGGGCGGCTTCGGTCTAACTAGAGCCATGGTATAGAGATGTGCTAGTGGTCCTCGGGCGAGTCGGCGGTATGAGCCCAGTAGAAATGCGTGTTGTGCCGCGTGGAATATGTTCCAATACATGCATTAGAGACAGTGCAGTTTGGCATAAGTCGGATCAAGGCGTTCTCGGAACATGAGTGCAATAATGGTTAGTCACCTGGGCTCGCAGTGAGTCAGTGATAGGGGGTGGATGCGTGAAATCCTACGAATATCACGGTGTACCTGTAACGAGCTCTCGGTGTAATCAGCGCTCCGAGTCATGCTGGATATGCTGATCGTGCTCTTCCAGAGGCTGGGCTTGGATGGGTTCCGGTCAACTTCGAACAGACCGCGAGACTGATATGTAAGGGCGCAGATCTATATGGGGGGGCCGAGAACGCGGGCTTGCGTCTCACGCGGGACACGTCGCAGCTGCTGGGCCGCGCGTTGGCCGCGCTTCTGCGCTACCCGTGAAAATCGATGCTGGGCGGAATCGCATTGCAGTGCTTCTACATCGGTTGTAGTCCGACGGGGGAGTCTGCAGAGTGAACGCAGCCAGTCTTGGGGAACCCTTCCTGAGAAAGTCACGCCCACCTCCCGGTAGCGAGCGGTGCCACTAGATAACCGAGCGCCTCTAGGAGTTATCCATTGCTCGGCTTATCTTCGGGCGCTAGATCGCCGTCGGAATCCGAGAGACAGGAGGCGCGGCCCCCTCCGGTGTGGCGTATCCACCGATCCAGGGTGGTGGATGCTATCGCCTAACGAGATCCAATCCTGAAAGCCCAACGCAACATACCATGCTGCCACTGTGAGTCATATCAGATCGCATATGAGTCCTTGGCGACGGCTGTCTTGGTCTCTGCATATGGGACAAGTCCAGGTGGAGCGGTGCGTCAAGATCTGCGCGCGCTGTCAGAGACGCCAGCTTAGGGATATCAAAGATATACGTGGGTCGCGTCGAAGTAGGTCTCAGTGGTGATGAACGTCATTCCAATGAGAGTACATCAACGTGGATCAATATAACGGAGTGGTCGCGACTAGCTCCAAATTGGACGGCAACCTTCTTCGATTCCTGACTAACGGCGTATCCGGATCTGACGGCGATCCACCACCGCCAGCCTGAGGTCGTGTGTGACGGTCTCCTGGTGCGCGCTCGCGTCGATCGCGCAGGTGAGCGCTTCCTGCCCCATAATTGTCTTGATCGAAGCCAGGAATTCTAGGCGCTCGGAGAGTGAACTTTGTGGAGGCGTGCACTGATGCGCCCGCACGCTGCGACCCTGGGCGAGTCAACTTTGAGCTAAGACTTGGTGACGCGCACGCTAGCGCGCGCTTTGTGGGGGTCATGCCACCTAGAAGACTCCTAACAGTGGTGGCCCGTTGCGACATAATGTCAACGGATATGTCAGAACGGTCTCGGGAAATACACCGGTTGCGACCCGCGCGCCATTAACGAGAGGTGGGAAAGCAGGCATTCGGCTTCTCGGTGGCTGCCGGCCGGGGTTGCCCTTCAAGCTTGGGATCGGCTGGTGTTGCTGCGGCTGATTGGCCGGCGTGAAACGGGGTCAGCGTTGTGGATTTACGAAGTGTCTCAGCCAAGTGTAGTTGAGCCGAACTGTTGCTAGTGCGCTCAGTACAACTAGAACAACTATAGAACTATGCCGATGCCTGCTGAGGAATAGTCGCGAGTGAAGCGGGAAGACCGCTGCGAACCTCGACACATGTCAGCGGTCCCCTGGTCAGGCATGGCGGCCAAGGGATATGAGGTCTGTACTCAGGATACGGAGTTTTCCATCATTGGTGAGAGTGTCTGCTCGTGCTGTTTACTGATAAATATATGCTGTATTTTACTCACCACCAGGTTCTGTAGGAGAAACTCGTGGATGTGTGTGGAGACAGCCCAGAGGGGGGAGATAAGCCGCTGTCATAGTTCCCCCCCCGCTTCTCACACCCCCACCCTTCCGGACAACGCTTGCCCTGCTTTCCGCGCGTAGCCCCCGCCGCTACCTCACTTCTCGTCGCCCCCCACCCCTCACCTCGCGCCCCCCCGCGTCCATTCGCGCTGAACCGCTCGCCCCCTCTGATCTCTCCACACACCTCCCCCCTTCGACCCCCGTTGCGACGCTTCCACCTCTTCTCACCCTCCCAAACGCTCTCCGCTCCCGCGGCTTCCCACTCTCCCTCTCCGCTTTTCGCGGCGCGCGACACACACACAGCAACCGCCATCTGCTTCCGCGCGCCCCCCCACTCGCTGGTCCTCTCCCCCCCCCCCCCCCGCGTCGGGCCTTCCTTACCAGGCCTCCGGGGCCACTTTCTACAACTCGTCTCGCGACCTCGCCGCCTCTCCCTCCCTCCTGGGTGTTCATGCCCGGGCCCGTCCCGCCACCCTGCCCCCCCCCCCCCCCCCCCCCTCCGCCCGCCTCCCTCGCCTCCCTTGGGGCGACCCTCCTTCCCACTACCCACACCACCGGGTCGTTGCACCAATCGTCGCCTACGGACCCCCCGCGCGCTCCCACCCCCTGACCTACACAACACAACACTCCCCCCCCCCCTCCCTCCCCCCCCCCACCCCCCCCACCCCCCCCCAACAAACAAAAACACCCCCCCCCCCCCCCCCCCCACCCCCCCCCCCCCCCCCCCCCCACACAAGAAAAACAAGAAAACAAGAAAGACCCAGTTTGAGAACGGCGAGATCCATCATAAGAAAGCAGTAACCAAGGAAGATAGAATAGGCCACCCCCCCCCCCACCCCGCCTCCAATTTGGCGGGGGGGGTTGCATGGCGGCGGGGGGCGGCCCCCCCCCGCCCCCGGGCGGGCGCGCGTGGGGCGGCGGGGGCCGGGAGGCGCAGAAAAAAAAAAGGGGTCCAAGACTGCAATACGTATTTGTACAGGTTTTGCAGTCCGAAAAGCCGCTGTTTAGGTTCAGTTCATTCGAGCTGCCGTATAATTTCCAGCTTTTCATTGTTCGCGTTCACACGTCGTAAAAAGCCTTCTTCTATAAAATTACTACGCCATTTGTGATCGCAGAGAGTAAACTTTGCTTCTCTCGCGAGCGCCAGAATGCGTGCCCCTCATTTTGAATTAAGAAATTTTGCGTCGTTTGAACCTGTGGTGCTTTACCACTATTGTCAATATAGCCACTTGGCTACGAATTAGTGACTATCGCTACGTAAAATGACGTTTCCACTGGCGTGGTAGATTTCATCAGGGGACACCTTCGTTATCTATATCGGCTGATAAAGATCTTTTTGGGCGGGAGGTTTGGGGGGTGCTTTATTTCAGCGGCACCCTTGAAGTGAATTAACGCCCGTTCTTGTCAACGCGGACCAATAAGATCAAGCCCGACAGATTTGGTGCCCTGTAATGTCGTTTGCTTTGCCGCCTATTAAAATGGATCCCCAATGACATACCGACTCACTTGCAGACCGGCAGGGGCAGCAGTTCGCTGTGTTGGTGTTGGCACATCATCAGCCGGCAGTCCGCGGAATTCTCCGTCTGCGGAGGCACTGGCATGATCCATTGTATCCCCATCCTTGTTATTGGCATCGTCCTCACAAACAGCTGTGTTTCCCACGCGTATCCGTCCGGACTGGATATGCTCTCTCTCGACACAAAGTTATCCAGACAGTATATGGTAGCTGATTATTGTGCCTTGGGTGCAACAACCAAGCCGGATTGTCATGGAATCTCGCCTCAATGCAGTGGGTATAAATTAGTCTCGAAAGAAGAGGCGTGTGCATGATCCGTTAGATGCGGTGCGGGATGCGCCGTCGTGCCGTTGGACAATAAGATTAGGCGTAATGGTAAAGGCAGAATAGGGTAGGAGATTGGTGGTGGGGGATGGCCACCGAAGGACAGGATCACGCCCCCCCATGCAGCAGGCAAGATTCGGTCGATGGCCGCTGGATCAAGGGCCTGATCGTCGGCTTTCCAAGTGCGCGTTTACCAGGCCCGCCAGTGAAAAGCCAACGAAACCGCAGATTTCGGGCATCGCCTGCTGGCATCGTCGCGGTTGAAGGCCAGCCCCCGCCTGGGCCGTCGAAGCTGCCGGTGATAATAGAGTCGGTGAGGAAAACGGAACGGTGGGCGCGGGCGTTTTCATAGCCGACGGCCCGGATGTCCTGCATCAAAGCCGAAGCCGATGCGTCATGGCAGCGGACGTGTTCAAGCCAGGTGGCCCATGTTCCCAAACTTGAACAATGCAGGCTTTCTTGAGGCCCTTGGCAGAGAATTTGGCGTATCTTTGGTGGCAGGTGGGCTATCCCAGAAGCAAACCGCCAATCAAGGTGGCGTCTGTAGGCCACCTCGACATTTCCCTTGGCCACGATCGCATCTTCGCCAAAAGTATTTGGTGACTTCCACCGGGCGCCCCACGATCGCCTCGGCGAATGAACAGCAAACGCCGCCTGACGCGCACAGTCTATGCAGCTGCAGGATTCAGGGCCCCTTGCGGTTTTCGTTCTGGGCAGGTTGCTGGCCAAGCCGCTTCCAGGAGGAAAAGGCCACCCGCCAATCAAGCGGAGCACATCGACCACCCGATTGCCAGAAGGAACAAGAAGATATCAGACGAATCTAGGGTCAGCACCTCTGGATGAGAACAGGTACCCACGGAGGTGATGAACACAGCCATCACCCAGCCGCTTGCATCTCAACCCACTCCAGGTGGAAGTGCCGATCCAGGAACACCTGCGGCATGGCTTTGCTCGTAGATATCGGGAGAATCCGCCGATCCAAATTGTTAGTAATAATTCCTGGTAGTGAGTCTCCCCCTGGCCTTGCCTTCTGGGCCACGCGTGTTCATCGGAGGTTGTGATTCAAAATGGATGTCAAAATGAACCAGCAGGATCTCGCCCTGCGAAAACTCATCAGCAAACTTGGCGAAATGTAAGAATTGAGTGGTTCCCACGACGCTCATCGAATCATTTTGCCGGAAGGTCGCTTACGGGCATAACCACCATCACTCTTGGCCCAAACTTGGACATTTCAGAATCTCGGGCCATGATTGTGCACCATGTGATGGCCAGCTCCTGGAGGTAGGCGATCCTTTTGTGGAGCAGGTCTTCCAGGTTAATTCGGCGAACCCATTGGTTGTAAAGGAAGCCATCCCCACCCTCTTACTGGGAGAAGAAACCAGTGTGGTCACGGCTCCCGCCTCCATGATCGGAGCTCCTCCAACTCGTGCGCTGCGTTGGATGTAGCCGTCGCCATTCGTTTCAACCAGATTTAGGATCTTGGATGGCTTGTGAAATCATCGCAGGAATGGCCGCATAGAGCGTGCTGAACAGGGAAGTGGATGCATAGAAATTAGCCCCCAGCCGAATGTGTAGAAATGGCGTAGTCTTGGCGGCGAATTTCGGCTTGAGATCGTTAAGCAAGGATCGAAATTTTCAGCAGGGAATGGGAAAACTTGTTCGATTACCATTCAAGACAAGGGGAGAGAGCTGATCTAAGGTGGGGTGCTGGCTCAATCGAACGGCACTAGGCGGACGTTCTATAAACCGACGCCCAGAAGCCAGGGCTGGAAGAAAGGAATGGCTGGATCTGATCGCTGGATCTGATAGATGAAGGAGGCATGACCGAAAGCGGATTGGCTGAAACGCTAGAAAGTGATTCCCGGCTTTGGGGCTCGGCTTGATCAGCTCGAAGGGGCAAACCTGTCCTCGGAGAAGAAGTTGTAGGTCTTCAATGGCTTCAAGAAAATGCCCCCTGCAGTGGCTCCCTGGGCAAATACACCACGGGCTCATTCCACGAAGGTTGGAGAGTTTCCTCCCAGTGGCGCATTTGGAAACAAACCACGCCCAGCAGTGTTGCCCCGCGCAGCAGTCCCACGCCGCCGGACCCCCGGTGACCAGGCTGCGGCTCCAGGGGGATCCGCCGCTGCGTTGAGCATCGTAGCGCAAAACGCCTGTCCTTCGAGGCCCGGGCCGGAATCACATCGAGATACTGGTCCGAACGACAAGAGGCATTTCACGGAGAGTTTCCGTTGGTGCGCAGTGATGGATTTGAATTTCTACCAGCGGTTGGGGCCTCTGCAGCATCGTTAGAAGTAGGAGAGTTTGTAGCGACTCTGTCTTCCTTTGCCCTGGGTCTTCAGCCAGGGAATTGCCCTCCAAGAACGCGCCGCAAAACACCTTGGTGCGTCCAGACTGGTCGATGTGGTTGGCCTCCAGGCGATGTCGTCCGAACAAACTGGGCTGAGTATGTGGATCTCTGTTCCCAGGCTGGTTAATTGAGCAACATCGGGGCTGGGATGCCATAGGCACACGGAAAGGTCAGCTCAGACCGAATCAAGCCGGGCGGCCGTGGCGATTTGACCGAAGACGAAAACTGGCAAGGCAGGGTGGCGGCGCAAACGGTTTCGATGAATTCGCGCAGGGCTTCGACCAATCACCCAGCAGTTTGGTTGTCGATGGCCGCTTGAACAGGGCGCGGCGCGGTCGATCTGCACTTATCCCGGAACGAAGCGGGTACGGCGCGGCGCGCCTTGATGGCGAATCGGTGATCGGGGCGGGATAAACCGCTGCAGATAGCTGGGCTGGCATGGGCATCCAGCGAAAGTGCGTCTTGACATGGCGAATGCCGTGCTGGCGCCAGCGTTTGCCAAGAGTGCCTGATCGGTGAGCAACTGTTTCAGGGCACTGAGCGATTCGCCCCCTTTATCGCAGTGGATCACCAGGAAGACCCGTTTTCAGGCAGTTGCCGATGAACATGTCAACGAGGCCACCGATTCTCGCGTGGGCCACCAGCGTAGTCGGCAGGCGGCCGCCCTCAGCAGAGGTGAGACCGAAGGGATTTCGGTCAGGGGCATGGAAATTTGTGAATACCCCCCCGAGTCGGCAACCTGCCGATAAAATGCCTGGAACGTCGTCGGAAGTTGTTGATGCTTGGGAAAAGTGCCGCAGGCCAATAAGAGCTTCGATGCAGATCGATCGCTCAACAGCAGCTTGGCAAAACACACCCTGGGCATTGTCGCCAAGGTCGCGCGATGTCATCGCGGTTGCCAGCACTATCACCAAGATGGCCCAGCTGTTTAGCAGGCTTGGGGGATTCGCCATAGGCTTCCACCAAGGTGGCAGGATTCTTGCGCGGATCAGGGCCGGCAGAGCGCCAGAATCAATCGGCTTGGCTTGGATCCTTTGAGCAGTCATCCAGGGTTGGGGCGGGAGCATAGGGCAAGGGGGGAGTCTTTTCTTGCTGGCGGGATGAAAACCAGCTTGAATCGGTCCCAGCGGAAAAAATCAACCGCCATTTCTTCTCCGAAGAGTGGTTAGTAAAGGCGTAAGAATAGCCATATGATCCTCCATTTCATTTAACGTAGTGCTGGGTTGATGATTCAGCTCGGCATTTAGCGAGAAACATTTTCTTTCGGCAGAAAACGCTCAGCCATGTTTGATAACGCTTCTTCGATCTGCTCGATCGTGGTGACCCATACGCCATCAGCCGCCGCCACTTAATCACGACAACCGAGAGAGTGGCCGGTGTGGATCAGCAGGGGGATGCCGGTGGCTTCGACAGCCGCACCCCCACATAGCCGCATCGCGTAGTGGTGTGAATGATGCGCGGCCAGGGCGGCTGGTTGTACATCCACTCGAAGACGTTGTCCGCCAACGTATAACGAGATAAGGGGCCAGGAGGCTTTCACCTTGGCGATGTTAAGGGCCGCAGGGCCTGCTTCGAGGCGGAGCACAATGCGGGCTTTGTTCTGCCAATTCTTCGATTGGTTTGGGCCGTAGTTCGTCGCTCACGAGGCATCCACCACCCAGCCTGGTGGATCAGATCCGACCACTGCTCAACTGTCAAACCGTTGCCTGGCCAGGCTCTGGCCAGCTCCACAACGTATTTCGTCTGGACCGCCAGTATCGGCATCGTGGCCGAGTTTCGAGATTCTCCCCACGGATTTAGCGTGAACGCTGATCAGCAGGATGGAAGAGGGGGGCGGTCTGCTGGCATTGATGTGCTTATCGCTTACAATCTTCCTCAACACTTGCTGCTCTTGGGCAGGGATCCGTGGTTTACAAGGATTCTAATGTCGCTGGAAGGAACCGTTTGTGGGACGGCCAATCAAGTAAACATGCAGCATTTAGGATATTTTGTGAAGTTGAGCCATGGAAACGTATGCTGATCAAGTTTTCATTCGCTACAAAAAAGTGAAAGTTAGTGTGGGATTCTAGAGGAAACTGAGGCTTGCCAGTTGCTGGAGTTGGCATGTTGAACTTAAGGCTACATTTTTTTGCGTTGAATTCTTTTAACTGTAATGCTGACCATTGAGGCGAGCGCCGCCTAAGGCAAAACCTGAAACATTAATTGAATGTTTCTTCGTTCACTTGACAATACCTACCATTTTCAGTGTTCTGTTCAAGTTTTAGCTGTCGTTCTGGCCTTGGCTCTAGCTTGCTTGCCGATGGATTTGACAAGGTATTTCCTTCAAAGTCTGACCTGCTCCGTTATGGCGGATTCTTGCCGTTCGTCTTCCCTCGGCCACTGGCCACCGGGAGCAAGGGAACCGTTCCTGTCAAGTTTCGGTCCGTCTCGAGAGGGTGGGGCTGGCGGGCAAAATTTCAATGTCCAGCTTGACCAATCCAGTGCTTGGCGTCGATTATCTTCCGCTGGTTATCGTCAAGTGACGGATTACATGTGGATCCTGCACTTCTTTCCTTGCTTGATTATCAGACAAAAGCCGTGTAATGTTTATTTGACTTCTGCTTGTTCGGTGCCGTTCCAGCTTGTTAGTCGCGACTTTTAGCCCGCTCGTTCCGAATTTCTCCCTCCAGAGTCGTCCCTGGTTGACTCCCCGGCCTTTGGTGCTTGAGCCGTAGAGGCTGCCGCTCCTCTGGCGAGCCTTGGGCTTTTCTCCGTCGATTGCACAGGCGCTCCCAACAAAACAGGCTTGTCATGGCACGCAAAACAAGGGCGCTGTAGTTCGGTGAAGAAGCTTCAGTTCCTCGCCCAACGCTCAGGGGGATGATCAGCCTCCACCACCAGGTGATCGCTGCTTGGCTCCCACGAGTTGAAACGCCCCGGACGGCGGCTTCCAGGACCGCAGGCATCAAGGCGTCCTGG
>Ga0163217_1059492_pt1 | contig 16938 bp, 8 predicted proteins | sample SynspAceP_FD_185933 | JGI IMG/M metagenome (GOLD analysis project Ga0163217, IMG submission 185933) | Saline lake microbial communities from Ace Lake in Antarctica - Synechococcus sp. Ace-P (PacBio error correction) | ecosystem: Environmental > Aquatic > Non-marine Saline and Alkaline > Saline ... | reverse complement strand
ATGACGCTAGAAGAACGGTAATACCAGTTTGCGCTTTAGCATATTTGGTTTTAAGTCTGCGTAGTTCCAGTTAACAACCAAACACTATTAATGTTTCCCTAGAAGAAGAGTAAGCAAATCTAGAAGGGAAGTAGTTGTAGTGGGTATGGTACCAAAGAAGGCAACAGTTACCGGTGCGGTTACAGCGGTTACAAGACCAGTTCTTGAAAGCTCCCCCGCAATTTAGTGCTCTAACTCCTTGCTGGTAGATTACCAGGTGTTAGTTTATTATCCAAAGTTACAGTGGAGAACCCGGTAAGGGACCAATCTACTATTAGTATCGTGGTACCAATTAACATAGGTTAACAATCAAACCATTGACTTGTTATTGATGGTAATCGCTGATAAGATGGTGGTAATTAGCCGTATTAATTAAACGACATGCAAATACTCAGTTTGAAAGATGCCTCTGCTTGCCTATTTTATGGCGCTAGAGCAGCGCAAACGCGCCATTATTGTCACAACAAAAAAACCGGAAATGTCGGTAAAAAATGGAAGTGAATATTAAACCGCTGATTTTGGTGTAAAATTACTAGACCAAATAGGGTTCCTGAAATGCTAGGCAGTTGAGTATTCAGACTATCATGAATTGAATTGGCTATTATAATTAGTAATATTCCTGCCGGACAAATGGGGTTCAGCAAATAGCGCATTTCAAAATACTGCATGCCTACACTATTCAGGAAGTACCCTGCAGAACTGTTAAACGCAGCGTTTTAGCCCTGAGGCTGTAAATAATCACAAGAACTAATGCTTGACCCATATTATATTCCTGACACGGCACTGGTTCGGAGCTACGTTTCAAAGATTGGGCAGAGCACAACCGCAGAATCTTCTGTAAGGCGGAAGTGAAGAACCTTCAAATACTACCGCATCACTTGGTATTCAGATCAAGGTGTATTGTACAAAATTCAGGCAAAACCGCTAGTCAACAATATAATCTTTAGGATCAATACAGATGCCTAAAATCTAGACGATATCCTATCCACTAATCTAAGTATGGATATAGAAAAGATATAGAAATTTTCCAACAAGAAAGTGCTGGCTATTTCAGGATGTGATGAGAGGTAGACCCAATTGCCGCTCCTAATGGACTACTCAGGACCAATATTGGAAATGGACAAACCACCGTAGTATTATACTAATGCAAACTGGTTAGATTAAACAACTCAAACCGATTTTTTACAATTTACAGGTTCTGTAGAATTAATAAAACCCATGGGTAAAGCTTAACCTTAACCTTATTGGCTGGTGTAGATCAAAGCCAACAGCCAGAAAAATGTATGGCAAAACACCTTGGACCACGTATTCATTTGGATCGTGCCAATTTAATGCAACCGGCAAACCCGTGTGACTGGAAACCATTTCGTTTCTAAGTGTACAGATGCAAAGGTTAACCTCAATCCTCGTCAAAGTTTTAAATACGAAACCTAACGGCTTTATTGAATTATGATAAAACCATAGGTGATGAGCATACCATTAATTTACTAGCGGGCGTAACCCGTGAAAATTTTCAAGGGCGAATTTTTGTCGGCCTTTAGAAGAAATTACCTTGTCCATGCCGTTGACTCAAATGAGCTGTGGTGGTGAAGTATGGCAGGTTACCAATGTTTGGCTATAATAGGAACCCGCCTCTGGATATTACGTCGTGCACAATACAACTCAAGGAAAAATATGTTAGCTGGAATTTATTTGCGTAGATGGATCTACATCTTCCCAGGTAATGATGCGTTTTGGTTTCTTCCCTGGTGTGCTTTGCCAGGAGGACATCACATAAAGAAGATGGTTTCAATGAGTTGGAATCTATAGACTACCCTAAAACTACGGCTCTTATGTCAAGTGGGTACACAGGAGTTTTCTTTCAAGGTGCATTGACAGGAATATTGCCTAATTTATCCATTTTATGATTTGGGAAGTTTATCCTATTGTTATGGGTCGGTGCAAACCACCCTTACGGACAACCCTTATTGGCGAACCCTGTTTACTTGGTGAAAGCCCAGATAACTAACTTAGCCTTGATGGTATAATCCTTGGATGGGAATATTTGAGGGCTTTACTTTCGAGGTACTTTTTAAACAGGACGGATCAAAAATCTGATTCAAAAGACAGGTTCTACACCAGGTTCTTCAGTATATCAGATTTATGTGCCTCCTGTTAATGCGGTAAAGTAGATAATGAAGGGTTTGAATTTGCCCATTAAATTTATGTGGGATGCCAGATGGCTTTAAATGGGATGTTGGTGTAAATGGTGGTTATGCCTACAGAACAGTGTAGTCTTTTTAGATGAAATTCCTAGGCGCACCCAGATTTATCAATTTGCAAGAGAGCAGACCAATTGTCCGACTTAGGTATGCAGGTTGCTGATCTGGGTGTTTTATCAGATAGAGGCGGCGTGTCAAGTAACATTAGGACTATAAGTTGCTGAAAACCACCAATTAGAACCAGAGACATAGAATTAAGACATTAATGGTGATGGGCGCCATCAATGTATTTCTGCGACACTATGTCTCTTAGAGAAGCATTACATATGTATCATGTGCCCAAAACTTTTAAACTTTTGCGCGCAACCTTTAACGCTCGATAAGAATTTTGATTTATCATAACTGTTACAAGGTGCTTAACAGCGTGCAAAGCTACCGCTCCTGACAGGAGGCAGGTGATATAGGTAATTACGCCTTAAATATACTTTGATAATAGCATGGAGTCCAGATAATTCCAAGAGTGTAAACCCCAAGATTGGCAAGTAGGGGGATACCTATTATAGTGGTGTTCATACGGGCCTAATAACACTTATTATTAGTTAGCAAGATATATCAGACTTAATTAAAAAACGTTACTAGTATGCATAGCATACTAATTCCCAAAAGCAATGATTAGCCAATTCGATATCGTCATTTTAGAGATTTACATCGTGGTGGTCTCAATTTGGCGACGTGTGGGCAGCACAAGACATTTATGATCGGAATCAGCGAGTAATAGATGGCTTAGTTATCCACAGAGTCATTATTAACACAGGTTTTAGTTTTAACATTTTTAAAAAAAAAAATCATGAAAAAAGAGAAATTGTAACTCGCTTAGGCCTATTAACGGTAGCCTTAAGTAATCCAGATATCGTGCTAATGAAGACTTTTAGATAGACAAACCCCTAGATTTCATATATATCAGCAGATGCACTGGGGCAGATGCGTGACATTGTCGCAAGCATTAGGATTTAATGTAATATTCATCCCTTGGCTATGTGGTTGGAAGAAGAAGGATTGGTCATCTATTTAACGGATGAGGGCAATGTTTTACCTCCTCTGGAGAGGCATTCAATGTAATAACGAAGGATCTCTTTCTCCCTCAGAAACTGGGAACGTAAACAGTAGCCACAAGGGAACGAATATTATTTGGCGGTTCGTAAGGCAATATTTGCCATACGAAGAATTACCAAACGCTACTTGATGATCAAAAGTCTAAAAGATCAGCTTACTTGTTAAGCCATTTTTTAACCGCTTATTATTACCATCAATTAAGCAGCTACTATTCGGAGCGCACCACTTATTGAAACACACATGGTTTGGATGAACGACTATCTCGGTGCAGAGGTACCTGGCTGAAAATGTTGAATTCATTGTTTGTCTGATTTAGACCAAGCAATATCGTTACTGATGGGCAAGGACATTACCGCTGTGTAGAGGCATCTAAGTTAAGTGCTATGGTCTAAATCAAGGAGTAATAATTTATGGCAGCAAGTGACTTACGTGACGGCCTCCACAGCAAGTTGCTAGAATCTTCAGTATTAGGAAGTTATATTCTAACCTTGATTTATTAGCGATATACCTACTGGTATTAGACCGCACGTCTGGAATACGGCGCCATAAACGCGAGCAGCTTATGGGCTGTTTTAAGATTGAAACAGACAGCGGTTACAAATTGTGGGTTTACCGCACCTGCAACAGCGGAAGATGCTAAAGATAACTGTATGTTTCTGATTGCTAGGTGGTGGAACGCTATAGTGGATCCGGGCAGCAAGAGCGAGAACTATTATTTGACGTACAACATACACCATATTACAGTAGAAAGTAATTGGGCCTTTAGTGGTATTCACCAAGGTAAAATTAATGGTGCCTAATGGTATCATAACTGGGCAGGTAACACACCTATACAACAATGGTTTGATGATTATCATTATGATGGGATGTTCTATTTTGACGGGGACCAATTCCTGAGCATGCAGCTGCTCCTTAGACGAGATGTAGAGACCCAAGGCTTTCTGCAACCTATTCTTTATGACGGTCTGTGGATGGAAACCTAAGGACCACCAGATGTTGCTGCAATAGACCCTTTAATGCAGATTCAAAAATCCGGCAACCTATGCGATGGTTCTGGGAGAATAATAAATGAGTTGATATGAGAGCTTCTCCTAATAGAGAACTGGAAACGGTAGTTAGAACAGGTTATATGTTCGAAAGTTTATTGATGCAGATCTGCTGTAGAGACAACCAGTCCTAGTGCACAATTAGTTCCTTGCCATTGTATAGATATACGAAGTACTTCGTAATTATGTTGAAGCTCAATCGCTTACTGGAGATGAAGTGAAGCTAGAAATTGTGGAACAAAATTCGTTTAGAGCAGGTTATGCCTTGTCAAACTTCATCTGGCACAGACTTATTGGAAAGCCTACATAAACGAAAGAAGAGCTGAATTGGCATATTGAAAGAGATGCCATTTAGATATCATGACGCAAGAAATGATTGCGCATGATAGCTGACCAAAACTTCAGGTCTGGCATTAGAAGTAATGAAAGTTACTGCTTACCTAAATAAGCAGGTGCTACTCCAAGAATTCCCCTTACTCAATTACGACCAAACAGTAATGATTATTACCTTACGTTAGACAATAATGAGACGAGAACAAGAACTTGGATGACAAAAAGTACTAATGCCGAAAGTAGAAGATGAAATTAAACCCGTAATGAATTATTAGTTCAGAATTCCGGTTATTAAATAAAATTTATTGTGGAGTTAGTTTTAAATCTTGAGTAATGAAATATCTATCCCTTTTTGGGATAGATTTTTTACTTTAAAGCAATGGTAAAAAATTCTATATCCTAGTTTTTATTTTATTGCTACTACTTCAAAGTTGTACAAGATGAGATAAAAAAAGACGATAATACCTTCTAAAAATAGATAACGATGGCCAAAAAAGACATCGCTGTTTTACTCTTTACCGAAAGGAAACCAAAATATCCCATTCTCAACCAGACCTTACGAGGGTAAATGCCAATGTATTAGCTTAGAAATACCTGTACAATCTGGGCTCTGTGGCTACATGGAGGTTAATAATGGACGACTTACAAGACGATATTTTTCTTCCAATATGGGGGCAGAATAAAATTTTATTTAAATGAAGGCGGTTTAAATTGCAAGATGTACTGCTCTTTCGAAAGTTGAAGGCAAGATTGACTGGTCCATGATTAAAACTGGGATATAACTCTTTCTGCAGATGTACATATGGCGACGAAAAATTAGAGTTGCTATTTATGTATTTCAGGAGCCTTATCAGAGTAAAAGAAAACAATCAACTTTTAGTAATCAAGGGAAACACTTAGATAATATTCCTAATTTTTAAAGAACAAGCTGATACATACGGTTGAGCGAGGCGGCTTCTATAGCTATCTCCCTAACCGAGTATTTTTCTTTAGTTGATTATGACCATAATATTGACCTGATTCTGTATACCCTCTGCGCTCTATTGTAAATATGTGAACCCATGTACCGCGTAATCATCGCACTGACTCATTACTTTATTAAACCGTACGCGCTTCACCCAACATGAATTTTTAACAACATACAATTATACCCCGTGCAGAGGGCAACACGCCTTGTCCTTAGAGCAAAGAGAAGGAACATAAATATTGTTCTGATGTTACTGATATAAGTCCCGAGATTATCATGTGGCTTCATGCTCGCTCAAAACTTATGATCTAAGATGATCGGGCTAGTAGAGTAGGCAGCTGTCAATCTCACAATATGTATAGATCTAGAGCAAAATTCTGTATTAGTCAAAATGATTATTACGGTTCGTTCTATACGTCCCCTCTGAGTAGATCATATCGAGACGAGATAGAAATCGCTACATTCCAGACACATTTAGCTCGCACAAACTCGAGACATAAACGATTCCCATTTCTCAGAGTGGTGTATAGTAGTGATTGTTGAGATACATCATAATGTATGATGTGGCAACCGATAAGTCTTCCACGTTGACAATCTCACCTCACAAAATATGTAACACGCAAAGAGATTATTTATCGTCAATCACGACACCATCTGATAGAAGTCCTCATTTAAAACTATTAGACAGTGTTCTATCCATCTCTAACAACTATGCGACATGTACAATTAGAAGAATTGTCGATGACAACGACTTCAGTGAAACTGTCAGCTATATCTGCATTTCAAACATACAGAGTTGAAGTTGGGCTCCGCGCTATTCGACAGATTTGACATACGAGGTTTTAAAGGATTTTTTCCATTCACTCCAATGAGTATCTATTAACAGGATAATAGCAATAATCATAACTTCATCAAATTACATGGTAAGAGTCCTGTGCTATCGCAAAGATAGTTACAACGTCAAGATGTTTTAGAAACTTATTAAAAATTCGCTGCGTCAGAATGAATTCGATCTACACCAGATAGCCGATGAATTCCAATGTCTCAGCAAGCCACCCAGCTAATATAAGCTGTTATCAGACCATACACTAGCAAATCAGAGAAGGTGCATACAAGTACATAACAGATTAGAAGAACCGATTAGAGACGTAGGTTTGAGGTAGAACTTCAGTGCGTGCAGGTCATGAGAACATAAAAACCAAACCCGTCGTTTATTTAGCCGCGGCCACCAATAAGACTAGTTCGTGACAAAAGGTCACTGGTAGCTGACTGTTACTAGTAAGTATTGACATTAAGAGGAGGAAAAACAAAGAATAAACTCAAAATGGTATTGGCAGAACAAAATTAGTCATTCTTAACAAACGGAGCACCTACAGGTTGTGAGAGGCAGATGCCCAATCAACCAGGTATTTGTCAACGTATGTCACCATACTTCATTGTGATGTTGGTTAGCGAGACATATCGCAAAATTTGACTTCAATTAATGGCCCTTTAGAACGCTAATATTTCAGGTAAAACAAGGTAACGGTTAAGAAGACCATGTTCAGCAATTTAAATTCGGTTGGTTCTAGACGAACGCTGAGGCGTGCAGATCAATGTAAATATAACAGAGCGTGTTAACCCCTGGACTTACGTCAGATTCAAAAAACAGAATCTCGGTAATCAAACTTTCAGAGCAGTAAATCATCTGACGACTCTAATCTGCTATTTTAAAAGGACAGATCGGCTTTTATTTTAAAGCAACGGATCTCATTGATTGGTCCGCCAAGAGTGGACAAAGGCAGACGCTAACAATGATAGGTACTTAGAAACTAGGATAATTAGATAGGGGTGGGGCAGAGGCAAGCCGCTAGTTTGTTTCTCCAAACTAAAATCGAAGAGAAATTTTCCAAAGAAGGATGATCCAGATTATGAGCTAGACGAATGAATAGTGATGATAATGATTATTGCCGTGTCGACTTGCCTTAAATGCAGACGGGAATGAGGTTCTGTAATATCGCAAGGGGGCTGCACACGAGTTGTCGCGGCGAAGTGAAAACGAGCCCCAAGAAGGTTAGCAAGACCGACGTGAGGATCGAGCTAAGTGAAAAGGTGGAGTGTAGTAAGAAACGTGAAGAGTCGGGATCGGACCGGCATGAGGAAAGTAAGTACAGGAACAGGGCCGGATACGGACAGCAAATTAAACGAAATGCGAGTCAGCCGAATGAGGTTGAGAGAGGTGGCGAGTAGGTGTGGGACGAGACGTCCAGGAAATTACCGAGTAAGAGCGGATGGGAAATGAACGAGGGCAAGGGCGTAACGATACAGAGCAAACCAAAAGACAGGACAACACCGTGAGAACCCGGGGAGGACTGACACGAACGCAGCTGGGCGGCATGAGGCGCGCGACATGGAGAAGACTCGGAGATAGAGGTAGAGAGTGGCTCGAGCAGCAAGAGAAAGTGACTAAGATGAGAGAGAGCAAGCGCAAAGAGCAATGAAGGGAAAGGAACCAATAGAGAGTGTGTGCGATAGGGACGAGATCTGCGAGCGACGATGGACCAGCCGGAAAATCTGAAGCCGGAGGAAATGAATAAGTATGGTGAAATAGCCCGACGAGATGGCGGTCACGAAGAAGCGAGACGCCAAACCAAGTGCAACCATAGACACGGGCCGACCCGGCAGTGAATGAAAATGGTCACGGCCAGAGAAATTAAAGCTCTACTGAAGACCAAGACGGTGAAATGGTAGGGGGACGGAAGAAAAGCTAGCCCGAGAACTGAGGAACAGAGAAGATGAGCGTGTGAGGAGCAGGAGAGGGGACGAGCCAGCGCGGCCAAGCAGGAAAGAGCAGGACGGCGGGTAGGGCAGACTGCGGTAAGGAAAGACCGAACACACAAGAAGTGCAAGAAAAAGAAGAGATGCGACTGACGTATCGACCAGACGGCACACGTGATACGCGAGTATGCCGGGGAAGAAAAGTACGAAAAGGAGATGAGCAACCGAGCAGAAGCAGCGGTGCAGCATCCTACACGAAGCAATGCAAAGAGATAAACCTGAGGAAACAACAGAACAGAGGCGAGTAGAGTAGCCGAAGTTCACGCATCGGGGAACTTACAGATATCAAGACACATCCCGCGGCAAAAGAGCTCGGCGACAATCCAACTACAGAAGACACATACACACTGGCACTGTCTGCGGAAAGGAAGTGACTAGGGCCCAAGGAAGGCCAGCGGGGCCTATGAAAGGCAAAGCACAAGAGGAAAACAGCTACTCCGACGCTCGAAACGAGGACGAAGGGAAATAGTGGAAGGAAGAGGACCGCAGCGTGTCAAGAAGACGACACGACACAAATACCGCGGATTATTACGTCTTGGCAAAAATACCGTTAGGAGACTAGCGCCATGTAGTGGGACCCGAGGGGCAAAACTAGAAACACGTGTTATGACGCACCAGATGTTGGGCCCCTGACGTAGCTTAGCTGTGGCTGCTGAGAGTAGCGGAATCGGGCTTTCATTACTAGTCGACAAGCACGATCAGTGCAGAGCCAGAAGCACACCACCCGGCGCGCTTAGAAAGTGAGCATGGCTATATGGAGACCGAGCGAAGCAAGCGACGGTGGAGCAGTAATCCCTCGACCTACAGCACCGTCGAAGCGCCACACATAGCCGTATGGCCTGCAAGGAGCAGTCCGAGGAGTGGGAGCTGACAAGGTATGAAGCGATGTGGCCGGGCGGGAAGCAATACCAACTCAGTGATCGAGAATGGTGCGAACAGAAAATAGCTCGAAGGGGATGCCACGCGGCACGAGTGGATACTGGACCCGTGGTACCACCAAAGAAGGATATCACATGCGAAAGACGCTCACTAAGGGGCAGCCGAACTTTATGGCAGGCCACGGGTCTCGAAAGCGAAGAACAAGTGAACATACGCGCAATAGACGAGTGGCGCAAAGAGAAGCAGCCGGAAACGAGAATCGAATAAGCTGTGCGAAACGAGGACAAAGTGCGACGGCGCTTGATCTTGAAACAAGGGGGGCGTGGAATGTCAATGGCAACTAAGAAGCCACTGGTAGTGTGGAGAACGGAACCAGGTGGCTCTATACTCTGCTCCGAGCGACGCAGTGGGAATAATCATGCGTAAACGAGCAGAAATCGATTCGGGCGGTGAGTATGAGGTGTGCCAGAAAAACCCGGGAGGGGGGCAGAAGAGGGGGGAGGTTGCATAAGGTGGACAAAACAGGGTTACAAGCCAGATAGGACCGGGGAGCTGGGAAACCACCATGAGGCGCGACCACCACGGAGCCAGCACCCATTACACCCAATGGGGGGTGAGGAAAAGAGGACGGCGCAGCAATGTAAGAGACAAGAGTCTTGGACCCACAAATAATTTCCGAACGACACACGTCCGAGTGCAACCTGTTCACGAAAACAATGTTGGAAAAGTGTGGACCAGTAAGGATGTAGAATTGACGGCAGCTGAAAAAGAAGCGGCCATGGGTGGGCCGAGACCCCGAGGAGTGTACACCACCAGGGCATGGCGAGGACTGGGCAACTGGAGCGCGGGAGATGGGTCCAGGATGCTGACAAGGAGAGAAGGGCACAAGGGGTGGGGCGCAAGGAGCAGGTGCCGTGAGCAGAGGCCGGAGCAAAGGGGGGGAAAGGATAAGATCAGGCGGGACGAAAAGGCCCAAAGGAAACGCGTGGTTCAAAATTCGTGCTTGAAGTGGCGAATACAAAGAGGGAAGCGGGGGCCATTATGGATGGAACCCCCTCGTCTCCAGATTGTGTGCCGGCAGGGCAGAGCAAGGCAAGCGTGCAGCGGCGGCCACTGGGGAGAACATAAGGGCGGAAAAAATGTCACAGGACCGACAAAGCGCTGAGGAAGGAGGGAGCGAGAGAGGAACGCAAAGGCAGACGAGTTGGGCGTGAGTGAGATCGCGGGAGACGGGGTGGGTAAGGGCTCCCAGAAAAATCGCGGGCAGGGCCAGCACGCGAGAGGAGGCGAACACCACGATAAATAATGGAACGGAGAGACGAGAAAAAACGGACGATAACAGAGCAAAATACAGCGAGTATGAGAGCGTGAGTCATAGCGGGCAAAAACAAGGAGGATAGAGAGAGATAACTGTAAGCAGTAAAAAAACGATACGCCTGTCAAGCGCAGCCGAGTCGGGCGAGTGCGTGAGAGGAAAAAGGGGCGAGTCACTCGACAAAAAACTATGGACAAGTGCGGCCGTAGCTAGGACAGATACTCGCAATGAGTTTACCGAGGAAGACCCAGGTTATGAGGAAACGAGGAGCCTATCAACGGCCATGAGCAGCGATCTAGTAGTGAACGGTGGTGCTTCAGGAAAAACAGAACAAGCAGATCGTCGAGAAAGGGGGGCGAAGACCCTGACAGAACCGGCGGAAAGAAAAGCGGATAGGCGAGATCAAATGAAGGCAAGGGAACTGGAGAAGAGAGAGGAAAGGGGCGCGACGGGTGGAACGGGGACATCGTGAAGGAACGTTACAACAATATGAGTAATGACTGTAACCCAAGGTGGGGGAGGGCGGACGGTGAGAAAAGGGGTTTGAGGAGAGTTAGGCAGGACAACAATTACGACCACAGAGGGCCAAAAACGGGATGCCAAGGCAAAAAAACCTGATTATGTGCGTTAAGCAAGGGCGGACCTGACTGTTGTTTAAGATCACCGAGCAGTGATTGGGTCCAGAAGATGGTCGACTCGCTAGCGACCAGTCAGTCACCGTGCACTTTAATGCAGGATGGGAGACTCCCCTGACCGATCCGTGGGAATAGGTGCAAAGACAGCGACCTATGCCCGCACTGAGGAAGCAGGTGAAGGGTATGGTAAAAGACATGATCGAAATTCCCTCAAAGGTGACAACACTCGAACCAGTGTAGGCAGAACGTGAGAGAACAAAGACGAAGCTCTGGGCGATGGAAAAAAGGCGGGAAAACCCGCAAAACGGGTAGGATAAATCAAGTACGCTCCATAAGACATTCGACAGCGGATCTGCTTGGCCGAGCAACGACGTATGCCGCGAACAGAGGATCCGAACAAGAGCATAAAGCAGCACACACCAGCGCAGAATGTCAAGAGAGGAAGAAAGCTCCCTCACGAGAGACCAAAAATATGTCAGTAGAGCATCAATCGAAACGTACTAACAACACGAGACGGAGACAAGAGACGCAACGAAACGCACAAAAAACAGCAGAGAACACCGTATCTCGACACAGACTCTGCACTGGAATTGCGAACCGAAGCTACGGTCAGGCGAATCCGAAATAACAACAGCACATGGTCGCCGAAGGACTGGAGTACTAGAGCGACAGAGCAGAACGAAGCAAAGAAGCAACAACGCAATTCCTAATTCCAAACTCCTCCAACCGCGATGACCTCACAAAGCGACGAGAACGACTTCAAGCAAGGCAGCCGCCAGCTTCTCGAATCGCTCAAAACGCTCATCGGCCCCGATGCACGAATGGTGGGAAAAAGGAACAAACCCGAGCGCCGTATAGAGAACGAGAATTTCGACCCTATCACTCTGAAACACAAGAGTTCTAAAACGGACAATACACCCATCGCACACGGCGAGTCAGCCAAGTGACGAGAATCCGGGAGCGCGACGGAAAAATCTCTATGCGCTGAACGATAAGTGTACTCAACCTAAGCATCAGGCAAAAGAAGACGAATCGGGTAGTCTTGGTCCGCGCAATAATGTATATCATCTACAGAGGAGCCCGACTCTATGTCAAGCACCACAATGAGATTCCAAAGGAAAGATTATCCTATTTCGCAGGACTCAATTGCCAGACTTAGCAGATACTTATCACAGACACTGTATTGGCAGCGTCGGTAGGAAAAAGGCAGAAAAAGCCACATGTCCTCGCAAACACAGACTTAACAAGTTTGGGCCGAAAGTCATAGCGTAGGCAGAAGTCTGCTGACACATTTCATTCAAGTCAATAGATCGAATGAATGGAGAGTTATATCCGTGTTGACGCTGTCATTGCCGACGTGATACGCTCAGAAGTTATCGCTTCTCATTTGACCAATGATCTCCGGGGCTGTGACAACTCGGAGAGGTCTCTGTGTCTAAGAACGATGGACATCGCCAACAGGAGCAATAGGCATCGCGCGATGATTAAAGGCTGATGATGCGAGGGCAGGGTAAGATGGTTATCGGGTCAAGACGGATCGCCCTATGTATGTCGGGCAACATTGGGATAAAAAAGAATCGTGACTATAACGACAGGGCAGAGACCGTGGATCCTCATAGGGCGCGCAACCACCGCTTCTTTAACCAAAACCTTCCTGGCTACAGATGATTGATCATGCCATGTTAGGTATTAGAGGGGCGACGCTCATCCGTTCTCATTGGAGATTTCTCTTAGAGGAGGAATCTCGTCTGATTTCAATGTGTCGCATCGTTTTGAGATCTGTAAAGAAGAAAACATAACAACAAATAGCGAACCCAAGTAGATGGCATTATCGAGAACAGAACGAATCATAGTGCTGAGCAGACCAGACACGAAGGCTCATCATCTGCGAGCGAGAAAATCCAAATCGCTCAACGTACTTTTTGTCTGGTGGACTATCCTCAGCAGTGTCTGCGATCAAGACGACTATCTAAAATTTGCTAAGTTTTTTAATCGCAAAGCATGCTAGTAAAAAAAATAAAGGTGCTTTATAACAAAAAAAAGCAAATCTTTCCCCAAAAATGCATAAGGCTTTCAAAGTTTGCGTCTTATATAACTGAAGACCAATGAAAAAACCCTGGAATGGCATCAATCAAGAAAAAATAACTAACCTGAACATTCTTGTGAAGAAGAATATAGCTCGGCTTAGGCCGCTATATTAAATCTAAAATCGATATTAGATTGGTGGGGGAAATAGCCACAACACAACATAAAAAAAAACTTAAAAAGCGATCAATGGCGAACCCATGGAGCTCAATTAGAAAAGATTTTTCACAATTGAAGTATTACGAGGAATTATAGGGCGAAAAGGAAGGCAATAAAGCATACAAGAATTATGTAGACCGAAATCATTCTATCGACCAATTTGTTGAATAATTATGGGGAATATTAAATTAATGTAAAACTTGAAACTTTTTAGTTTTAAATTTTCCTTCCTATATTTGCAACCCGTAGAAAGAAAAAATTCGCGAACGCCGCATCAGATTATTTTGATAGAGCGCGGCTTTTAAGGAGGCATTTACATATGGATTGATATTGCAATGAAATTGGCATTTCTAAAAAAAACTATGTATAGTGGAATACAAGGCAATAAAACGAGCTAGGAGAAGAGTGATGTGATATTGAATAAATTTTTGCCATTTAAGCGATGGTATTTGATTTAATTATAGCAAGTGGAGAAAAAGCTATGAAGAGCTTTACGAAATTAGAAAAAATAATGTAATGTCTCACCTGAAACGACGAGAAAAAGCTCTTCCGCAATTTCAATTATGAAATATTACCTAAAAATTCTAAAAGTCTAAAAACTAATGCAGTTCGAAAAAATGCAGAAAGTGTATATCGAATGTAGAACGAGTTTAGAACAAGAATTATTGGGGTAATAATAGACCCGAGTTATTGCGGAGAATATAACTTTACAGTATGAACAGCATTAAAGACAAAACAATTTCCTTTACCCCTATTTCCGTTTCAAAATTAATGGACTCATTTTTAAAATATCACTTTAAGGAATTGTTACTCCTTAAAGGGAAAAATATGAAAAAACCTAATCATCAAGTTCAAATCAATTATAAATGCGAAAATTCAAATTAACACTACTATTAACGCTACTTAGCTTAAGTTTTAGTACCACACAAGACAACCATAGTTTCACATTAGAAGAAGCATACAATTTGCCAATTAGAAAACAATTATGCAGCCATTAATTGCAGATAGGGATATATGATGCCCAAAAACAAAAAAATGGAAACCATTGCTTGGCGCTACCACAAAAAAGGAGACAGTAGTTATCAAAATCAATTAAAAGCAACCAGTAAGTATTCCTGCGGAAATATTTGGAGGCGAACCAGCACTCGCTGAAGTAGTTTTTGGCCAACCACAAACGCAACTGCAACCGCTACATTACGTCAACAAATTTTTGATGCGCCTCAGTATTATTGTAGGCGTACAAGCAACGAGAAGCATTTTTTTTTAAGTTATAGCGCAAATAATAAAGTAAAAACAACCTTAGAAGTTAGAAAAACAAGTTGTAGAAGCTACGGAAAATGTATTACTAAGCCAAAGAAAAGTGTTCAAATTCTTGAAAAATAAAGTACTCTTGAGAAAAAACCTTTACGAAACTTCAAAACTTTACGAAAACGGGCTCGGAGAACAAGAGAGTTGTAGATCAAACTTCAAGATACACTTCATCCATTTCGGAAAACCAATTACAGAACCAATAAGATTACAAGAAATCACCCTTCAAATGTTAAACCGTAGTATGGGCCTAGATTTAACAGCCCCACAAAAACTTAAAGAAGAAAACCTTGAAGACTAACGGTGCAAAAATTGATTTGGGAATTCTTAATTTACGACTTAATCTTAAACGAAAATGTGATTTTTAAACTTGCGGAGAATCTTACAAACAGCGGTATTATGGAATGGAATAGCCAAAAAGCCGGCACTACCTACCATTGAATGCTTTTGTTAAATATGGAAGCAGTGGCCTTTTTCAGATAATTTAGTTTTTGAATGGAGAAACAGCCAATGTCGATTCATCGGGAATGGGTTTTGACCTAAGTATTCCTATTTTCAGCTTCACTGTAAAAGAAGTTGCCAGTACCACAACGTGCGCGTAAATACGCCTTCAGCGAAAAAGCTAATCTGACCAAATTAAACAGAAGCAGAACAGCAAAATTAGATTGCAGTTAGAGAATGCCAAAAAATATTACACCCTTTGCTATTGCCAATTACGAGACTGCAAAACAGAAAATGTCCACCCTTCTGACGTTATCGAAAATAAAAAATCAGATAAAATATAAAGAGCCGTCTGGACAACAAGTTTTGAACTGAGACAGCCCCCCAAACACAACTATACACAAAACACAGCAAGGAATTTCACAATCGATGTAGAGGTAATATTTAAAAAAGACCGGAAGTTAGAAATCATTTTAAATACAAAAGCCTAAAAATCAATCATTAAAAATATAATCATGAAAGGAAAGTAAAGGTATTATTAATTTAACCATCAGCCTATTTTCTGTGGCGGTGGAGACCAATCGGTAAGTGGAATTATGAAAAACGCAAGCCTAGAAGGAAATAAGAGCTAAGAAGACCGAAATCACTCTTCAACAAAATACAAATTTGAAAAGCGCAAACTTAAATCATTTAGATTCGGCTATAGCAATTTAGGCAGTGAAGAAAAAAATTGCCACTATAAATACATTGACTGCTAAGAAAGAAGTTTTAATCATTATACTAGAATTACAAGGTTGTGTTAGCACAAACAAAAATGTATTGATTTACCCAGAAATGGCAGGTACACTTCAAAAAGATTAGTAAAAAAAAGGCGATAGAGTATCTAAAGCGACAATTATGGCACCATAGATGATGGGGGCATGTCTAGTCAATTAAGTCCAATTTAAAATTCTCAAGCTACACTGCGAAAAACTTACGTTGAACGCAAGAAACGTTGTGTTGGAAACAGGTAATAATAGGTTCAGAAATCAATATTTACAACGCACAAACTACGAATCATCCGAAAAGATGGTTTCCCAGGCGCAAAGTTTCAAGTTAGGAAATCTAGTTATTAAAGCCCTTTTTCAGTATCATAATATGGTATTAAAAGAGATCAAGTAACGTAGTAGCACCAAGGGGCAAAAGGGCAGAAGGGGGCGTGCTGGAAACCAGCGTGATGAGGTTTATTGAAGGTAGAAGTTGTAGCCAGAAACTGAGTGAGGAGCGGGGTTAAAGGGGAAAGACTTGGAGGATGGTCCTGGAGTGGGACAAGTAGGACCAACAAAGAGTTAGGAGGAACAAAGGGTAAATGGGATGAAAGGCCAGCGAACAGGGCGGAAAAGGGAAAGCCCAGGGCCAAAGAAAGAAGGGAAGATGAAGGCCTAACGTAGCGGCAAAGGGGAAGTGAAAGAGGAGACCAAGGAAAAGGCCCAAGGAAGACAGACCCAGGAGGGATAGGCGGAAAATTGGGCCGGACTGCCATGGGAACCAAAGGCAACAGAACAGCCAGGGGGAAAAGAGAGGACCAGGCAGTCAACGGGTGAAAACAAAGAGGGCAAAA
>Ga0163217_1117516_pt1 | contig 16940 bp, 8 predicted proteins | sample SynspAceP_FD_185933 | JGI IMG/M metagenome (GOLD analysis project Ga0163217, IMG submission 185933) | Saline lake microbial communities from Ace Lake in Antarctica - Synechococcus sp. Ace-P (PacBio error correction) | ecosystem: Environmental > Aquatic > Non-marine Saline and Alkaline > Saline ... | reverse complement strand
GATATGTGAGCCGATGAAATCTGGGCCATACAGCTGGATCGGTAATAAACATGAAAATTGTTTTGTTTTGCTGTTAAAACTACGTGCCCCCTCTGTCTAAAAAATTTAAAAACCAGTTAAATTTAGTGTGTTGTGCATATAAAGCCCGTATTTGATGGCCGATAAAAAAACAACTGTGTGCCGCTGATTCAAGATTTTGTTTTGCCTCCACCATTTCAGCAGTCATACCCCAGTTGAGATGCTTTAAATAAAGAATCCTTTCCTATATCGGATGATTTGCTATCTGCCAGTAAGAAACGCATCTGCCTAGAACCAAGATGCGAGTATGGTGAAGATGGATTGACCATAAAATATGACGTTTCCTTGCGGCGGAGATTATACGCGAAAAAATTCTTCAGGTATTAGGCATGAGATTCCTTATTTCAATCGCTAGGTAGCAAATTGAGAAAGTTTGAAGATAGATAATTCCGTAGCATTTTGCCGGATATTGGTTCGATAAGGATGCCAGAAACCCATGATATTTTGTAAATAAGCGACAAGGTTAAAGCGACGAAGCAAGGCAATGATGGAGATGAAAGTTGTTTGGTAATATGCACTAAAGAATTTATCTATAAACTTCCGGTGAAAGTAAAAGCGTTGGGCGGATAATCACACGAGCGCTCGTCAAAAACTTAGTGCATAAATTCAATAGCGTCTTTCATGGCTTGATACGAATCGCAAAACCTCACTATGGCTCTGGCTTCCAAATCATATTATCGGCAAGAAATCAAAGGTGTTCGAAGTCGCATACCTATGCCTTGAGAGAGAGAGATGTGTGTTATTTTACCCAAAGCAACATGACGTGCAAACTGTGCAAAAAAGCGCTAACGCCGTCCGCGTTCAGCCAATGCGAGGCAGTTACAATCTTCAATGCTTATCGCAACTTGTCAGGTAAGAAGAATTAAAACAACACTTGCATAAGTCTTAGAGTGGATCTGTATGGCTTGGTATCATGCAAGCGAAGCGCTCATGTAGTGGTTTACTTAATGAGTGCGTGTTGCGTATTTTTGCCAAGAGAAGACGCCATAACAGTGTTCGACATTACCAAGCAACCGTGAAAAGCGTTTAGCGATGCAAACAATTAAGCCAACCCACTTACGTCGATTGAGCTAAAAAACTGTTCGCAAAAAGGGTTTATGCCTGCCTTCAAGTCGAGAACATGGATGCGCCATTCGTTGGCGATAATCAGGTATCGATACCGAGGCAGTACATGGCGCTTGTGCTTTGACGCAACAAAAAGATGTATTCTGGTCTGATGGTCAGACCTTACCACTGCACTTATGCGCAGGACAATTTATAAAAAGACCACAAACCTCAGCAGGCAGAGTAAACAATTGATGTTTATTATTGGGCGCATTATTGGGTGATTTAAACCATGCATACAAGCAGTTATTAATATTTGCAAGTTTAAAAGAGAGATTAGACAGAAAGAAAAAAAATTAGGCTCAATATTGATCACGTAGCCACCTTTTGCGTCAAGGGGGCCCGCCCCCGGTTGGGGGGGGCAAAAAACCCCCAAATATCGAGTTGAACAAGCCGCTTGCGTGCTGACATCGGGTGCTGATAGCATACTTTTCATTACGAAGATAGACGCCATATGCAAGTACCGGAATTTTTGCTTGAGACCGCTGTGCAACTAAAAGAATTTTAGAGTGCGCAGGACCGAGAGATTGATTGCCATTGCATTGCAAGTTGCGCCGCAAGATGTGTGCTTGTGCCAGAACGTCGTGAGGAAACGCACCACAGAAGCTGGTTTAGATGTGTTGGCCCATTTGATTAAAGTGGCCGGCGACGAAAAATTAAGTGATGCAGCATTTCGCCGTTTCTTTATTTATGCGCGCTGATATATGCTCCAAATTGACGCGTCCACATAAGCCGGTGCGCCCATATTGAATTGCATACAGGTTACTTTTGCCGCATGCGCATGATGAAACGAAAAGCTGGCCGAATTAGCGCGCACTCAAAGACTGCGCGTTAAACATGCGTTTAGTTAGGATTAATCGTCCAATGCAGGCCATGTCTTGAACAATCACATGTCCCATAAAATCGCTGCATTAAAAGGCATTGATGAGCTTGAATATTGGCCATGCGATGTGGCACATGCACTGTTTGTTGGCTGGATAATGCAGTACGTGAAATGAAAGCCCTCATTAAGAAGGACGTTAAATGATTCGGCATTGGGACAGTATTGATAGAAGTCAGTCGCATAGAAGCTTCCCAATTGAAAAGTTTGGTGATGATTTGCTTGAGCGGATTCTTGCGGAAACGAAATGCAAAGTTATCTTCGACTCTTCTATTCAAACCTAGATTCTTAGCCAAGCGTTTTGCTGCAAAAAAAGGTTCTCCACAAGCGTAGGCACAGGCTGCGTGAACCTGCGACTTTTCAAAATATCGCCGTTCACATGACGATTTGTGGTAGCCAATTCTTATATTAGCGCACCGTTACAAGATTTTTAGGCCACTGAAAGCCATCAGCACGATGCATATTTAGTATAGTGACATGAAAATTTAGCTGCCCATTTGTTGTGGTAGAGACATGAGTGAATCCGATTGATTTAAAACGTCGCTTTTCTGGTGTGCGCTCGTATTAATTGGGTGAAATTGGACTGACGCAATACAAGCTCGCATGTTGTGGTGATGCATTGTTGGCGTTTGTTCTTGGCGCGGAAGCGCTGCACGCAAGCGCGTTGTTGAAATCACATTAGTTGATTTAACAATATTGCAGAATCCAATGTGAATCGGCAGATTAGCTTTGTATGCAATTTGGTAAAGCGAAAAGTTTAGCGCAAATGCGATGAACTATTGTGCAAATAAATCCAAGTTATCGTGCATGAAAATTGAAGATTTTATTACGCCTGAAAAATCTCAGCGTACTATTAAAGCCAGTTTGATGTGATTTTGGATTGCACCGATGATGCGAAAGGCAAAAAATAGCTTGGCATATTTTTGCAAATCCAATCAAATCAGCTTGGATATGTCAGGGCAGTGCAGCGGTCGTTTAGATCCAACCCGTATTCAATTATCCAATGCGACCGTGACAGGGTCGATAAATCTCGCTAAAGTGACGCAACAATACACGTGGACCATTGGGTTTTTCCAAAAAGCCAGCAATACTAAAAAATCAGTTAAATTTGGTGTTATGGCTGTTACTCGGATGAGCCCTGTGATTAAGCCTGATGCAGTTTGTGATACAGGTGATGAGTGGGTGACGGGCTAATTGCAGGATATGGGCTTTAGGTCGATATCACTGCAACATTCGGCTTGTATGAGCGCAGCAGTCGGATTAATCAATTAGTCGCTAAATAAATTCTGTTAAATCAAAAGTTATAGCTTAGCCATTTCAATTCATATTCTGGAAAATAGCGGCTAATCACACTTAAATCAAAACCGTTCTTAAATGCTGTGTTTTGATCTCTCTAATAAAAACTCAAAAACTTTCAACCAGTTGTTGCCTGTCGTCAATTTTGCATGACAGAATTTACTTGCATAAGCTTGGTTCGAGACTCACCTCATGTTCTGTCGTACAGTGCAACGACTTCACGCGAAAGGTTTGCTGGTAATTTCATGTGACTGTTAATGTTGCAAAGTCATCCCACAATTATTTGTCTATACTGAAATTTTAACTTTTACCCCAAAATGTAAAGCAAGCCTAAAAGCAAAACAAAGTTTAACGGATTAACAAAAAACGGATAAAAGGAAAAAAATGGCAAAAAATCAATCAAAAAAATGTATTAAAGCAGAGGTTAAGCAGCTATTGCACTCATGATTCATTCTTTGTATTCAACAAAGAAATTGTCTTACGTTGAAAACTATTCAAATGCAATCAGATTGCGCAGATAAGCTGCGTTTTTGAGGCGTTGCAGATCAGCTTTATATGAAAGATGACAGCGAGTTGAATATCTCAGTAGCGTTTGATAAAAAAGCGCGCACGGTACTATTTCTGACAATGGTATTGATGTCGCGCGAAAAGTAGTTAACAATATTGTACCATTGCCAAGTCTGTACCAAAGATTTTATGACCGCATTGTCTGGTGACCAAGTAAAAGATGCTAATTTAATTGTCAGTTTGGTGTTGGTTTTATCTCTTTTATTATTGCGACAAAGTGACCATCAGTAACCGTCGTTGCTGTAGTAAAGAGCGGTTAAGTGGAAATCTGCAGGTGAGGTATTTCACTCTAGACACGAGTTCGAAAAAGCCAGTCGAACGTACGGATGTGATTTTGCATTTCGTAAAAGAAGAAGAGAGTTTCTAAACGATTGGAAATTGAAGTCAATTGTGCGCAAAAAATTCAGACCATTATACTTGCAATTTGATGAAAAATCAGAAATGAAAGACGGTGAAGATTGGTGCAGCGCGAAAAATGGTAACAACGGATGAAGATGTGAAACCGTTAACCAAGCTTCAGCATTGTGGCCCGTGGTAAAAAAGACATACCGAAGAAGAATATCAAGAAATTTATAAGCATCTAGCACATATATGGAAAATCCGTGACCATACGCACAAAAACCGTGTGGAGTAATCAGAGTATATTTCAACTGCTTTATCCATCCTAAACGCCGTTTGATTTATCACCGAGCTAGAATGGTATTAAGCTTTATGTCAAAAAGAACGCGTGTTGATTATGGAAAGGATGCTGAAAAGTGTGATGCCACAGTAATTTGCGTTTATTCGTGGCGTGCATTTGATAGTGGACTGCCCATTAAGTGTCGCGTGAACTGCTACAAGATAGCCGCGATGTGATGCGATTAAAAAAAGCTACCAGCAATTAAGGTTTAAGCTTAATTAGAAGATTTGGGCGAAAAAATAAACCCAGAGACTATGCTAAATATGCTGCGGCTGGAGTTGGTCGAGTCATGAAAGAATGTCCAGGCGAAGATTTTGCGGAATAAAACCAAAAATTCAGGTTATAAGAATTGCCTCAACGCATAATGGAACAATTGAAACGCAATTATGTTAATTTGCTGACTATATTGCGCGTATGAAAGAAAGCCAAAGAATGCGATTTACCTACATCACAGCAGATAGTTTTGCGGACTCAGCATTCGACCACATTAAAATCTTCCGTAAAAAAAGGATTGAAGCTATTGTTTATGTCTGAACAAGGTTGATGAGTGGATGTTTGGCGGGTTAAAGTGAGTTTGATGTAAAAAGGCTACAATCAATTGCCAAAGTGATTTGGATTTAGGGCAAGTTGGAAGACGATCTGAAAAAGAAGCGCCAAAAGAAGGAAGAAGAGTCTAAAAGATTTAATCGAACGCATTCAAAAAGCGCTGGGTGAAGATGTGAAAGAAGTGCTGTGACGCATCGTTAACCGATTCACCAGCTTGTTTGTTGCGGGAGAACACGATTTATCTGGTAACTTGGGCACGTATGCTTAAAAAGCGGCTGGACCAGAATGGGCACCAGGACGCTTAAGCCTGTGTGGAAGTGAATCCAGCGCACCGTTAGTTAAAAGCTAAAAGTTGAGAAAACGCGAAAGTAAGTTTAAGACTACACACGGTGTATTGTTTGACCAAAGCATTGCTTGCAGACGTCTAGCTAACAGCCTGCCAGCTTCGTACGTAGAGTAAATGCGTTGTTGGTATAATCACGATTACCATTTCAAAAGCCCTTGGTTTTAGAATGCAAGGGCTTTTTCAATTTTCAACACACTTGTGCTAGTAGATTGTTGTTTTAATTACATCATGCAAAACATTAAGCATTCCAATAGTTGGCGTGCATACTTGCATAACTTTAATTATTGCAATCATTGTCTCACTATTGTTACTAATCGTGAATAGGAAACCTATGCCAAAATAACCTCCATTAAAACAAGCTTTACCGCAATCATCTTGTTTTTCATCATTTAAAAACCAACAGACGGCAACGCCTAGAGACTGTATGACACGGCTGCCGCACACGTGCGAGACCATTTGTAGTAAGCGGGTGAGAACGGCATGCTGCCTACAATAATGAGGATTCCAAAGCGATTTACTACCTCTCATTAGGTTTCTAATTGGCGCTATGATGAGCAATGCTGCACTCAATTTGGCATTAATGATGAGCTTAATAAAGGATTGAAGTCATTGGGCCACAGTTTAGAAAGCAAGCTGTTGAAATGGAGCATGATGTCTTTGGTAATTTGGCGGTTATTAGACGACTATGCTGCTTGCTTCTTAGACTCAATGGCGACAAGGAATAATTCCTGCAACAGGTTAATGGCATCTTATGATACGCATGTGTAAACAGACTTTGGAGCACGGCAGCAAAGTAGAAATCAGATTCTTATAACTGGTTACGCTACGATAATATTGGAATTTTCAACGCCCAGATCTGCTTATACCATTTAAAATTTTATGGCAAAATGGTGCACACGATACAGAGGAAGGTTCACCAAAGTCATTGGATTGATGAGCAAAGCAGTGTTTGCTGATGGCTATAACGTGCAGTGCCAGTTATGAAACGGATTACGGTCAAATAATCTTAGGATTATGGTCTGCTAAAGGACGGAAGAGTTCGACTTAGGTCAGTTCAATGAAGGTAATATAACAATCTGTTGAAATGCGAATGACGTCAGAAAACCATCTCTAAAGTGCTTTACCCAAATGACGCCTCAGCTTTCTGTAGAGAGTTAAGATTAAAACAACATATTTCTTTGTTTCGCCTTCTATTCAGGACATCTTCGCCGCCTTCGTATCGACACGTGAAATTAAAAGTAAAAAAGATTGGACGCATGCCAGACAAGTTGCCATGCAAATAAATGATACCCATCCCTCTATGCGTTGCTGAAAATTGATGTATCAAAAGTCTGGTCGATATCATGGATTAGACTGAATTTTGCCTGGATTTGGGTAAAAAGTATTTGCTGTATACAATCACACTTGTGCCTGATAGCCCTTGAGACTATGGTCATTAGCGAGTGTTCAGGACGTTTGTTACCGCGATCCATTAGAAATATCTACCGGATAATCACGAGTTTTACACATGGTAATCACCAGTTCCCAGTTGATAATGCATGATTGCAGCGTGTTTCATCATTGATGAATCGAACGAAACGCATCAGGATGGCGCATTTGCTGTCGTGCGCAGCCACACAGTGAATGGTGTTGCAGCATGCATAGCGGAAGTTGCTTTAAAAAACAACTTTATTGGCGGATTTCCCAGAAATTTAATCGAATAAATAACCAATTCAACAACGGCGATTACGCCAGACGTTGTTAACCAAGCAAACCCAGAGTTAACGCACTTGATAATCAAACGATTGTACAGTGGTTCCAGAAAAGGACTTGAGCAAACTGGTTAAATTGTCGCCATTGGCGGTATGATAAGATCTCGCAAAGCCTTCAGAGTTGTTAAAAAAAACAGTGAATAAACAGCGATACCAACAAGATTGAATCACTGACAGGCGTTAAGTTGAATGGCGGATTCTATTGAGTGTGCAGATTAGCGAATACGATGAATACAAACGGACAGCTGCTGAACGTCTTACATATTATTACAATGTAACCAACCGCATTTCAAAAAGGTGAGAGCGATCAGAGGCATGACGCCGCGCGCTGTTATTTTTGGCGCCAAGGCCGCGCCAGGTTACTGGATGGCAAACTTATTATTCGTCTGAAATGATGTGGCTGAAGTGTGATAACGATCGCAGTCGCGATAAGCTGAAAGCGTGTTTTTATCCAAAACTACGAAGTATCGCTGCCGAGCTTTTTGTTCCAGTAGTGATTTGCCGAGCAAATATCCACAAGCTGGTACCGAAGCAAAGTGGTACGGCAATATGAAAATGGCACTGAATGGGCGCTCCACTATTGGCACGCTTGACGGTGCAAACGTGAAATTAAAGAAGAAGTGGCGATGACAATATCTTATCTTTGGCCCTAAACAACGCCCGAAGTTGTGCAACATAAAGCGCAAATGGCTATAACCCTGGGATTTCATCATGCAAACCCAGAGTTGATAAGAAAGTATTAGATATGATGCGAGCGGCTTCTTCTCGCAGAGGAAGCCACCGTTATCAGGCTATCTTCGATAACTTGATAATAAATGGCGATCAATTTACTTATTGCTACGCTGGACTATCTAGGCATATTGTCCAAGCAGATGAAAAGTTCTCTGGAAGTCTATAAGGATCAAGAGGAGTGGTCTCGCGCGCGATTCTAAAACGTAGCGCGCTGTTGCCAAACTTTCCTAGTGACAGAACATATAGGCGAGTTATGCAGACAATATCTGGAATGAAAAATCTTTAAAATCTAGGCACTTTAGCTTCAAAGTAAAATATAAAGGGTACAACTTCGTACGTATAAATTATTCAAAACCAAAACACTTGAAGGAGAATAGAGGAAAAAAACAATTAGTTTTGGCCGCTGGCAACAATCGGTTGTCAGGCCAAGCATGGAGTTGAAAATTTGAGTCTATTGCACGGAAGCTACAAAACTAGTCCTGCGCAAAACCAAGTAATAATGCCGAGCGTAGATTCGCTAAGTAAACGGAAGTTCAATAGTGGATTGAAACAGCTTAACCCAAGGCGTTGAAAAAGCGTGAGTAGCTTAGGTATGCAAACGGCCTTTTTTGCAATCCTGAAGTGAAGATCCACTGCCCAGACCGCTAAAATAAGTTGAGAAAGGCATGACAGTTGAGGGCATTGGGCGAGCAGTGATGCTTTATCGTTGAAATGAATCGCCAGCTGCAGCCGCAGCACCAAAGCTAAAAGCCTTATTAGTTTGATTCGATTAAACAAATGAGTTTAAGGGATGCAAAAGCGATTTTGACTGTCCAGAAGATGCAGCTACACAAACTCAATGAAGAAAAACAACCTCTACAAAAATGACTGAAAAGTTTTTGCCAATTGTTTAAAGACGCAAACCTCTAAGAGGCAACTTGCACAACATGACAACAAATATTGCCGAGATTAGGTACCAATTCTGTCGTTGTTAATAAACCAAAGATGCCAAATTGAGCAATATGTGACAAACAAAAGCATTAGAATGTTTGTACTTGATGATTGCAAAAGAAGAAGCCGCTATAAGAAACGACCGAATTGGAAACAAGCAAGCAGTATCCTTAAAAAGGTGTTTGGGGCGGTAGCCAAAAATAATTTAAAACTAATTTTAAATTGCCTTTTAAACCCCCTAAGTCCTTCATGCTTAGGGGTTTTTAATTCCAGCAATAAATCTGTTGGTTTTGGTCATAAAAAATGTCCAACATTACATTGACAGACGGCTTAAAAGCTTGCTATAGTCTCATCTCTCGGCGCTACATCATGGCGAATCGGACGCGGATGGAGCAGTCTGGCAGCTCGTCGGGCTCATAACCGAAGGGTCACAGTTCAAATCCTGTCCCGCAACCAACTTTAAGTAGTTTTAAAGTTTCCGAAAATAAGTAAATGACGGAGTTTTTAAACCCCTGTACAAGCGCCCTCGTTAACGCAAAAGCGATTAACGATTGAAGCCGAAAGGCACTGTTCTTTAAACAAATTGAAATGACTTATAAGTGTGGGTTTTGACTGATCATTAAGCATTATATTTTCGGATATGAGTGTACTCAAGATACAAAATGCTTACAACTTAAATTTAGACATAGTAATGAATAACCATTAGTAATTTATTAGCTAAGTTACAAGACACACCTTGGAAATGAATTTGAGTTTTTCTATAGAAGCAATCTTGTATAGATATAAAAGCAAAAGCGAAATACCACCTCGCAAGAGGAAAAGTAATAGTTGTGAATTAAACTGAGAGGTTGTCATGCTCAGAGAACGCTGGCGGAATGCTTTACACATGCCAAGCTCCGAACGAGGAACCTTAGCTGCTATGGGCATTTAGTGTCGCCAGGACGGGTGAGTAATATATCGGAACGTGTCCATTAATGGGGGATAACTACCGAAAGTGGCTAATACTCCGCAATACGCCTGAGGGGGAAAGCTGGGAGCTTCGACTGGCGTTAAATGGAGCGGCCGAAACCGATTACTTAGTTGTGGGTAATGGCCTACCAAGCAACGATCAGTAGCTGTCTGAGAGTAGACAGCCACACTGGACTGAGACACGGCCCAGACTCCTCGGGAGCAGCATGTCGGGAAAATCTGGACACATGGGGGAATAAAACCCATCCAAGCCATTCGCGTGAGGAAGAAGCCTTCGGTGTAAGCTCTTGCGCAAGGAAGAAAAAGATATAGGTGAATAGCTTATGTTATGAGAGGTACCTTGACAGAAGCACGGCTAACTACCGTGCCAGCAGCCGCGGTAAACTAGTGGTCAAAGCGTTATCGGAAGATACTGGCGTTAAAGCGATGCGCAGCGGTTGTGTAAGTCAGATGTTGAAATCCCCGAGCTCACTTAGGGAACTGCGTTGAAAACTACAGACTAGGAATAGGTCAGAGGGGGTAGAATCTCACGTGAGCAGTGAAGATGCTAGAGATGTTGGAGGAATACCAATGGCGAAGCAGCCCCTGGGATCCATATTGACGCTCAGCACGAAAAGCGAGGGGAAGCAACAGGATTTAGGATACTCCTCTGTAGTCCACGCCTAAACGATTGTCAACTATGTTTGCCGTGAGTAAAAATCCCATGAGTATACGTAGCTAACGCGGAAGGTAACCGCTGAGGCGATACGGTCGCAAGATAAAAACTTCAAATGAATTGACGGGGGCCCGCACAAGCGGTTGATAGTGGATTAAGCGATGCAACGCGAAAAAACCTTAACCTGGCGCTTGACTGTAACGAACTTTTCAGATATGGATTGTGCTTCGGGAACCGTAACCCACTAGGTGCTGCATGGCTGTCGTCAAGCTCGTGTCGTGAGATGTGGGTTAAGTCCCGCAAACGAGCGGCAAAACCCTTGCCAATAATTGCCAGTTCATTTTAGTTGTGGCACTATATTGGACTGCCGGACAAAACCGGAGGAAGTGGCGGATGACGTCCAAGGTCCTCATGCCCTTATGGCCAGGCTTCACACGTAATACAATGGTCACAAGGTTTGCCAAGCGCGAGGTGGAGCCAATCCCAGAAAGCCGATTCGTATTCACCGGATGTTCTCCTGCAACTCGAGAGCATGAAGTCCGGCCCAAATCGCTAGTAATCCGCCGGATCAGAATGTCGCGGGTGAATACGTTCCGGGCCTTGTACACACCGCCCGTCCACATCCATGGGAGTTGGGTTTTACCAGAATGTAGTAGTCTAACCGGCAAGGGGACGCTTACCACCGTATGTATCATGACTGGGTGAAGTCGTAAACAAGGTAGCCGTATTCGGAAGTGCGGCTGGATCACCTCCTTTCTAAGACTTTGGACTTTAGTTGCAAGCATTCACAACTTTATTCAGTCGTTTCGAATTAGCCCAGTATCAAAGATTGCCAAAACGAATTAGCGTATGCTAATTGAGCCTTTAATTAGCGTTCTGTAGCTCAGCTGGTAGGAGACACGTGTTGATAACGCAAAGGGGGTCGATGTTTTCACATTCCAGACTCCACCAGAACTCACCCTTATATGGATTATGCTCAGCTGGGAGAGCACCTACTTTGCACAGGGGCAAACCGTTCGATCCCGTTATCTCCACCAATATTTATTTGGAAAGTCTTTGATTAAGTAAAACTAGAAGCAAGTCTTGTGAAGGTAATTTAGATCACAATATTGTTTTCTAGCTTTTTACTAGACTGTTCTTTAACAAAATGAAGAAGTAAAGAGGAATATACAAGTTGTGATGACTTGTATATCGAATGGTTGAATATTATCTTTAGTCGATATATTATATATTGGCTATAAATCGAAAAATCATTTCGCTTTGCTTTGTTTAATTGAACGTTAATTGATTGAAAGACGATTGAAGTTGATAATAAACAAACCAATTATTGTTTAATAACCTTGGAAACAAAATGAAGTTGCTTTAGAAAACCTATAGCGCGCGTTCTCATGCCCGCAAGATTGAATTAAAAGGTTCATTTAAACTTATAGGGTCAAGTGAATAAGTGCATTATGTGGATGGCCTGGCGATTACAGGGATGAAGAACCGTGATAATCTGCGAAAAGCTTTCGGGCTGATAAATAAGCTTTTGATCCGGAGATGTCCGAATGGAGGAAACCCACCCGCAAGGTAACCGCTCCGAATTATATAGGAGATGGTGCAAACCGAGTGAACTGGAAACATTCTAAGTAGCTTCGAAGAAAAATAAATCAACCGAATTCCTATAGTAGTGGCACGAACGCGAACAGCCTGTTTATTTTTAGCAATGCGATAGTAGACGGAAGGAAATCCGCCCATAGAGGGTATAAGCCCACGTTATACGAAAATCCCGTGTGTGAAACTAGGATAACGTACATAGTAGGCGGGGCACGAGAAACCTTTGTTCTGAACATGGGGACCATCTCCAAGGCTAAATTACTCGTTAATCGACCGATAAGGAAACTAGTACTGTGAGGAAAGGCGAAAAAGAACCCCGGGAAGGGAGTGAAAATAGATCCTGAAACCTTATTGCATACAAACAGTGGGAGCGGACTTGTTCCGTGACTGTCGTACTTTTGTATTAATGGTGTTCAGCGACTTTACATTCAGAGCAAGGCTTAACCGATAGGGAGGCGTAGCGAAAGCGAGTCGAATAGGGCGTTCAGTTGCTGGGTAGACCCGAAACCAAAGGATCGATCCATGGCCAGGATGAAGTTGCCGTAAATTGGTACTTGGAGTTCCGAACCCACAAATGTTGAAAAATTTGGGATGAGCTGTGGATAGGCGTGAAAGCTAAACAAACTTGAGATAGCTGGTTCTCTTCCGAAAACATTTAGTAGTGCCTCTATATCATTCTCGGGTAAGAAGCACTGTTATGCTTAGGGGGTGCATAAGTTACTTACCCAAACCATTCCCAAACTCCGAATACGAGAAATGCAATACGGGAGACAGATGGCGGGTGCTAACGTCACGTAGTCAAGAGGAAACAACCCAGGACCGGACAGCTAAGCCCAAATGACTGCTTAATGGAAAACGAAGTGGGAAGCACAGGACAGCCAGGAGTTGCTTCAGAAAGCAACCATCTTTAAAGAAAGCTATAGCTCACTGTCGAGTCGTCCTGCGCGGAAGATGTAACGGGCTAAGCACGTAAATCCAAGCTTCGGAGTACTAATTTATTAGTATGTAGGAGAGCGTTCTGAGGCCTGCGAAGTTTCTGTGAGGATGCTGCGAGGTAATCAAAGTGCGAATGCTGACATGAGTAGCGATAAAGGGGGTGAAAAAGCCCCTCGCGAAAGCCAAGGTTTCCTGCGCAACGTTCATTCGCGCAGGGGAGTCGGCCCTAATGCGAGGCAGAGATGCGTATCGATGCGGAAAACAGGTTAATATTCCTGTACTTTTAATATAATGCGTGTGGACGGAGAAGGTTAGGTTCAGCCGGGTGTTGAATGTCCCGTTCAAGCGTGTAGGGTTGGTCTTTAGGCAAATCCCGGAGCAGCAAGATCGAGACGTGATAAACGATGTACTTTGTACATGAATTGATTGATACCATGCTTCCAAGATAAGCCACTAAGCTTCAGATATTAAAAACCGTACCGCAAACGACACAGGTGGCAGGATAGATTCTAAAGCGCTTGAGAGAACTCTAGGAAGGACTCGCAACGAATAACACCCGTAACTTCGGGAGAAAGGTGTCCCCGGAAGTGTGTAGCGGATTTACTCGTGAAGCACGATGGGTTGCAGTGAAAAGGTGGCTGCGACTGTTAATAAAAACATAGCACTGTGCTAACACGAAGTGGACGTATACGGTTTTGGAGCGCTGCCCGTGCTGGAAGATTAAATGATGGGGGCAAGCTCTTGATTGAAGTCCCAGTAAAACGGCGGCCGTAACTATTAACGTTCCTAAGGTAGCGAAAAATCCTTGTCGGTAAGTCCGACTCCGCACGAAATGGCGTAAACGATGCCACACTGTCTCCTCTTAGGGGACTCAAGCGAATTGAAGTGGTTGTGAAGATGCAATCTACCGCGGCAGACGGAAAGACCCATGAACCTTTACTGTCTTTAACATTGGAACTTTGACAAGATTTGTGTTAGATTAGGTGAGAACGTTGAGATAGGGACGCTAGTTCTTATGGAGTCATCTTGAAATACACCCTTGATGTTTTGAGGTTCACCTAGTCCATAATCTGACGGGACCGTGTATGTGCGGCAGTTTGACTGGGCGGTCGCTCCCAAAGATAACGGAGGAGTGCGAAGGAACCTAGTTTACGGTCGCGAAAATCGTACTGATATGCAATGCATAAGGTTGCTTGACTGCGAGACGGACAGGTCGAAGGCTGCGAAGCAGGTTCATAGTGATCGGTGGTTCTGTATGGAAGCCTCGCTCAACGTGATAAAAGGTACTCGGATAACAGGGCTGATTCCTCCCAAGAGTTCATATCGACGGGGGATTTGGCACCTTCGATTCGGCTCATCCACAATCCTGGGCTGTTAGCCGTCCCAAGGTATGGCTGTTCCGCCATTTAAAGTGGTACGTGAGCTGGGTTTAAAACGTCTGAGACAGTTTAGGTCCCTATCTGCCTGGCGCTGAAAATTTGAAGGGAACCTGCTCCTAGTACGAAGGACGGAGTGGACGCATCTCTGGTGAACCGTTATCACGCCAGTGGGGTATCGCCGGGTAGCTAAAATGCGGAAGGAGATAAAACGCTGAAAAGATCTAAGCGTGAAACTCGGCCTTAAGATGAATTTCCCTTGGGTTTAACCCCCCTAAGAGTTCGCGTTCGAACAGGACTGAAGGTAGGTGTGTGAAAGCGCGTAAGGCGTGAAGCTAAACTGATACTATTGCTCTAGGCTTGATCCTATTAACCTTAAGACTTGAAAACTAGTCAGATAAGACGCTATCTTTGAAGAAAAAGGTGTTCTAAAGTGACCAAAAATCGATATACACAATCAAACCCATTAATCTTTACTTCTTCCAATTTTGTTTAAGCTGTTTATAGCTGATGTTTAGTAAAACAGCGTTAACATTACCGTTTATGCTTGGGGCAAAATAGCGTTGACCCACCCCTTCCGCATCTCGACAGGGCGTGAACGAACTGCGCCAATGATAGTAATTGCTCTTCGCATGCAAAGTAGGTCACTGCCAAGCTCCTTATTGACTACCCGATAAGCTCCCTTGGAGCTTTTTTGTTGTTACTCGTTTGTTTGATTAATAAACTATTATCTAAGTAAACAAATTAAGATAGTTTGTTAAAAAGTTTTTGTTATAGTAATTTGCATGCTTAATTATAAGGTTATATCAAATGGAAAGGTTTATAAGCATTCTTTTATACTGACATTCAATCAGGGTGTCAGTTGCTGATTGGGTGACTTATGCAATAACCATTTATCACAGGGGAAAATTGATCCCCAATCTTACAAAAGGGTGAGACAATCAATTTCTTATATTCGGCAAACCAGGATACTTTGCTTTACTAGGAAAAAAGAGGACACTCTTTCTTCGGTCAAGCTGATGCTAAAATAAAAGAGGTCAAACGAGGAGTCCTTATTATTTGGGTCCAAGAGAGTAAATGCCTAACTTTGGTAAACAACAGCAATTATTAGTGTTGGAAGAAAAATGGTCAGTTGACTTTTCGTAAAGATATAACAATTTAAGATTCGACGTAATAGCCATGTGCTTCAAGGGACGTACTGAACACGCATGAGTTTGGTCGTGCAAAGTGACGTTTAGAGTTTCTGCAAAGATAATTAGCCGTGTTGTCGATTAATTAAGTTGTTATTACCAGTCATACATGTTGAATTCTGATAGCTACTGATTTTGTTTAAAGCAAATTCATAGGTTAATTGATGAGATGCATGATCATCTTTTAAGCCAATAATTTATTTTAAGATGGTTAGTGATTCTATGCAAAGTCTTAGTAACATCCCAAGGGGATATTAATAATAATACCCGCTGCCATTACATCCCAAAATCGTCAGATGCGTTTGTTATTTGCAGGTTAACAATTTAAACAAACATTTGGTGTATTTCCAAAGCCACGCAAGCATTAACCATTTTGCTGAGGCTCCTCTCTACGCTAATAACGCGTACGCATATGATGTATCAGGCCGCTAGGCCAAAGCTTTTAAAGCTTATGTGAATAAGTGTGACAACCGTTGCGTAGTCTTGTTTTGCCTCATAAGGTGGGTCTTTATAATCAACAATGCTCGTTTTGTAGATGGTGGGTTAAACAAAGCTTTTAATCCCTGAAAACCATCCTGCATGCAATCTGAGTTTGTTCTTTTTATTCTCATTAAAGTTATATTAATAAATTTTATTCATTTGGATGTAATTCGAATAAGCGTGTTTGTCATTGTCACGTTTAAAAAAATATTCGGTGGACTTTGGTGAACCTGGATAAAATCCAAAGCTGAGTTGATTAAACGATTGGAATCATTGTAAACGAACCGCACGAAGGTGACTCTGTGGTAGCTGCGTTTGCCTTTCAATAAGCGAGACACACACCTGTCTCAAAACTCCCATATTTTTTTGTGAAACAATCGCTCCCTGCATCGCATACATGCCTTGCGCCTGCAGGTATCTTATCACATGATAGGGTTTTTATCTTTTTGATTAAAAAAATCGAGAATTAAAAACTGAATGTAATAGTGTTGAAGTAATGTCAGCATGGGTTGGCCTTGCATGATAAAGCGTGTCGATAAACTTAAGCATTAAATTTAACTTTTGTGGAAAACTATTCATTATTTATTAATATGACAAAAGGAAGTTTAATTTAATGACAGGAGTCGGTTCATTATCGTTAGTAATTACGTTATTTTAAAATTCGTTTTGTAAATTGTTTGCATCATGATTGAAAAAAAAGGATTTAATTAGAGTTGAAAAAAAAGTTAAATCTCTTTATGATTTTAGTTTTCTTTCCCCCATGTTCTTGGGGCTTTTTTTGGTTCAAAAAAAAAGCCCCCCACTGTTTACGCTAACATATCTCTCTTTT
>Ga0163217_1002237_pt1 | contig 16943 bp, 21 predicted proteins | sample SynspAceP_FD_185933 | JGI IMG/M metagenome (GOLD analysis project Ga0163217, IMG submission 185933) | Saline lake microbial communities from Ace Lake in Antarctica - Synechococcus sp. Ace-P (PacBio error correction) | ecosystem: Environmental > Aquatic > Non-marine Saline and Alkaline > Saline ... | reverse complement strand
CCACGGTCCAATCCACGAGATGACATCGACCCCGGTTGTTAGCCATGGCGCTCCGCCACCCGGCATGCAGAGATATAGAAATCAGGGGGTGTCGGGGTGGGTTGGCCTTCACCTGATCCACCACCGTTTTGGTAGGGGGCGGCGAAGGACGTCGTAATCGAGCGGGGCTGAGCTGGCCTGCCCAGAGTTCCGAACAGTTGCACCACCTGAGAGCGCTGTCGATCTGAGTAGCGCACATAGGTGGCAGATCGCATCGGCCAAGATGGCCCAGCAAACTGGTGCAGCAGGGCAGGCTTCCGGAAAGCGCATCGCCTTGATCACGCAATAATTTCTTGCTGCTTTTGCCTTCCACCGCATAGGCGGCCAGGTCCAGGGGCTCCGACGAGCCGAGCACGGCCGCCTGATGCCCCACGCTTGCGCAGCCGCCGAACACCTCACCACGAACGGGCAGTGCTCGGCCGGGTTCAGCGCCCGCAGGGCCTCCACCTGGCCGGCTGCGGATCGGCGATCGATTTTGATCGCCTGGCTTTCAAGATGTCGAAGTCAATGCCGAGGCCCGGCAGCGGGCGTGAAGGATGTCGAGAAAAGATCACCCCATCGGGCGCAAAAGCCCGGACGGTTGCATCGAATCTGTAGGAGAAATCGGCGTTTTCAGAGCGCTCGCGAAGCCGGGTGGCGATCGACGCAGCTCGCGATACACTTCATATAACGCCGGCTGGCGCATCATCCACACTGGCGGCCTCTCCACCTGCTCACCTTCCCCCGGCGGCGCGCAGCAACAGGGAAGGGTTCGGCCATGGGGGATATCGGGAGGCAGGGTTCAGAAAAGCGAAGCCAGGGGCAACTACCGGAACCAGATAGACGCCATTCAGCGGCTTCGTCAACACAGGACCTCGCTGCGCTCGCATCCCGGCGGAACACCTAGCACACTCAGCGCGCAGCAGAGATCCGAGCGAGATGGCTGTCAGCGTGCAAATGGCGGCGGCGTCGCTGAACTTGGCCACCGAGATTGCCGAGGTGCTGCCGCCGTATCGGCTGCCGTCGGTGTTGAACACTTCGGCCATAGAAGCCCTCCAGCGGAACACCGTGCGTAATGGGTCGTTGCGCCTGAGAGCAGAAGTTTGGCCCCACCACCAACCGCTGTCGTCGCCGCTCACCCGCGCATGAAGCTGATCCCGAATGGCGGCTGTCGGCTGCAGTCAATACCACTGGAAGCCGAACTGAACCAAAGTCGTCGCGCAGAGGCCGGCTCGGCCGGTAGAAGCTGTTAGGTCATCGACCAGGTTCAACAGGCCCCTGATGGGGATCAACGGGAGCAGATTCCATTCAAGATCCCCAGACATTCATTCGCCGCTGACCGAACTCCATGCCCATGAAGATGGTTTCTGCGGGATGGCGTCCACCAGAAGGCCACAGGGGCGCACATTGGCGACTTCTGCCAGTCATCGCGGCATCCTTGTTGGCAGAATTGCCTTTGCCAGCACCACTTCATGTGGGCTGAGGGCCACATGAAGTGGTCTGGTGGAGTGGATACCAGACGAGAAACTGAATGTGTTCTGGTGAACTGACGCATCACGGAATCAAGCTCGAAATAAATCGAGACATGTCGTGATCCAGCCCATGATTTCCACTTCAGGATTGAAGCAGGCCCGACCAGGTGGGTGGCTGGGTCACATATCGGCCAGGTGTGGATTCTTCGGCGATCGACAACGCTCGGGGAAGTGCTGAAAACAGCACGGAGTTGGCCTGCTGCAGAAAGGTCACGGCTTCGAGATTCTCGCGGCCGCCCTCGTCATGCAGCCATCGCATTCGGCCTGAGGTATCCCCGATAGAGCATCGAGGGCCACCGCATCACCCGGATGCCAATCGATATGAAACTTCCTCAAACCAGTAGATAAATTGGCCACAGGAAGTTGCGACCTCATTGCGGGACTGTAATTTGAAAAAGTCAAGGGCCCCATTCCTTGTTGCTCACCATGCGGGGATCGCATCTCATAGATATGGCAGCCATCGAGAGAAGGCCAGGCCATGGGCTGTCCTTGGGGCAAATGAGCCTGGGAACCCAGCTCGAGCCAGGCCAAGCCCACCGCATGGCAGTCGGTTCACGAAGGCCCGGAAATTCGTCGGGCTGCCGAAGCGGCTGGTGGGGGCATAAAACCGGCCACCTTGATAGGCCCAGGAGCCATCAAAAGGGATGCTCGCGATCGGCAGCAAGCGCAATGTGGGTGAAGCGCGTGCCACCACGTAGGGAATCAGCCGATCGCGCCAGCTCGGCGTAGGTGAGAGGCGAGCACCGGGCTTGAGATCGGCCGGCGGGCCACGGTTGCCCTCGGCTTCGCATCGGCCTCCAGAAAGGCGCGTCGATGAGCACAATGCATCCAGCTGCTAAGTGCATCATAGACGCTGACGTTGATCGAGGGATCACGGCTGTCCCTGTTCAACCCAGGCCTGATCGTCCAGCCGGAAATTGCCCAGCTGTGTGACGAGATGCTGCATCGGAGCGCGTCTGGGCGTATTTCATGCTGAAAACCATAGGGTCGGCTTTCTGGATAAGCAGTGCCCTCGGGGCTGCGGCACTATCGTATTGTAGACGGTGCCCACCGCCAAGCCCGGGAATGAACAGCTCCAGATGCGCCCAGCCCGTTGTTGCATCGGATGTGCGGGCCATTCCCAGTTGTTGAAATCACCGACAGCGCCACGCTGCGCGCGGTGGGTGCCCAGAGGGCGAACTGAACCCCGGGCACACCACTGCGCTCGCAGGGTCGGCCACAAGACGCCGCCAGATGTGGTGTGGTTGCCTTCGCGCGAACAGGTGGCGATCCAGTTCACCCAACCTCTCCTGCGGAAGGCCCAGGGATCGTGCGTGGATGTGGGTGGATGCCTTTGCCCGACTTTACCTCCAGCTGGTAGTGCAGCCAGGATCGCTGTCGAACTCTGCTTCAAAACAACCAGGGTGGTGGGCGTGCCGTGGGTGGGCTGTGGCCGTCGAAGCAACAAGGGCACGGGACTGGGCTTCCGGCTCCAGCCCCACCACCAGCCTCGCCCAGGGGTGGGGGAGCGACCGCGGAAACGGATGTCGTCCCGGGCACTCCCCAGCCGGTTGTCCTGCTTCAGCGATCCGTCGAGGCTGGCGGGAACATGGAAGGCAGCAATCCGAAAATCAAACCCTAGACGGCAACAGCATCCCTCCAGCCGCTTTGTTTGGGAGTCGAAGTCTGGTGTGATCCAGAGGCGGCAGCACACCAGGTGTTCCTGATATCTCAGAAAATCAACGCCGATGATGTGACCACTGATTTCCAAGGATCACGACTTCACTACAGGTTCTCGGTGAGTTGGCTGGAACTGGGGTGGTGACGAGCACCAGTTGCTGTCTCCCCCTTCACTGCCACCACCGTGCCGCGAATCCGCTGAAAGCTGCCGGTGAGTTTTCTCCAGTCCTTCCAGCGTTGAGCAGATCCTGGGGGCTGATCTCGTGTCTGCATGAAGTGGGAGAGCAGGCGCGGGCTCGATCAGTTTTCTTCACTGGAGTGCGAGTCACGAAATTGGAGGCACCTCTTCGATCGGCGTGTCCTCCAGGAAGATTTCCCAACCCAGCAGCCGGCCTGCTCATCGAGCACCAGATCAGCGGTTGGGACCCTTTGGCGGCTGACCAGCACAGCTTAACGCGTGCTGTCTCGGCGCCGGTGAGCACCTCTTGATGCGAATACCTGAGAATGGATCGCGCTGCTTGAGGCGTTTCTTCACGCGCTCCAGCGTGGTCGACCGTTGCAGATCCGGTGAGAGCAGGTCGTAGGATACGCCTGGCTTGTCTTCGCGGCGCAATCCCATGGAGTTATCGTCTCCGCTGAGCTTGCGGGCCTGGCTGCCGTTCTGCCGCACTGGCCGGGATAGCCGGGAACCCACAGCACCAAAAGCCAACGCCATGGCCAGCAGGGGCACGCAGATCACAGTTGTCGGACGAAACGATCAGCCCAGTTTGGCCGATTCGATCGGCTGCAGCGCACAGCTTCGCCTCGGAGAGCATCACTTGAGGGTGATCACCCGGTGCGCGGGGGCCCACCGGCCACGGCAGCTGATTCCGATTACCGCGATAACGGCGAATCTGGGCCAGGCGCACCAGCAGGACAGCCGCAGCGCTCGACCCGCTGGCAAGGGCTGGCCCGCACGCTGGAAGACCAGCACCGCGGATTCGGCGCTGGGCCTCAGCGGGCCGGGGAAACGGCCACCGCCGCTGCTGATCTGCCACACCGTGGGCGACGCCCGCGCGCACGATCGCAGGGCCGCACAGAGATCGATAACCGGGCTGGTCGGCTGCACTTCCAACTCCAGCCGGGGGCGCCCCTGCAGAGTCAGCCCGGTTTCAAAAGTCCGCTGCTGAAGCAGGCCACATCGCCGCGGCGGTCCAGATCGGCGCGCTCGGCGTCCGCATCGAGGGCCCAGGTGTCCGCCACGCCTGGCACGAGGGCGCCAAGGTCATGGACCAGCCAGATGTTGCCGCCGCGCTCCCCCTTCCCCCGGCCGCAACAGGCGCCCTATCGCCATCATGCAGGCCGGACCCTGGGAACTGCCCAGGCGCCCAGGGCGCCACACCTCTGGATGCCAGGGGTTCAGACGGTGGCCCATCGGCGGTTTGTCAGATCGGCAAAACGGCTCAACGCGGCCCAACGGGTGTGGCGGCGGCGATCGCCAGGTGTGGTCGAAGAAGGCCAGCTGTGCAAGCGATCGAGGCGCCGTTCCAATCAAGATGGGTCCAGTCCCCGATCCGCACAGGGGTCACCGCCGGCCGGAGGTGCGGTCCTGCGATCGAAAATCCCTTCGAAGCTGTGCATTCCCACCAGCCCCGAGCAACAGCATCGGGTTGACGCAACAGCGCCGGAGGGGATCATGCACGTCAACCGTCAGCATGGCCCGGGATGAGGCGGAACCAGCCCCAAGCCCATGCCGCCTGGGTCATGCCGCTCAGCAGGGCCAGCGTCCCAAGGAGGCGCCGCTTCGCAGCTGTGGCGGATCGCTCTGCCATGCCATCTCTCACCGCGGCGGGCGCACGGTTTCGCCGTCAGCTGCAGGCCCCAGGCCGGGCCCAACGCCAACGATGGCGCCGCCGTCGCTGCCAGTGCAGCCGTTCAATCGAGGCCAGCCATCGCCGGGGGACCAGGCAATCGGGGCCGCGATCGTTGGCGTCGTCCACACAGGAGCTGGGTGAGCCTTCTTCAGGTGGAGAAGCCATAGCAGCCAAGTCGGCCATGGATCCAGGCAGGCTGCGGCCCAGGCCAGAGGCGGGGGCCCCATCGCCTGCCTCTGGGCGAAACCGCAAAGCTGCCGGCCGAGTTCGCCACGCCCGCGCACGTCCTGCAACGGCAACCAATACCCTGACTGCATAACCAGGTGGTGGGCGCTTGGGTCACCTTTTGAGGCGGATCGCCCCGGTGCGTAGGCTGCCGCACCAGCAGCACCGCCACAAGGCCGCCCACGGCCGGCTTCAGATGCGTGGCCAGCTTCACCCCTCGGGGCAGGGGCATCCAGGCATCGAACGACTCCACCGAAAGGGGGGGAGGCACCTCAGCAACCGTCGGGGCATGCAGGCAACCCCCGTAGGTGATGAAATTTTCAGCGTCGGAGGGCTGATGCCCTGACGGGCGCGGGCCCACCATGGCGATCCGCCTGAGGGGAGGAGGAACGCACCCCGGCTGTTGAGGCTTGCGAAATTCGGCGCAGAGACTTTGGCTACCTGTGGATTCTGCTTGACGGACATCAAACAGCAAGGCAGAGGCCGCGAATCGGCCCGAAGCTGCCGCTGAACGCCGTATGCGCGAGGCCAACGAACAACGGCCAGGCCGAGGCGGGAGCGATCGCAAAGGAAAGAATCGATGGAACACAGGACGATCCACCGCAGAGGGATACACATCCATTCAGGCTACCCAGGCTTTACGGCCCCGGTTCGGGCTCATTGGCGAGCGACCGGATGCTGCGCCGGGCCGCACTGATCACTGGCGCACTGTCGTTCGCTGACCTATCGGCAGGGTGTGCGGTCAGGAGCGTGCAGCCGGCGAAGTGGACCACCAATTGTGGGGGAGGCGCTGGGCCAGGCCATCGCCCACGTGCGATGCCGGCATCAGAGCAACAGGGCCGCACCGGCGGCGCCAGGCGATCGCCACATCACTGGGCCTGCCGCGCAGCTTGATCAGCCGCTGCTCTGAGGCGCCAATGCGGGCCAACCGACGCAAGCTCAGCGTCGCTCAGGCTGGGCAGGACTGCCAATCAAGATGGCCTGCAGTTCAAGCTGCGTTCTCAGCCTTGGGAATGAAAGCGGCAGCTGGCCGATGGCAGGTAGGCGAATCAAGGCGCAGCAGCCAGCCACCTCGCCCGGTGTTGCGGGATGGCTTCGGCCAACTATCACCGGCCGGGCATGAGACCGGGCCACGCGATTCAACCCGCCAGCGCACCATGCCCCAGACCACGGGGCTGGAGCGGCCATTGCCCGGCGCAGTTCAGGGGCCAGTTGTTTGGCCGTGGGGGCAAAAGGGCCTCGGCGGGCAGATCGGCCGCAGCGTAGGCTACCACCAGGTTGGTGCCGCCATGTCGAACACGATCGGTGCCAGTGATCCGCCCCTCAACCAGCCACCGTGGGTGTAGTTCTTGATCGCGAAGGCCAGACAAGACGTCTCTCGACTCAACAGGCGTGAAGCTGGTGATGCCCACCAGGCGAAGCGGGATTCCCAGCCAGAGACCAAAATCCCGCGACATCCAACAGCGCCAGCCACACCGCTGGCGGCACCCACCATTTGCCCGACGGTCAGCAACAGGGGATCAACGGGCAGGGGAGGGCTGGGCGCAATGAAATTCACCTATATAGATTGCGGAAAAACTCAGCAGGTATACCTAACAACGTTCCAGATTGGGTTGCGAAGTTGAATTGGCGCCACTCCTCGTTGTTGGCGGGCGTGTTGCTCGGTGCGGGAACGCCGGGATCTCGTCATCTGGTTCGCGCCGACTATCTCGTTGGCAGCTCTATCGCCACCTGCGCCCGACCTGGAACGCCAGAATCGGCAAGGGGCTGGCATCCGCTGCAACTGGGCCCCATCAGTCGACCACTGGGACTGGCCATCGGGGCCTGAGCGGGTTGAGGCCGTCCCGCCGATAACTCCACGGCGCAGCCCCAGGGCCTGGGGTAGCGATCGCCCCCTGGGCCAGCCTTTTCAGGGGTTGCCCGTAGGGCCAGCATGCCGTGCAGGGCGCAGGCCTTGAGGCTGGACCAACGCCACGGCCAGCTTCTGGGTGTTCAGCGGCGTCAAGGACAAGCCCCCCCCGGCTGCCCTGCGGCGTGCGGTCGTCGATCCTGCCAGCGCGCGGTCAAGCCGCTTCAAACCTGAGCTGCGGTGGATGGGGCCTCAGCGTCGCCCTCCACCGCCAGGGCAGCATCACCTGTCGGGGACGCAGCCCTGTTGCCGCCCGAAGGCCGCTTTGCCGCTGAAGTGAGCCAACTGGACAACAGCAATGTCCGCCTCAACCTCGGTGTCCAAGCGCCAGCCATTGGCTGGCTCTGGTTCTCCATTGCTGCCCGAAACACCAGGGGCACAGCGCCAGCGGGGCTGGATGGCCGCCTGCGTGTGAGCCGCAGCGACGGTCGCAACAGCTGCAATGCCCTGAACTCACGCCTTGGGCTGGAAGACGAACTCCTGCCCAGGCCCATTGAAGGATCGAACGCCTCGCGCTGCGCTGCTCCGGAAGAGCCGCCTCAATTCTGCAGCAGGCCCCACTGGCAAATGGCGAACTGGTCAGGGTCTCTTCAATCGGCATCGGCTTGGAGGCTGAGCGTTTGTTTGACTTTCGCCTCCACCGCGAGCGACCCAAACGCGGGACCAAACTCGCTTTCGACCTGCGCCCCCTGGCGCCAGCCCCGGCTGGAGATGCGGGCAATTCCGCTTGCGGGGCGCGGAACCCCGACCAGCCCGGAGCCCTTGCGTTTCCGCGCCAGTTCTGGCCCGACTGGCCGCCAGTCGCTGACGCTGCGGCTGCTGAGCTTCAGCTCAATCGGGACGCGTCGGAAACTGCTCCTCGCTGGACCGTTTGTGGCCCGCCTCAACCTCGATAGCCGGCCTTGGGCGTACATCCTTCGCTGTGGAGTCGCGCCCATGGCTGGAATCCCTGCTCGGCGAGGAGCAGATTGGCTACCGGGCCGTCTCAGTCTCAGCGGCACCTGAGCGAGCCCGTGCTGCGCAGATTCTCTGGCCAGGCCGGGCGGCCCCTGCTGGAGATCGAGGCCGCGCACGGTCCGCTCGGGTTCTCCAGGGGCCGATGGGCACGATCAGCCGCAGCTTCGGCCCAAATGGGCTGACGTGAACACAGACGACCCGTGCTCGGCCCGGCCCGGGCCAGCCTGGCCTGGAGAGCAAACCTGTTTGAGTCTCACGGAGCTTCAGAGCCCTGAGCTGAAGCGCCAGCGGGTCCCTGCCCTTGCGTGGCAGAAGCGGCGAGGTGGTGGCAGGCAACCTGACTGGCCCTTCGCGGCGCCGACGTGGCCTGCAGCGACCCCGCCAGTTTCCTTGAGCGAGCAGCGGGCCCTGCCACCGGATTGCGCAACGTTGAGCTGGACATCAGGACGCAGGTCTGCGAGCGGACCACGCAAGCTGACGCTGGCGCGCGAGATCCGCTGTCGAGCTCCAACCCGAGCAGGGGGCTGAGGTCGCTGCCAGCGCAAACGGCGGGCGGCCGCGAAAGCCAGGTCAGGTTGCCTTGACCACCAACCCTCGCGCTTGCTGCCAGTCGAAAGGCAGGGACCCGGCTGCGCTCAGCTCAGAGGCTCTTGAAAGCCTCCGGAGACGCAACAGGTTGCTCTCCAGGCCAGGCTGGCCCGAGGCCGGCCGAGCACGGTCGTCTGGTTCACGCTCAGCCCATTTGGAGCCGCAAGCTGGCGCTATCGTGCCCAGCGGCCCTGAGCCGGCCGGGACGTGCGGCGGGCCCTCGATCTCCAGCAGGGGCCGCCCGGCCTGGGCCAGAAAACGCGCAGCCACGGGCATCGCTCCAGGTGCCGCTGAGGACTGAGACGGCCGCTCAGCCATTTTGCTCCTCGCCGAGCAGGGATTCCACCATGGCGCACGACTCCACAGCGTAAGATGTACGCCCAAGGCCCGGCTATCGAGGTGAGGCGGGGCGCCACAACCGGTCCAGCGAGGAAGCAGTTCGAGCGTCCCGGTTGAGCTTGAGCTCCACAGCCAGCCGCGCACGTCAAGCACGGCGCCAGTCGCAGAACCTGGCCGCGGAAAGCAAGGGCTCCGGGCTGGTCGGTTCCGCGCCGGAGGCGGAATTTGCCCGCACATCTCAGCCGGCTGGCGCCAGGGGGCCGCGGCAGGTCGATAAGCGAGTGGTCCCCGCGTTTGGGTCCTCGGCAGGTGAGGCGAAAGTCAAACCAAATCGCTCCAGCTCCAGCTGCCGTTGAGGACCCCTCCAGTTCGCCATTTGCCAGGGGGTCCTGCGTCAGATTGAGCCGCTCTTCCGGAGCAGCGCAGCGCAGGCGTTCGATCTCAAGGGCCTGCAGGAGTTCGTCTTTCCAGCCCAAGCCGTTGAGGTTCAGGCGCCATTGCAGCTGTTGCGACCGTCGCTGCGCTCAGCGCAGGCGCCATCACAACGTGGCGGAGCGGTGGCCCCCTGCAGTTCGCAGCCAAGGAGACCAGACCCGCAATGGCTGGCGCTTGGACACGAGGTTGAGGCGACATGCCTGTTTTTCCATGTTGGCTCACCTTAGCAGCGCAAAGCGGCCTTCGGCGGGGCAAACACGGGCTGCTCCCGACCAGGTATCGCGCTGCGGTGGAGGCGGACTCTGAGGCACCGGTCCACCCGCAGCTCAGGTGGCGCCATGACCGCGACGTGGCAGGATCACGACCGCACCCGCAGGGCCAGCCGGGGGGGCGTGTCTGACGCCGCTGAACACCAGAAATGCGCCCTGGCGGTTAGAGTTCCATGCTCAAGGCTAGCTCCCGTGGCACAGGCCAGCTGACACGGCAACCCCTGAACAAGGCTGGCCCAAGGGCGATCGCTACCCCAAGGCCCTGGGCTCGGCCGTGGAGTTATCTCTCTAATCTCTCGGCCGATGCCAGTCCCCAGGGTCGCAAAACTGTGCCTATTGCATCATTGCCCAGCCCCTTGCCGATTCTGGCGTTGCCCAGGTCCGGGCGCAGGTGCGATAGAGCTGCCAACTAGTAGTTCGGCCGCCGAACACGATTCCGACCGCGGTTCCCGCACCGAGCAACACCTTATTTAGTGGCGCCAATTCAGCTTCGGCACCCATCGGAACGTTGTGTTACCGCTGAGGTTTCCGAATCTACTAAGGTGATTCTTGCCGCCCAGCCCCCCCATGGCGTGATCCCTGTGCTGACGTACGCGCAAATGGCTGGGTGCGCCAAGCGGTTGATGCTGGCGCTGTTTGATTGTCGCTTGATTTTCTTCTGGCTGTCGGAATCCGTTTCGCCTGGTGGGCATCACCAGCTTCACCGCCCTGTTGTCGCTGTCTGTCTGCCTTCGCGATCAGCTAAACAAACCCCGGTGCTCGCGTGGAGGGGCGTCACGGCACCGATCGTGTTCGAAACGGCACCAACTGGCTGGTAGCCACGCTGGCGCCCGATCTGCCCGCCAGCTATTTGCCCCCACGCAAACAACTGGCCCTGAACCTGCGCGGCATGGCCGCTCCAGCCCGATGGTTTGGTGCATGGTGCGCCGTGCCCCGGTGTTGGATCCTGGCCGGGTCTCAGCCGGACCGGTGAGTTGGCCGAAGCCACCCGCAACAACCGGGGCGAGTGGCCCTGCTGCTGCCTTCTCCAACCGCCATCGGCAACCCTGCCGCTTCACTTCCAGCGCTGTGAGCTTATCGTTATCAAGCCATCTCTGATTGGCAGTCCCTGGCCTTGAAGCGACGCTGACTGCGTCGGTTGCCCGCCAAATGGCCTCAGAGCAGCGCTGATCAATTTCTCTCTATCTATCTGGCCGATCGCCTGCGCCGCGGATGCGCCCTGTTGCTCTATGCGGCATCGCCATGCATGGACTGGCCCAGAGCCTTCCCCCCAACAAATTGGTGTCCAACCGGCCGCTGCAACGCTCCTTGACCGCACCACCCCTGCCGATGGTCAGCGCAACGATTTGCGCCAGTGATCAGTGCGGCCCGCGGCAGCACCGTTCTCGCCAAAACTGACCCGAACGGGCCGTAAAGCCTGGGTACGCCTGATTAATGGATGTTGTATTCCTTTGCGAGTTTGATTCGTCTGTGTTCCTCGATTATCTTTTTCCCTCTGCGATCGCTCCGCCTCGGCCGGCCGTTGTCTTGGCTCGCCACGGCGTTCAGCGGCAGCTCGGCGATTCGCGGCCTCTGCCTTTGTGGTGGGATCCTCAAGCAGAATTTCCACATGGGTAGGGCCATGAAGAGTCTCGCGCAGAATTTCGCAAAGCTCAACTTGTTCTCACTCCCCCAGCGATCGCCATGTGGCCTTTCAGCCCCCCGTTACGCTGAAATTTCATCACCTTACGTGGTTTGGCTCACTGCCCGGACGTCGCTGTAGTTCCTCCCCCCTTCGTGTGGAGAAATTAGTTCGTGCCTTGTGGATGCCCTTGCCCGATGGGTGAAGCTGGCATCCGCATCTGGGCGTGGGCGCTATTGTTGCTGGTGTGTGCTGCAAGCCCTACCACCGGGCATTCGCGCTCACGTGACCAGCGCCCACCCCACCTGTATTGCCAGTCAGGTATTTGCGTGTTCTTAGGACTGTGCGCGGAGAATTAACTTCGTGTTTGGCTTGCCTTCTTTACGGTCAGTCTTGTACCGTTATTCCCGATATATGGCAGGCGATGGGCCACCCCCTGGCCTGGGCCCGCAGCCTGCCGATCCCCAATGCCGACTTGGCTGCTATGCTTTCCTACCAGGCCTCATCTTTACGACCCAACGATCCGGCCCGATTGCCTGGTCCCGGCGATGGCTTTGTTTGTCGGGGGGTAGTGGAGAGCGGGGCGGTGGCGCTGGTGCCAGCGAACGCGGCGGCCCATCGTTGGGCGCTTGGCCTGGCCTTGGGCCTGCAGCTGTTCTGGCCCGCCGCGGTGAGGAGATGGCATGGAGGCGATCGCACAGCCTGCGAAAGCGCGCTCTTGAGGACGCCTGGCCTTGACTTGGAGCGGATGACCCAGCGGATTTTTCGCTCGATCCCGGCCATGCTGCGGTGACCGTGCATGACCCTCCGAGACGCTTGTTGCGTTCAACGATGTTTGCTCGGGTGGTGGATGCCCAGCTCGAAGGGATTTCGATCTGCAGGACGCAAGCCTCGCGCGCCCTGGTGACCCCTGACTGCCGGATCGGGACTGACCCATCTTGATTGAACGGCGCTCGATCGCTTGCAGTGCCTTCTCGACCACCACCTGCGCGATCGCCGCCGCACAACCCGTGGCCAGTGAGCGTCTTGCCGATCTGACAACCGCCGACTGGGCCCAGCGTCCCTGAACCCCTGCCATCCAGGGGGGCGCCCTGCGCGCTGGGCAGTCAGGGTCTGGCTGCATTCGATTGGCGATGAAAGGGCGCCTGCGGCCGGGGAAGGGGGAGCGGCGGCACATCTGGCTGTATCTGTGCCGAGGCCGTGCCGACACTGGGCCTCGATCCGGACCTGCCGAGCGCGCCGTCCCGGGCGATGTGCCTGCTCCAGCATCGGACTTTATTTGGCGCCCCGGCGGGATTGAAGTGGCAGCCGTTATTGGCCCGGTTCGATCTCTGTGCGGCCGTGTTCAATCGTGCGGCGCGGGCGGTCGCAGGTGTGGCAAGATCTGTGGCCCGTTTCCCCGGCCCTGAGCCCAGCGCACAACCGCGTTGGCTGAGTCTTTCCAGCCGTTGCGGCCAGCCTTGCCAGCGGCGACGGCTGCGGCTGTCCCTGCTGTGCCGCCTGGCCCCAGATCGCCGTTATTCACGCGGTAAATCCGGAATCAGCTGCCCGGGCCGTTGGGCCCCGCGCACCGTTTTGCTGTTACAGATGGGTGATCACCCCTTCCAGTTGATGCTCTCCGATGCGAAACTGTGGCTGCAGCGATCGGATCGTCCAAACTGGGCTGATCGTTCGTCGACCAACTGTGACTTGCAGTTTGCCACTTGGCGTTGGCTTTGGTGCTGGTTCCCGGCTTTATTCCGGCCAGTGCGGGCCAGACGCAGCCAGGCCCCGCAGGCTTTCAGCGGAGACGATCATCTTCTCCGCGAGACCGCAGCGATCTACGACATGCTTCACCGGAATCTGCAAACGGTCGACCACGTCGGAATCTCAAGCAGCCATTCCCATTCTCAGTATTCAAAGAGGTGACTCACCGCGCCGACGACAGCACGGTGAAGTTTTTGTCCTGTCACGCACAAAGGTGTCCTATCTCTCTTATGAGCATGGCGGCTGCTGGGCTTGGGGAAACGTGCTCTGGAGGGACACGGCCGATCGAGAAGTGGCTCCAATTCGTATGACCGCACTCAGTTGAAGGAAAACTGATCGAGGCCCGCGCCCTGTGCTCTCCAGCTTCATGCAACGAGATCAAGCCCCCCAGATCTGCCTCAACCGCTGGAAGGATCTGAGAATCACGGCAGCTTCAGCGGCATTCGCGCGTGGTTTCGCGAACAGGCAACTGGTGTCTCCACCATCCCATTCAGCCAACCACCGAACTGTTCGTGATCCTTGATCCCAGTGCGTCACATCATCGCGTTGATTTTCCTGAAAAATCAGGGAAACACTGGTGTGGCTGCCGGCTCCTATCACACCAGAACTTCGACTCAAACCAAGCGGGCTGGAGATCTTGCTTGCGTCTAGTATTTCGGAATGCCTGCCGTTTCCATGTTCCCGCAGCCTCGATAGGATCCCTTGAAGCAGACAATACGGCTGGGAGTGCGGGACGACCATCGTTCGCGGTGCTCGCTCAACCCCTGGCGATTAGGCTGTTTGTGAGGCCTGGTGCCGAAAGCCAGTCCGTGGCCCTGTTGCTCGCGCACCAGCCCACGCACGCCACGCCCACCACCTGGTTGTTTGATTCAGAGTCGACAGCGATCTTGCTGCACTTAGCTTCTGAGGAATCGCATTTCTATTCACCCACTATGCCAGTTTTCACATCCCTGGCCCTTCCCCAGAGTGTTGGGGGAACTGAGATCGCCACCTGTTCGCCGGAAGCAAACCACACAATCTGGCGGCGTCTTGGGGTCCACCTGCGAGCGCCAGTTATGTGTTGCCGGGTTCAGTTCGCCCCTCTGCAACCCAAGCGCGCAGCGTGGCCTGCTCCGTGATTCACAATGGATTGCCGGCACCATCCGATGCAACAACGGCTGGGCGCATTGGGATGAATGTTCCAGTTCCCGCTGCGGTGGGCACGTCTACACAATACGAAAAGTCCGCCAGCAGCCGAGGCCACTGCTACCAGAAAGCGACCCCTATTGGTCTTCAGCATGAAATACCCGCCCAGAGGGCTCGGGTGGTGTCCCAAGCTGGCAATTCCGCTGGCAGCGTCAGGCCGGGTTGAACAGCGGGACACCGTGATCCACTCGATCAACGATCAGCGTCTATGAACTGCACTTAGGCCCAGCTGGATATGTCCATCGACGAGCCTTTCTGGACCTGATGGCACCCGAGGCAACGTGCGCCGATCTCAAGGCCCGGTGCTGCCTTGCTCACCTACGGCCGAGTGGTCCGATCGGCTGATATCCCTACCTGGTGGCACGCGAGTTCACCAATGAGCTGCTGCCATCGCCGAGCTTCCCTTTGAGGCTCCTTGGGTATAGGGGCCGCTTTATGCCCCACCAGCGCTTCGGCAGCCCGACGATTCCGGGCTATCGTGTGACCGCTGCATCGCGGTGGGCCTTGGCCTGTTGCTCGACGGGGTTCCAGGCCATTCCCCAGGAAGCCATGCTGCCTTCTCGATGCTGCATCTCTGATGAGCTGCCGATCCGCATCGGTGGCACAAGAATGGGCACCTTGATTTCAATTACGAGCCGCAATTAGGTCCGCACTTCCTTGGGCCCAATTTGATCTACTGGTATTGAGGGTCTATCGATGGCATCCGGGTGGATGCGGTGGCCCTCGGAGCTCTATCGGATTACCTCAGGCCGATGCGCGAGTGGCTGCAATGACGAGGGCGGCCGCGAGAATCTCGAACCGTGACCTTTCTGCTGCAGGCCAACACCGTGCTGTTTCAGCACGTTCCCGGAGCATTGCCGATCGCCGAAGATCCACCACCTGCCGAGTGTACCAGCCCACCCCACCTGCGGCTGGGATTCAACTAAGTGGAACATGGGCGGGATGCACACATGCTCGATTATTTCGAGCTTGCCGTGGGATGCGTCAGTTCCACCAGAACAACATCAGTTCTCGATCTGGTATCACTAACGAGAACTCATGGCTGGCCTCAGCCCAGCGATGAAGTGGTGATGGCAAGAGCCAAATTTGCTTCACCAAGTGCCCGGCGTATGACTGGCAGAAGTTCGCCAAATGTGCGCGCCCTCTGCCTCATTGACCATCGGCAGAAAAACCATTCTCATGGGAATGAGTTGGTCAGCGGCCGAATGAATGTCTGGGGGATCTGAATGGACATCTGCCTCCAGTTCGAATCCCCATCAGGCCTGTGAACCTGGTCATACCTCCACAGCTTCTACCGGCCGAGCCGCCTCTGGCGCACGACTTTGTCGTTCGGCTCCATGGATTGACTGCAGCGACAGCGCCATTTCGTGATCAGCTTCATGCGCGGTGAGCGGCGACGACAGTGGTTGGTGTGGTGGCCAACTTCCTGCCTCAGCGCAGACCATTACCGCACGTGTTCGCTGAGCTCTATCGAAGTTTCAACACGACGGCGCCATACGCGCAGCAACCTCGCGAATCTCGGTGCAAGTTATCAGCGACCGCCCCGCCATGCACGCTTAAGCCATTCGCTCGATCTCTGTCTGCCGCCGCTGAGTGGGCTGGTGTTCCGCAGGATGCGGAGCAGCAGTCCTGTGTGACGAAGCGCTGATGCGTCTACTGTCGGTAGTGGCCCTGTCTTCGCTTCTTACCCGCCTCGATATTCCCAATGCCGAACCCTTCCCCATGTTGCTGCCGCGCCGGCGAAGGTGAGCAGTGAGAGCGCCAGGTGGATATGCCGCCAGCCGGCCGTATATGAAGGTGTTATCGCGACTGCGTGATCGCCCCCCCGGCTTCCGCGAAGCGCTCTGAAAACGCGATCTCTCCTACAGATCTCCGATCAACCTTCCGGGCTTTTGCGGCCCGATGGGCGTGATCCTTTTCTCCGACATCCTCACGCCCCTGCGGGCCTCAGCATTGACTCGACATCGTTGAAGCAAGAGGGCCGATTTTTTCACGATATTCCGCGACCGCCAGCCCGGCCCAGGTGGCCGCGGGCGCTTGAACCCGCCGCACGCCTTCGGGTGATCGTTCGGGGGCTGCGCCAAGCGTGGGGCATCAGGCGGCCGTGCTCGCTTCGTTCGACCCTGGGACCTGGCCGCCTATTGCCGTGGAAGCAAAAAAGCAGCAAAAGAACTTATGCGGTTGAATCAGGGCGGATGGGCCTTTTTCCAGGAAAGCCTGCCCTGCATCACAGTTGCTGGGCCCAATCTGGCCGGATGCGACTCGCACACCTATGTTCGTTTCTTTTACCAGATCGACAGCGGCGCACCAGGTGTGCAAAACTGATTCGGGACCCTGGGCAGGCCAGCTCAGGCCCCCTCGATTTTACCGACCGTCTTCGCCGCCCCTTACCAGAAAACGGGTGGTGATTTCAGGTGAAGGGCCACCCCACCCCAACAACCCCCTGATTCTCTATAATTCTTTTCTGCAGTTTTTGCCGGTGCTGCGAAGCGCATTGGCTAAACCAACGGTCGGATTTTCATTTATTCTTCCGTTGTGATTTGGGAACCGTCGAATTTTTTCTCCCTCCCTTTTTTCCTTTTGGTAACGTGGACTGTGCTTGTGAGG
>Ga0163217_1071437_pt1 | contig 16944 bp, 24 predicted proteins | sample SynspAceP_FD_185933 | JGI IMG/M metagenome (GOLD analysis project Ga0163217, IMG submission 185933) | Saline lake microbial communities from Ace Lake in Antarctica - Synechococcus sp. Ace-P (PacBio error correction) | ecosystem: Environmental > Aquatic > Non-marine Saline and Alkaline > Saline ... | reverse complement strand
TCCCGGAGAAATTCAAACTGTGCTGATACCAACATCAGCGCAAACAACAGTAATAACGCTCCTCCGGGTCCAGGAATACCAGGGCCTGCACAGGAGAAACTCTCCGAGGACCAGCAGCAAGGAGGCTGCGGCGATGGCAATCCAGGCACGATCAACCGCAGGCCCCGAACCCCGCCCACCGCCATGCCAAGATAAGTGACAACAAAGTAGCAAATCCGGTGATCAACCAGATGGTCATTACAGCGTACCCGTGTGTTAGAGTTGATTCAGCGTGAACCGGCATAAGCCCTGCAAATCTTCAGGACAAAAAAATCCCCCCGAGGGCTAGCAAACGGGGGACGGATCTTTCTGCTGTTTATCAGTCCGCGCTGACTTTTGAACCCATAACGCGGAAAATGCACCTGAGACCAGGCCAGCACGTTCATTCTTCCCGAGCAATCACAATCTCTTCGCGTCTTTCATAAGACGCAGCTTGCGGCGACTTCCCTCAGTGCCATAGCCACCGCACTGACCTTGACCTGCTGCCCAACGGTGAACCGCCAGGGCGGCGAAATCGTTCGCAGCATAAACTTTTCCGGTACATAGCGATCGGATCGCTCGGCCGCATCCATCGCGTGAGGAGCCATGACAAAATCGGCAATACGCGCCATCACGCTTGGACCGCCGGGTTAGGCGCCAGCGCCTCAGGCCACGGCCGCGTTGTTGCCACAAACCACAGCGCATAATAGTGCGCAAAGTCTGCTATGCAGCCTGAATCACCGAGCAGAAACTCGCCATCTCGGTTGAGCTGTTTCCAGCCGCCCAACAGTGCGCCACTGCGACAATGCTACGCAGAGTCCAGCGGCTGCAGTACCGCCGGAAAAGAGTGCCTTGCGATCCGCCATAAAGCGAACCATCGCTCGGCGTGCGCCAGCAAAGCGCCGCCGCCCAAACCCCTTGGGCTGAAAGTTGATTGCTACACCATGCTGGAACAGGCACCTGATCAGCAAACTGCGCCAGACCCGCAGCCAGCAGCTTCCTTGCCTTCGGGAACAAGCGCTGACGCCTTTCTCGCGTTCCAGGCGGCGGGCAATTCAGCGCGGATTCGCAAATAGATGTCAGCACCGATCTGCATCACGTGGCGTGCGACGGTAGCCGCCGTCAGGGGTCAGGTCAGCTTGGGCATCACGCAGGGATTCATCACCGAGTGCCGCCAGCCCTTGAAACCCAACAATCAGCGCCCTTTTCGGGCAAAAGCGATTGCGGGTAGTGATGTAAATCAAATCGGTCATCGTGCTCTCCTGTCAAAGTGAATCAGCTTAGCCCGTGCGTCACCGGTGCACAGCTACTCGCCGGAAGTTGATAACGATTGCATTGAATTGACTGGATCAGTCTTTCCTTGCTGACTTGCGCAGGCCCTTTATCGCGCAGCTCCTGCGCAGCGCATCGAAATTGTCGGCGCAACGCTCGCCCACCACACCAGTGCACGCAGCGGCTCGAATTGAAAAAACGCACCCTTGCCTTGCTGGTGCTGCAAAAACAGACGTCGCTTGCGGGTCAAATACTGATCCGCGGTATAAGTATGGCCATTCAGCCGCACGACCATGTAGACCCACCAGATTTTCCCGGTGCTGGTCGTGGTAGAGCTGTGTTCGGGCGTTTTGCCTGGGCATTACTACTTCTGGAACCTTGGAGTAAGCCATGTTTATACAGATTTTCAGCACCGGCGGCCACCCTGGACAAGGTCTATTTTGATGCCCCTGAGCGATACCAGATCGGCGAAACCGTTGCCGCAGAGCTGCTTGAACAGGCCGAGTAGGCGTTGAGTTTCGTCGAAATCCGCTGATGAAAAGGAACAGTTTGAGCTTGACGATCAGGATGTGCGTTGATTCACGGAACAAGGTCAGGCCTGCCCGCATGAGCATATTCTGATCACCCACGTACCGATACCATGACGGTGGGGACCGCCGCCGGGCTGGCCGATATTGACGGTAAAGTCATAGTGCTGACCGGCGCCATGACAGCCGGCGCCGCTTTCGCGATTCAGACCCCTGTTCAACCTTCCTGGCCGTCGGCGCATGAATGACCTGCCAAGCCGGGCGTGTATTATCTCATGAGCGCCCGCGGTGTTCCCGGCCGACGGTGTACGCAAGAATCGGGTGCGGTCGGTTTGGAAGAGCGCTAACGCGGTTTTAACCCCGTGCGCCCACGGTGATCTGATCGATCTTCAGGTGGCTGCCACGCCTACCGCAGATTGACCATCTTGCCGCAGGTACCCACGCGCTGTCGAGCTGCAAGAATCGTGGCCGACCATGACACGCGGTTCATCCACTTCCGGACCATTGCAATCAGCGTTGCACCCATTACCGCGCGGCAATCTTGCCGTCTTCGATCAGTAGGCTTCGCTGGTGGAGAACACGAATTTGCCGCTTGGTGATATCTACCTGGGCGCACCGCCCAGATTGGCGCAGTAGGAGCCCTCTGACTGACCGAGATGTCTTCAGGATTCACTTTCGCAGCCAGCATATAAGTGTTGGTTTCCATTACGCGGCATCGCAGATGCGCCATAGGATCGCGGCGGCCGTTTACGGTTCGCTGCCACGCCCATCAATGCGTGCATTCAAGCTTGTCCTGCAACTGTAGCCCTTGAGAATTGCCATTTTCGATTCAGCGTGGTTGCAGTTGGTCTGGGTTCCCTCGTCGTCCATGCTCACGAGCCGCGGACCCCCGGCAAGGTGCGTCATCAAACGATGGTGCAGAGGCTGAGCGACCCCTTCTCGCCAACGCTGGCGCCTGTAGGCGGAGCTGCCCTTGCGGTGAAGTCCCCTTCCAAGCCCGTGACCACTGCCTCGTGCAACAGACACCGGACCAGCTGGGCCATGACCACGGGCATGCTGCCGGCTGGCGCCGGAAACCGCTCCAATTGATCCACGCTTGGCGCACGCTTCCACGGGCATAGCCCATGGCGCGTCTTCGGCTTCAAAAAGCGATAATCAGTACGCCCCGCCGCCGCCGAAGCTGCCACTTCGCGCCGCGCCATTATGTTCAGATGATGACGCTGGACATTCAGCGAATCAACGGGCGAATATCGCCTGCCCAGTACCGTCGCTGGCGCCACCAGCCACGGTAGTGCACACCACCGAGGCTCATCGCTGACCTGGTAATGCGTGATCCAGGCTGCTCGTTATAAGCGTTCAGGACGTTGCAGAAAGGTCACCTTTCAGGCCTGGGCATACATCCAGGCGGGTTGTCTGCTTTATACATGGCTCGCTGCTGCCGCGTTCCAGCCTGCACGCTACCGGTCTGACCGGCGCGAGCAATCGAAGGCGCGCGGCGCAACGGCCTGGCTCAAGCCGGCATGCGGAATCGTTACTGTAGCAATTACCGTCTTCTCACCGACTGGGCACGCACCCAACGCCTGATCGACATTGAGCTGCCGCCTTGACGATACCGTCTTCCAGCACCCAGGACTCACTGATCTGAGCTGAAAATAACAGGTCCGCAGCGTCGACGCCTGGCGCCGAGACCGATTCTGACGGAGCAACCTTGGCGATGAATTCTGGCGTTGAGATTCCGCTTGGCATCAGCAGACGATGTCAACTTGGGCGAAGCAGGTTTACTTCATGTTATGGCAAACTCCCTTGCAGGCCCGACGAGCGTGTCCGCAGCAGGCAAAACGACGCGTGTGCGGCAACCGGCATACGCTGGCGCACAGACTTGAGTAATCCAGGTCAGAGGGCCGCAAATAACCCCCTCCCCTTGCATAATGGACGTGCTGTATCTCGCCCCAGGGATCAATCAGGCAACTGTGGCCAAAGGTCGTCCCGGCCCACCGGGGTGAAGCCCACTTGATTGGCCGCCAGTATTGAACCACTGGGTTCGATGGGCGCGCGCGTTAGTTAAACTCCCAGTGCGCGGCACCGTGTCACAGCAGTAAAGGCCGAGGCACCACAATCAGTTCGCACCCGCCCGACTCAGAAGCCAGATAAGCTCGCGAAGCGCAAGATCATAGCAGGATGCTCAAAGCCGACCGTCCGACCGGACGTATCAATGCATACCACCTGATCGCCTATCATAATCCGCGATTCCTGATAACTGCGCTGGGCTTCAGCACCTCCACATCAAAACAGGATGCAATTTGTCGTAGCGGCCACTTCCCGGCCCTGGTCAATCAAACAACCAGAAAGGCGGCCATGCCTTTTTCCCTGCTCACGCGCAAGTGGGAATACTTCCGCCCACCAGCAGGACACCATGCTGCGCGGCCTGTTCGGCGAGAAAGGCTGAATCGCGCGCGCCGCTGATCCTTCCTGCGCCACATCGGCCAGATCGGGTTGCCGAAAAAACGCAAAACATTCTGGCAACTAACAGCAACTGCAGCCACCACACTCGCTGCGTCACGATCAACTCGCGGCGCGCTGCAGGTTGGCGGCCACATCCGGGCCGTATCATCTGTATTGCTGCAACCTGTTGCATGTCAGTCATTCTCCAAGGCGGCCTTGTTATCAAAAGCCGCGGTCAAATCGACGTTGGGCTGTTTCAGTCGCGCTGATGCTTGTATCTCACCGATGCAAGCGCCGCCATGCGATCCCCAAGGATCTTGTCGGCGATAAAGAGCGCGCGGCGAATATAAGGGGCACCAACAAATGATGGCTGCTCAATGGCAGGTATTGCGTACCGCAGCCGTCAACCAGCAGTACCCATTCGATCTGATCCGCCGCCAGGCCAGGCGGCCGTCAAGTTGCAGCTTGCGCCAGGGCCATCCATCCCACCAACGGCTGACCGGTGTGCATCACGCCATCAGTAAAAACCATATCCCCGTTCCAGCGCCTATATGCGTACACTGGCCGAACAGGTCGCTGATATGTAATGTTAGTTTTTGTACCCCAGGCGCAGACCGATTGAAGGGCTGTCGAGGATGTAAGGCCTGTGAACTCTCAATAGCCTTCGAGAGCTGGAATGTGAAGATCAGCTGCACGATGGCGCGTGACTGCGGTCTCTGCGGCGCTCGGGTGGCGTGTCATATCTGCGTCTGCTCGTGTGCGCGCGAACATGCTCATGGTCTGTGACAGACGCTGTCGTGAACCTGGCGATTGAGCGGAAAAATTTGTATCTCCAGGTGAATTGCTCGATGGGCGAGGTAGTAAAATGTGGCCGCTTTATTGTGCTTGATCGCGCTTCTCTATGGGTGTATAATCAGGCGCTGTTCAAAGCTGGTACTCATGCCTGCGCGGCCTGCTATGGCATTCTCGATGAAAATATCGACCAGCCCGGTATTGTTTCGCCGCGGAATGATCGTCCACTGCCCGCAATCGATTATCTGGGCCAGCCTCGTGGCAGTCTATCGCTCCGGTTGATGGAGCCTGCAGATCGTAAGTCTGGCCAACTTTGAGGCTTACCTGAAGGGTACGAGCAAGGGCCCCTGCAGCTTTACGGGTGTGTGTGATCGCAGGTCAGCGATGAATTGTTTTGGACGATGTCGTCTGGTAGCTTAATTCCTGACCAGCCGCTCGTATCACCCTGGCTTGACACCCGCTCCAGATCAGCCGCTTACGAGCTACCCCAGTTGGCTATTCCGAGACTATCTGTACCTCTGCTTCATATGGCGCTGGCTTGCATCGTCTGGACGCTCAGTGTTTCATGTCTTGCCGATGGTCAGCAGTGGTCCGCTTGAGGCTCTCGAACTGCGTCTTTGGCTGGCAGTTCACAGTGGAAGATTCTCAGCCTCGGGTTCTTTCTTCTTCTGTGATGCTCGGCGATCGTATACTTGCGTGGCTCATATCTTGCCAGCACATCTTGTCTTGAAACCGCGCGGGGCTGCAGGATGCTTGGTCGTTTAGGCTTGTTCTGGACGCTTCTGGCTGCTAGTGGGCGATGCTGACTAGCTTGCAGGAATTTGCAGGGGGCAATTGATTGCGGTCCGTGTCATCGTCCTCGTGCTCCTGCGCGCGGTGTTTGCCTGAGCAGTTTGTGTATGCCTCTCTGTGCTGTCTTTCTGCTTGGTGTTATCCGTGCTCGGAAATACGTGTTACCTTGTGCTAGACTTTCAGTTGTCAGTTTGTGCGCTTGTAATCACGTTCTTGCAGATAGTATTAATGTCACGTGCTCCGGTCTGGATGACCGCGTATGGCCCAGAACGCGGCCTTGCAGGCGTGAGCGGTGTGACGAGCAGGGGCATTGTCTCTGCTGCGTGGACACTCTGCACTGGCGCTGGTTGCTCAGTTGGGCGTGACGCGTGTGTGTTGAGCAATGAGTGTGGTCTTTCGCAACCGCCTGTTAACACCTTGGCCCCGAAGGTATCTTGGCTGCGATTGTCAGCCTTTCAGCGGCGTCTGTGCGGATCTGTACTGACTCTGGAATTATCCTGAAACTTTGCATGTCGCGATCGTTCTTGCGTACTGGTGGCGATTTCATTTGCACTGGACGTTTTTTTTATTTACCGCGCTTGTCCATGTGCTCAGATTGGTAACCATATTGAAGTATATATGCTCCGCAGCCGCGAGTGAGAGTGAGCGTGAATACGACAGCGCAACTGGGATTCGGGCAGACTGCCGATCTGTGCCCGACGCCTCGTATCCCTCCCAGCCTCGCCCATGGGCAAATACATCGCGCTCTGACACGGGCCATTGAGTTGACGCAACATACACTCAGGTGTTACGAGCCTAGGACACTAGCGCTCCATAGGCCACGCGCGGTCCAAAGGTTCTGCATGCCCTGGTAAGGACACCGATGGCTGCGTGATTGGGCCGGTGTGGTCTGACTCCAGTATACGCATCTCGAGCCTCAGCTAGACTGCAACGCGCGCCGCACGAATGCATTCGAGACGCACTTCGAGATCTGTCGCTATCGTGTCAGCAGCGCCGTCATCACGATCCTGACGTCTCGCATCTGCCGTCAAATCTGCCCACACACTGCGCAACCCACGTGGTCGTGCTCCAACCCGCAGGCGTGATCTGATAACCGAGAGATGGCACTGGAATCCGGTCGGCTGCTTTGTGCATATGGGCAGGGGTGTTATCGCAGCTGGGATCGTTCGTCAGCTGGCATGTGTGGTATTCAGCTCCACCTAATGAGATCGCCTTGTCGACCAAGCGCAACTACGATCGAGCCGATGTGCCCGACTTGCACAGCTGGCATCGCTGTTGACACTGTGCGAGGCGTACGCGAGCTGGCGGACCGCTGAACTATCCCGGCCGGAGTCTTAGGATGCCAGTGTCTCGACACGCGGTAGTAGCGAGCCTGACCCGCTGTGCGGCCTGGTATTAGATACCGATGCGTCGCAGATCCAGCGTGCTGAAGCATCCGAGAGATCTGATATGCGAAAGGCTACCCTCGTACAAACAACGTTGCAGGTGCCTTGCCTCACGCTGAGCCGCAGCTCTCGTTCGGACGCCCACACTCAATCAAGGATGTGAAATAGCACGCGAGGGCCGTTGAGCTCGGCATCGGCCATGTCTGATAGTATTTCGACTGAGCTAACCCAGGAATCCGATTCGAGCAACCGCTTCCGGGCGACTCGCCTTGCCTATGGGTATAGCAAGCCACCTGAAGCGACAAAGGGCGAAGATGACGTGGTTCGCGTGAGGCTATTGACGTCTGATAGTGCGCTGCAGAACCCCCCGGTCGTGCGGCGATCCAATCTGGGCAGGCGCCCATCGAGCGCCCAGCGGCATCAATGCCTGCCTCAACTCCAGCCCACTCAGGACAGACGCCTCCTAGTACGCAAACCGTGAGCGCGGATTATTCCGATATTCAGCCTGCAAACAGCCAGCGGGGCTCTTGGCGCGGCTCTCGAGCTGCGAGCTCCAAGCAGAGGGCATCATGCGCGCGGACCCATATGCACCGTATCAAGCTACGTCACAGATCTCCGCTCAGTCTGCTTCAGCAGACGGCAGTGTTCATGCACTATACTGGCGCCGAGGCACACGTTAACCATATGAGACAGGAGATATCGGCAGGCTCCGTGCTGGTGCTGCCGCTTATCCAGGGTCGGGTTCAAACGAGCAACGAGCGTGAAAGACCGAGCACTGTGGTGGCTTCACACTGACTGGCTCTGGCAGGCTCGCAGCGGCTATTTCGAGGAACTAAAAGAGCCACCGGGCACGACCTGTATGCGCCCATTGCCCTGAACGAGTCCCTTTCTCCCGGCCCGGGCTTTGTGAGGTCCCCCTTGTCCCGAAATGACACCGTTGCGGGCGGCACTGCGGGCACACCGCAGTTTGCCCAGATGGCGCTTACCCTTGAAACTGAGCGCAGAGCAGCAACGCTGCGACCTTCAATCTGGGCGAAGAATCTGAAATGCCCGGCTGCCGAACCAGCGCGGGAGATGTGCGTGGTGATATCAAATTACCCGGCGTAGCCCGTGAAGCAGCCGTAAACGCAACCGGGGTTGAGTATCCAAGGGCCGCCTTCGATGAACTGATTGGTGGAATGGAGTGCAGGCCGCTGGGCTGGGTATTTGCCCATCAACGGGCGCCAGCCGGGGCCGGCAGGCACATTTCACAAAAACATCTTCGCAGTCATCTCCAGGCCAACGACGCCACGCAAAATGATTCTGGTAGCATGATCGATCTGCGCGTGCGCCGTTTTTCCGAGGTTTGGGCAAGAAGTCTGGAGGGCGTAGCGCTGACCGGCCGCGTATCGACGAGGACGTTGGCTGTTTCGTATATGGATCAAGCCCGCATCCGGCGGCCAGGTTACGCTGCCGGGATGCCATTGATGAACCGGTACAAGACGTACTCGGTCAATCTGCAGCGCCCCTGCAATTTCCGAGCGCCCCGGCCCAAGTCCCCGTGGTCGCACGTCAGACTCGTTTGGCAAACCCTTGACCAAATGTATTGCCCCTTGCAAGACAGCCTATTCGGCGCGCACACCTTCATGCAACCACCCAGGCGACGCGGCCCCATATATAGGAGATGATAATGGTACATATGCGAACGGCGAGCCTAGTCAGTTGGGCGCCGTTGAAGAGCGGTGGAAGCATCTCCGTGTGTGTGGCACTCATGCATACCTCAGCGAGACAGGATAGCGAATCTTAGCGCGGGTGACTGGAATAGATCCCCGACAAGCGCGCCTTTCTTGCGTATTAGTTACGTCGGCGGGTTCGCAGGCCATGCGACTCGGCCGTGGCAATGCAGACTGTGCTCCGAGTTACAACGCGGGCACCACAGCATAGCCAGTTTCATCAAAGGCAGATTGCTTGCGTCAGCCGGTGAGCGTACTGGCACTGCATGTGAGTTGAAAGCTGGGGTTAGTGCCCCAACTGAGCGAGTCGGGTTAGACCGCAACGCTTTCCGCTCAGTCGCAGGCGGAATTGAAGGCCTGGGCCAGAGGCTCGCGCGATCTTTCTTCTCGCCCGTGTTCCTGCGTATCGCTTCAGCGCATAGCCAAGCGCAACCAGATCGCCTCTCTCACAGTGTGTCTTCGCAGGCGCGTAACGATGGTTGCTTCAGTTCCACAGAGAGCGGTGGAAAACCAGGCGATCCTATGCACCCATTGCGTAGGAGTGTTTGCTCGTCTCACGCTGCTTTGGAACTCCCGAACAGCCCATCCCTGGCACCACGCGAATCACCCAACGGCTGCGCCTTCGCGGTGTGTGCAGCGAACCTGTTCGCAGTGTATACGCCTGACGATACGCTGACGCGCGAATTCATGGTTTAATTTTTACTGCACTGGATGAGTCGGTGAGTGCACACCGGATATCACGGCAGGTTCGCTGCGCTGCTGTTATGGCCGTGGGCCTAGGTGCGACGCCTTACAAAGCGCTGCCCATGAACTTGGATCGGCCCGGCACCTTCGGAACACGCTGACGCGCTTCAGCGCGCGGACTCATGGATACTCGAGCAGATCATGGTGTATTTAGCTGGGTGGGACGCTCCCACGTGCGCACGGTAACCAATTAACCTGCCCATGCTTGACGTCAGCACAAAACGCGTTCCCCGTGTGAAGGTGTTCAGACCCCTTATATCAGCGCGGCCCTGCTCGACGCAGCGTCATCTAGTACCGACTCCCTGACTATCCCATGGCTCGCCTTGGGGATCGCATGGCGCGCTTTGGCTATCGGTGGATACAAGATCAGCCGGCGACTGAAACAGCCAACGTCGAATTTGACCGCGCGTGTCTCGAGGACGCGTTAAGAGCGCGTCTCCTTGAAGAGAATTGGAGGCTGAGACATAGCGAAATCAGCTCCCATGGCAATCAGATGATCAGCGGCCCGGAGTGCCGGCAAACCTGCAGGACGCTTGTGCCGCTGAGTTGAATCGACTGCAGCGCACCGCCCCACGCAAGCTTGCTCGGCAACCGCGTGGCGCAGTTGCTAGTTCGTTCGCCAAGAATGTTTTCGGTTTGCTCGGCGTAAATCCGCGATCTCGGCCGAGATCCGGTGGCCAGGATAAGGATCGACCATGCGCGCGGCGCTGTCCCCGCGCGATTCAGTGCGCTTTCTCGACCGACTCACAGGGATCCTCGCGGCAGCGCATTGGCGTGTCGGGCTGGTGGCAGGTCAGATCATTCCACGTTTGGCCGGGGCCGTGAGCCAGGGGGAATATATGCAAATGGCCGATCCCGCCCATGATCGTAGTGTGTTGCACCACTCGAGCCAGCGTTGCCGTCAAGTGCACTGTCTACGATATTCAGAAAGTCTCGCATGTGGCCTGTTTTGTAGAAGTTGCGACGGTCACGCCTGGCTCACCTGCCCCAAGGTCCCGAGCATGTCTCATCTGGTCCATGGAACGAGACCGGGCTATTAATGATTGTGCCCGCCGTAGAAGTGGTAGGGATAGCCTCTCGATACGCCGGCATCAGGATATCGCGAGTGCTCGCCAATTCGAGTCAGTCTCGTGTCTCGATCTGAGGCTTTCGTGCGACCGCACGCGCTTCATGCTGGCTCGTGCATTCTGTGCCTCGCAACATCATCCTGATGCTCTCAGGGCGTGGCCTTCGGTACCACTCTTAGCTGCTGTTCCAGCCGCAGAAGTCGCCCACCCACCTCGGGATCTTGCGTCGCGCTCTATGATTCTACGCTGCGAGGCGCGCCGATCTCGAGTCAAGAATCCGCCGACGATGTGCTCGCATTTACTGGCGCGTCTATAAGGTGGCTTTACACACTCCCCTTCCGGGCCAAGGTGGCCGTTGAGACGCTTCTCGGGCCACTGCGGTATAGCCTGCCTATTCATCTCTGGGTGCAAGCAGACTGTAAGCACGCACATCGACCTTTACTGTAAGAGGCAAACAGGAGGAGCCCAGTGGCAGGGGGAGTAGGGGGCGGGAGGTGGTCCACGCGCAGTGGTGGCCCATGGGCCCCGCGCTCGTCCCGCTCCGCGCGCAGGCGCGTTCTGGCCATACGCGCGGGGTCATCCCAGCCGGCGGAGCGGCGTTGAAATTTCTATTGCCAAGGCGGCTGTTCACGCGGTATTTTGCGGGCCCTTCTGGACCTGATTACCTCAAGTCCTGGCGCCAGCCGTATGCCCAGCTGAACTGAATTGCGCGCAGCACCGTAGCAAACCAGTGTTGCCGGCTGTTCACGGCGTAACTTTCACCGGCTCCGTCCCCGGGGTAACACTGCCGAAGCGAGAAAGTTTTGCGAGCACCATGAGTAACCATGCACCAGCTCGCCCAAGCTTGAGAACATCGTCTTGGCTGAATCACTGGCCACGGAACTCACGCCAGAATTCCATTCGCGCATAGCCAAGGGGCAACCCTCCCGGTCAGGATCGCTCTGCGCCAGCGCGAGACCCGCCTCGAGGGCCACCGGATGACCCGACCGTGCTCAATATCTACATGCCCATCTCAGTAGCAGAGTTTGCCGTAGTCACTGTGCGGGTGGCTTGCGAAGACTCGCATCGTCACCAACTGCAAGACGGGCACAAGACGCTCTATCGTACGCTATAACGCACTGCTTCCTGCAGCCGCCGGTTTCTAAAAGCGGGTAGTCGTGTCCCGCAAGTACGTGTGAAGAACGCCTCGGATTTCCCCTACGGCAGTTCGAGAAAGAATCCCAGGCTAGAGTAAACTGCTTATCCTCCAGCATGTCGGCCCTAGACGCCAGGCGCCGTGCTGGCGCTTCGCTGCGCGCGCGTCAGATTGCTCTTGCGCCCTGTACAGACCTCGGGGGCTAAGCGTGGCCAGGTGCTCGTCAAGCGCCGATGCAGCCAGCGCCATTGAGCAGGGTCAGATGCGATCGTGGCGTGTGAGCGAGTGGGGTTGCTCTGCGGCTGAATCTGGGATGGGCAGCAGCGAAGTGCCATGTGCTGTATAGCAAGCAGGGACAACCCGCGTGCTGATAATCTTCATGCGCCGACTGCGGCTGGTCACACAGGAGGTAACCGTGTTCTGTGCACACGCCGCGAGCGCTTTCGCGTCGGCCTGAATAAACCCCGCTTACTCGCTTATCCTGCCAGGTTCTGCGTCAGCCTTCCGATCGCCAGCGTCGTACATAGCCATCAGCTTACCTGTGCTCTCGTGTCTGCGGCCGCGCCGACCAAGGCCAGGGGATACCTCTGTGCGGCAGTATCATTGTCGCCGTCATCGCATTCTGCAACCGGGCGCTTAATGTCAGCGTATGCGACTTATGCCATAAATATATGGCCGCGCGCGGCCGTAGTGAAAAGACTCCGCGGCGGCGGCGTACGCATGTATACGACTCTCTTACGAAGAGCCGGGAAGAAACCGGCGGTCCTATGCGACGTCATATTGCCCCGATGCAAGTGCGCAGGCCGCGCAGGCCTAGTACCGGTCTTTTGCGGCCATGCAACACGCGCTGGGTCAACTCTCGATGTGGCCCTCTGCAGCTCGCCAGAGGCCCGAGCAAGCAAATATGCGGACCAATCGGTCATTTCGTCGCCGACGCTCGGCTCCGGTCGAGGGTACATCTTGCAATTCCCCACGAGTAAAGTCCGCTAGTGGCGGCTCACGGGCTGCGTATACAGCACACTTTTCGCTAAACCCGCCGACTGACAAAAGGCGCGCTCCGCCACCCGCGTCACAGGGGCCCGCGTTGGCGAGAAGGGTCGCTTTCCAGCCTCTGCAACCATCGTTGATGCGGCACCTTGCCGGGGGCGTCGCGGCTCGCTGAGCATGGGACGACCGAGGGCAACCAACCAACTGCACCACGCTGTCGAAAATGGCCATTCTCAAGCGGCTACATGCAGGACAAGCTGGGATGAATGCACGATGATGGCTGGGCAGCGACCGTAAACGCCGCCGGGCGAATCCTATGCGCATCTGCCGATTGCCGCGTATGACCAAACACTTATATTGCTGGCTGGCGAAAGTGATCCTGAAGGAAAACATCATCAGGTTCAGTTCAAAGAAGGGATCTACTGCCCAATCTGCCGAGCCCGGTGGCCAGGTAGATTTCACCAGCGGCAAATTCGTGTTATCTCCACCAGCGAAGCCTACCTGATCGAAGGACGGCAAGATTGCCGCCGCCGGTCAAGGGCAAAACGCTGATTGGCAATGGCGGAATGATGAACGACGTGTCCATGGTCGGCCACGAATCTGCAGCTCGACAGCGGCGTGGGTACCTCGGGCAAAGATGGTCAATCCCTGCCGGTAGGCGTGGCCAGCCAACCCTGAAGATCGATCAGTCACCCGTGGCGGCACGGTTAAACTCCGCCCCCGTTAGCGCTCTTCAACCGACCCGCCAACACCGGATTCTTGCGTACACCGTCGCGGGAAACACCGGCGCTCATGGCGATATACACGCCCCGGCTGTGCAGGTATTCAGTGCGCCGAACGGCCAGGCCCAGGTTGAACGGGCGTCTGAAATCGCCCGGGGGAAAGCGCGCCGGGCTGCATGGGACGCCGGTCAGCACTATGACTTTACGTCAATATTCGGCCAGCCCGGCGGCGGTCACCGTCATTGGTATCGGTTACCGTGGGTGATCAGAATATGGGCTCATGCGGGAGCCCTTGACCTTGTCGTGAATCAAACGCACGGATCCTGATCGTCCACTCAAGACTGTCCTTTTTTCGATCAGCGATTCGGACCTGCAAACTGCAACGCCTACTCGGCCCTGTTCAAAGAGCTCTGCGGCAACGGTTCGCCGATCTGGTATCGCTCAGGGCATCAAAATAGACCTGTCCAGGGTGCGCCGTTGCTGAAAATCTGTTAAACATTGGCCTACTCCAAGGTTCCAGAACGCTAGTATGCCAGTGCAAAACGCCCGAACACAGCCTACACGACCAGCACCGGGGAAAATCTTGGTGGTCTAACATTGGTTCGCGTGCGCTGAGATTGGCCATTATAATACACGGATCAGTTATTGACCGCTGCGACGTCTGTTGTCAGCACCAGCAAGGCAAGGTGCCCGGGTTTTTCAATCGCAAGGCCCTGCGGTGGCACTGGGTGTTGGTGTCGAGCGCTGCGCGACCATTTCCGATGCGCTGCGCCAGGAGGCTGGCGATTAAAGGGCCTGCGCAAGGTCAGCAAGGAAAGACTGATCAGTCAAATTTCAATGCATCGTTATCAATTCCGGCGAGTTAAGCTGGAGCCGTGACGCACGGCTAAGCTGGATTCACTTGACAGGAGAGCCACCGATATGACCGATTTGATTTTACATCACTACCCGCATTCGCCTTGTTGCCGAAAAGGCCCGCCTGATGTTTGGGGTCAAGGGGCTGGCCTGGCACTCGGTGATGATCCGCGTGTGGATGCCCCAAGCCTGACGCTGACCGCCCTGACGGCGGCTACCGTCGACGCCGATGATGCAGATCGGGTGCTGACATCTATTGCGATACCGCGCTGAGTTGCCCGCCGCCTGGAACGCGAGAAGGCCTGTTCCAGCGCTGTTTCCCGAAGGCAAGGAAGCTGCTGCTGCGGTCTGGCGCAGTTTGCTGATCAGGTTGCTGTTCCAGCATGTGTGTAGCAATCAACTTTTCAGGCCCAAGGGGTTGGCGGCGCGCTTTGCTGGCGCACCCGAGGCATGTTCAAGGCGTTATGGCGGAATCGCTAAGGCACTCTTTTCGCGGCCGTACTGCCAGCCGGCTGGACTCTGCGGTTAGCACTGTCGCAGTGGCCGGCCACTGTTGGGCCGGCTGGAAACCCAGCTCACGCGATTGGCGAGTTTTCTGCTTCGGTGTGATCAGGCCTGCATAGCAGACTGTGCGCACTATTCATGCGCTGTGTTTGTGGCCAACAACGCGGCCGTGGCTGAGGCGCTGGCGCTTGACCCGGCGGGTCAAGGCGTGGATGGCGCGTATTTGCCGATTATTGGTTCATGGCTCACTCAACGCCGATGGATGCGCCGAAGCTATCGGATCGCCCTCGATGCTGACCCCGAAAGGTTATGCTGCGAACGATTTCGCCAGCCCTGGCTGGTTTTCACCGTTGGGGCAGCAGGTCAAGGTCAGTGCGGGTGGACTATGGGCACTGAGGAAGTCGCCGGCAAAGCTCGTCTATGAAGACGCGAAGAATTGCTTGATTGCTCGGGAAGATTAACGTGCTGGCCTGGTTCAGGCTGCATTTCCCGGCGTTTATGGGTTCAAAATCAGCGCGGACTGATAAAGACAGCAGACAAGCGATCCGTCCCCCCTGTTTGCTAGCACTTCGGGGGGATTTTTTTGTCTGAGTTTGCGGGCTTATTGCGGTTAACGCTGAATTCAACTCTACACGGGTTACGCTGTAATGACCATCTGGTTTGATAACATTGCCTTTGTTGTCACTTATCTTGGGCATGGCGGTGGCGGGGTTCGGGGCCTGCGAGGTTTGATTCGTGCCTGGATTGCCAATCGCCGCACTCCTTGCTGCTGTCTTTCGGGAGCAGTTTCTTCCTGTGCAGATTCAGGCCCTGGAGTATCTGGACGAGAGGAGCGTTATTACTGTTGTTTGCGCTGATGTTGGTATCAGCACAGTTTGATTTCTCCGGGGCTTATGCGCGTTTGACCGGGCTGCTGGGAAGCGTCACGCGCATCAGCCAGCGTTGCTGTTGCTTGGTGTGGTGGCGATGGGCGGGCCTACTCTCGGCGATCCTGGTGAACGACATTGTCGCCTTTGCGTTAACGCCGTTGGCTCTGCCAGACTATTGAACCAGCGTGGCCTGGGACCCGGCCTTCTGGGCTTGGCGCTGGCCTTGTCCTGCAATGCGGGTTCGGTGGGGCGGACCTTGATTGGCAATTCCAAAAAAATATTCTGATTGGCAAGCCGTGTGCGCTGGATTTCTGGGGGCTAGACGTTGGTTGCCACTGGTACCCGTCGCTCTTGGCGCTGGTGGTGGTTCTACGCGGGTTATTCTGATGGCAGTGCGAGACCGTTTTGGGCAGTTCACTTCTTAGGTCCTGTCGTGAAGCGAATCGGTAGAGGCGGGGAGAGCAGGGAAGTTATCGCCTACAAGCCCCTCTGGCGACGCTGGGTTGGTTGTGTTGTTTTCGCTTGCCGCATTCCCAAGGGAATTTCTAGCGTTTGATTATTGCCGTTCTGGTCATGCTATCGCGCAGCGTGGGAAGCCACCGTTATGTTCTTAAAAGGTTCGACTGAATTTACTTCCTGTTGTTTGTGGGTTCTGTTTCTTGGGTCAGCGGGGGCGGCTTGCGGCAGTTACCCGAAAGTATCGGCGCTGGCGCGAGGTTTGACTGTCCCGGATGGTTTGCTCTGCCGGAAGGATTTGCGAGTGGCTGGCTGGGTTTAGATTTCCTTGGGTAGCTAGTAACCTGATCGGCAATGTTCCTTTTGGTATTCCTGTTGCTGGTTTATGGCCCAGAAACACTGAGTGAAAGCTAGTTTGATTGCCTGGGGCGGTGATGTCTACCCTGGCGGGGACCTGCTTACTGATTGGCAAGCGTTGGTTAAATCTTATCGTGCGTAGAAAGGAGCACGGCGCAGGGGAGGCGGCTGGGGTTTACCGAGTGTGCGTCACGCAAGCTCGAGTGACAGTCTAGCGCATCCAGGGTACGCGTGTCAAACGCTGCTTGCGAATCTCTGCGTCTCGTCTGTATTCTATAATGTCCCTCTCTAATTCTCTTCTCTTTTTC
>Ga0163217_1116218_pt1 | contig 16945 bp, 9 predicted proteins | sample SynspAceP_FD_185933 | JGI IMG/M metagenome (GOLD analysis project Ga0163217, IMG submission 185933) | Saline lake microbial communities from Ace Lake in Antarctica - Synechococcus sp. Ace-P (PacBio error correction) | ecosystem: Environmental > Aquatic > Non-marine Saline and Alkaline > Saline ... | reverse complement strand
AATTTCCTTTATAGGGAAAACCGATTTTTGCAGCTCCACGGTGTAAGGTCATTACTGGGCTTTGTAATTGTGTTGGTCTCTGGCTTTAGAACAGGTGTATCTCAACGCGTCCCTTTGGAAAGCTGTGTATTTCCAACCGCATAGCGCTGAATCCTCAGAATGTGTCCGGATTGTGCGGTTAAGGGGTTTAACAACAGTAGGTTATATTAGGGATTATAGTTCCCCCATATCGCTCCTTGATAAAGATTAATTAGGACTTTCCCAAATTAAAACCCAAAGAGGGCGCGGTCCCCTATTTTCTTTGGACCCATCAATATAAATTTCGCTAGTGGAAATCCAGAGGGAATGGCTCCATTGGTTTTTACTTATTGGATATTACTCCCAATTCCTCCCCAATCTCACAATTGAACAATAGTTAATTCTTCCTTACAGGCCATAACAGCGGTTGGACTTGTTTTTTTGACTGACCGGTCAATAATCAATCCAGAGCTATGTTGAGGATAATCTTTAAGAATCCCTTTTAAGGACTACTTATTTTTCTACTCCTGCGCTTTTTATAAGGTGCAGATGTTACAGCCGCAACAGGCTTTACACTAGATGCCGAAATTTTGCGTCCCAAGGTTTGGAATATAGACATTGGTCTCTAGAGACGAGCGGTTCCCCTGAATGAAGTTGTAGACCCTGTATGGCCTTTGTTTCCCAACGGACCAGACTTGTTAATACGCTTTTTTATGAAAGTTGATAAAACGTTCTTTTTGTTACCTTAAGCTTTACAGGGATGTTCCGGATCTGGTCTGGCGACACTGCTACCTCAACTCAACACTGCACTGATAAGATGTGGATTGGAATTTCTATCAGCCTACTGGGGGGAGGGAAGTCGGAGCTTTAGATCCCATTTCTTCCTGGAAGGTTTGGAGGCGGACAAGAAATTGGCTATATTGTAGAACCACTTCGATTATCTTTGGAAATGGGGTCTGGCGACTGGGACCCAACAAGCCAGAAGCTGATGCGCTCTTAATAAATTATCTTATCGAAATACGCCTAACCTGGATTCGCCACTCTTAACGCGCGAGAGAGTGGAGGAAAAATTAACTCGGCACTACCTTAACCACGCCATGTAAGCTTATAAGGTTATTCAATATTTGTGGATCTAAGTTGGATACAAATCATCGGCTCAAGTTCTTCTTTTCTATTAAAAGAGGTTGGTCTTGCAGTTATTAATTAATCTATCATATTTCTTAATAACACGAATAACCAGTATGCCCAAAACCCTTGGGATACTCGTCATTGCAACCATATAGGCGTGAGTAACCTGCAGTTGACTCAAGATTCTGGTCTCCTTACCAATTTGGAAAAGGATATTTGCAACAACGAGTGTAAGGTTTTGCATTATTCTTCTGTATTCTGGAGGGAAAACTCAGTGACGGTTACAGCAAATCCACATATGGGAACTGGAGGTAGATGCTACTAAGCGGTAATGACAACGGATTATTCCAACGCGAAAAAAAAACAAGGCTTTTTACCCCACTTTATGGCCAACTATCATAAGTTTACGGCACTCATGGATTATTCTAATGTTAAGGCAACCATTGCAAAACAAACGTAGGACTATTAGATTATTTTGGCCCAATGCAAGGTAGGGTTTAAATGAGAAAACGTGAATCTAGATATTTGCTTCACACAACTTTTGGCTCGCATAATGGGGCTGGGCAGCAGAAACTAGGCTATAGCTGAAGGCAATGTAGGAGACAGAGCTTGATATCGTATATGGTTATTAAAGCTTACTAAATAAGAAATTGAGCATTCTCAGTTGCCGGATTTATTTCTGTCTATCTTTTTTGTGGCCTCCCGAAGGGGCATTGGGAAACTATAAAAGGAAACTTCCGACATGCAACACTCAATAATCTTGGGGACATTTTGGTAAGATTCACATAAACAGTATGTTTACATTCCAGTAATTTATATCATTAGGATGGCCGGGTAACTCCAAGTTCGGGTTTTCCTTGCCAAAAATGCCCAATTTCTACCAAGTCAGCATATTGACGTGTCATTGTTTTTTATAGGATTTTCAAGGAGACTCTTTTTTTGTGCCCATGATATAAGGACTCTCATAAACATTCTCTTTTTTTTTTCAATTATGCAAACCAAACCAAGATCATTATGAACTTCAATAATTAGGCGAAAAAAAATATTTTTTCCTCTGTACTTTTATATGGTAGCGGGAATAAGGCAGCTCTTATATCCTCATTGTGGGATGTGATTAAGAAAAGATCGTTATAGCACGCGGAGTTATTACCTGCGAATCGTCGATAAATGATAGTCGGAGATGTAGACAATCCCGCCAAGATGTACCACACCTGTTGGCAAGAGAAGGAGAGAGGGCGCCAAAAAACTTTAAGGTAGGATATGGAAATTTTGGAACAAGAAGAGAAATGACCAACGGGGTACTGCATATTTACTTATATTTGGACTTTCGGGGTACGGGTTGGCCTGGAAGTTGTTATATAGTTAGCGAGCGTTGGGGAGGATTGGAGGGTTGAATTTCACCTTAAGAATCCACCCTGAAATAATTGGGCCCACAATATTGACCTGCTTTGCCGTTACAGGGGTCCCAGATTGGTGGTGCGGAGTCTTCATTTTGTTAGCTCTTCCTTTGCGGACGCGACGAGAGAAAAGTGTTGTTACCTTTTATATAAACCCTTTAACTCCGAGGGGTGGTTATGGTGTACCACTGTTGCCAACAGGGAGGCAGCCAGAGGTGAGGGGATGGAGTGAATTGCCAATGGCATGATGGTTTAATTTTGGTAGAACCCGAGGAGGTTTTGCCATTGGATTGGATGTAAAAGAATTTACATTATGCAGAAGAGCTCATAATTTTTACACCCAAGGAGCCAACGGCGAAAGAGGTTTGCAACACTTTGAAACATGCACAGCTGTAGAATTGTGGACGCGCCGCTACGTTGTTTATTTTAACGCGTTTTAAAGATTGTGTGTGCCTTAACCGGCGAACAATGCCATAACTGCGAACGTTGTGCGAAACATATGTCTGTGTGCTTTGTTTGGCAATGGCGGACCAAACCTTAAGTATTTCCTGGTGTCATGTGGTATGTGTGAATAGTCTTCCGAGACAAGGGGTGGCAGTGTAGAGGGGGAGAGATTTGAATCAATCAAACGTTCAGAACTACCCTTTTATCCACTTGTGGAGTGGGCCCATTAGTAGAATTAAGGTAGATTTGTTCACGCGGAAGCTTTGTATCGCTAGTAGACCAGTTCCAGTTTTTTAGAGCGGATTTGAGACGAAGGGCCCGTTTGGGGAAATGTTTGAAGGTTCCCCAGTGGGGTTTGAAAAAATAAGACATTTAGTCCGGAGAATTGGGAAGATTTGGATAACTTCTGACTTGCTCTGAAGGAATCAAGTGGTATTACCAAAAAATGTCCTCGTCGCGCACCTTATGACATGGTGTGGAAAGCTTTTTGAAATATTCTCCTGCTAATCTAGCGGGAAAGATGGGTAAGTTCGGAAAAGGCCGCCTAAATGCAGGACTGTTTTGCTTGTCACAAGCAGAAGGCCAAGGTATTGCCTCATACTGTTCTATGTGCTCCCTTTGGCCGAAGGATCGGACTAGATCTATAAATTGTGTCCTGATTGTTAATCGTTGCACAAATAGTGATTAGTACTGCACGGAAAAACAGTATGTGTAAATAAACCGGAATACGGAACAAATTAATTTGATCTAATTCGTGTTATGACGCGCAGCACCTATAACCGACGAAGAAGGTGGCCCAATGTACTTACTCTATGTTTTTTACAATATATGTTTGGTCAGTTGCTAATTTCCAAAAAGGACGTTAATACTCCAGCCATGGTTACGTGCTTGTAAGAACTAAATAGAACCTCGGTAACAAAACAAAAATGATATTCATAGTGTCCCTCTTTTTAACATTAGCTCTATCAGCTTATCCGGCATCATTACTCATAGTTATTAATATTGCTTCTGCCAATCTCAGGATAAATATGGCCGCCTCGTGTGTTAAAGAGAGGAACTTATATTCCCCTATATGGGGTTGATTCAAACTGCGGTTTACCGTTAGATCCTTTTACAATGGACGTTTTACCTCTGGTAACAATAAGGGAGTATTTAAAGTTGCTAACAGGAATATCCTGAATTGGAAAACAAAGCTAAGGTTAGAACGCATTTAATTTGCCAAGTTCTCTGGTAATTTATCAGGGTTGAGTTATGGGAGAGCGACACTGGCCAATTATATTGTTATTTAGGTGGGCCCGCAGCCAGTTACCAATACGTTTCATTGGTTTTGCCGCCAAGAAAATGTGAATGTCAATGAAAAAAGATTGCCCTCCGTTGATGAGTGGAATATGCGGCAATGAGCGGATGGTAATGATCCTAGATGCCGCAAAAGGAAATCCTACAATCAGCTTATTCTAGGGGACTGGTACGAGCGCCAAAAACATTAACAATTCCAGGGCTTACCTTCAAGAATTATTGGGGAATCTTTGACCTCCGGAGCCTTGTATGGGAGTGGACGATGGACTTCTAACTCTCCGTTCTTCACTCGACCGAGTTGATCCAGAAAAGGATGTTGATAAGAGAATAGCATCTTTTTGAGGCAGGTGGCAGCGGTTGGCAGATCGGTGACTTTAATGATAAATTCTGCCGCCTTTATGCGCTACGCGCTTGTTAGGCTGGTATGTGTTCTTAGGAAGCGTAATTATTGCCTATAAGGGACTTTTAGGGTTAGTTGTGCGCGTCAAATGATCAAATATTAAAAATCTATAAATCATGACAATGAAAAAAAATTCTAAATGGCCGGGATGGTTACTTTTTAATAATCAATTCTTTTAGGGTGCAATACAAAAAAATTTCAAAACAAAACAACGCAGGAAAACATCGGAATGTCCCACAATTTGCAACATGCGCAACGGGTGATAAACCTATGCGGACCAACTCAGCGCAATTGCCGACAATATCTGTAAAATGGACCTGGCAGCTTACTTGGCCCTAAACAACAAGAAAGAGGGTCGAAGAGTATATCTGAGCTTGATTCCATCTACCTCAACTCCCCTCCAAAATGGACCAATCAGAACAAATGAGGAAATATCAAACTAGAGGAGGGTTTTGAAAGGGTAAGGAGATTGTATTAGTGGGATGGTTAATGGATCTACACTTCCTTGTCAGACGCGCATGCCCTAAGGATCTGGTTTGCAGACAATTTTGCGCGGTATAGAAGAGACAAATCACCCTCGATAAGATAAGACAGGATAATAACTTTATGTTTTTGTTAGCATAGACCCTGGGAACGAAGACACCACAGCGACTAAAAGAAATTTGCAAAGAAGGAAACAAGATGGATTCGGAAAAATGGAGTATTTCTAGAGAGCGTTCCGGAAAGGGAAAGGAGGTGACTACCATCGCTGACATTCTCCAGCAGTATTGGCGAGTCAACTACAAAAAAATATACCCTATGGAATTTTTCACACTCCAAACTCATAAGCGCTTTCTTGACCAAAGAAAGGAGGTTGGTTATCAGGCACAGAAAGGAGCTCGGGAAGTCAACAATAGTGAAACAGGGTGATCATATAAATTTATAGAGATTTTGGTTTAATGTCTAGACCCAGCATTGAATTTTTATAAATCCCAACCATTTCTTTGAAATAAGTGATATTATCGCAAGGTTTTTATTGCAATAAATTTACGGGTTGACCAAAATCTTTCGATGATTACATACTGTTCGCACAGTCTCCTCGCCGCGCCAACTCGGGCGACTGCGGTCTCTTATTGCCGATTTTCTATCAGCACCAATGCGACCATAACAAAAACCAATATTTAAGGGTCTAACAGGATTCTCCTTTATCCTTTGTAATAGCTGAAATATTCAACAAATCCGAATCGCCATTCATGGTATTATTTTTTAAATGACAAAGAAGATAGGCACGCCTATTATTTGAACGACTTGGAGCAGCTGATTTGGTGATAGCGAACGTACTATTTTAATACCCAGGGAAGTTATAGAAGGCCCTACCAGCTAGCACGGAAACGGATAACTGCCAATGCTCGGCTTTGCGCGGGCCGAAGATACTAAACCAGAATATAATTCCAAGGAACAATAAACCTGCCTTTATGTTATCCTATTTGCAGACGCATGCCGGTTTATTGAAAAGTTGATTCGGATAACCAGAGAAGCGAACTGGAGAAAAACACTCCTTAAAATTTAAACTGGAGAGATACCCCTTTTAGACGACTTTTTAATTATGATGAGTTGTTCGAATAGTAAATTTAACAGGTTGGGGGGGTAGGATTTTTGTTTTACTCAGAATCAGTCCGAGAATTTTCGCGGTCGGGGCAAAAAAGCATTCATGAGAGAACGTATTTTCCTTGTTCCCTACGATTGGAACCTCCGAATTGAATTTTTTGGAGACGAACGTGGGGAGTGAAGGTATCAGACTGTTTTGACGTAGAAGAACACAGTTGTCCACACTAAAGGTTAAAAAGGCGGGGATTACCATCATCCCCAATGTTTAGGAAAATAAATTTTCTGCGTATGAGGGAAACCGGTGCGTGACGTTTGTGGGAGTAATTACATATCACCCAACCCTTATTTTTTTAGCAGACCCTTGACAGTTCTGCTTATGGGATAATGCCAGATGGATTCACACTTTCTTTAGAAAAGCCGGAAGAGGGCTTTACTAAATTGATCCAACGAGAATACCGAAATGCTCATACCAGGATACTGTTTTCACTACATCCGAATTATTAAAACATCAGTTGGTGATTTTGGTTTGATAGAGATTCGATGGAGGCACAAAAAGGCTTCTGTGATCCGGGAAAACCATCGTTGTCTCATATACAAACCCACAACTTCCTTTAACAAAAAAGTTCGTTTATTAATCGAAAAACTCAACGATTAATTATAAAAATGGCCCTTTAACCGATTAACCGTGTTTTGTGCCACGGGGCAGGCGGCCAGCAGTTTCCATTGATAATTAATATAGACGAGGTAGGAAGGGAAGTCCATAATAAAACCATTGTAAGACTGCCGCGCTTTATCAAAGGTTTTTTACTACACCATAGATTTAAAAATAGTCTGTTATACGGAGACCTCGAGATCTGGTTGAACGAGATCTGAAGATGCCATTTAAAAAAAATGGCTCTTGCAAAAAAAAGTCAGAGCTAGGTTACCTTAAAAGCGACTGAACAAATTGGAAATGGGGATAAGTTATCCGTGACCCAATACCTAGACCATCAGGTATATGGAAAAAATTTGGTTGGGTCGAAAAAAATCGATGTTGGAAGCGAAAGCGAAAAAACAGGGAAGCTATATAAAGCTAATGTATGGGGAAGGGACATCCATATACACAGTAAGCACTTCATGTTCCTTGCACAAAATCTCCAAATTAATGGAAGGGGACGGGCTCCCCCCAAAAATATTATTAAACTGGGTTCTGGAGCTTGGAAAAAGATTTAAGGACAAGGCCAAATCCCGTGTTAAAAAAATTGCTTTCGACCTATACAGACCTCTTATTGCGCGCAAAGGCCAGGTTGGAAAAAGGATATTCAAGTGACGGCCCGAGATAGCAATAATCTAACAGCCGGTTTGGAGGCTTCGCTAATTTATGAGGATACTCCTGACCAAAGTAAATCTACGAAAGACATAAAGAAAAGAACATGGAAAAGTGAAAGGTGACTCCCATGGACCGATTGTATTGGCGGGAGAATGTTTGGATTTTGGTATAACAGAGGAAAACGGAAGTGAGCCAAAGGGCCGCCTTAAGGCCGTAGACAACGGAAACAGAGTTTGCCGTCTTTGGTCAACCGGTGGGGACGTACTGATTTTGGCTTTTCAACACCACTTTAGACCTTCTTTACAGAAACGGTTGAAGAAAATGCCAGTTAACCGTAGATTAGTAAACCGGTTTAGGGCTTGCCAAGAGCAAAGGAGACTATGGAGACAAACTCTGGGCCAAGAGCAAATAGTAGATATCATTATAGGCAACCCATCAGTTTTTGGTGAACAAAACGTGAAATTTAGGATTAGATTGTTGGTCGTAGATGAGGCAACAAAGTTCGGCGTATTCGGTCAAGGACAAATTAAAAAACTCCATTAAGAAATTGAGAATGTTACTTACCCTTTACGCAACCCAGATCCCCAAGAACCCTTCAATATTAGTTTCTAATGGCAGCTAGGGATCTTTCGGTCATATCACTACGGCACCACCAATTAGATATACCGCCATTAGAATAGCTCGATTGTCATTTCCGTTTTTTAAGCGAGGAGATCATTTCGCGATGCCATTTCTATGAAATGTCCAACGAGGCGGACAGTTTCTTTATTTCAACAATAGATTGAAAACATCAAGGGAGGTTTCGCCGGAATGATAGCACGGTTGGATGCCAGATGACTTAAGAAATAGGGTCATTGGTACCACGGGGCATAAATGGACATGGCTAAAAAATTTGAGAGACCTTTATGTTGGTTTTGACCTACGCCGTTTTTATGAATTGTGAGTTGATTGTTTTTGGTACTCTCCTCTCCTTATACGTGGGAAAGTGGCCTAGTCGCATCATCACCACTGCCAAACACCAATTTTTAATTAAATAATGCCAAAATATTTGGCCTAAGACGATCCTTCATCAAATGGCTCCCGGCGAACGAGTAGGTAGCCACGCACAACCAAAAAAGCCGTTTGCTGTTAACTTTATTATCCCGTGCCCTGAGCGATATGTAATGGACCGAGATTTGATGCCGCGTAAAGAGGAATTTCAGGCCTTTGGTGGTAGGTCAATTTTTACAGATTTGGGCAGCTGGGCTTTTATTTAATTAGCCAGAAGGCTATTTGGAAATTTAAAGTAGGGTTTTCTTTCTTTGGGGGGGGGGGCTGTGAGACTTTATTGTGTGTGAGGAGAGCAAGAGAGTGGGTTGTCAAACGGAAAATTGGTTTTGACGCTATCAAAAATTATGGCCCGAGCCATAGACGAACTAAAAGAAACGAATTCAAGGATTTATACGAAGAAGTTGGAGGGCAAACAAAGAGATGCTTTTGCCTTGTAAAAGGAAACGTTCAGATCGATTCTGATTTGAATGCTTTTCCTCCCTGATGCTATACATCCAGACAATATCACCGAACGCTTTAAATCTAGTCACAGACATGAGTAGTTTGCCGATGAGGTAGGTTTGCAAAAATTCGAGTCCGAAATTTTGGTTCTGATCAGATTGGGGCGCCCTCCCCACTCTCATAGCAGTATGGATTTATTATAGAGAACGTCAGTCGGTATCAAAATGGGAATTCGCCAATTAGTTTACTTCGGCCTAGAAAATAATTAGTTTTAATGAAGAAAGGGCAATTATTGTGGAGGGATCGGCGTGGTTTTATAGGCTGAGCCAGCAGATCGCCGATTTTTGATCAAAAATGTAGCAGGGCATTTTTACTGCGGTTATTTCATTTAACAGCCATTCGCTGACCTTAGCCATATTATAAGATGAATACAGGACCAGCTCAACGGGTGCGATTATTACGGGTATATTGAATCATTAATTCCCATTAATAAAGCCTATAAATCTATTCAAACCCTTCGATTTATCCTATCTCCTCCAAAAACACACGGATAACTTTCCAGTTAAATACCCCATAACTAATGCCTTTAAAAAACAATTTCCCATTCTTTTTTCGCAATTGCGTTTTCGCTTTTAAGTACTCGGGGAAGGGGCCGGCGAACAGTGAACCATTTCACGGGAATTTGTCCCCCCAGGGGCGAAGATTAGCGAGAAGTGGGTGATCTTTCCTATAAATTAAATCCTGACATCAAAATTATATTGCCGATACGGCCTGTTGATAAATGTTTGCTTTTTCGTCTGAATACATTCCGCGACATGCATCAAACGGCATGTATAGCATTGGGATAATGCGCCGTTGCCCAGGAGGAGAGGATTCTATTTTGACGTTGATATAAATTGGAGCAAAGAAGATATTTTTGTCTTCCTTTGGCATTGCCGCCAAAAGGTTTATCCATTGTTAAGGCTCCAAGATAATAATTTACTGGCTATTACCAAGTACATTTTACAAAGAGAGTTCATGAGTCGAGAATATCACAATTGTTCAGTCTTTTATCCGGAAGACCCAATACGAGATTCAATAGAGTGATACGATCAACGCGCTTGTTAAATACTTTGCAGCTGTCTCAAAAAAATTCATTATGAACCCATATGTGCAGGCATTTGATCTTGCGGGGCATTATTTATTTCGCACAAATGCCCCCTATATCCCAGTCGAGATTCCAAAGAAGTTGCACAACCATATGACTGCAACAGGACAAAAAGCTACATTATTTTGATTTCCTGGACTTTAATGGATTCCTTTTATATTGGGATCAGAGTTTTTTAACGGACAAAGTCATAAACTTAGTTGTATTTACAACGTCTACCCCATCAACATGGGCTCTCCCTTGAGGGCAAAGCCGTCTGCATTCGTGGACTTTGACTCAGATCATAGCGAGCATTGGCAAGGGTTGATGGAAAGGTAGTGCAACTAATCGAGTGGCTGTTATACAATAGTATTTGGACACAGGCGATTGAGGATAACAAACAATTAAATTCCTTGGGCCGTATGATTGTTTTATGGGAATTTCTTAAAAGTTTTGCCATGGGAAACGCGAATAACCACTGACGATCCGCTAGACCTTAATATTGAAAAGAGCAGCACAAATCGACCTGCGTTTAGGGGAAAAGGCCCCCGGAATTACTGGAGATGAAGGAAGGTGCCATTAAGAAGCTTTCGGATCTTTCAGGGGCTCCAAAAATTATGTATTATTTTTTGGTAGTAGCACTTGTTCGCTATTTGTCTCTCCAGCAATTACCGATGTGGATTCATAAGAGTGAAAGACATTCCAGCTGCGGATGTATCAGGTTTACTGGCTATTGTCATGGGAAGATGGACGAATGTTTAAACTTGGGAAATTGGGAGTCGGCAAATATACCGAGCCTTTATATCATGGTATCTGCCCTTGGAAATGGGAAGGTCCATATACCACCTGATATGATATACATCAAAACACCCTACCTATTATATTTTTGGAAGGGAAAAACGCATTGTTGGCAACCCCAGAGAGATTATTGAAGAGTATGTGAAATTAGTTTAATAAGTAGCACCAATAACACATCGTAAGTAAAGTCCAACTGCGTTTTTTAAAATCTGATATTCTCCAATTTTTAACATTTAAACATTGCCCTCAGTTTAAGCACATTGGACCCTTAACAAATCTGTTCCTATTGATCACATCGTTGTATTATAATTGTTTTTAGATCCTTTATACGTTCTTAACGGCGAAACGTCGTAGCCCCTGCATCCATCAAAATTTACAATTTATGGTAACATTCGTTGGTTTGTCGGAAATTCCTCATTTAATACAATTCCCCTTCCCTAAGCCAGGCGTCTCAGTTTAAAAAATATACAGAGGTGTAATAAGTATCCCGGTTACAGGAATCGCTCCTTCTCGGCCGAGTGATGGTAATTTTACCGGGGGGTTAATGGAAGGAGAAAGGTTATCTGCCTTTCTGAGCTGCACTTTTCTCAAATTAGAAAAACTCTTTTACCACTGCTCATCCAACAATATTACTGACAACAATATTCGGTATCGTTTACCACTACTTGAAGAAGTAATGAAAACATTTACTTTTTCCTCATTTACTTCTTTATTCAAAATAGTCTGACTCCCCCTCAAAATGGCTTCGGACACACAAAAAGAGTAAAAATTCCGCGTCAATGCGACGCCGTGGTGACTGTAATCTCCGTGAGTTTTATTTAAGACCTTAATAATTCTTATGGAGTCCGCACGAAACTCGGCCAGATCAGTTCGGGAAAGGCGTTTAAAAAGCCATTACAATTGGCACGCCATTTGCGCCGAAATCCTTGCGCCGAACCTCACTTTTCAATCTGTTTTACTTATCTAGAAAGCGAGAGTTAAATTTATTAGATACCTTGAGCTAAAGCACTCTGCGCCAAAACAATGGGGCTTCCTTTTGCACTTGGAGTGTCTTTTCCTACTGGCTCTGATGACACATTAGTCTTCATTTCTTAAACTTATTTCGTCACACAAATATAAGAGAATTTGTTACAAATTATACAGACAAAATAATGTAAAAATGATTTTTAAATATGCATTTCCAAATATGCTCTATTATTAAATATTGGGGCCATTTCTCTACCGTGTCGCGGTGTACAATAATCGAACCTTAGCCTCCACATCAAGATCTTTACTTAAGATATATAATGATCAGCCGCAGTACCATTAACTTAATTTTCTTTTTACCGTAACGTTATCGGCAATAGGACTGACAATAATCCGGAAACTCCTCGGATTTTAACGCTTCCAGACAATCGCCCAAACATATTAAGATCGCTCCTCTCTTTTTTGCGCAATCATACTCTCTCTTTGCTCTTAGAGAGAGTAGCCTATGGTCTCTCTAATGAACTACCTCAGTATATACAATTTCTTCGTGTAAGTTGAATCCACCGGCTCAATTGCTCCCCTCTTTTTGCCAATATATTTCAATTTGTGCTCTCCCCCACTAACTATTCCTTCTATTTACAAAAAAACGTGGATTGGTCGAAGAAATCATGCTCACGTGTCGTAACCAGAAGTCTCACTAACACAACACGTTAATTTGTTTATGAACCTGGTATAGCGCGGAAGAGGAATTTGTGTATTGCGCCGATTGAATTTCAATTTTAAAATGTGGGATGGTTTATAGCAGATGACCCCTTACTAGTAAGCTATCAAATGCGGAATAAATTATGGAAATATTCATAAACTGTAATACTCTAGTTTGGCCCCCTTTCACCCCACTTGGATTCACAAAAGGGCCTCATAGTATACGTATATAGGAAGAGTGGTGGGTTTTAGCGCCTCGCGTGGCAAGAGACAATTGAGCGCCAGGAACAGGGTCAGACTGTCCCCGGTGGAGTGAAACTCTCATCTTATAACAGAAGCTTCAGAATACATGCCCACATTGGCGGAACCATACTTTGTTGGCCAATTGGAATAACAGCAATTATCCGGAGGATGGATGGACGCCTACGTAGGACCAATAGATAAGGTCACAACAGCGAAGAATTTAACTGGACCTATAACCAATTCACTAATTGGACAATACATCTAAGAGATCGTTTAGTTCATTTTGGAGCCAATCATTATTGTCACCGAAATTGGACGTTCCACTATAATTGTAAACTCCTCTCTTCCCTCTTTTTTACCATATAATCAACTGTCTTCGCGCATGCGAATGGTAATTTTTAAAACCGTTTGATTACGTGGAAATTGGAAATTACTAGTGCCTATGCTTTACTCATTGACTGTGTTTTACAACAATGGCGCTACAAGAGCCCAATCGAGAATTATTGCACCGGTAACGTGTACGAATATTTACATTAGGGAGAATGGCATAACGTGAGTATACGTGTGAGAGGATATTCATTGAAACGGCTCTAAAGGCTATTTCTGGCTAGTGTAGCCAAGGGGAGAAATATGGCTGTGAGCAAAGTAGTTTTTGTGTGGATGCCTACCAAATTTTCAACTCAGAGAAATAAAACGAAGTATTTGGAAGAACTGGAAACTGGGGGTATAATGATACGATGTACTCTGACATTCTTCTGAAAGGAAGAAAGGAGTGGTCCCAATAAGGCTTAATCTCTCTCCATATGTAAATTAATTATTATGAATTTTTTGTACACCGGATTCCACGGCGATGGAAGACAAAAATTGCCAAGGACTATTAACTTGGGGTTAACCAAACCTTATGTAAGCAGTCTGGTTTTTTGAAATTTTAAGCACCTAGTGTCTCAAGTGTCAACTTTTTAAAAGTCAGACTTTTTTGACGATGCCAAGCCCCACTCTGGCTGTTATTATATTATATAAAGTCCTGCAGACCTTTATCTAACATAGTTGAGTGTAAACGGGAAAAACTAGCTTTTCCTTAATGACCTAGTATTGGTAGCCTAATAAATATAATGCGGTATGTTTTGGGTCAAGATTTATTTGCCCTTGTTGATGATTGGCTGGATGGCAAACCCCGCAAATAGAATCCTGGATCGAATACCAAATATTTTTAATTTGGGGAAACGGTTGGCTATACCTTAGTACGGTCCATTTATTAGATGGGGCTTTCTTTCAGGAGCAACACGAACAAATTCGGGAACATGTGGGGCTAGGAATGAATTAATTTGCCGCTTGGTGCCCTTGGCCAACGCGCAGGCAACACTAACAAGTACCCAGATCATATGTAGTACGGGCACATTAGCTTTATTATATTGGTATAATTACCCCTCCGTAGAGGAATGTTCTCTGAACAGTTGAATTTGAAAATTTTGATGCGCGCATGGCGCTCGTCATTTAAAATAGGGGGATGGTCCCGGAAGGAATACTATGGCCTTGATTATATTTCCTGGGGGTGGGACAATCCTTATGATGTGTGTAGAGGTAGTTAGCTCCAAGAACGTTCCTTCACAAGATTCATATCTTTATTTAAGAAATTGCTTGTCGCAGACAACCTGAATGTGTGCGCCAGCACTCAAATAAAAAGACAAATTTGTGCAGATACTCACCATAATTCACGCCAGATAAGAGCACAAGACCATGTGGTCTCTATCGATTTTAGAACACAAGGAGCTCTGGGAGACAGGCGTTCTTTTTACAGGCCTTAGGAATTGCCGGTTTCAGGCTCCGTGATTTGCCTGGGGTGCTCTCAGTTAATTTTGCTGCCGCATCCCCAGGCCCACATCCCCTTTTGACCTCGGCAATAGGCCATGGCGGAACGATTAAAATGGTTAGATTTTAGATGTTCGTGTCTCGGGTGGGGAAATGACGGCCTTAGTACATATATACGAATTAAATGCAGTGTGAGGCGCGACGATCTATCGGCTCAACGCGGCGCCCAAATATTTAGAGTCTACCCGGAGAGGTTAAAATTTTTTAAGATTGAACCCGGATGAATATGGGGTTGCCTAGCCGTATATGAAAATCCTTGGAGCTTAGTGTGGGGCGAGAGGGCCAATTTTAAAGGGGCAGAGTACATGGGTGTAGGTTATGAAGGTCAAAGTCTATCGCCCACTTTACCGGTTCTGATATTTTTGCCCAATACGATTTAAACCACAACAGGATTCAGTGCGACGTGAATGATACCGGGGGAAATGGGAGTGGTGAAGACATTTTGGACCTATGGGCCCGATTTATTGTATCGGGTTTCCCGGGGCGCAGTTTAGACCAGGTAAGGGTCCAAGCCGCCATACAAGTTTGGAAACTCTATCGGGTAGTTTGGTTTTGAAGGCGAAGCGACCAATTACGCCTGTAACCATAGTATGGATCAGTATGAACAGATTGCGGAAACGTGTTTGCATATTCAGGTTAGGGATGATGCTCCTTTTTGATGATTTGCTCATCCGCGTGTGAGCGAATTCAGCATAAATTTCTTAGAAGGCCCGGGTATCCAAACGATATATCCATATGAATGTAAGTCTGGGCTGTGAACGGAAAAATACATGGGCACTTATATGCGTGGCGCAAACCAGAATAAGAGTATCAAAACACGGTTTTGCCAGGCCAATTGGCTTTTTGTTGGCCACGATATGATAACTAAGGTATATATTTTCTCTGTGTTGATATTTGATAATTTATTTTGGGTTACCAAAGTGTATATGATCAGTTAGTTTTGGGTGGTTTTGAACCCCATGGGAAATTCAACCTTTTGGTGCGGGGAGGCGAAGAGCTAATGTCCTCCACTTCTCCGTAGTTCGCATATGCCTGTATAGACAATTTCTCTTATGATGACTTGGCCTTTAACCCGCAGATGAAAAAAGATAAATGAGCCATGACTTTTTACACGAATTTAGGTAAAAAGAAGGATTTACGAAAACGGATTCTGAATGGAACCGATCACAGGTAAAAAAAGGCAAGTCTCCATAACCTCATATTGTTTTTGGATCAGGATTAAATACGGAAGTTGCTTGTGTGGGCGGTAGGATATTTCACAGCTCTTGGCGCACGCGCCCGCGAAGTGAAGATAGATGTTATATACTGGTATACACTTATGGAACTTCTAGCTAGATTTCCTTTTATGCTCACCGTCATTTGGCGCGGGAATGGGTGTGGTGGTGGGTAAAGATATTTCCTCTATGCTTGGAACAGACATTTAATGGACGGAGATAACACTATAAACCAGTAAATTTAGGAAGATTTAAATTGTAGCGGATGGTAGGATGTTTCCTGAAATCACTGGTGATAAGCAGGATGAGTCAACGCCTCTCTTTATACATTCCATCGTGAGACACCAACAGCAGTTCCTACTGGGGAAAAAATCCCAAATTCCGGGGCACCGATTTGGTAGACTGGCCAGTTTTATTCCACAAATCCATTTTACCCTACGGGATTTTCTAACCACCGACCATTTAAACCTTGGAAATTTGCCATTTAAGGGCGCCCCACGTAAACATTTACACATTTGTTTTCAACATTATGGGGTCAATACTTTGGGTTTCACGGGTATCTTAAATTTTGGAAATGATTGTTGGGGAAAGGGTCTACAGAAAATTTTTGTAAAATATTTAAGGGAGGGATTTACCGACGCCTATTTTGGGGGCCTCTTGGGAAAAATTACCATTTGTTACAGGGAAGGGGGAAATTTTACAGGTTTTTTTCAAAAAATCAAAGAAAATTCTCAAAGCAAAAATTTCCGCCATTATTGGTAAGGGAGCATAAAATATACCAGCCCCCTTAACTTTTTTTTACTATGCAAAGGGGGGAATAGGGGGGCTCCTTTTCGTTAAATTCTGAATTTGTTATTTTCAGGGATTAAAAACCGAAGGGACTTTATTTGTTTGGGAAGGGGATAAATATCCTTCAGGTCTGCGCGGTAAATCATCTGCGTAGTCTCATCTCTCTTT
>Ga0163217_1106853_pt1 | contig 16945 bp, 20 predicted proteins | sample SynspAceP_FD_185933 | JGI IMG/M metagenome (GOLD analysis project Ga0163217, IMG submission 185933) | Saline lake microbial communities from Ace Lake in Antarctica - Synechococcus sp. Ace-P (PacBio error correction) | ecosystem: Environmental > Aquatic > Non-marine Saline and Alkaline > Saline ... | reverse complement strand
GATCCGCCGACGGGATTTGTCTTGCCCCCCTTGTCAGACATTCGCAAAATCGAGCTTTGGTTGCATCGTCAAATCCAGTCTATTGGGCTATTTCGTCGGCACCCTGCGGCGCGTGGCCGATGGGGTTCGTTCCTCGCCTACACCGAAACCTTCCGCACCTCGAGCGAGCCGAGACTTTGGCAAGGGCAACCCCAAAGGGCATTGCCGCGTCCGAAAAGCGCAACAATGCGGTCTGCGGCGGGGCCATGTGCCGATGCTCACCTCGGAAATTCCCGCGATCCGATCACCGCCATTCATTGCTCGGCGTCTCTAGTGAGCACGGCATCCAGCCCGGGCCCACAGCTGCATGGCGGATCAGCCGGGCTTATTGCCCCGATTGCTTGGGCCGCGCTACTTGTTTCAGTGCCGTGGTGTGATCCCACTGCGCTGTTGGTTGATCGGGCCCTATTTTCATCAAGATCGTCAGCGTTGCGCAAGATTGTGGCTTTACGCCGGATCGCGCTTCTGGGCCGTGGTGGGCAGCTATGTTTTCCACCTATTCGACCTTTCAGATGTTTATTGGCACTGGCAGTGGCGGTTTGGCTTCTACCTGCGCCGAAATGGCTTTTCCAGTGACACCATGGTTCTTGGCTATATTCTCGGTCGAAATCTGGAGGAGTTCCTGCGCCGCTCTCTAGCGCTGTCGAACGGCGACCAACGACCTTCTTACAATTCCGAGTAGCCTATTTCTTTGTCGTGCTCACGCTGGTTTTCTGCTATTTTGGTGATCCGAAAACGACAAAGGCCCCAGCGTCGGCACTGCGCAAAATAGCGAACTCGGCCTTTGACCGTCCCTTTCGACAGGGGCGGTCAGTCATATTGCAGTCGGCGCGCGCGGCCACCTGTCTATTTACTCAACGCGGGCTATTAAAGAACACACCGCACGTTCCGGCATTAAGCAAAGAAGATCACGTTGTCAGAAACAAGGCGGCCGCTTCACTGGCAGATAAGTAATATGATCACTCCTGACAAAGATCCCTTGAAAAGAGTAGTATGCGGTACACAGTCGACTGCCGACCGAGAGGTGCTGGCCGAGAAAAACTTTCGTGATGTCGCGAACCAGTGGTGCGCGGAGCGCTGTCGCGCCTGCGCGACGATGGCATACGTACAGTCGCGCCGGGGATCGGAAGCTAACGTACTTGCGCCGTCCCGAGCGCGAGTTGATCAAGTTTGTGCCACTTGAGCGGTCTCGGATGTCCACGTTGTTACGAGTTTCCGATCAGAGTCGAAGGGGCTGCGCGTTGGGCGCGCGGACGGCGCGGATGACAGAGGATATTGCGGCGAGGATGCGGCTACCTGAAAATGGGCAACCTCAGCAAAACGCCCGGGGTAGAGGGCTGACCAGTCGTCTTCATCTTGGCAATCGCCCTTCGCAGCCAGACCGTTCTTTTCTTCAGTACTGGATCCTTGAGCGAACAGATTGCTTATGGCGTCAAACTATCGCGTCCCTGACCCTGCGTTGACGGCCCCGTCAGGCAGGGAGCTGGTGTGGCAGAGCACCGTGCCATATCGACGCGATCGCCTTTACAACAGCCCGAAAGTGGCGCAGGCTCGATTGCGCCACCACATCACCGCTGCGAAAGACCGGATGTCGTAGACCGCAGAGAATTTAACGAGATAGGTATCGCCTGGTTTCTCTACGGAAATGACACAGGACTTCTGCCAATGAAGCATAAATCAATAAGGAGCGTTAGAGATATTTTTCATATCTGTTGGCATTTGGCGGGTTCAGGATCGAGCTGGGGAATACATCGGGCGTAAAGGCTCGCATCTTGCCCATCAGTGGCTAAGCGTCAGCAGACAAACCGTTAATGATCGATTGCTACACTTTGCGCATAACCTCAGCGCCGCTGAACAAAGTTAGCCTTCGAGCAAGGAATAACCGGGCTTTTTACGCCCAGCATTGATAGCGCCGGCGATAACGCCCTAGAAAGCGCCGCTCTATTCCAGAAAAGGTCATGTCGCTTGCGACTATCACAAACGGCGGCGCTGGCTCTCTTTCTAATTTGGGTGGGTTTCGTGAATGCAGCGAAAGTGAGCCATATTGACTTAGCCCTCAGGTTTCATTCAGGCTGTAGGTTGCATGAGACAAACCTCTTTTCCGAGTTGATCCCCATATGGGTTTGTTCGCGTCTCAAAATATGGACAAGCCTCATACGTCCAATCCACTGGCATCGTTCCATGTGCCGAATCGTTGAAGTCCAGATGATTCTTCTAATCCGGTATTCTTTCCATAAACTGGGGACTACCGCAATTCGAGCAAAAGGCCTAGTAACCTCTCAATCCTTTCCGGTGAGAGTACTGAATTCGCTCATTTCTCCGCTTCACGCTCACTGCTCGACTTGAACATGGACCTACTGTTATGACCTTCGCTTAGCGGCGAACTCATTTCACAATGACATTGCGCAGAGACGATTGGCCGCCCTTCAGCAATATATGTAGACTCGCCCGCAAAGGCATTCCAAGGTATTTTATCATGGGTCGAATACTACCGAAGCCAACCAAGTGGCGCAACCACCAACGTCCACAAAGAACGCTGGTTGAACGGCTCACCGCAGTGCTTGGGGCACAGGCGACGGGCAGCTTTGGGGCGTCGCGGACAATTACATCTCCAGTGTAACAAAAATAGCGCCCGGTTCACCCGTTATATTCAAGCGAAGGCCTGTTGCCTTTCCAGGCGCGCGCCATAAAGACATTTCGCGTTCTGAAGCCGTATCTGCATCGCTCATACCCTCAACCGCCAACAGGCAAAAATGGTTTGTGGTTATAGGGGTCCCCCTCCACCTCGACGAATTCGACTTCGCCGGCTTCGCGGCACAAACAATGCTGATTCCCGCCCCTAGATTAAAGGCCGACGGTCCTGAACGCTGGACGGCATCCACCAGCTAATTTATTGCGGACGACGACGCCAGCATAGACGATATTTTCCCTATTCTAAATTCTAGAATAGGTAAAGCAGTGCCGAATGAGAAGGTCTTTCAGAACTTGTTCGTTAAGGACTGTACTCATGCTGCTAAGCATCGCCGAGCAGTCCAAGGGCATAAAGTAAATCAACCACCTCGGAGCGACAGAGATACGATACGAAAAAACCGACGGCTTAAAGTGATCCTTCTGCGTCTTCACGGCCAGTTCAAAGTCCCCGCATGGTAAGGTCAATTTCCAAGTTTCGCGTTCGGCGCCCCTCGCCACCGAAGGGCGGGGAAGTGACCTTCGTTGGCGCTCTGCATGGAAGGCCCGCAGGGGCGGGGGCGAAGGGGATCTTGAATGTTTAGCATGAACGCAGCTTTTCCAACAGGTGGACATTATTCCCATTATTTGGGTAATCCCAATATGTTGGAAATCAAACCCACACATCAAACAACTCGAAGCTTGGCCAGTCACCTGCGTAGCTGCGGTGGAAAACACCATGATATGACGCTGGCGGTTCTCGCAGAGCGCAGCGCTGGAGCCGGGCAACACCTGTCCCGGATAGAGAACGCCGATGTTGAGCCCTACCGCCGAGGAGCTTGGCAGCTCTGCAGCAGGTCTATGCGCTTCCATTTCTCAACTCTGTCACCACCGAACAATGGGTTTCAACCATGCTTAGGCGGGGCGAACAAAGCGTGTTGCGCGACCCAGGCCACGAGTGTGCCGCCGCAAGCGTGTATTCGCCCTCAAATGGCCAGCTCTCCGCTTGAATTGACGAGGAGAGCTGGGCTGAACCAACTGAATCACCTATGCCGCTCCAGCGATCCCCGGTCAGGGAGCATCACGTCTTACGTCCTGTCCGGGCAGATGCAAATCACCGTTGAAGGCATGCCATGATCTGAGCCGGGCGTGATTGCCTTAGATAACATTCTGTTCGGTTGAGACCAATTTCAGGAACTTCAAGCCCTGTGCAGATATGTGATTGCGCTTGGCATGACACCTCTTTCCCCCCACATTTCCGACCTTCAACGCACCGACATCGCAAACATGTGGAACATCTCTGCCGCGTTGCTGCGTGACAGCCGTCGCAGGCGGAGGCCGCATTTTCAAAACTTTATGGACACTGTTTCCAAAGCGGATGCCGAACGCTTTCTGGTTGAGACGTACCTCTGGCTGTGGAAGGACGGAAGCAGCGTTGTTTCGTGCTTTTGTCGTCAACGTCTGTGGGACGTCCAGTTAGTCCTCCGAATGCCTCCCAATCAACCGCACGCGTGAATCTCGAAAATGATCGTTTCTCCGGAACGGTCGCCGCCTTGGTTGGGCACGGCGCTCATGAACACGGCACTGAGGGCGCCAAGAAAGCGGGAAAAACGCTTGTGACGCTGGATACGCGCACGGGTGACGTTGGCCGAACGCCTCTATCGAAGGTGTTGTTTCAAGAGGCCGGTAATGTCATTCCCAGGACTTCGCCTATGATCCGGACGGAGCGGCAAGCATGCGACGACCTAATGTATAGGCACCTCTGACTCCATGCAGGTGTCGGCCCTGATCTTTGGATGTCTTAAGCGTTCTGGGGCATGGCTCCGTAGCGGCCTAAGGGCCGATCTATGCGCGACTGGCTGAGGCTGGCCGCACTATCTTCTCGCCGTGTTCCTTGCCTTGCAACGCAGCGCTTGTTTACAGGGAATCATGCTTTGGCTACCGAAGTTCTCCGTGTCTAAAGCGCTACGACACTTGAGCGGTTGCCGATTTGGAGTCTGGCTTGGCCGCCGCCGGTATGTTCCGGCGCGGTCCATGTGGTTATCTCATGCCCAAAGTATCCCTGCTTCGGCTGTCACGCTTTTTCTTTGTAAATCGTTGGCGGGGCACAATCTCGCCGGCGAAAACGGCTCTTACGATCATTTGGGCGGCTTATGGGTTGGTCTGAGCGACCGTTTTCTTGTTCAGGCATTGGGCTGGCGCTGGTGGTTTGTTAGGAGTTGTTTGGTGCGAGAGCCTAAACCCAAAAGCCGACGTTCATTACATTTTTAAACGCAGCTCGGTGAGTCTGGGCCTCGGAACGGCCTTTAGCTGCGCAATCACAGATTGTCGCCTACGCTGGACTTTGTGCCGTCGCTGCGGAGGCACAGATTCTGTAGCAGTTGAGAAGACCTCTGTTAGCGAAGGGCGGTTAGGATGGCTTCGCTGCATTGTGAACCAAAGGTCTGCATAGAGGAAATTATGGTTGTGCGCTACGAAGCGCAGCCGACGTTTCGGCGTAGGCCGCCGCGCGGCCAGGACGATCTTTTACAGCGTCAAAGGCAGTAAGCCGCCTCAGCACTGACAAGCCTGCACGCGCTTTACAGCGCCCACGAGAGTTAAAGCAACGCGCCAGGCTGGCTGGCGCGCTATGTCCCGGCCCTATTTCGTCCGCATAGGATTTCACGAACTCACCGATCTCTCGTTCATGTCAGATTCAATGCCTCGGGCGTTCCCTTCTTGCAGCGCCAATATGGGCCATCCCAGCCCTTGTCTGCTGCCAGAGCCATCAGCGTTTCCCATCGCTCCGGCCCGCTTGCAGAGGCGCAGTGCAGGAAGACCGGTTGGAGAATCATTCCAAGGACCGCCGAAAATTTCCATCGACAGTTCGCCGCGTTCGAGATGTCGCGGATGACCGGGTGGTGCAGATGTTCAGTCCCAGCTTTTCAGCTGCTGCCGCTCCTCCTCTTGGCGTTGAGCCTTCTTTCTCCCTTTCGCTGGGAGTTACTACTGGCTTGGCACCAGGCCGAGCCAGTGTCTAGCGTTCCCGCATCGGGGGGGAACAGCGACCGGTATGTGGTCGAGGGCGAGGTTCGTTGCCGATCTTCGTGTTTCTGGTCTTTGGTATCGTTCATCCTTATTTTCTCCTTTTTGGTGGGATAGCGGCGGCAGTCCAGCCTTTCAGCTTCCCGGTACGTTGCCGAACGTTGGTTAAATCCGTTTTGGGCGGCGAGGGCAGGCTCCGAAGCGATGCTGGGCGCGAAAACCACTTTGCACAATAGGTGGCGTAGGTGCGGTTGTCGAGGTTTTTTCATTTTTCACGCAGCTCGCGAGAAAGGCGTGGTCGCACCGGGGATTATGCCGCCGTCCCATGTCATCAGGCTTGGCACGTCAAGCGGACTGTGATGTCATCGCGTCTTTCAGTCATGCACCAGATCTGCGGCATTTTGAGCCAGCTCGCGCCCAGCCTCACGCAAGCACCATACGCCGCCAGATAGCCGCCAAATCGTAAACCGGTGCGCCAGAGCAGGCGCCAATGTACGTCGTCCACCTCTCCGTCACCCTCTGTCACCAGGGTAGATTGCGGGGCGTTCGGGGTCCAAGACCACCCGGCCAGACCGACAGTTCAGGGTGGGCCCCTAGTGTTGAGGCTGCCCGCTGACGTACGCCCCCGCCAAAGGCCCATATAATCCCGAACGTCCAGCAGTGTGCGCGCCATCGTCGGCGGGCCTTGGCAAAGGAGTCGACCGTCATCGGCGGGATGCGGGGCAAGTTGCGCTGTACCTCTGCCCCTGTGAATTCACCTTCTTCATACGCGGATAATGCGTCGGGCACCGGTGGCGCGTCGTTCAGCATTGTCTCCTGAACTTCATTCCGTTCCTGGATTCTTGCGCATAGCTGTTGAAAACGGCCGTTCATAGCCGATGGTCGAAGGACATACGATCCCCAATGTCGCCCACAGCCGAGGCCGCGCCATGGCAGGGATAGATATCACATCATGCCGCAGCGCCATGAAGACATGTTCGCGCCACCGTTGGGGGAAAGCTTCTCGGTCAGCTCCCTCGGTTTCGTTCTCGCCCAAAGTCTGGGCGGCCCACCACTGATCAACGAAGAACGCATCGCCTGAGGGGGCAGGCACACCCCAAGGCGTGTTCTTGTCGCCGTCTAAAGCATGTAGACATATGTTCAGGCGTATGGCCGGGGGCGAACCGCGCCTTCATCCGCGATGCCGCAAAAGGTGTGAATTCATCCCATTTCACGCACGCTTCATGGTCAAAAACCATATTTCACGCCGCCCTCAGTGCTGACATACAACTTGGCGTGGTTCCGCCCAAACGGTCCACCAGTTCGCGCCGCGCCGCGGCTAAGGAAATCGGCATGGATATGGGTCTCAAAATACATGGGTGATCGCCATGCCAAAACGCCGGGCGGTCCGGATGTAGATGTCTACATCGGGCGCGGGTCGATCACGGCGCAGAATGGGCGGGCGTCATCGCCAAGGCAGGTAAGAACACTGGGCCAGCCATCGGGGTATCTGTTTCAAAGGTCAGGTCATTTACCGTCCTCCTTTGCGAGAGCAAACAGGGGAACGATAGGAGAAGTTCCAAATCGTCTAAGAGACGACCTGCCGGATTGAGCGAGGATAAGTCCATGGGGGCTTGCTTAAAAAAAGTTAGTACGTACGGCTGCCGAAGCCCGTCGAGTGCGCCGTATTGATTCGACTTGGATGAATTGTTAAGTATAAGAGCCTTCATGTCCGCGCAGCACATAGATTTGGGGGAATATTTGGCCCCAAATTTTTGGGGGGGGGGCCGGGATAAAGACACAGGGCCCAGATCGCCTCAATCGCGCCAGACGAAGCGACCCGAAAGCCGCTCTGAGCTCATAATTCAGAAGAAATCGGACGGACCGACAGTGATGGGCGGCAAAGTCCGCTATCCTGGTCGATCAGCCGCCAGGAAATGCTCGCGAAACGAACGACCGGTCTGAGGAAGCCGCGCTGCGGCATTGGAAGGCTGGTCAATGCCAGGTTAGGGGCGAATTCTTGACGACAGCCCAACTGTGGGTCAGATTTCAATGCTTCCACGATGGCGAGTTCAGGTTCGAGTTCGATACCCAAGGATCTGACAGTCGCTGTCCATCTTCGGTATCCCCAACAAAGCTGAGAACTTCGCGCCCAGGTTGCCTGTTTTCTTGTAGATCTGGGTCACCTTGATCGACGCATTCGAATGCGTGCCGTAGGCGCTTGGCATCAAGAGCGATTGACGTCGCCCAATTCCCGGACGATCCGAGATTACTTGCCGGGTTGGAGATATGTAGCGCTCATGGAACCGTCCGGGCCAGAAAGTATCTCGGATCGATCATTAGGGCTTCGTTCATCCATTTCGCCAGAGTGTCACCGCGTGCCTCCGAAAATTCTCAAACCTGACAAGCTTCTGCGTCTTACTTTGCAGAAACAGACGCACGTGGCCTGATCTGCCGGACGCCATGACATGACAACCTTTCATTCTGACCAGGGTCGCAAGCCACCGCCAGCTTGTGTCGATATCCAGATTGAAAAGGGCCTGATCGCGGTGGTTTTCAGCAAGCTCAATCGGCGCGGATTGCCCAGCGGTTGGGGTTTTCAAGTGGGCTTCTTGCCCTACGATCCGCGCCTTATTCCAGCGTGACCGAGCGCGGCGAATGGCAGGTAAGTTTGGCGTTTGCATGACTGGATCTCCAATCGCCACGCCCGAACCACAACTGACAACCGGCGTTGACTAAGATGAGTTATATCACAGATGCTGCAACGTATCTTAGTTCGGTTTGAGGCCCATTTAACCGGGTTCCGCGCCGCAGGACGAAAGGACAGCACGTATTCACATTCTACGATGTTGGCTTCGAAAGGCTCATGCATTCTGATCGGTTGCGCGGGCGCAATAATAGATATGATTGATTCCGCTTTCTTATTTGCCTAATTTGATCAATCTCTCTCAATTCAATAACTGGCCCGGGGGCCACGACCCAGATTGCGATAGCGGGCACGTCGCTAGTTTTCCCCATTGCACTAGTCCTTGTTCTGAACTGGAAAACTGTTCGCCTAAGGCCAGGACTTGAAACCGCACGTCGGTTCAACGATAAGATCAAGTCACCCGAGGAGAAGACGCCGCGTGCTCGTGGACGTTTAAGCTTAATTGTTCCAGAAACCGCCTTGCGGTGCGAAGGGGTCGATTTTATCATCTCAAAGGACCACTCAAAGGTGGGCGGACAGGCAGGTCCTCTACCCAGTCCGCTTTGGGTGTTCCCAGAGGACATCGGTCTTGGGTGGCACGGACAAGCCCTCTTTCGTGATCATCCTGTCCAGACGATCGAAGAAGAACGAGATATGATGTCGAACAACCCGCGGTCTGTCGAAAGATCATTGACGCGGGTTTGCGCCTGCCCGCGTTCTTTAGGCTAAGCCACCCCGGGGAACGACCGATTGCATCAGCCAAGTTTTGGCCAGGGTCATTGCGCGCAACCGGCGCATTGGCGCGGATGTCCGGAGCCACGTAACTGATCCAACGGCGTCTCCCTGCGTTGCATTGCCAGCCAAAACATATCGATGACGAAAGATTGAAAACAAATATCGCCACCTACTAAAATTATATGTATGATTTTTTTAGTGCGGCGGCTTCTGATATAACCGAAGCATCGATTTGAAGGCTCCTCATGACGTCCTATCCGTCGTTCAGCGCGTGTCGTCAATTATTGGCGGGCGGTTAATCTTGGCTGCGCTGTCGCGCTATCATTCTGGCTAAACTGGGTTGGAGAGACGTCCATTTCCTGTTGGAGCGCAAGCAAACTCACCAGCGGGAACCACATGGCTGCGGCAGGCTGTGGACAGTTGCGCGAAGCCAGAACATGACCGCGCTTGGCAAATACTCCGCCGATCTTACCGCACGCTGGAGGCAGAAACCGGGTTGGCTACAGGCCTGCGTCAATGTGGGTCGATTCACAGTGGCGCTGACTGCCGACGGCAAGGGAGTTGCCGCGTCAGGCCGCGATGGCGCGTGTCTTCGGTGTCGAGAGGAACGAACTTTCCCCGTCGGACATTCCTGTCGCTCTATTCCGGCATTCTGAAACATGAAAGGATGTTGTCTCTGGCCGTACACCTCCCGGGGACGGGCAGGCTGATCCAGGAAATATTCGCGCGTGGCTTGGCCAAGGTGTGCGCGGATGCTGGGCGCTCAGATCGTTCGAGGCGTGATCGTAAATGAGGCTACTCAGGCTGAGGCCGTGTCAGCCGGCGGTGACCTCGCAGAAGGCGAAGAGACCGGCCACGATCGAACCGACGCATGTGGGTGAACTCGCGGCGTTATGTGGGGCCGTGATTCGGGCCGCACGCAACGTTGTCACCCTGCCGCTTCATGCCCTGCGAACATTTCGTACAATCGTGACAGAGAGCAATCTCCGGGGCTTGCCCAATTGCGTCGCGTCTCTTACGCGTGTCCGGATGAATTGGCCTACTTACAAGGAAGATGCGGCAAGATCTGCTGCTGGTGCGTTCGAACTAAAGCTAAGCCTTGGCGCATGGATGGCATTTCCAACGGACTATGCTTTGACCCAACTTCGCCGAGGATTTCTTGACCGATTTTCCAGCGATGTTTGGATCGCGTCAACCGAAGGCCACCCGCAGAAGCCGGGCATCCAACACCTTTTTCAATGGCCTGAAAGTTTTACCCCGATGACGCTGACTATTGGAGCGACAAGCACCAGAAGTCGGTGACGGGCTATTGGGTGGCGGCGGGCTAACAACTCTATCGGATTCTGTCGGTCTGGTGGTGCCGGTATGGCGCTGGCGCAATGGAATGAACGATGGCCGAGCCCTCTTTCGATTTCATGGGAAGTCGATATCCGGCGTGCGCAGCCATTCCAAAAGAACCGGCGGCTATCTGCAAGAGCGCCGGACCGAAACACTGGGTCTGCTTTATTGCCGATCATTTCCTATCGGGCAAATGGCAAACGTCGCGGGCATTCGCCGTTCGCCGTGCACGAGCATTCTAAAGCGCCTCGCCAGGCTGCTGTCTTTCGGTGAAGCGCCGGCTTGGGAGCGCGCCAACTGGTTTGCCAATGAAGCCAGGACAGCCTCCGAAATGAATATACTTGGGGACCGACCGAACACTGGCTTCCAGAATTCCGCCGCCGAGCACATGGCTTATTGCGCGAAAAGACCGTGGGGCTACTCGACATGGACCTCGTTCGGGAAGATCAGGGTCGAGGGAGCGAATGCCCACTGATACTTTTACAGCGGATGTGGCGCCAACCAGGATGACGTGTCCCTTGCAGGAATCGTCTATACGTCAGATGGCTCAAATAGAACGTGGCGGGATCGACACTGCGATCTAACCGTCCGCGGTGTCGGAAACCGCTTCTTTTGTAAGGTGCCAGGTGCGACCCTGCAACGGGCGACTCTGTACAGGTTAGCGGCGGCATCTAGGCGGCTAATGATCGTCGCTCTCACTCACCCTGGAGCGTGACCGTCACGAGCAGCTGTCCTGCTTGCATGGGTCGAATGCGCGAGCCCTATTGCTGCGCGATCTCGCCCTGCAGATCTATTCAAAACGATGTGCATCCCTTGCTGCACTGCGCGCGAAGATCGATGGTCGTGCGATGACCTTAGTCCCGCCCCCACGGGTGGAGCTTACGTGGTGGGAGGCTGGGCTGGGAGCTCCTTATTATGTCCCAAACTGATCAGGGCCGCGCGGGGTTCGAGGGCGCTTTGTCATCAGCCGTGGGAATACGGGCTGATTGGAAACTCTGCGGAGTTGCACGCCAAATTGGACAGTTGCCGATCGAAACAGGGCTATCGCCACTTCGGCCCACGCAAATTACCCGACCGGAAGATCACGGTCATAGAGGCGGTCGTGGTCTTTGGCAGTGAAGCGGATCCGACAAAGGTGCCCCTCATCGGAACGCGCAGGCCGCGTTTGCGTAAACGTGACAACGCCCTTACGGCGCCGGATGCTTCAGTCTCCGCCTGACCGATCTCCCGACGCGCTGCTTTTCCACCACACGAGCCGATTTTGACGCCGACGGCCGGTCAAATCCTCGTGAATTGTGGGTACATGTCTTATCTCAGGCAACGTACGGTACAGTGTCGCTCTGCCTGTGCGTCGGGGCCTTGGCTTATGTGGCTGCCGCCACGCCAGGCGAGGGACCCGTGAAGAGAGTGCTGACCCTTTCGACTTATCAGATCGACGTGCCGGCCGCTATTGGTCGGGTTGTGCTGAGGCGTCGCTTAGCCGCTTCTACTCGACCGAATCGCAAACGCACCTACGCGATGTAGAGAGTGCCGGCGTAGTTGCGCTGGGCTTGATCTCTTTGTTACCTTACAAGCTGGACGAAGACCGTGGTTTAATATTGTCGCAACGATAAGTCCGAAAGTCCGCAAACCGGCCCTTAGATCCGTCTTGATATCTTGAGCGCGTGCAAAGATGGTCCCGCTTTGCGGGTGCCGCCGCAGGCATCTTGTGGTTCGCTCGAAAGGGGCAGCTTCGGGCCGTTTAGCGACACAAGACCATCTCGCAGTGAAATCAAGATAGCTCCCTTTCTCACCGTTATATTCAAACGGAGGCCTGGTGACTTCCATGCTCGCATGATTAAAGTACATTCGGTTTCCTGAAGCCAGTAATCCATGCAATCGCTCATGTCCTCTCCGCCTCAAAGCAATGTTTGTGGTTATAGGGTCTCCCCTCTCACCTCCGACGAACCGACTTGCGCGCTTTCGGGGGCCACAACTATGCTTGATACCGCCGCGCGATCAGCGTATGCGACGCATTCTTACCATCCGCCTGCTGAACAGCCCAAGCTAATCGAGCAGCTGTAGTCAGCAAGCGTTGCAACCAGTCTACCGGGGCATATCGAATGATTACGCGGTCAATTCTCCTGGCGCGGAACCAAGGCGAAGCGTCCATATTTCGGACTGGTCCTCGTTTCAGCGGACGATAATACCGTGGCGATTGTCTGGGGAAAGCCAATTCCCAAAATTAGGTGTGATCATCGGTGATGAACCGAGCTATGATGACTGCCGCTCCAGTCTTGGCATAGAAAAAGCACCGTTGATTGCAACATAGGTTGATGTCTGACTTGCCGACGATCAGTGTGAAGTAGAAGCCTCCATTCGCATCGAAGGACGTAATTCATTTTGGCCCCTATGAGCGGCTGGACCTTCACAAGCTCTTACTAATCGTTTCGAAAGAGAGTCCGGTTAGCTAGGATCCACTCGCTAATTGACCCTCCTTTTATTAGTCCTCTTGGAGTTCCAATCGGACGCCTGATGTCGCCACTCTCGCTTCTCTGGTCACAGAACAGACACCCCCGTTATGCAGAACACTACAATATTCATACCGTCAGGACCCGACGGCGCCCGGCACCGTTTGGGCCCTCCCCCGAAGCTTTGCCGAACTCTCGATTCTTACCCTCGGGGTCACAGCGAGATACGGGTCTGACCACGGTATTTCTCGACTAAAAATATGAATCCCGTGCCGTCAGCCATAAGCTATTGGTCCCTCGGGAAAGTCTAGACACCTCGTCAAACTTTTCGTAAGCCTTCATAATTAAAATACGCCCTTTTTACAAGTTTTGCATTTATTACGAGGGTAATAAACTCAGATAATTAAACGGGTAGTTTGCGAGCTCTAGCGCTGGTTATCTGATAGAGGATCAATTTCACACGGCCACCTTTATTGAAAGCCACGCACGTACCGCCTAGTTAATGCCGGGACCACGGGATACCGATGAAAATGTGCGGCTCTATAACCCTAAATTCATTTTCGGATATCACTTTCTTGCTTCACGACCTCCAATTCACGTTGCCAAGGCCTTCCATCAGTCGCGATACAATTTCTCAGACGTCATTGTGTGTAAGGATACGATCTATCATAACTAGGAAGTTCGGTTGCTCATCCAGGGCCAACGGCAGAGAGCATATCCTGAAATAGCGTCTTCAATAGGGGCGCCAAGCCATCGTGTGAATCAGGGCACTTTTTCTTGGGGCGGGCGGCCCGCGGGTGCCGGGATCGAAGTGATAAACGACTACACGCAGATCGTTTATCCCTGGACCCCAACTTCTCTCGTTTGACTTCATACGGTCGCTTTTTACAAGCCGCTTCACTACGTCAGGGCGACAGTTGAGGCATCTTAAACCAGGGCTCGCGATGGCAATTGCTTCGTTTGCCTCAATACGGTGCTCCACTGTATCGTCTTATACAAGGATCTGTATATTGGAATTGGCCGTCAAAGTGTATAACATGCTGCAGCAATCCAGGCGAAAAGGGCAACTGATAACTAGGTTGGTAAACGCCCGAATTGGTACCCCGGCGTGTCGATCCTTGCCACGATTTTTGCTCCATCAAACTTTCGAATTCAGGTTAAAACTCGTTATTCTTTCTGAGCTGGTTTTCACCAAGCTTTGTCTAAACGTAGAAACGTATGGACGTTAGGCCGATTAAAAATTTTACGCCCCTTAACCTCTAACGTCAACCATGAGACCAAGGTATCAATACAATACTCTGGGAATAGGCTGACAAGTATGCTGTCGATGGACCAATCAATCATCAGAAACCACAAAATTCCCTGAAAAAATTTATACCACCTAGAGATACCGTTGTCGCAAACAACCCTTTGATTGACAAAGTACATTCCGATTCCCATTTGGAGGCGGAAATCATCTTCCGATCTCAAGTTAAGTGTTGGTTAGGGAAGACGCCAAACAGAATGAGGTTAAATCCAGCCGTCTCGACAATATTGGTGCACGATTGGAAGTGTTTAGCAACGCATTGGCGCCGATGGGTTCGAGATAATTACCCAACACAGGTGAATATTACTTGCGATCGCCTCAGGATTCAGGATATCGGATCCGAACCAAAAACACGTAACTTAGATTTGTTATTGAATTCTCCCGGAACCGCTGAGCGCGGGAAACGTAATTAGTAAAGCTTTGCCGCCACAACCGATCTATTAAATTAAAGGCCAGAAGTGGTCGTTAAGGTTATCGACGCGTGCTTTCCCAGAGGTCTTCCGAAGCTTAAAGAAACGAGACGCAATCGAACATAAGTATTCGAGACCAACCCGATCCACGCTCCGCCCTCTGTGCGGTGGTAAAAGAACCCACGAGCGGCGTAGACCTCCGCAACCACCCCGCAGGGGACAACTACTAAGATCGGCATATTGTCTGCCTTAGCGCCCCTGAAACGCAGTCCCAAGTCGATACTCTTCGTTTACGCGCCGCCGCGCAAGGTTCAGGCTTCAAACTTCACCGCACAATAATCAATCCCGATGTTCGAACAAGTGCTGTGATCACCAGACCGACAGAATTATTCCCGCCCACAAAAAGTACCCAATTAGGGACCTGCGCTATACATACCGTATAGCATCATTCAGGATTGACGGCGGGAATTAAGAGCCCCAAGCGTCCCTGAGCTACTGGCAGGGGTAGTGGCAAGCCGCACGCTTGATCATAGTTACTTATTTGACCATTCTGCAAAGCGATCCTACCCATCCGGCGAGCATTGCGGATGGAGGACACCTGCGGACGCTGCGAAACAGCGCGCCCCAATACAGAAAGCTACCGCCAAGCCTCCCGGCAACGCCGATAGCCATTGAGACGAGCGCATTTGAACAGGCCGCGCGTAGCCGCCCCAGGCGGTAGCCTTGGACTAGCCCCATCATAAGAACATCGGGAAATCGAGCTCAGTGTCCATGTGCGCTGCAAACTGTCTGCGCACTAGACTGATGGTTCCCCAAGCGGCTCTTGGTCCACTTGATCCAGAAATTCCTACAAAGGACACGCCAATTTAAGAGCAAAAAATCCAATCGGGACCTATTTCGCACCAAAAACAAGGAACCTATGCAAATCAGCCTATTTCAAGATTGCTCATTAATTGGAACTAGCCCTCTCCGTCTTAGCGGTTCGTTTTCGGTTAATCTACCCCCATTAAGAAACTGCAAAAAGCGCATGGCTACGAATAGGGCTTCTGTTGCACAAATCCCTCGGGGTGGGACTTCACTGTACTGTATCCAGCATGATAACTGGAAGGCATGAGCAGTGGGCCCCTACCAAATATTAAGACCACGGAATTGTGGCTCAATCTACAATGACAGCTTCTGAAAGCAGCGCGGATCGTTGTCGATCTGGGTTTGTCCTGAGATGGTTTGGAACGCCTCCGCGAAGCGGCCAAAGCGCCGTCCGCAACAGGCAGTGTCAGGAACGCTGCCATTCAACTTGTTGACGCGAAGTTCTTGTTTGGTATGCCGCTTCGGCAGACAAGCTGGGTTTGTCCAGAGGCCTGTTGCAAGTGTGGGACTGGATGGGCAGTTGCGGGACTTCAGGCCAACCTTAGTGTCGCCGCCAAGCGAACAACTGAAGACGTGAGCTTTGCCGTATTCGCGGTCCGAAGGGTCCGCTGAACCATCCTTATCGACAGCACGGTATCCAAAGCCGAAGGAGAAGCGCGATGGAATGCCCGTAAGGGCCATCAGGTCGGCACCAAACGGCGGCATCTGGCGCAAGATTACACATTGGGATCGATGAGAAAACTCTGGGAAGTGCGGGACGGTCGGAGGTTCACCAGCAAGCACGTCGGAGACGCTCCCATTGCTTGCCCGAAACTCTTGACCAACATTCCGCCCGATTTCAGGACCATCGGCAGCGTCACCGCAGATGAGGGCGTATGCACCGCGCGTAAATTGCCACGAGGCGATTGGCCGCCAGGAAACGCCCAATGCAGTGATCCGCCGCGCCAAGAATGCCAAGCCCTGGAAACCGACGAAGCGGCCGAAGGCTTCAGTGCCCGAAACGGACGGGGTCAGTGCGCCAGCGATACTGGGTCGCAACTCTGTGGCGGACGCTGAGTGGGATACCACCGGCCGAAGGCGCGTCGAAACGGGAAGATTCGGGCATTGTATAAAAACTACTCGCCCAAAATCGCTGATGGCGAGGGACTTGCGAAAGGCAGGTTGGCAGAGATTCCACGTCCGTAATCTCCGTCCTCCAACAGCTAACACTGCGCTTGCATTTTACCCCCGTTGACCGAAGGCCCGTAGGATTAAATCCGTCCTGTGGGGGAAAGGGGGAAAAGCCTGCGGGTTACCTAACATCAGGTTTGTTTGCCAAAAAAACAAAAAAGCCAGCGGAGGAACGGTTTCCAAATCGTTCCAATTTTTCCTCAAAACCCCCCCAACCCGTAGGGGTTTGGGAAATTCTTCCTTCCTTTTTCTCCGCGCCTGGTGGGTCCTCCTT
>Ga0163217_1056730_pt1 | contig 16945 bp, 8 predicted proteins | sample SynspAceP_FD_185933 | JGI IMG/M metagenome (GOLD analysis project Ga0163217, IMG submission 185933) | Saline lake microbial communities from Ace Lake in Antarctica - Synechococcus sp. Ace-P (PacBio error correction) | ecosystem: Environmental > Aquatic > Non-marine Saline and Alkaline > Saline ... | reverse complement strand
GTTGACGAGAGAGATTAGGGATGTAGAGAATAATAAATACAATATGAAAATAGATTGGTTACACATACAAAACTTTAGAAAACTTAAGAATTGTCGGAAAACCAGAAAACTTAATGAATTTGTCGGATTAGATGTATCTGAGAGACGAAACCCACTTATTAGTAGGGCAAACAATAGTGAAAATACTTACTGCAATAGAACCGCTGTTGATTTACTATTCTTTACGAAAAAAATCGATCATTGATCTTAAGGATTTTACTTTATCAATGCGTCTGCAATTAATTAAAATTGGAAATAATTGGCTGAAAGCAAAAGATGTTGAAAAGTTTAGATCTTACTTAGCAAAGCCTTGGGAATCTGAAATCCTACTTCTGATATTCTGGCTACAAGTTGAAAATACAGAATTACAGCACGTAAAGTCACATAATTCCTTCGCTGGACTGGAAAGGTGGATTGTTAGGTGTTGCGCTTACGCTTGAGGCTATCGATATAGAATCACTTTATCGGAGTTTTGTAAAGAACATTGAAACGCAAAAGAAATATTACGATTCAAAAAAAGGAAAGTCTGCAAACTTTCAATTATGGCCTAAAAATCTTACAACACTTTTTAGATAAAAAACTAAGCTCATATTTTTAAAGTCCAAACTTATTCTACTAGATCCAGCACAAAATTTATAAACCACAATTCTATTACGATAAGGATATTGCGGTTAATAATGAAGTTTTAAATAAATGATAAATGCTTGATATTATAAATGCACAGCGCGTTTTACTTGATGTAAAATACAGAAGCTGTAGAAGGTAGCAAATACTAAAAATCTGTCATCACAATTACGCAGTTATTAACGAAAAACATTTGAACCCTAGCGTTTAAAACCCTACTAAAGCGGACATGATGCTTAATTCAATTACATCAAGGGCCAAAGAACATTTAATTACAATTTAGAAGCTAGCTTTAAGGATGCATTGGAGAGCTTGAAGATTCTCAATTATCCAGGTTTTGGAAATCCACAGATAAAATTTAAGTAGCGAAATTAACACAGCGAGCAGTTTACAGCACGATTCAGCAGTTACATATGCTTTAAACATGGCGTGTCTAACTTATCATTACAAGAAAAATTACAACGGTTTAGGTTATCAAAATCTCATTTTCTATGATTTTCAAGCTTATCAGCTTTAGGGAGTAAGTGGATGAAAAAGGGAAAAAGTTAGACCCGAACGATTTGAACTTGTTATTTCAGCCCATTACATTTAGTCCTAGTTGAAGAAAACCAGAGCCATTTACACGCGCAAGTAACAAAAGAGTTTTTATTAGAAAAGCATATAATGTTTTTGGACGAAACACGAAAAATTACAGACAAAAAGGAATTTGTTAACGCAAAATCAATTAAATTAGCACACATTCTAATCACGTATAGCGCGATGAAATAGACTTTACAGCGTTACGCTATTTTAAAAAGAAATAATTTTCTGAAAAGGGGTAACAATTAACACATCTTCAGTTGTCAACCTATCAAAAACTTTGGGAATGATGATGAGACACAAGATTTGCAAAGAGATATTTAAAAACAACACATAGTAACCTTTTCTTTCTGACGCTGCCAATTCTAGTTGAAGACCAGCAGAAGAAGTTAGAACCATATTTATTACAATCATACACAATTAAGTAGCTGTTAACGTTTCGATACTAGGAATTGGTGGTAGTCACGCCATAACCTTACCGACCACTTCTTGAAGCATTGGATTAATAACTTTAGTAATTTACTGATTTAGATTCTGTGATTAAAGTTCTAACGCGCTACAAAAACACACCAGCTCCTTGGTGAAAATTATGAAACAGAAATTCATCTTGCTTAAAGGAATGGATTGCCAGCGGAAAAAGATTTAGCAAATTACTATCTACAACTTTTGAAAATAAAAAGGATGAAACCAACCCAATACGAAATAAGCTTATCAAAACCCATTAAAACTAGATGACAAATGGTAAAAAGTGTAACGGTATATTCATAACACTTTGAAGATTCTCTTGTATTAGAAAATTTAAAACGAATTTTTAAGAAGCTCACTAAAGCCCTAAAGGTTTACTTTAAAAAATGTTTAGAGGCCTCAGGTCAAGACTCAATTTCTAAAAGCCGCAAAAATGATGTATAAAATTATTACCATCCATACAAGAAAGCTTGAGTTTGCTTTAGAGTTATTTTATTCCAAAGAGGCCAGATATACTTCAACCCAAAATTATATTGGGAGGGGTCTTTTTGTGGATTGAAAAAAAACTGAAGAACAAAAGACAGGATTACAACCTAAAACTATGGCTAAATGAGTTTAAGTCTTGACAACAAAGAGAGTGATTGGTGTTAGATGAAATTATATCAAAAATGTCTTAGATCCCATTAAAACCAAAAGTTTTTTCTTGTTGCTGGAGCTGGTTCTGTAAAAAAACTAGATTCTTTTTCAGAAAAGCATTATCAGAAATTTAAAAAGATCACGGGTACAAAGTTTACTTAAGCAAATCAGGAAAATTGCATATTATTAACATACTAATGCCGCAGCAGATGAAAATAAAGCATAGGCTTAAGTTTGACCCTATATTCTATTAAGTACCATCACAGTTATTCTTGGGAACTCATTCAGTATTTACCATCGGACATCCAAGATTATTTAACAAACTAAATTAGTTGAAGGACATTAAAAGAACTTGAGATTTGCCAATCAAAAATCTGTAAACCTACAGAACAAGACTCTATCGATCGAGCACGAAAAATTTAAAGCAAAAAACTAAACGATAGAAAACCTGTGGCCTACGTCGCCACTTTTACTTATAATCGCTAATGGAGACAACTATAAAAAAGCTCATTAAATCATAACGAAGTAATTGGGATAACAGCAGTTTATATCAAATGAAAGTTTAATGCAGTGACATGTAGCGGCAGATTTCCAATTATTCTTGTAGAATGAAAGTCTAAAGACCACAAACAAGGAATTAATTGAGCTCTATTTTACTTACAAAAGCCAAAAAAAAGAAGTTTTCGCTTAGGTCTTTTTGGAGATACGATGCAAAGAATATATGCTGATGGTAAACCTAATTAGAGACTCTTTTACCGAGTGATTGGGCTCTTCCCAGTTAAAGAAGATGAATTCATCGTTCTAATAAACGTATAATTAAAACTTATTCAATTGATATACGCAAAGAACGTAGGATGTCAGAGAACAACAGCCCACGGAGATGAAAAAACCTGAAGGATTGTTAGATTATTCTTAGTGGATTAGAGCAAAAGATAAAAATCTTTCAATTGAAAACCAAGTCGCTGAAAAGATGTTTCTGAGCTTTACAAAAGGACAAAACATCTGGAAAGAATTCTAAATAATGTAAAGACTTTAAAATTTTAGAACATTCATTATGGCGCAAGTAAAGAATGGGCTTTGGAGTTATTGCCAGCCGTTATATAAAGTCGAATTAGATTTGAAAAAACAAGTTTGAAATGACGGTTCTCTCTCAACATTAAATTCTTTTAAAAAAACACCAAATATCTACCATTGTAGAAGCTTATAAGGACAATGATAAATTTTCGTAATGCGCATTGTAAAGAATAATTCTGCATTATTCACAAAAAAACAATCGAAAAAACTCAAAAACCAAATTTAAAACTTTAATCTGATATTAATGATAGGTTAAAAGAATTACTATCTCTTATGGATGATGGTCAAAATCCTTACCTGAAGAATATTCTTAAAGTAATTTATTGACACCAATTGTTTCCTTTATCTGGAATTTTTAAGGTTATAAGTGCGAGAACAAAAAGATGAAAAGATAAAGTTTAATTAGATTTGGATGATGAAAGGATGGAGAAAACTACTGATGAAGCCATCAAAGTTGGGGATTCTAGCATTAGAAGCTAAGTTTTCAGAAGTATCAAAATATGAATGGAATATCTTGATGAGAAAATCTAAGGTTTGCAACACACCAGGTGTAAAGCGATTGGAATTTTCCAAGAGTGGGTAGTAATTATAGTGATGTGGAAGCCAAGAAGGTTTTATTTTAGTTATGGATAAATTATTTCGTGCAAAAGAACTAAACAGCTTCTTGATAAGAAAAATGAAGCGTAGGGAATGAAACAGTATAGATAGAACCAGAAGATTATTTTATGTTGCTGTAGTCGTGCAGAAAAATACCCTTGCAATTGCTTTGCATACTTGATAATCCAGAAATAGTGAAGGAAAATGCGCTTGGCTTATGGTGTTTGAGGAAAGCGAAAATAGAAAATCCTGTAGTCAATATCTTATTATGAGAAATTTACAAAACGATAACGATTTCAAAACGAATTGGCATTCAATTGATGATTTTACACGTCCACATTCACATTTCTTGAAGCTTAAAATGCGGACTTAATGGCTACTACTGTTTAGGTTGTAAAAAAGAAAGCAGGCTGCCAAAGGCACCAAAAGGTTCGATTATTTTTAGCATCACGCTAAAGTGTTGATAAAGACAATAAAGAAGTGTGTTGTAGCAAGTAGAAAATAAGAGAGCGAATAGCTAGAGACATCCTTCAAGACTAAAAGAGTTTAAGTTCCTGAAGTATTAAAATTTCCCACCAATAGGAGAAGGAAAGGTGCACCCAATGCTTTTTAAAATCAGCAGAAACTATTAGAGCTTAACCAAAGTTAAGGTCTGACATTAAACTTTTTATTGAAGATGGAAAAATTGTCAAATAAATTTTGGTCAAAACCAGGATATTAAGACGAAGAGTTTTTTACTGATACGACCAGACATTTATTTTTTTCAATGAGAAAGACCGAGCCTATTTTGCTCATGAATTGTTCCATAGATCATAATAATAGTATATTCGAGAAGAAGTTAAAACTAAAACGGTTAGGTTTAAATCCGTTCAAATTAATTATCCTAAGAAGCAGGCGAGGAAAATAGGAAAAAGCACTAAAATCAAGAAACAAGTTAAAAATGGGTTTACAATGAAAATCGAAGCCAACCACCAAAATATATATTCGTTTCCGAATTCAAACTGATAACGGAGTATGGCTATTGATCTTACGACCAAAGGAAACATTTTCGAGAAAATTACAAGTGCAGAGCAAACCAAATTAAATATCTTATACGAACAGTTAAAAAGAGTTTGGAATCGCAATCTACAAAGAGCTGAACACCACTTTGAATCTGAAATATCAAGAGTTGGAGTGCGCAGAAGCAGAGAGAGACCAAGGATGGAAGATTATGGAAGGAAGAATTGATAAAGAAGTACGAGCGGAATTTACAGACCGAAGTTTCGATGTTGTAACACAGGGACAGATTTCTTAACGATAGAGAAAGACAAAAATTTAGAGAGAGTTTATGATTTGACGAAAAAGATATCAACTCAAAAAAAGAAGAGCTTAGAAAATAAGCAAAGAAGGAGCTAATCGAGTAAAGAAACAGAACTCGAATACGGAGGAAACTGAGGAGTCAATTAGGAGAAAAGATTTAGAACAGCAAGAGAGAATTACGAAACGAATTTGAAGAAAATCAAAGGACGATAAAGAATTATCGATTAATAGATCCAATTCTAACGAGCAATATCAGAAAAAAACAGAGCAGCTTTTACAGGGTCTTTGACAGCTTGAAAGAGAAGACAAACAAGCGCTTACTAATAAAATTGAGATTGGGACAACGAGTCAAAGACCAGTCTAAAATGAAGAAGAGAGTTTATCAAGACATTAGTAAGAAGAGAAAAAAATTAATATTGAGAGTTACAATTTAAGAGAGAACCTTATCAGAGACAGTTTAGAAAACTGGAAGAACGCGAAAAGATAGATATAGAGAAGAAAAGGCTGAAATGGTCGAGAAGAAAAAGGATTTGAAGAAATTCAATACGTGGGAAACTTATTAAAGAACTCAGGACAACCCGCCAACAAATTACCCAAAAGAGTTAAGTTTCAATGGAAGAGCTCAACGAGTGGGATGCGAATTTCGAAGATCTAAAACGCCAAGAAACATACTATAAGAGGCACGTGAATTTTTAACAAGGAGCTTGGGAGAAAGGGTAAAACTTAGAATGGTTTTAAAAATGGATGAGGCTGAAATTAGATAGTCCTATAGGTCCCATATAGTCCCATAGTTCTCAAAATTATATTAATTGCTTTATGTTCCTTTCAGGTGGTTGCTTTTACAGTTTTGGTAATAAACCAAGACCACAGAATCCCGTAAACAATTATCCTTACAGGCCTTTATAGCGAGGGAGTTATGGAAGGAGCCGAAATCACTTCCCCCACGGACATAACCAATCTATTTAAATCTTCTTTTTTAAATTCGTCAGGGCTTTTACAATGCGACTTCCAAAATCCTTGTATTCCTCTTGCACATCGGTCTGGTACACCACATTCTCCCAATATTGTCCTTAGAATAAAACTCGTTATCCTCTGTGAGAATCCACGCTGGATCTATAACCCATGAGTAGTAATACAACCACAAATTTTATGTGGTCAAGGATATGGCCCCTCGTTCCCACATTTTGCCAGGTATTATAGTCCATATTCAAAACGTTTCGTAATCGATTTTATCACGGAAAACTCCGCTTGAACGTTTATTGCCAGTATCCTTTTCTATTCCAGCTCTTCGCGAATCATCCTTAAACGTTCGCTGATGTTATCGAAATCCCAGTAGGAGGCTCTCTTCATCTCAGTCAATATCTTTCATATTTTAATTTTAAATATAGATTATTTCCTTATACATTTTATAGGATAGTCTTGACAATAAACTTTACAAACGAATCTGTTAAATACTTCTGTTGGTTAAACGCGAAAACGTTTTTCTCAAAAGTAGGTGTTTCATATTTGCCTGCGAAAAGCATTGCCAAACTCCTTACTGGATTTACTTGCAATATTTCTTCATAAAATCTTTTGCAATTTGGACTTCGTCCTTTTCCAGAGATCCCGCTATTTTATCCGCCGATTTTTGAATTCGTCAAAAAATAGCGCAACTTTGGTTTATTACCAGTACAATGAACATATTCCCGTTCAAACAAGCTCATGATTTATCTTGGATCACCTTTAAAAATTAGCATTCCAGAATCCTATCTATTTCCTGGTTCTATGTACATTTCTATCTACCAATGTATTAATTATACTGCTTCATACGTGCTGTAAGAACGAATCATCCTTGGTCAATTCCTCCCAACTTTGTAGATGTCGAACCAATTTTAGCTCATTGGCTAAGGAACGAACTGATTTGTATTTATATGATTATCGTAATATCTGCTGCAAACTTTCTTAATGTAAGTCGTATAAATTCCAAATAAATTCGTTTGACAAAATCGAGTAGGTTCCGCACAACATTCAAAAAAGTCAAGGGTGTGTATCAGTTTCATCCTTCGAATCCACTAGTCCTGATGATTTTCATTTAAATTTGTTATGCACGGGCATTTCGATATTTTCCTTGAATTTTGGAATTCCATATTGGGTTTTAGCAACCCAAAACCACAGTTTTTGTTCAATAGGGTTTTCAAAGTATCTGCGACAATGCCCAAAAAATGGCCTGTAGACATACTATAATCTTGCTTTTTTGGCAACAATTTCCAAAAGAATGGTACTGAAATTTACAAGGTTGTCGTTGTTGGAAATTGCTTGCTTTTTTTTTCCTTTTGATGGATTACGTCCAAAATATTCTCACTTGGTTCTTCGGCCGTTTCCCCTTTTTGCAGCTCCACTGAACACATGGAGCAGTTGTCAAAAGATGACCTCTGCCATTCCCTGCCATAGTCGGCAATCAATTGGTTTAATGCTTTTGTATACCCCAACACGGATGGCCACATAATGAGATTCTATCGGTATCGATGTATCTTGCGAAGTCCCATAATGAAAAAACGGTGGGAGTTTCATCCAGGAATTAAGACCCAAAGGCCTACAGCCAGCGTTTATTTACACTTGCAAAACCTTATTGAATATAGAGTCCTATGGGAAGCGGCATAGTTAGATTTCGGAACGTCGGGCATTATTTTGAATACAGGGACTATTTTAGGCTTTGTGATTATTTATTGTTCAACCGAAAATCGTTACCGGAAAACATATATAATATATTTCCTTACTGGCCAGCCATGGAAGAGATATTCTGGGCACTTGCGGTCTGACCCGCCAAACTGTTGGCCCGCTTGCCGCTCCCATGGCATCCTTGAAAGGGATCATCAGACTGCGGAACTTCTACTTCCCCTCATCATAATTTCCAACAAGTATTCGATGTTTATGGTGGATATAAACGTTATGACATGGGGGCAAAGTGCAGATATTCTCACCAAGGTCTCTCGGATTTTTTCTTCAAATACCAGATCAGCACCCGAAAAAACAAAATGATGGCACTCTTGGGAAAAAGAAATCACTGCGCTTATATCCATCTTTGTTCAGATTTTTCAATTGATAATTGTGGGCAGCATCAGGCGGGCATCGGTCGTGGTTTTTGCATTAAAATAGGGATCGAGTAGGGTTACAAGCGATGTTTGATTTTTCTATGATTGTCAAAAAACCAAAGTATAAAATTCGGTAGTTGATTTTCTTTGGGCATCGTTTGTGCGCTTCCTTTTTCTTCGCCAATAGTTATATGCAACCTTACTAAGCTTTAATGAACCTTAAAATCTATATCCAATTAGCGTAAAGTTTTTTCAATCATTTTGCTCTATCAATCTCTTTTCATCAATGCGAAGTTTACCAACTACCTGGGGTACCTATGACCAATAAGGCCCGGAATAAATTCACAAAAAAATTTATCCATTCCTTCCGTAGTTGCCCTTGATATTGGCTTATCATAGGAATGTTCTTACGGAAATACTCGTATCTATGCGTTCTTCCCATCTGCTGAAATGTTTCGTTCCCGATCGTTAAAAAGGGTCATCCTCTGCATCATTGACAAAGTCCATCACTTGGAAAAGATGTACCGAACCAGAAACAATGAAAACAGGAAACCGATACTATATAAAATCAAGGAGCACCAAAGCAAACGACTTTGGGTAGTAGTTTAAAATACCCCGTTATAAATAAACAGTAACCACAGCCAATTCCCAAAATTACGTTAGACCGGTCAACAATGATTGCCCCCTCTTTTTTTCTGATATATATAGCATGACCGAACCTAAAATGAACATCAATAACATTGTTCTCGGTGGTAACAGCTCTTGCAAAGGCTAAATCGAATTAAGGAAATCATGTATGATTTGTGAAAGTTCGTGAATCCCATTCCCAGATATTGCACGATCGGGTAATAGGCATAACAGCCTATAATAGCAAAAAAGTAACCGAAAAGTAGCATGGCCGGAATGCAGATTCTTGTCGTTCATAATGTAATCAGACTTTAGGAGAAAACACTTTACTAGTACAGCATTGTCCTTTAATTTCTTCTGATAAGGGGGCCATGAGTATCATTCTATCAAGTTTTTAAGTTTATTTATTCTTTATTTTCCCCTTTCTTTTTTCAGGAGTAAGGGTTAGCATTTTTCTTTAAAATACAGGACTAATATCACTCAAGGGTACGGTATAGTTGAATTCTAATCCAAATCGCATTCCCACACTTTGTTGTCTATAGCCTTTTACGATTGCCAGATTAGGACCCCCTCAGGAGCCTTTTGTTGTTTCAATTCAAATTTGATCCCCGACTCTCCTCCATAACATCTCTGCCAAAAAACAGTCTCCATTTTGACATATTTGGTCTTTTGAATCCATAAGGTCATCGTTCCAATCCTTTCCTTTAGATTTATGGATAGTGCCGGAAAGGTTAGGTAAAAACCGTTAATGGTTTTCTATTCAAGGATTTGAACAATTTTTTTTCCACCGTCAAGCTGATTAGCATTTATGATTCAGGCAAGGAAAATTCCACACAATCTTGTCCGTAGATCTACCCATTTCGATAGAATTCGACATAAGCTTCTTCCCATTCTATAAGCGGATTTGATTAATTTATTCCATCCAGGCAAGGTGATAGATTGGTTCAATTGAAACCCGACTTTTTGAGGTGTAGTTTAATAGTGAGCTTACCAATCCGTGGCTATTTGAACTTCCCAACATTATCATTGGATTTAAAAACGGTTATAAGGCTAGTAAATAAAACTTTAGGTCAAACTCGAAAACCTTTGAATCATTGATCCATGATGGATACCATGGATTACACTGGTTTGTCTTAAGGTAGGGTTTCGGTTAGTTTGACCGAAGAAATCTAATTGTTTGATACACGTTGCCACTAAAGATACATAGAATTATCTGGAACTACCATGTATTCATTGTAGGAGAGCGAGTCTTATGCCACTTTCCCCGACTACAATTCTGGAAGATTCTTGATGGGATTTGAAATGAATAGAAAATGATCCTTTTTGTTCAGTACAAGCGAAACTTCTTAATTATTATCCCTACTTCTTATATATGTTTTGTATGTAAAGGATATAAATTTTTGGGATAGCCTCCAAATCGTACTTTGGAAAAGCAATATTGGCAATTTTATTGCCCGTATCCCGTGTAGAATAGCACTTGAACAAAAACGGCCCTTAAATAATGGATCGTTTTTTTGTTCTTTGATATACAACGCTGCTGCCCTAGGTTAATTGGAGTTCGCAATGGAACGATTGTTTAAAAATTCCTCAAGGATTTCCTTACGGCCCTTGAAACTTCGAACTTCCATAGGTGTATTTTTCCCATATAACCAAGCCCATTCACGATTCGAGACCGGCCTGAACGGCGCTTGTAAAAATTAACGTTCCGTTCATCAAGTACATAAAGAAAAAAAGCCCTTTGTCCTGGGAATCATTTCGGTTTAAAATTAGGTTACTTGGTTTCCGAGGCCATTGCAGTTACAATACGATCTTTGTCGTTCTTGAAACTCCATAGAACCACTGCACTTTTCTTTATCAATTTACCCATTTTGATGTAGGTACATCGGAAAATTGGCCTCAGCACTGATTTTGAAACAATCTTTTATAATATTTCAGGGTCATCTATGTAGTTAGGCGACTTTTCCATAAGAAGGATGAAAATGGCCGACATGCTTGGCGTGTCGGCTATTTGCTTGAAAATAGTATAAACTGAGTTACATTGTTATGGCCGTTTTAGGCTGTTTCTTTTTTTTTTTCGCCGTCCAATGGTTTTTTCTCCTTGGCCTCTTTACCAAAACATATAGTTTTGTCCAAATTTTTGTAAAGGAATCGTGGTTTTAGCGATTTCCATCGGAACCCATATAGGTCAAAAGGTCTTTTTGTGTCTTTCGAATGTGATTTTCACTTCTTCCCTTTGTCGATTGTCTGCCTGATCTTTAGTCAAATTGGCCTAGAAACATAACATATTTGCCAGTTACAGCAGATTTTGTACGGATATCGTTCAGTTTGGCTCATAATAAGCAATTTTGAACGTATCGCCACTCAAGGAACTGCAACAGAAACTGAATGTCTTGCCTTCTTGTACCATGGCATATATACCTTGGTAAATTGTATTTGAAAGCAATTGGCATCTTCAAGTCTTAACCTTTTCCTTACGTTTTTATCTGTACATCCAATAACTGGAACCGTAAGCGGAGTTATATAGGCATTTGACCATCTGACCTTTCCTTTTTAATTTGCCATAATTGATGTAGGTTGTTTTCGATCAACTGCTCCTTACCTTCTAGAATCGGACTCTTGAATGTTGGGTTCCAACTTTCTCAAAAACTTATGTAAGCGCCTTCCAAAGTATTTTTACATCGGCCTCGCAAATTGTTGGTCCTTGTTTTTTTGGACTTCCAACATTTCTGCCTGTCCTTTCAACATTTCCAAAGGACGGATTATTACGGCTTTTTATTTTTTAGTTTGATCGTCTATGATATTGTCTTCAAGCCTTTGCCCAAACTTGATTGACCATTACGAAAATACTTTTTGAATCGTGTTTTCTACTTGATTTTCCATTTTTGAGTGATTTTAATTGTTACGGAATTTGAATTTGTTACTTTTGAATAACTTTCGAATCAGGAGGTGTTTGTGAGTTACGGAATTTGAAGAAAGAGGGCGGGAGCGCCTTTTCAATTTATAAAGCGATTCTAATTCTTTTTCCAATTTGTACCTCCTTCCTTTTCATTAACTTGATTTGAGTATTTTCCCATTTCAGTATACCAATTGTCAGGACTTTGGCATTTAGAATGTCTATTGTTCTTGTTCAGATAGTTTGAATACGACCAGACAATATTTAATGGTGTTGGATTCATGGGTAAACGGGACTTTATGTCTTCATTATCCTTGGAAACCAAGAAATACTGTATTTTTCAGCCCTTTTGGTCCGATGATTTTGTTGAAAATTCAAAAAGCTTTTGGTCAAGTTCTTGGTTTTAAAGCGTCTGGTATGTTTAGTCGTTAAAAGCGGATGAGAAGATTTTTCCTTTCCCATGGGGAAGCGTAAAGCATATCCCTATCGGTTCAAGGTCAAAATTTAAAATCGAATCCTTTGTAAATGATATAAAATGGAGGTCCCGCAAATACCCCTCTATTTTTTTATTTCCGTGAAAGCTTAAAAGTAGCGGTGTCCACTTTCGTTAGCCTTTGTATCTGGGAAAAAGTTATCGGTCGTCTGGGATTTATCGCTCCCATGCCATGTACACTACATTATTTAATCGGAATTTTATATGGAAGGCCCAAAAGCTTCCTTAGGATCCTTTAAAAAGAAAAAGACCCTCTAATTTTCTTGGAATATTGGGAGTACCAAAAGGGAGTTTTTATCGCCGACTCTTTGTAAGGAACTTACTCTTCTTCGTCCGTATCTAGGAAAATATCCGCAAACCTCATTCTGCAGATTGAACCAAGGAGAAAAAATCGGACCACCTTCTGATTTTGGAAACACGCCCTGAAAAGGGAATAGAGCTTTCCAACACCCTGAAATTATAGGTCTTTTCGAAGGTATTCTTTCGGACGGTGACCGTATGATAAAAATGGAAATTAAAGTTCTTCAGCGTACTATTTTAAGGCTCGTAATCAACCGGGTATGGCTATCAACAGGCCTTTGATTTCCAATACCTGGTTAAAATAACCATCTACCTTGTCCAATCAAGCTCCTGCCAGTCCCTTCAACTTTTGATACATTACTCCGTAATTAGGTCGGATGCGGATAATTTTTCTGTAGGCCGTTGCACTTATAATAATAATATCCTTTTTCGGTTATTTTATGATTACATTAACTCTCGCCACCTTCTTAAATATATGATGGGTGTGTTCGCGGATTGCACCAACTTGGTACCCCAAAATGCTTCAAAGAGATTGGCCAGGTGTATAGTGGTCTTCTGTAGCCAGTTGGTTTCATTTTTGCAGTTTAAAATTTTGTTATTATTTGTATTTAAATAGTAAGTTTGTATATAAAATACAATATATGATTTTTCGTTTGAATCACAACTTTTGGAGGAAAAAAATTGGGTGTCACCAACAAAGTCAGCTAAAACCTTTGGAAAAAAAGAATCGCCTATTTTCTTTTTCTAAATCAATTATTGTTGCCTGTTTTATTTATTGGTTACAGCCCAGATATTTCAGCCAAACGACTTGAGGATACCCGTCACAATGGACCTTTATGAGAACGGCTTAAAATTGAATTTAGAATCAACTGTAACGATTCGCACCTTGAGAAAGGACGTAATTTAAGTTGCTAATGGCAATTCGAAAGAACGTTATTAGTTGCGATTTTTATACAAATTCCTGATTTTCCTATATAAGCTCATTAGAGACATACTTACAGTTCGACCTCAGTTGCTGGAGCAGTTTCCATCTGCCGTTCCGTGGAGAAAGGCAACTATTCCGTTACGAGAACTATGGCATACGCATCCATCCTATTTCAGAAAAAAAAGAGAAAACACCTATGGAATTGATCTTGGCAGCACTCGTTGGAAAAAATTGTTTAATGCATCGGCACAGTACCATTCCTGGATATCCTCTATTCACAAAAAGGCTATGGAACCATAGTATCATTACATCGCTTCCGGTTTTGAAACTCTGATATGACATCTAACAGGTGCTTGTCCGAAAAGGCAGATTATAAAACAGCACGAAATCATTGGTACGTAGGTAGCATGGAAGTTCCACTGGGTTACCATCTACACTATGAGATACTGAAAAGAATCATGATCCAAATAGACCCAAAACTTTCACTCAAACTTAAAGAAAAATGATTTATACCCATTTAATTGAATCAAAACGAACAAAGATGGAAGAAGGAATTAGAAAAAAGGGTTGAAAGCATACTATTCTGAAAAATTAGGTAATAGCTAGACTAAAAAAAAATTCAAGGTTGTCTCTCCTATAATCTTATTTTATTGATTTAAAATTACAATGTTACAATTCACGTTACTAGCCGCCCAACCGGGTGTTGTTTTAATATTGGATTGGGAAAAAAGACTGGATAGCTTCTAAGCAATTTTCAATAGAGAGGCAACAGGGAATTGTGTATGCCAAAAAATGATTTTTTATATCATGATTTATACCACTTTTTCTAATTTAAAAGGGATATCAATGTTGCCATTGCCAAACCATAGGTGCTCGATTAAAATATAAATCACTAACTTTAATTAGAAGTTTGACCTTAATTCTTAGATTTCATCTCTAAATAAGTATTCTCATTAATGTTATTCCCGATGAAACACAAGAGGGCTGCCTAAAAACTATAGTGACGGATGAGAAATCTAAATTACACTGGATAATCTTTTAAATATTATAAAAAAGTGCATCAGCCAATTCCGTTTTTTTGTGTCGCTCATGCACCTGTGTTCCAGCACTTGAACAATTTTACTGTTGAATTTTCAATTTTTTCCAAATTCACGATATATGATTTGTTGTATCCTTAGGAATTTATCCCCTGGCAAACTGTTTTTCAAAGATTCATAGTAGAAAGTTATAACGATATTACCTTCGATTAGTCACCATTTAATATAATCACCAAGACTTCGATCCATTTAATATCGTTAGTAACTACTTGCGTTTTTTTAGGTTTACTTTTTACGAAGATATATTCTTCTTTCCTCGTTTGAACTATGAATCTGCTTCGTATTTTGGCCACAGCTCTTTACAGAGGCAATCAAAACGGGAAAAATATAGGTTTGCTATGGGTAATCCGTCTATGTCGTAATCAAAAGCCTTCAGGGCATAATCAGGATTGCCTGTAATCAAAAATTTACCTGTGGAGGGTTGTCCAAGGATTCCAAAAGATCGAAACCATTGATGATCGGCATTTCTACATCTAGTTAAAATAAGGTCGATGTCATTTATTTTTTGATACGCTTTTTGCTTCTATGGCATTCCTTACTGTACTCTGCTACATTGCCAGGTTGGATGATTGTTCACTAATCTTTTGCATTATGGCGATTCTTTGCATAGATGAATCGTCTACAATTATACATCTTAATTTCATTAATGGGTATATCGTCGGGTTAAATCACGCCACAATGTACTAAATACCGATCTCAGACAAAAAATTGAGGTGAACGGTTACCCTAAATGTGCGTAGAAGTAGATAATGATAGTTTAGGAATTTTGGTCAAAGTCCATTTATGATTAATGATGCTTTAGGAAACCCTAAATTAAGACTATGTCTACAATTGCAATTTACTAAAACTCCTATTCGAGAGGTCGCTTTTAAGTACTTATTGATTTATTTGAATATGCTTTTTCACTTGTTGACCATTTTTGTTATAAGTGTAAAACAATAGAAAGGAAACTATACAATTTTCAAAAACCGTCGGTGCCAGAAAAATATCCTATGTCTCTTTCCCACAATGAATTTTTAACTACTCAATGAATTATGTGGACGGGTGGGAAGAAAATGTCAAGATTGGTAATTCCTAGATAATCTGGTTCGTTTTGTGCCACAGTTCAACACCAGCCTCTGTAAACTTTGAAAAAATTAAGGAACAATTAGACCGCAAACAAGATATTAAGGATCTCTCAAAATGGATGGGACTATGGGCAGAGATGAAGACATAAAAAGAACAAAGTTCATTATAAGCTCCTCTTTATGGGAACTTTCGTGTTACGACGAAAAATTATGGACCTTTTGAACGTTTACCAGTTCAGGATTTATAATTAAGTGATTTAAAATCTTCTTGCATATTTACATTGAATTAAGTTCACAAATATGGAATTGAAAGTTCTGCATTATGATGACGGACTTAGTTTCGCAATTGCGGTCACGGATATTGTGTAGAAACAATTCAATTTCTAATTGCAGGACTATAGTTTGTGGACACTGCGGAAGAAGTTTTGAACATGTTTGCCCATCCTTTTAATTAATGAAAGAGGGATGTGGCCGGGATTAATATTCCTCGATTTGGTTCATTTTGAAACGGGCATGAACGGGGTGGGGAAATTTTAGATAAGATGGAAGATCGGTAGGCAATGTTTTACAAAAAAACCCGGGGACATCTATATTTTTCCGCCCTTTTCCAAATTCGAAAGACCGGGACTAGGGGTAAGAGGCATTCCCTGATTAAAAGGACCATTTTGACAAAACCACTTTCCAGGAAAAGGCAATTATTGACAAGATTCTTCAGGTCAAAAAAAAAAAGTTTAATAAGCCAATTTGTTTTTTTTGGGAAGCATTACATTTGAAGAATTGCAAAGGAGAGTTATGGCTTTTGCCATTGCATGGCATTTGTTTTTTTTTCAATTCAATTCATTTTCAAAGTTTTATTATAAACTTAAACATAAGGGCTTCCACAAAAAAATTTAACCAAAGTGTAGATTATTTACCCATTCGTTTTAAGTTTTAGCCCCATTAAAATACTAGATGGGGGAATTTTCTTTTTTTTTTGGGCTTTTTAAAAAAAAATTCGGTAAATTTATTAACATTTTTTTTTTTTTCTTTATTTAGGGGAAAAAAAAAAAAAAAAAAAAAAGGAAAAAGTTTACAAGGGGTAAAAAAAAAATTTACTTTGCGATTATTCCCTTTGGCATCCCCCAAACCCCTAAACAATTGGTATGAAATCTCTCTCTTT
>Ga0163217_1034136_pt1 | contig 16945 bp, 11 predicted proteins | sample SynspAceP_FD_185933 | JGI IMG/M metagenome (GOLD analysis project Ga0163217, IMG submission 185933) | Saline lake microbial communities from Ace Lake in Antarctica - Synechococcus sp. Ace-P (PacBio error correction) | ecosystem: Environmental > Aquatic > Non-marine Saline and Alkaline > Saline ... | reverse complement strand
CCAAAGACAAAGAGTTGAGGCTATCTTAAGGAGAAGATTATTTCTGAAACATTGACGAATGGATAAGAGAATTATAGTATCCTGCTTTTATAGGAAATTCCCTTCAAAGCAGAATATGAGGAAGATATAGTTAGCAAAACCTTCAGAATTCCTGCAGTTAAGAGAATTCAGGAAAATGAGGAGTTTACCGCTAGTGATAAAGTAATCCGAGATATTTTTTCAGTTCTTTGATTTTCAGGACTTTTTGATGGTGTGGTTGGGAATCCGATAAAATCCCCTTCGATTATTCTTTGTTTGAGACCAGAAGAATGGAGTTCTGCAACATACAATGACATGATTATTTACTTCCTGAGTAAATGGCATCTAGATCAAACGACAGTAAAAAACAGACCATAATCTTGGTTTTCAACTGCAACAAGGATGGAGGATGTAAAAGCAAATGGAAATTTTTAAGACCCAAAGAAATGTCCCCGTATTGGTAAAAATAATATTAGCTATATTTTTTGAGGGCGTGGCAGGGACCACGCCCGTGGGGAGGAAAACGAATAGATTTTACCGCACAAACAAGGATATTGCATAATGAAAACACTTAACCATTACAAGGATACATAACGAGTACCTATGGCACTAAGAACAGTTTGTTCATAACTGTGACAATTATTGACAGCTGAACTTTCCAATAATTTGTTCGCAAAGAAAATACTATTTAAGGAATCTTAGCAATTGTTGACGCTGTCCACCTAAGTTTTGACAAATTATGATGCTTTAAGGATTCATATATTTATTCCGTATTGGAAAAGCGTCCTTAAAGTATATCAAAAAGAATATAGCAGAAGCGGGCAAAAGCGCATAAGAAAATGAACTCCAAGATTGAAGGATTCCATTTGTAGGTTCTGAGTCCACTTAAGCAGATTGTCCTGGTACTTTCGCTATTGGAACGAGATCACAATTTAAAAAGACAAGGAAATTGGCGATTTTAAAAGCTATTCAGGATTGTTCTTTGTTTAAGCACTAAATGCTCAACAGTATCATGTCCTTGCAAAATTCTATTAGAAGACTAGACTATGAAGGACCATAAGATATGGCTATTTCTGGCAATACTATTCTATGATATTTTACTTCAATGAATGTTATTGCTAGATTTAGATTCCAAGGATTTGATGAAAGAGTCCGTTTTACGGGAGCGGTTAAAATCAGGGAAAATTGTGTGCCGTCATTGGTTCATCAGCATTCGCTGATTCAGCAAATGAGTAAGATACGGATATAAGGATTTAATATGAAAAAATATAATTAGTCCATTATACGGAATAAGCAGCAAATTCTGCTTATCTAATATTTTAATCTCATTGGTACTAAAAGCTTAAAAAGGATATGTAATTGAGATATTTCGATTGCATCCTTTTAATAGCTTTTCAGTTTTATCTACACATAAGATTTTAATTCAATTTTCGTGCGATATTTGGGTGATATAACTAACAAAAAATATTTGTCATATTTTAAATCGTTCGATGTTAAATAGTTTCTTTGCTTATATTTAGACTTACCGTGTATTCAATTAATATTGGCTAACAATAGTAAAAAATTTATCACTACATGGTACTACCCATTCTAAACATTGTGTAGCGCTTTAATGCTTGAACGCATAGCTGTATTAAGCCGTAATATAAACGTCGTGAAGACCAAATTAAGTATTTTTCAAGTTATAATTTAAAATTAGATTATTAGTTTGTAAAGCAGGTATCACGGTAAATGATATATTTATTAAATAAAGGATTTTATGCCAAATATATAGGACTTTATTGCAAACAGAATTTGGCGATCGATTAGCTAAAATTGATTTTTAAGTTTTACAACAACGAAAGTTTTACGGATGGCTTGTTGATTTTGAATAAAAAAATCCGGAAAGAGGTATTAGTCTCAACTTCTCAAATACTTGGTTATTTTCAGAGCAAGGATGTATCCAGTGATTTTTTACTTTATCACAAGGTGGATTAGGACGTTTGCAGCCTGCAAAGATATGACAAAGTAAGAAACCATTTTTAATATAGAATAAGACTAACCATTTAAGGGCCTACTTTGGTTCAGCTTAGGGTGAGTTGCTCAATGAATCCGGAGAGCCCAAGCACTTTTTTGGGTGCAGCCTTTCACATCTGAAAGAATACAAGGAGATGAAAACGTTACGTTGAAAAGAACATTATAAAAGTTGTAAAAGGGGATATATGGGATATGAATAATCTAAAAATGAAAATATAGTTTGCTAATGAAAATGGCAATATGTTGGATATAACCTTGAGAAGCTGGAACCATTAACTACTCACTTTTTCAAAGCTGATCCACTGAGGATACTTGAGTCGATAGATTTTCCTGGGAACAGTTAAAGAAAATGGAGTTACAATAGAATTTAGATGCAACATAAAAAGCATGGGTTGGGTTGAGCCGTGGAGAATTACCAAATTCTTGAAGACTTGCCTTCTGAACGTGTCAGCATCATTATGATATAAGAGTACCGTAAAACATTTGAATCTGTGGAAAAAGTATAAGTCTTTTGAACGTCAGCGAAGCTCAAAATTGGTTATTGGAAGTGGATAACGGAACAGTAATATTTTGATTAAAGTCATAAGCAAATAACGAGGTGTCGGAAGATTTACGCCAACTATTGGAGGCATGCTTGGTTTTTATTTGGAATGTGAAAATCGTAACGGATTACAAGGTGTTCGCAATCCCTTCTAAACCTATGGGTTGATGAGCATTTTAGGCAACTTAATCTTTTCATGGGAATGGCTTAGATGATGGTCAAAAGTAAATGATAAAAGCCAAAAACGATTTTCCAATCGTATATTACCGAGCTGATTGCAGCAGTAGAATCTGAGCTATTCATATCGGATGATTATAATAAAACGAACTATTTAAGAGAATTGTTATGGCAAAGCATTAAATATTAAGTTAGAGCATAGTTTATCACAAATGGATCTTGTTATTGGGTATTATATCTATGTCGCAATAATAATATCAGGGAGACAATACATTTTGTTCCCACAAGTACAGGAATATAAAAAACCTGTAAACAGAAATGATTTGCTCATAAACACAGACATTAATAAGCGCATATCGAAGAAGCGCTAATTCGGTATTTGGAGTTGGTTGTAACAAATACTGTTTATTGGAGCCCTACAATTAAAAATGTTTAAGTGTCTGAGCAATATGTACCCTACCTTAGAGAAGTATATCCCTTTTTTCAGAAGGGGAGCAGGGCGCCCTATAGAGAGCATAACAGCCATGAAAAGGGAGAGGTTTTGACTTCGAATTACAGGTAGTTTACAACTGACCAAACGTATTTTGTCCAGAAACTATTGGAATTCGGAAATTTGGAGGTGTACAATTTATTATGTTTTTTCGGTATTAGATGAAAAGACAACGGCACAGAAGAATGATCAAGAAGAAGAGTTTTAGGATCTTTTAAAACATTGCCGCAATAGGCATGCTGGTTATTGATGCAGGGAACTGACGAGGCATCCTAGATATGTAAATTGGATATAGTTTGAGACGAAGTTCTGGAAAAACACATTTTGATTTGGCACATCAGAGATAGGCTTGAATGAGGTATGTTGGCAGAATCATAGTGGGACAAGGTCGTTTAAGTTGGAGGAAGCGTTGTGTGCATAAAATGGGCTATGTTTGTAAATGCGTTAGCGGGCGAATGACACGGCAGGTTACTCTTTAGTGGCTCAGACTTCCATATTTCGGACAAAGCTATGACGGAACCTTACGAGACATAGCCCTGATCATTTTGCCCATATCGTTTGCAATTTAAGATCAAATACCAGAATATATCTGTGTTGGATTGCATTTCAGAGGGATACCAACGTCATTAAAATGAATACTATCGAATTTAAGTTCGTTTCGGATTATATAACGAACCATTTACCAGCTTATTTGAGATTTGGAAATAAATTTTAAAGTAAGCTACTTACTCGCAAAATTTATTGAAAATGTTAGAAAGCTTTAGCGTGATCCCTGTTAAGAAAAACAAGCACAAATAGACTTGGAGTGATGCGAATATTAATGTTACTCCCTTGCATGCCTTTTGGGAGTATATTCTTATTAATCAACGCTATAAAACAATTCCAGATTCTGCGCAGTACTAAAAATTATACAGTAAGCTGGGATTATGCTTTTTCAGTATGCGCTACGGATCTGATCGTTGGATAGTAGAACAAAGCTCTATTGCGTACAAAAACATTTCTTCATCCAGAAGCCGTGGTATCGTATTTTTATAGTAATATCAGATCGATGCTATTGGGGTAGAATTGAGTAGAAAGTGATAATAAAGACATGCACAAAATTCACACCATATTTTAGGATTATTCATGTGATTAGGCAATTATAATGCGATGGTTTCCATATATTTTTGTTTGATGCGTAATGTAAAACATTTGTAATACAGTTTCTTTGTTAAGGGACATATTAATTTATATGGAGTCTATTAATTCTATATGATAAATAGATTAAATTTTTCAAATTGTAACTAAGTAACGAATATATAAGAATGAGATTCTATACTACTTGCATCTCGATGATACCTATTTTATTCTTGCTGCTCTAAATTTATGGAAATAATAGTTTGGGCAAAATATTATTGTCTTTCAAATAGGGGAGCTTAATAATATGCCAATGCTTAGATCTGACAAGGGTTCCAGAGTTATATTTTTAGTTAACATTGCCATTAATGCGGTTGGATTTGGAAATTTCGTAAATTCGATGTAACACCTAAGGGTGTTACTATATTAAGTTTCTAATAGATTCTAGATATTGAGGGCTAAACAATATGAATTGTAAGTGAATTTACTAGCTAACCTACGGATAGTAAAATTAGTGGTGACAAAATATCGAAGTTAACAACGGCACTTGTGATCGTATACGTTATCCACGTTCAGTGGGATGGAACTTGGTCAAAGGAAAATGTGGTAACCAATGACTTTCTGTTATCCATTTTGCCAAATAAATATTAATCCTAGATATTTTAATGCCCCGATATTTAGTGGTCTTTGGAATATTTACAATACAGAATACAAAATCTACTCATTATGATATGATTTTTTGCTTTTAACATTTCACTTTAATATTTACGTTTTATCTTGTAAACCATCCTTTTGAGAGCTCGAATTTCGCTGGGATTATAATGTGGAGAAAGTTTGAGTTGGAGATTGGTTCGAACTCTTTAACGGCCGGTCGCCATGATTTTGATTCTAAGGCGTATTTGGTAGCTAAATGACTGGGTTTGGTCATTGAAGGCGATGATAAGATTGGCCAAGATTATAAGATTCGAGACCTGACAGGCGGTATTCATGAACTCCATGCATAAGATCTCCTTTATAATTAATGCTCCCTTTCTCCTGTCAAGGTTCTCTGCAAGGCTTATTCTCATTATGTATACGGACGATGCGTATATATTAGCATCGTCATCCAACAACCTGTCAGTTTGTTGAATTGAGAATGTAACTGGAACGGGTGCTGGTGGATTCGCTTTATGTACGTTCTAATCCGAACCAACCAATGGCCTTATGATGAATTGGAACTGGATATACATTGCAATCTAATTCGTATTCACTTAAGGATGGGGTGTGGAACCAAAACCTACACGCAAGGTCAATGGTAGACCATGATTTTTTGGAAGGCTTTTTACATAACCTTACCGTCAATTAATGGGGACTTTTATTATGCCCAATATTTTTAGGTAATATTTTCCTAAATAATGACTAGAAACTCTAACAATGATAAAGGTGTCCTAACAGGTATTTGTTAATAGAGGTATGAGGAGGGTTTAAAACCAAGACGTTTTTGTAGTGTTACCGGTTGCACCATTGATATACCGGGGTATGTTCCGGCTTATGATCAAAGTCTGTTTGGCGTCCGGGCCAATTGATAAAGGAACTTCTACCTTTATGGGGATCGGTGAGCGGAGGCGTGGCAAGAAGGATTTTCGTCTACTGATGCCGGTCTCCCCAGCAATCTTCCACGGCCTGAGGAAATTATGTATCTTGGGGATATGCCGGGTTAATTCAAATTATGCTTTTTTAAGTCCCTTTGAAAAAATATCGCTCAGAAATTGGATGACATATTGGATTTTGGAGTTTATAGGTTCGAAACACATCATCCGGTATGGAAAATTCCCATTTAAAATCTTTTGGAGACAGTTGGTGATTATTGAAGATACAATGATTGGGTCGAGTCGGTGCCCCACAATATTTGATACAGAAATAATAAGAAGTTTTCCGAAAACTTAAAATGGTTTGGTAATTATCCTGTCAATGATGCGCTTTATGACTTAAAGGACTTGGCCTTTCCTTCGATTTCTTATTGGACCTGGTCCAGGAAAGCGGTCCGAAATGCATCACATGCTATTTGTCCTGTGGAGGATTCGCTGTCTGAGATTAATGTGACAGTGCAAGGATTATTGAAGAGAGTCTGATAAATCATACCCTATGTTATTTTATATCCTTCTTCACTGTGGTATTTGGGCCTAAATAGTCCAGAAGTATTTTTCCCAATGATTCGATTTTGCATAATAGCCATTAAGAAATATATCAGGAAGCCATTTAGTTGTCGAAATGTTTTATGTTGATCAGCTAGGGCATTGAAACTTTACATTCGGACCTGCCAGTCAAACTGGAAGCGTGGACCAGGATTAACAACCAATTTTTTATAACTAGTCGAGAGCTGATTCTAGAACAATGGATTTCCTATTTGTCAAATATGTGCTCTGTCATTTCCAGTGTGAGGATCCACGGATTAGCATCACTTGGTGGTTTAGGAATATTTTTACTCATTGGAACAATGGGATTATTTTCCGGCCTAAAAGGGCCTTTGATATTAAGGGAGTTGTATGATACGGCATAAATGCCGGCCTCATAGTATTAAAGAATCTTCCGATTAGAATATAATATAATCCTTGACAAGCTTTTTCGTTAAGTTCAAAGCTTAAACGCACCAAAATAAAGGAATTGCGACGGAATAAGAGTCTAGGACGAATGGAATATACCGAGAGATTGTATGAGATCATTGGAAAATCATATTAATGATTTAGAACAAGTGATATAGAATAAATTAATGCGGTTTCAAAGATGAGATCTTATATAATGACGATTTCTATTACAAAGCGACTTTGCCGTACGTTATTCACGATTAGCAAAAGTGTCGAATTGACTATCACAACAACTACCACACAGGAAATTAACCATACCGTTTTTGAAATAGTCAGGTTGGTTGGGAGAGTATCTTATAATGGCCTTGCATGCGTGGCTTTGGGATAGTATGACGTCTTATTATAACATTGACTCCACGGACAATATAAGTTCTTAATGGGCGGAACACTACTTATCGTAGAAATTCGTTATACCATTGACGGCTCTGATTACACGCTATTTGGGTTCAGGTTTGTGCGGCCGAGAATGCGGAAAAATTTATGGGACTCGCATTTACAGCAAACATTAATCATACCTTAGGTGTTAGCAGCAAAAGTGGGTCTTATTTGTAACCACGGATGAAGCCATAGATCTGCAATTATAAAAAGTATACTGCAAAGGAATTTCCCTTAAGTTTCAAAACTTCCGTCTGATTAAACTATTTGCATAGAACGGTGGCATACTTTGCTATTGGAGAAATTGGAGAAGCTTCCATATCAATTAAATTTTTTAATGATTTGTTGCCGCTTTGAACGGTATCAGTATTTCCAATGAACGGTGTAGCTTCCGGATCCATGTTGGAGCAATTTTTATTTCAAGGGAGACTTACATTCGAAAGTCGTTAAAAAAGTTATTGGACGGTGTATCATTATCTGTTGAAGAGGTAAATATTTAATGCAGGTTTTGATTATTTGGAAGAGTTATCATAAAAAAAGGCATGGCACCAACCCTACTTCCCATATTATAGAGCCCATCCGGACAATACGAAAGGCTCGGTCATAATTGTGCAGCTACCGGTCGATTCATTGGAGTTTTCACGGCCGTGCATTGCGCGGTTTCTTTATGAATTGCGGAAACAATCAATGCCAGAAAACCATTCTACAATCTTATCCCTCCGATTAATGAAGTTATCGTACCTCTAGTAATTTTAATATGGAGCGTAAGGAAAGTGGCAGTTGGCTCTAGTGGTGGTTTATGGATCGAGATGCATGGAAAAACAAATGATGTCTTTCAATTGGGGCTTTTAAGTTGTTTTTAAGAATGTGACCATTTCAGGAGCTGTTGTCTTTTCTAGCGCATGAATATTTTAGAGAGTATTTTATTTAATCTATGGAAGGATTAGTAATGGCTGCTTCCGAGATGAAATTATTGGGCAAGTTTGCGATATTTCTTATTTATAACGCAAAACTTTCCGATTTTATTAAATAGACCTATTTAGAGTGTCATATAGACGATACTAGTTAAATAAAATTTGCGAATATTTTTAGGTGCCATTTTGTGGAATATACATTATTGATTAGAATATCGTTTTCCTATAGTCTATTTTCTCACACCTTAAGGTCGCCCACAGATGCATACACTAAAAGACGCCCCCAGCATTCCGGAGTCCATGCTTTGCGCAATTGTATGGTATGTTTAGCTGTAAAAACCTTCCTTTTCCATGCGTTTTATATCCGGACACGTAATAGTTGTCCGTGACTTCCTTTAACACCTTCAGTTATCTGATCAAGTACAATAAGTCTTAATATTATCGGAATATCATGTAAAGAAGAAAAATCCGTTCGTTACATGTGAAATCTTGTCCATAAATCTAATGTACAGATCGGGATACTTCTTTTAATGCTTCTGTTGTTGGGATGATATCAGTACCTCCTACATCTTACTGAATCCTTGGGTTGTTTGACCGTGATCGCCATGCATGATCAAGACCTCCCTTTGGACTAATCATAGATTTTTTTATATTGTGCTGCAATTCTGTTCGAGTCTCAGGTCTAGAATTTCTTTAACAATCCAATAAGTCTCTTTAGGGCCTGCTGGGTTGGGTATTAGATTAGGCCTTGCTTTAATTTTTTTATCCCGAAAACTGTCTATGTCGTGGGCATGGTACCTCATAGGCACTGATTCTTGCCAATGATTCAGCATTTTCTATGCGAATGGTTCCATGGGTAACCGGTATGCTTTGAAATCCAAATCTTTTGGTATCGCCCTTAACTCTTAGGTGCAAAGGCAGGGATTCTATTTTGTAGCCATTGTTGGTTATTGATCTTCGAGACCTGGCTAATTGTTCCAACAAAAAATGTCATGGGTTGTAAACTTTTTGTGATCTTAGTAATTATTTAAGGTAGATTCCTCTTTTATTAATTATGTTTGGTTGTTGCATGGTTGGTTTTTAAATTTATGCCCATTTTAAATGGACTAATGACCACTTTGACCGCCAAAACACCTTCGTAACAGATTTATTTATGTGTTAATTGGGGGTAATAAATTCCGGAATCGGGTCATTGTTTAAAACGATATTTTATTGTCTGGGGAATTTATATTCTCATTTTTTTAGTGCTTATGATATGGGCCGCAAGTTAACTGGCAACGAAAGTCCATCAATGGATTTTTTATTCGCATTGTGCCTGTCAGTTCAATCTCGGGATTAAATCGGTTAAAAGTGGTTGTCCCAAAATCATCGATGCTTCTCAAAGAAATCTTTAAATCCGTACCTCTCCGCGTATACATTACGTTTAAGTTTCCTCTTATAGAGCTTTTTACAACCCTGATATTAAATTTCGGTAGCTTCAAACCCGGCCAATTTTATCGATTATCTAATGAACAATTGGGTATCTTGCACCATCTATAAAGATAAGCGCTATTTGTTTAATGTATGCAAAATATCAAAGTTGAAGTTATATGCCATGTACAGATAGAGCTTACACCATCGTATAGGCGTTTGCATTTATTATTTTCCTTTTCCATAGCTCTTAAGGATGACTTATAATCAAATTTATAACCTGGCTCCATGCTATTTTTTCAAAAAAATTACAGCCACAGTGACATAAAATGAATGAGTTTCTGGGACAACTCATGATGGTTTGTTTGCAAGGTTTACAGCAAATTTATTTTTTGCTAGCACCAGTCATCCTAAAGATAACCTGTCTTGGTTTTTTGCATATGGAGGGGCGTTCATTAAGATTCCTGTTTACGGTTCGGCGAAACCCCAATGTTTTTGCCAAAGGTTTCGTAAATTTTATTCTGCTGTTCCTATAAATTTTGTGCAAAAGCTCTGCAACAAATAAACAAAAAACTTTTTTATAAAGTGTATTAGATACCTGATTATTATGCCGAAATTATTACATCTATCATGGCGTAAATTAACAAAATGAGTTTTTAGTAAAATTACCACATATAGCAATCGTTGGTAATAAAATGCATTATTTAGATTTGTCCAGATTGAACATGAGTTTTTCCAGTATGACTACAAATTTGTAATAACAACTTTAAACTTTGAGTATGAAATTTATTAAAAGTAGGATGCGTTATTACTAAGCACTCGATTATTTTCAATGTCCGCTTATGTGCAATTGGCTTTGCGTTTTCGCAGCGTGTGATGGTTTGGTGTTACCTACAGGCGCTCTATTATGAAAAGGGAACAACATGCGGTGTTCTATTTTTGGACGGGAAAATTTTAGTTTTGAGGTGCAGCCAAATCCACACATCTATTATTGGTTTGAAAGGCGAATACATAAAGGATATCGCCCAAATTTGTATATGCAATTACTTGCGCAACCTTATGAGGTTTTTAGTTGTTATGTGCATGAGAAAAAGGGACTTTCGTGGCCATTTTCCAAGTGGATGCGCTCACTATCCAACCATCTACATGTACAGGACTATGGAGGAATGTGTGGTCAGTATGGACTTTCCGTTCCCCCAATGTATAGTCAATCCGTATCGGGCGCATATCTTATGCCTGTTCCAATCCATTGATTGTTCGTGATGGAATGATATTTAATTGGGATCTTCTGATGCTCCAGGATATTGATACACTAGATTCATGAAGTGCCATTTGCTGCCTTCGCTAGGGGCAGGGGGTATATTTTGGTGACTACAAAGAGGACAAGTGGATAGCCTACCATTAATTATCAACTGGGGTATGGCAATCTATGCATATGAGGGCGGCATACAACGACATGTATGTGAATTGAAACTGAAGTATGTTAAAGTATTCATCCACAGAACACTTATAATCGGAAGTATAATGACCCAATAACTTCATCTGGTTAACCTTGATCAATGTCTGGCCTATGAATCTGTGGTACCGACTTAGGCGGTTTGAGAATAGGGTTTCAAATGTGAATGAAATTATTTGCAGTATAGTATCAATTGTGACGGATAATGAAACGTTTATAAACGTTTATACAGCAATTGAAAGAAATGGGAGTTAAAATTGTTATTGGTCTATTGGACCTACCTCTAATCGAAGAAATTATGATGGAGAAAAGTTTAGGCCTGAGTCATGGTTAAACCTGGATCAAAATAACGATGCTTACTGTGGTGAATACTTCATTCAAGGGTTAATGAAGGAATTATTCAGCGACGTTGGACAATAGAAAGATTCTTCACCATGGGCTCTGAGTCGATTGATGATGGAAAAAAGATAAGTCCACAAGACGTAAGTGGGCAGGTCACCAATGTTTTTATCAAATCAATGATAGGATAGTTTGCATACTTTATCGAGGGTATGCTAATTAAATTGCCTCTAAGGTTTCTATGATTGGCTATTTCCATCGTGATTTCAGATTTTTATAATTCATCTTTAGTGGTAGCCCTGCTAATGTTGTAGTCGCAAGAAAGAAGGTGACTAGGGTAATGATGACTGACAATATCTTTCGTGGATACAAGATATAGAAAGCATTCCCTAATTTTATGTTTTGTTATGAGTGAAAAGTATCAGAGTTATCACTCCGCCAGGCAATACTTTGAGCCTACTGGAGCTTTAGGTATAGTGCCTTGATAGGAACGGTTCACACTGAAAGTAGATGAGACCATACAGGTGATGTGTAATGTGATCGATTAAATTTACATTAGACTGCTTTATCTTAACCCTTCACCGGGAGTATTCAGGCTTCGGACCCAATAAAGGCTTATTCCCTTCAATAGCAGGGCGATATTTCAATGAAAATTTTTGAGTCCAATTTGTTACTTTTTAAACTCGATTTTATGGGAAATGAATCGGATAAATTGGCTAGTACAGCCTATCAGCTTAATGAAAAAATATAACGTGATTTCCGATGGCAGTTTACGTTACACCTTCGATAATGTACAAGAAAATACCTAATCTCGTTGGGAAAGTAATAACTACATTAGATTGGTTCTAGCTTGCCAATGGTCTTAGAAGGGCTTATAGCCTATCAGAATTACCAATGATTTTAATTGTGAGACCATTACCATATTATTGGTTTATAGTAACACATTTGGAGAAATAGAAAATAAGGATTGGAATTTACTTGGCACCGAATTATAATGAGAGAATTTTCAGGTATACCAGTTTTAATTCTCTTGATCGACATGAGTTAGGAAATTATATGGGATCTTTGATGAAAATGGAAGATGGAGCATAATATCAACTTTATGAAGCCACTGATGTATTGGGGTCAGGAAGCAATGATATGCAACAATAACTGCTGAGCGCGGGATAGGTGTTTTCCCTGGTATGAAATAGGGATGTTGACGCCATGGATTTTACTGTGGAGGACATGTTTATGTCTAGACACCCCGTTCAGTTGGGCATGTTCAAGTTTACGTTTGTTAAGGAATTTGGATTTTATTCGATATATAATTGGGCCGATGGAGGTTTTACTGGCGAGAATAGAATGTTTTTATAGATGTACATTCTATTCACCCTTTTGGAGCACGACAATCCACTATGATTATGGCACGTGTTTCAGTATGGAGTTAAATTTGCTATTTGCGGATGCTTCTTATCTAGTTATAATATACTTTGGCCTTAGATTCCCAAACCTTATTGAAAGATGTCTTGCGATCTACGGATTTATCCAACGCCAGAAAGTAGCTTTAGACTCATGGGATTTTTATATCCAGAATCCTACCAATATAGATGAAAGAAAGTCCAAGGAGGTATGATGCAGTTGCCAACACTTAGTTTACCTTGGGAATAGTTAGTCTTTATATAATAGATAGCGATGAATTATAATACATATAAAGAGATGCTTAAATTATTTGATGTCTCGCATTAGTTTTACTTTGGAGTAGAATTCTGATTTGCGTGATCTAATCATTCTTTACTCCAAGGTAATGCCTTGGATACACGGAGTTTAAAATTTAGTCTCAAGCATGCAGACCTAAGCGGTTACATTGAGGCCAATGATACGAAGAATATCTTTCTGAGGTCGGAGAAGGCCACTGGATAATCAGGCCCTGCAGGATTTAAATCTTGGATCTTGCCGGACCATTTTACATAGTGCACTCAAAAAAAAAACCTATGGAGTTTGGAGCGATTCCTATAAAGCTTAATATTGCAATACGTTTTGGGAAATGGAATGCCGATTTGATAGTGGATGCCCAGAATATATTTTGGTCGGGCATGTTCCATAGTACGGTCTTAAGATTACTCAGCAATTTGAATATTCGTTATATTAGAGAATAAAAACAGCTACCCCCGATTAGATTTTAGGATACGCTAGGAGGAACATTTTAAAGAAATGCAATGTTATATGAATAGGCCCAGTGTACCTATGGTAATCCCGCGTGGCCAACAATCCGGAACTATAATAATGCAGTTTTGATTATTGACCAAATCTTTCACTGCGACTTCGATGCGGTATAGTCCTCTCCAATAATCAGGGGGTACGCACCCAACCGAAATTTGTAATTGATGCATTAAGCTTCAAAAGATTACTTGGGATCTACATCGGGGAAACAAGTATCCCTGGCATAAGGAAGTTTCTATTGGTTAATTATCTTTGGGTTCGAGGACATGGGATATCCCCGTAAGTATCAAAACTGCTGTTCCCTATGGTGCGCTTTATAAATCCCGAGCAAAGGGGATGTCTGACCTCCGGAATAGATATATCATGTACATCGTCATAGGTAGGGTTGGTAAAATAGGGGTACTAACTACGAAGTACAAGCATTGACCATGCAAATAAACGGAATCAACACTATCGCGCCAATTGTACATATTGTAAGATTTGGTTACACGCTCTAGCTTACAAATTCCGGAATCTTTGACAATTGGAGTCTATTTGCAAATGGCACCCACTTTGTTCAGAATCCATAGAATTTTGTATGCTGTCCACCTACATTTTGGTCCATCCTCTAAAGAAACCTTCAGCAGGGTCATGGGTATGTTACCGTTGTATCGCTGGACGAATTCTTCTATAAGGACGAGATATTTTTGAAAGGCAATTAGGTCTGTGAGAGATATTTAATTAGTAGAAAGGGCTAGCTGGATGAGTATACGTGCTGATTGATATAGACCTATTTTTGGAGAGCGTGCACGAATGTATTATGAGAAAATAGAAAACTGATGACGGATTGCTTTTATTTTTGCTAACAGAAACAGCCTTTAATGGTCAACTCATATTATGATATTTCCCAAGAATTTTTGGTATAAGATTATGGAAAGTTACCGAACTTTATAACAAAAGTGTCAGAAATCCATGGGATGACAATACATGATTCCATTAACCATGTCTAGCAAATAAACCTCTCCTGCTATACAATTGCAATACACAGGACTTAATCAGAACAGGAATCCAGGCCCGGAAAGAACTATACCCCACTTCAACCTACCCTGAATGTAATTGTAGAATCCGAGTTGATTTTTGTATTCATTCTTATTACCTATTTAAATGAAGTGTTCTCTTGCTATGTTTTGATTTGTTACGTAGTAGCTCGAATGAATAGTTTAAAAATTGAGAAGATAAATTCACATAAGTCACCCTGTCTTAAAAGTTGATCTGTTTAGGGTATATGGGATGTAGACAGATAGATGTCTGCATGACAAATGGACAATTCTTTCAATTCTTAAACAAACACACTATGTTGTTATCGGTCACAAAATACAGTTTCTTATGAAATAGTAAAGGGGATAGCTAAACATGGGTCGGAAGTTAAAAAAACAACGTGTAAAAGCCAATGTAACCTCCAAGTTGAAAGTTTCTTCCGTTGCTACCCTTCTATGTGATGAAACATATCCTCCTGAATGTGGGATTCTATCTTTCGAAATCAGGGCTACTCATCTGCTTTCTCCTCGGGACTTAACGCTAGCGATTCACTCCGGACCATCATATATATAGGTTAGGGGCGTGGCCAATACCCAGTGAAAATGGAACGAGTGACTTTGGAAATTTGGGCACCCAAGCAGCTTTTAAGGTTTTATGAATACTTATATGACGTACTTGGACCGATTCATGCCCGTCAAGCACATACAATTAACTTCTGAGGATAGAAACTTAAACCGAAACCTATATGTGAAGTATGGCTTGGTCGCCGATCCCGTTATGGTGATTTCCATTTATTTTTTCCTCTCTGAAAGGTATTCCTTTGAAGCCTTCGTATGGAGGGGGTTTATGTAAGATACGACGCATGATAGGATATGTCGGGATACTTCCGGAAGCAAATCGTCACGCAGAGGACCCACGCTCTTGCGATAGTTACAGAATATCCTCAGATGCAAAGGGACCATGGTTTTGTTCTTAAGTATCCAGAAAATACGTCCCACCAAACAGTTTATGCCCATGATGGAAATGGGCAGCCAGATATGTTTTTCGAATTCTTCCTACTTCGTATGAGAATGGAACATTTAAAGACCATAGACTAATCACTAATCATCGTGGTATTTGATAGTTAAATTACCGGCTGATGAAGTGATCATATTGAAAGTTTCTCATGGAAGCCTAATTAAATAATATCAGCGAGTCCTTGCTACGCTTCACTGAAAGTAATAGATAAAAGTAAAAAATGCAAGAAGAAGCCTTTTAAAACTCCTTATGCATGCTGCCAGTATTGGATCCAACCATAGTGCCTGCCAGCTGATTGGGAAAAACGCACCCTAGTTAAATAAAAAATATAGACCCACAATTGGGGTATTTGACGAATGCTGATCACGATTCACGATCAAGATTATCAGGCCGTCTACGTCTAGCTGGTATTTGATCTGGCTTCCAATGAGCTACCGAATGCCAAATTTGGTTGATGCTTTATAAGCAGAACATCTGGAAGCTACACATAATCACATGGACATAATATTCCTATGATCAATTCGACGAATTGTACTTATAAGTACTATAAGGCCTGTAATAGTACTCTGCACTGGCCTCTCACAACCCTGGCCGAACGGGCAGCTTGCAAGGTAGGATATTCTTGCAAACCCTACCTCCCTTACTAAGGGTACCAAGGTCAAAGCCAGTTGCGTGATAGCTCGTCAAAAAACAGCTTTATTTCAGTCGGACCATAAAAAGGCATGCCCAATTAAGGGGGTCGAAGGGCCGAACTTGGTGAAAAATGTCGTAGTAGGTTAAAATAACATTACGGTATAGATCTCGAGACTTCGGAATCCGCAGACCTGGGGTTGCACCCGCAAGCCGGACCTGTAATTTAAATTTTGAATATGGGATTACGTTCATAACACATGAAGTTGGCCAAATATAAGAGCATGGTCACTACGTGATGCCTCCACAGGGGTTAGGGGCAGACCAGGACTGGGATACGTTCAAGAAAATATTGGACCTGGGAATGGCATACCGAGTGGATACCAGGGCTACATTCCGTTCTGCCCGCTTGGGTTTAAGCAATACGAGCACTCTTCAGCCCATTTTCCGTGGAGGCATTGCAAATGACTTTCAAAAACCGGGACTTTGTTGGAATAAAACACGGGAATCCCATGGGCGGATTTTTTCTTATCCTTCTTCTTGCCCTTTTTCTTTCCTCTATCTTAACTACTAGTACATCACAAAGCATGACAACGAACTAAT
>Ga0163217_1063251_pt1 | contig 16947 bp, 19 predicted proteins | sample SynspAceP_FD_185933 | JGI IMG/M metagenome (GOLD analysis project Ga0163217, IMG submission 185933) | Saline lake microbial communities from Ace Lake in Antarctica - Synechococcus sp. Ace-P (PacBio error correction) | ecosystem: Environmental > Aquatic > Non-marine Saline and Alkaline > Saline ... | reverse complement strand
TGTCGCTCGATAGCGAACGGACCATGCACGTAGGCGCTCACACTTCGTATTATGGGGCGATAGTGTCCCACGCTTTTGGATTCATCAGGAATGTTGGCGATTCCCACGGCCTGGTTAGTATCAACACTTCGCGCGGACCGTTTGCGGGTGCCTTCTTTCTTCGAATCTGGCGCGAGGATCGACCAACGCGAGGTTGTCGTTCCTGACCGGATCAGACCAGTGCCGTGGCAGGCTGTTAGGCACGGCTGTGTTCTCGTTCGCCTCGAATCAATGCCGGGACGCAAACGCTGACGCGACATTACCCATCAGGCCAACAAGCCGAAAATACGGCCCAACATTGAATAACGAGCACGGATCGGTTATTACCAAGCTAATCCTTCATCAATTTTTCGACGGCGGACATTTCGTTGTTACTGAACGCTCGTCCATGTCGATAAATCGATGACGATCAGACGGCGAAGATCTGCGCAAGCGGCAGCTGGCGTGCGACTTCGGCAACGCTTCACAGGTTAGGTCTTGGTCGCGGTCTGTTCGATGGACCACTTCCTTGTACGCCGGCCCAGAGTTCACATTCTGATCGACAAATCTAGACGCTATCGGTCACACCGGACCAACGATATACCCGCTTGACAAGGTAGTTAGATAAAACTGGTGTTTGAACAAATGCCGGACAGTTAGCTTTCGACCTGATAGCCGTGCGAACAGCGGCCAGCGTTCGCATGTAAAGCTTCACCGTTTTTCTTAAGGCATGGGACGCTATGATCATTTCATGAAGTCCTGGCTCGAATGCAGGTAGCCCGCGTTTCGCCTTCGACAAACACCTTGTCGAATCTCGCGGTTAATAAAGGTCGCGGATCGAAGCGATATTGATTCAGGAATCGACCTTCTTCGTACAAATTCTTAGGACACGGCGCGATGGATATTTCAGCGGTCAGCTCACGGATTGTTCCCACAGGCGCTGCAGGGTATCATAGTCGACGACTTGGATCTCTGCCTTGGATAGCGCTTGTTTGCGGCCCGCTGGTTGCGATACGATCAGACCGAGCACCCTTGGCACCTTGAATTTCGTCTCAGATCTCTTTCAAACTTCTTGCGGTAATACTCCGCCGCGTTGTGATCTTGCGGCTGATGCCGCCCCCACGTGCAGTGATTTGGGCATTCAAAACGCAGTACGGCCGGCGAGCGCAGATAGGCTTGTCAGCTGCGGAACCACCCTTGTTGCCGACCAACGATGTTCGTTCTCTTTTACGACCTTGCCACCAAAGCAGGAATTTGAAACGACTTTTACGACTTTCTTGGATCTGTAAGTAACGCTTTGGCCGTGGCTTGGGGCGGTACGCAGGTTCGTCGCTGATCATCGTCATACCGCGTACGGAATTCGATGCTGTTCAATCCATTGGCGGGACGCCGTCGGTGGCTTATGGATCGTACGTCACCAAGTCATCCGCATCATCGCTGTTCATCGCGAGCTATTTTGTTCATCGGACTTGGGCCGCGTACGCCGTTCTGCATCAGTTCTTTGTTCGCCAGCGGCTTGGTATCGTCGTCCTTGCAGGCTTCTCGACGAGGCGTTTCATCCGACCCGCTCCATCGGAGAGAGGAGCCATCTTCGTCGTCCAGGTCCACGGTTCTGCCATTTGCCGTTGATCTTGATCCGCTTGAATCTGTAGCGTGTGTCCGCGTCTTTGACTGACAGTGGCACATAAAAGACCACGGGTGCTTCGGCCTTGTCTTGTGACGGCCTTAGCGAACGAACGGGTGAACGGCCGCTTGAGGCTTTTCGTATCTCGTCTATCTTTTGCGGCCTCGCCTTCGGTCTCATGGCGCGCTCTATCCTCCATCAAGCGCCCAAACGAGTCGCGGACGGATCTGATAATAATCAGCGGTGAATTTCTGAAAGGACGAGAAAACCATGACGAAGTTTGCCGCCCATTAATCTCACGAACGCCGCTTGCAACGAAGGTTCAACCCCGCGTGACTTTTCGCGAGGTAGAATTTTGCCGGCTTAGCGGCGTTTATTCTTTCTGCATTTCATAAGTCTCAAAATTCCCCTCCCGACCTTGTTTCGTCGACCACAACCAACGCAAGAGATTCTCAGCAAGTGAGGGCATCGAATAAGCATTTTCTTTAGGGCATAAATCTCATTTTGCCACAGCAATGCGCAGACAGCAAGCCCGGTGGGCGGCGCTGCGAGCAGGATATTTCTGTGCAGGAGCGTTATGAGGTGACGCGACGCTAAAACAGGGCACCCAAGGCGCCTCGTCTTGTCTGCTTCTTGGCCGAATAAAACTGCGCGCAGTTCCATCGCGGTCTTCTCCGAACATGGTGCTGACGATACGCGCCCCCATAATCCACTATAATTAACTGCTAACACCGGGGCAAAGGACGGGCCTAACGTCAGGCGGTTCTTGAGTCCATATTTTTAAAGGCCTAATCGGTCGCCTGAGTCACCACATGTCCGGGAACCGAGGCATCGAAAACCTGATCTGGGGTCTGGGATTTTGCCATCCAAAGAGAGCAAACAGCCCTTCCTACAATTAACGGCAGAAGGGACCAAATGCAATTGAAATCGCGTATGCGAGTATCTTACAGAATTCTGACGACGATAGTTAGTGAAGGGATGTACCCAACGCCTTAGCGCCCTTGCTTGACAGGTTCATGCGCTATAGAGAAATGCTTGGTACAGCGGGATACGCCGACGTGGCGTGACTGCCGGACGTTTGCACCAAAACTAAGCACATAGGTGAATACGAATGCATATTTCCCTGCGCACAGCGCTTGCCCTACCCTTTTTTAGCGCTGGCCGCCTGCGAAGACATGAGCGCCACAGGCTACGCTAGTGATCCTCAGGGCCTTTCAAAACGCAGCTGCATCCGCGCATAGAAACGCACCACGGCATTTCAGGTTTGCGTCGTCAAACAGAACCATTCCCGATTAGTCGAAAACCGGCAGCATATCATCGACCTGCTCAGGCAGCCCGTCCTGGACCTGCTACAACCGATGAAACCGGTTGGCAGCACGTGAGTTTGATTCGAAAAACGCGGACTGGCCTGACTCAGCCCCGTCTTGCAGCGCTTCAGAGATAATCGAGACGTAATGCAAGGGCGTACTTTAGCCATCTTTTCGTCAGGTTCCGGCGTGGCAGCCAGAGTTCTTCCATATAACGCTCGACAATGGGACCCTTTGATGCCGCGCATGGTGCTTGTCGACATCAAACATACGACTCGAACGCTTCGACATACTCTTTACAGCCGGATTATGCCGTCTCCGTGTGGTCATATAACCGGCTGCATCTCTCGATGGATACGGACAATCAATACAAACGAACGCGAAATCAGAACCGGACCCGCGACGCGACTGCAAAACAGCGCGTTCGAAGCACTACATAATCAGAAACTGGCGACAGTTACACGGGCCAATGGAACAGCTACAATGCAAACAGTTAAGCAAAAGCAGGCCTTCTGTGCTTGAAACCTGCGGCGTACAATCGCAGCTCTCCGTTTATTCATTCCGCGAATCTTTCAGGACAGACGGACAAAAAAACAATCAATTCAATTACCAGGGTGAAGAGCGTCAGGATATCTCGCCCCGCTGCCGCAGTGGCCAGAGCACAGTGGATGCAGAACAAGGGCGGGAAACACTAAACAAGGTAAGAAAACAGAGTGAACAGTAGAGCCGCAGAAACGCATCTTCGGACGTTACGTGCCAAAAAAAACATTAACAACGGCCTCTATAGCAGGTTAGAAATTCGCAAAACGATACGGTATATCACGCCAGGCCGTGACCTGATCAGTCTGACGCACTAATAAGCAAACCGCGCTAATGCAGCGTTCTTCGCTTTCAGCGCCTCGATACCTCAAGCACAAGTCCCACCGCAGTGCATTCTTCGATCGCGGTGTAATGACATGAGGCATCATTCGGAATTCATTCGGGATCACGAAACACAACGTTGCTCATAGTAGCGTCTCTTTCCAGCGCGCTCCGCAAATCTGACCAAGACGAAATTTTATATACTGGCCACGCTGATCCCACAGGCATGCAAAAGCCGTGGCACCACAGTGTTCTTGCCTGTACCGGTCTCACCGTCGATACAACACGTGCCACATCGGAACCTGCCCCAGATCCAGAAATATTCCTCGCGCAAAGCGTAATCCCAATCACACCGCGAGCCACCAGATGAGCTTTATAACATTCAGATGGTGACTGCATCCGACAAGTTCGCCGAAGCGCAGGGGCACGGTTTCCATTCACCAGCCGGCGTGTCGCGTTGCGTCGCCTTTTTTGGCCAACTCGCTCATCCGGTACTGGGATGAACAAGGCTTTTCCAGAAAATCAACAACGTCGTCGACGCGCATGCTTTCTACGCCATCCGCGCAAACATCGGTGCGGTGATCATAATCACGGGCAAACGCGCTTATCGGTGCAAAATACCCATTTCAGCTTCTATTCAGACAAAAACTGCAATACCCGCCCAATAACTCGGGCATCTTTGATGTCAGGAAATAACGACTACAACGGGATAGATACAGGGCCCCAGGAAATCTTTAGCGGCATCCTCTCGGTGCGCACTAGCCGAAGGTTTTCGGTTGTCATACCCGAATAGCGCCAGCACTGGCTGATCGGACGACGCATATACTTCGTTCATCATCAACGATCGCGATTCATTTACCTGAAGCATTGTTTTACTCTGCGCCGTGTCATCTCTCTGTGCTGTCCATGACTGCAGCTGCATTTCAAAACCGCACCGCTTCATGCTGGCCGTTGCGGGCTGAATCAAGAACCTGCCACCCAGATCGCTGATTCCAATAACACCGACGAACGATCGCAAGCCAACCAAGCCCAAGACAAAACACATCGCCGGAGCGTTGGTCCGTGTATATTAACGCGTCGAATACAGGCCATATCGAGATCTTCGATCAAGGGGCCATTAGTCGCGCACCGGTTTAAGCGTCGCCGTCTCACCCGCTGATAGTTAATCTCTACACCGTCTGGTTTTCGTTCCATTGTAAATGGTGGCATATTTCCTAATTGTCATATGCGCAAGAGATTGAACCAAAAAGTACTGTTCGATCCAGCATGCGATTCAGCCCATCACCATGCACCGAGGTCTGAAACGGAGAGGATACGATTGATACGCACCATGACGTTGACGTAGCTGCGATTCAAATCATGACTAAGGCTGAGCCAAGGGCTTCCTCCATAATCAAAAGGGGAAAACTGCTTGCTGGCCCTTGCGCGCCATAGCTTTTGAGCTAGCCGCGTGATGAGCCCCCATACGTTCGATCCAGATCGTCAATAACGCCCGACAGATTGCAGCGGAACATTGCCTCACAGCCGATTGCGCAGCAAATCAACAGCGCGCCCCCGCCAAAATAGGTTTTCAATTGCGACAGAGGCTGGTTCAATTCGTGGCTGACAAAAGCAGCCGACATTATCGCCCAAGGCAAGCAAGACTGGCTGTTGTTCCAAGCTGAATAATTGACTCGGCCACGGCCGATGATTTGATATGCACCAGTTTTGCGTTCACGCCACGTCGCGTGCAGCGCCGCTTCAACGCACCGCAGTTCTGCGGAATTCACGGACTAACTGAACAAAATGCCTGACACGTCCCGCCGCTAACCGGCGGCTATAGCAATAAGAAGCACCGTCAACGCCAGCAGGATCGCACAAGCCAATATAACCTCGAAGCGCAGAAGCACCCGTTCACCAATTTTTCAGCGCACAGCGGCTAGCTGAGAATATAATGGTGATCCGCCAACCCGAAACAGGATATAACCGCGACCGAATAAGAAACGCATACACACACGAACCTTCAGCCTTGCAGAAATTACGCCATCGGCCGGGACAGTGCGGTTCCAGATCGGACGAATAAAAGGCCTTGCTGAGCCACACAAAAAAAAAAAAAACCACAAAACAACAAAAAACCCCCAACACAAAAATACAACACACAAAACAAACCACCCAACGGCTAACGTTCCAATCGCGCTATATGCGGGGGTTGGTTCGAAGCGCTTCGCTTATCGGTCAGCCTGTGCTGCCAAAACGCAGGATTCGGTCGCTCAATGATTGATATTCGCTAAACAAACCAAACAAAAAATCACCAACACCACGGTGCTGTCGGTCACGAATCATCTCACGACAGTCGAAATACCCACGCCAAGCAACCAGCTCAAAAACGACATGCAACCTCGGACTTCAGGCCGCAAGAACACAACCAAGGATTACAGTCCCACGCTAGAATCGACTGAGAAATGCGGCATCGTGAAAATAGAACAAAGCGATAAGAACACACGGTTTAATCGACTGGATGCCAGAATACCACGACCTGAAGACAGGGTAGAACATCATAGAGAGAGACAGTACAGACATCACACGAATATGCTTTCATGGCGTGCGACGCCCCCACAACGACGACGTTGCGGTCAAAATAGGCTCGCCGAAAGTCGACCGTTAGCGCCGTCGATAGTTCCGTAGGCATTCAAAAGGAGGCGAACCCGATTTCCTCTAACGAAAGAATCAACGCGGGTCAGTAGCCGAATAAATTCAGATCCGGGTCAGCGCCCAATATCAAGGGCAGGCTCAAAACGGTCGCGGATAACAACTGACGGTACATCGCGTTCTGGGCGCAGTTCTGTCAAGCACCAGTTTGACCGCTTGGAGAGGGCGGATCCGAGCTCGGCGCGATTTGCGCGTAGCAATTCGGTAAAACGGTCCGCAAGGACAGTTGTTGGATGAATACGAAAATCGCTTGACAAACGACAAAGAAAAAAACCATAGCAAAGCACCAGCCAGCGGACGCCGCAGATGACAGACAAACTTAGATTGGCCTACACCTGAAACAGAGGTACGCAGACCGGAACATGCAAACGACACCATTACTAACGCGAGTCCTCACCAGTAGGCACCTCAAGTCACGCGAATCGAAAGACACAACAAGAACCCTTGGCCAAATGACTGCGGAAGAGCTGCCGACCCCGTTCCGATGCCACCAGCCCCGCATCCAGCAAGCAGGGCGCGTTTCAGAGGTGGCAGGCATCATCGCCCAGCACACGAAACGCAAGAATTTGAAGAACACAGTGATACCATGCAATGTCGATCTGCGACCCGTTAAGGAGTGTCGCCATAGGAATAAAGGCCACGCGATTCCTCCGCCAATGCAGCTGCGATCGTATCGCCATCAGCAAAGTAGAATATAAGAACGTCATCGTGCGCAATCGGTCAGATATCGATTTCATAACGCGCCAAGCATCATACCCGAGTGTAATTCACTGTCCGCCGTCGGCCACGCGCAATGGCCGGTGCGGCAAAGTATTTAAGGGCCTGCGTTGCGCACAAGGCACCGGGCAGCAAACCTGTTCGTTCAGGCACCTCGAAAAAGCTGTTCAGCAGATTGCCCAAACACATAGCCGGCCACGTCACGATGGGCCGCCAACTTCGCAAAGACAAAATTCGTGAGTAAGTCGCCGCAATTCGCGCCCGCAGTCGCAATATTCCCCGCTAAGAGAACACGGGTACGCTGACAAAATATCGACCCGTCGGGCAGGACTAGGTATCTTTATGCCAGACCACAATCGACACATTTAGGCCACCCGAAACCGCCTTGAAAAGCACACCGCAACAGATCCGACGGTCCACAGATTAGAGCCCAGGAAAACACGATGACCGAACTGCGTGACCATCAGCTCTCACATAGATAATAAGAGATTCGATCACAGTATTTGCTGGAGCAGTCTTTAATCACCACATACAACTCTCGACATCGCCATGCTCCAGTGCTCCGATCGTTCAGATCCAGCATCGATCAACCTTGCCCTGACGCACACCGTTCAACGACCATCAAAAAGCCCATCGGTCCACCCAATGCGTTGGCAGCACGGCCTCGCCTTGCGGATCACAGAACAACAATCGTCCTTCAAAACATCACATGCAAACCCGTGACTTTCACTGGGCGCGCTCCCCCTGCTTCATTTATGCAAAACTAAATCATCTACCGACATACTCAGCCTGTGTATCAACGTTCCGCCGGTTTCCATCATACGGTGTCGAACGTCTTGGGCATGACCAAACCCAAAACGTCCAGAGCTGAATTCAGGATGTAAGGGGCATATCCGTCAGCGGAGACCCCAGGTCGCGAGAACCACGGAACACTCCTTATCCAGACCTTCTGAACACGCGATTTTCGAATCAAATTCACCACAAGAACGACAGCTGGCTGGGCTTCGTTACGTCAGGCGAACTCGATCAGACGCTGGACAAAATACAGACCTTCGTCACGAATGCGCACCGCCTCAATCTTGAAGATCACACAAAGCGCGATCCCACCACACATACATATACACACCAGCGGACATGAAATCATATAACCGACCCAAGTGAAAGGACTCAGAGATGTCTTCCTTGTCCTGTTGGCACGAGCCCAGCCACAAAGGCCGCGATATAGATATTCCTCACGGTGACCAGCGGATCGCCAAAGAGTTCATTGCTAAAAAAGTATAGTGAATATTCACGATCGGGCGCAACCAAGGCAAATTGCATGCCTCAGTCCAAGAACACCAAACTCTCGCGTGGAAACAGAACAAAAATCACACACAGCGGCATCAGTTTGCGACACCACGATCTTACAAGGCATGATACCTCTGCCCTGACGAAGGAATCAACTACGTTTCGCGCATGTACAAGACGCTAGAATGAAATGACAGTCGGCATGCCGATGTTGTTAAGCCCGTCATAAAGAATTCGGACAGACGGTTAGTCTCAGCACGCCTTTGGCCTAATCGATCACGGCCCTATTCTCAGGCGATAAACAGGCGGTCTGCTGTCGTCCTTTGAAAGTGACCTGGACAATCGTCCCCGGTTTCCCGGTGCCCCTCATAGAGAGATCTTTGCCGTACCCTTCAAGATTTCTCGTGCGAACGGGGACCATAGCACATCCCTTCAGCACAACGGACCGGTATGACTACCATCGGCTTTTCTAGCCTAGTCATCATTAGTCCAAGCGGCCCCAATGCGCGCAAGCAACGCGCCCTGCCCCTACATGCGACAGGGGAGGGAAAGACACCCCAATATTTGCACCCAATATTTTTGTAGAAAAACATATCGAACGCCAGCCTACAAGACCATTCATGAGAAATAAAGAAGTTGCTTTCATGCCAGTTGTCGTGTGAGAAAAGGAACAAGGCCAAAATCAACCCTTCTAGCGGAGTCTCTCTTTTACATGATCCAATCCTTAACTTACCGATCTATCATAGGACATAGAAAAAGCACGCTAGAACTGGCGATAGGTAAGCCACTGGACACGAACCTTATCAAAATGGGACTAGACTACGTCCCAGGGTGACGACGCCAGCAGAATGTTGGGAACACAGGACACAGCCGCACAAACATCAATCGAATCGCTACTACCAAGGTGAGCCGTTCAGATAATCGGCAGCGATATCTCCTGTACCAAAACTCTTTTGGCCGCGAACATGCCTCCGCGGTTTGAAACTGTCCACAAACGCTCGAAAGAACAGCGACTACATGAGACTTAGCCGACAGTTCTACATATGCCGAACTGGCAGCGTAGAAGTTGCCAACAGACAAGGGACCACGGCACGCAATGAGTGTTCGTTACAGCAAGAAGGCTCCGTCGGCCCCACCGGCCGAAATCAATGGAGCCGGTGAGCCGCTTCACCACCGCTGAAAGCGGATCGAGATGTTCACGGAAACTGCGAACGGGCATGAAAGCACGGTCATATGAGTGACCCGATGTGGGGTGGCTTGAAACCATCCGCGCCCCGAAGAAATACCGCGCCGCCGCCGAAGGGTATCAAGCTCCGCGGGCCTTAAGGATTGGGTCGGCACGATGAAGCTTTGGACACCGCGGGACGCACCATGATGGCCATGACATCCGAGGACGATGGTCGACCATGGTTGCACGAGCTAGACTAATGCCCCGACTGACCTATGGGGACCAACTGCGGTCACGGGCAGTCCGCGACGTGCTGCGCACCAGCTGATTAAGGCCTTCGCTTCACAAACGCATGCCAACGACCATCGTGTCAAGGAGCAACAGCTCTCGGCATCCCCAAATAACGTCGAAGGCCACATACCACTATGACGCACACCCGAAACTGAGGCCGAATTACGCCGAAATGGCCGGCAAAATTGCGGACGCATCGATCATTGAGATGTTGCATGTGGCACCAATGCGGATAAATCTGGGTATATGCGTTGCAAGGCACTCGCCAGCCGCCCCAGGGCGACGCTCCACGCTTAGAACAGATACGTTCGAAAGCGCCTAGGATCCGTTATTCCTACGGCCAAGCGATGGCACATTGGCGTAAGGCTCCCCCCGCGCGCCGCGCCGATGGCCGCCGCAGCGGGTTTAATCTTCCCGAACAGATTTCAAACTGCGCGCTCGGCCCCGTTTGGCGGCGAAACAGATCCGCCACCGCATCGGGCGGCAGTAAGCAATATTTAGCCCTAAACGGTTAACGGCCAAAAACGACCGCTGCGCGAATCATCTCGGACTAGGGGCCTTCCCGCGCCTCCGTCCGGTTGCCAAAATTCGCATCGTATTCCTTCCCCCATGGCATCTCGCGCAGGCGCGCCATTGACCGGCCGCGCGATTCGGGGGTAATGCGTCCGCCAGCCAGTCCTGCACAAGGCGATTTTAACCTCTCGCGGCAGCCGTCAAACATGATTCCAGCTGGCAGCAACTAGCACGGCATTTCCACGCCCGGCTTGCAAAAATCGCTTCCAAGCCTCAGGGTCGGTCAACGCAGGCACCATGAAGGGCGACGCCATCATCACGCACAGGGATTCCCGCCGCCGCAAGGACGTATTCGAATCATCTGCAATCGTTCGCTTTGGCCGCGGGCACCCGAAGGCTCCCTAATCAACTCGCGAACAAACCCGAGCGTCCAGAGTTGTTACGACAACCCCGACACGGCACAGCCCCGCGCGCGGCCATATCGATACGAATATCAATGTCCCGCTTTCGATCAGACTGCCCTTGTGACAATTAGGCACAGGCAAATGTATTGCGCATACGACAGAACTCCAATACGACCGACATTAATCCGCGTGATCCTGTATACGATTGGCTGATACGTGTTGTCGCGTATTCGTTCCATATCGCAATCGGTAGCCACTTGTAATTTCTTGGCTGCCAGTTCGCGCCTATAAGAACCTCGGGCGCGTCCGGACGCGCAATAAAGAACGTGTTTCGAAATCACAGCCTCCGGCGAACAGCCCCCCAGATACGCATGGCTTGGCGCGCTGAAAACAATTAACGCACCATGGCACAACCCGCCGACTTAGGGGTTGAATCGACGGTTCAAAACGGCAGCGTTTCTGGCGACTGGTATAAGCTGATCCACAACTGCGGCTGGCACCTCAAAGCTGAACCTGCGTGCGGCAAAAACAGGTACAGGAATCACCATCACCGGTTCCCATCCGATCGCACGGCTTCCACTGTCAGCGGCTCGAACCGCCCGATTGCGTTGCTTTGCTGCTGGCGCGTCCGGCCAGTCTAGTATTTGCGGTGCGCCTGATCCATCCCAAAAATCTTTTGTGAACCAAATTAGGAAACATAGTTCAAGTATATTGCCACCAAAACCCCATTGTTTTACAGGAGACGCATCGGCGTTAATTTCGGAATCAACCAAAGCGTGCGCACCGCGAGCTGCCGAGATTTGGCAATAAGCACGAAAGCTTTCGACGCTTGTGATGAACAAAAAAGGCACAAATGCCTCCGCCGGGGTGAGTTAACCGAATGAGGAACACTAATGATCGGATTAATTGAGAAGACGAAAATTATCCTTGCCGAATCTGGACGACGAAGAACTTAGTTCAGCAGATGCTTTTGATTGACTCGTATTACGACGGTCCTAGACGCGGCAGAATCGACAGAAAAGCGTTCAATATCTGATTGCACGCAGTTTAATGCGAATTCCCTTACGATGTCCTGGACCAAAGCATTGGTCGGCGCATGACCATCAGTAAAGCTGCGCGCAGATTTCCGGATGGCATCCTCTTTGTCCCCGAGGTGCTTCTGTGCTGCAAACGCGATGAAAGGCGACATGGGCGATCCTCAAGCCGACTGCATGAAGCGAGAAACCCGGCGCACCGCGATGTGGGCCAAGATGGTGATTCACTGTCAAAGGCACATCCACGACATCGGCAAAAATCTAGTGTCGATGATGATGGAGGTTGCCGGGCTTGAAGTTGTCGATCTTTGGCATCAACAACTCAGTCGAGGACCTACCTCGCAAGCGGATGGAAGCCGAAAGGGACCGGATATCCTTGCATGTACCGCCCTTGCTGGACCACGACGCATGCCTATATGAAATGAGATCGACACGATGATCGAAAAACAAGGCAATCCGAGATGACTATTATCGTTACTCTGGTCGGCGGTGCCCCTGAACGAAGATTCGCAAAAGCCATCTGGTGCGGATGCCTACATGCCGCGATGCAAGCTGTTTGCTGTCGAACGGCCAAGAATGGTCGGACGCAAGCACAATAAACGCCAAAGGTAAGCCTTGGATGTAAACAGATAAAGGCCCCTCCCGATCGGAAAGGGCCTTTAGCCGCTTCAGGAAGCCCAAATGAACGCCTTACGAACTTGCGATCTAACGGAACGGCTTTGCCGCTTGAACCGCAAACGGGCCGTATTCTATTGATTCTGCTTCTGCGGCCGCCCTGCACGTGAATTCTCGACCTGAAAGCGGCCAACGGGCTGGTCCCCATCTCGAACTGTACCTGGCCTGCCCGCCAAGCTGCCATCTTTACCCGCGAGGAAAATAACGCAAGAAGTCCGCGCGGCTGTAATCAAACACCGCGATGCCTTTACGGACGACATCATTTGTGGTCTACGCCGATTGCCAGGAACCGGCGGGCTGCTCGACGACCGAGTGTGAAAAAACTGGGCGTTCAGATGGTGGCAGGGCCCCATTGTCTTCTAGTTTTTTCGAAGGCAACGATCGACTTCGCTCACAATTCGAAGGACGAGTTTACGGCCTTCTATCCTCACGGATTTTCTGGTCCGCCAGTTCGATAGCTTCAATCATGAAAAACCCATGGGCTCGGACCGCCACCCGAGAACTTTGCGCTCGATATTGTATTCGGAAACTACGAAAGCTGTGTATCAAGCCCCAAAACCGATTGACCCCCGCGCTGACAGCCAAGGGCGCAAACCTGTTGCTGAAAACGCTCGTCCTCAGCGTTCGAGCGGCGCTTTATCGAGCTACGGTGATCTGGAAAAAGACGCTCCAGACCCTCTGATTTCTCATTTTGTGCCAAATTAAACTCAACTTGGTTATACATCTTCGCCGCACCCGCACGCCAGCGTTTTAAACCAATGCTGCGCTGACCTCGACCGCGAATCCCGTATTCGATTCATTGCCGGTCAGCCCGTATGGACCGTGCGCCGACAGATGTAATCGTTCAGCCCCAACCGCCCCAGTACTCGGCGCGGCATCAACGGCCCCGACTCGGACGCGGGCACCCACGTTATACAAGCTTTTTGAAGCACGGCGATTAGCCCGAACACCGATCATCGCATCGCTGGCACTCGTCGAAAAAATGCAAGCACCCCATTTCGAACTGCGTGTGCAACCATTACTTGGCTGGCACAGCCGTCCACTTTTGGTCGCGGGAACCTCCCAATGCTCGGCCAGCGGGTCCATTTACGACTTGCCCAGATCAAATCACCGTGACGATAGCGGTCTTCCCAATCGTCCAGAAATTCGAAATCCATCGACCAGTTCTTTCATAAAATGTCCTCTGTCGCCACGGTGCGTCCCTCTTTTCGCTTGCTCAACAGGGTAGGTTGGCACGATGCCAAAGGTCCACCCCTTTTCCCCAACAAGGTCCGGGATGGGATTAGTCAAATAGTACCGAAAATTTCTACGGCGGACCCCATGCGCAATATGACACTTTTCAGCCCATCTTGGTATCGTCCCTTTGTTACTTGACAGGCTGTGCGACTGTGCCGACAGCCGTGCACGAACCGATTCAATTGGTTCGGCAGTGCCGGTCAGGATAACCAATCACCCGACAGGAAAGCCATCTGACACATCCCTGTGGATTCCGCTAGCGAAACAGGGTTGTTTTCGTCCGTTCTAAGTCAAAGAGGTTATCTATACCGGTTCGCCGTTCGAACAGAATCATTGATCTCAACGATACGAAGAAGCGTCTCCCGAGGTGCGTGGATGCGGAGCCACCGGTGACCGTGCGGATCGCCAAAGGTATCTACGAAGTGCAACGACGCTCAGCCAACGAAGATGAAACTGCCGGTTGTGGCGTCTTGACCTTATCGCCTTGAGGGCATCGAGCCAAGCGAAACGGCCGCCATCGGCACCGAGCCCTACGCGAGAGGTTTTACCGCGGGCGCTAGCTGACAAATCAGAGAAAGCTGGCCGGTGTGTCGTCCATTCGCGTAGAGGGCCTGTCGCAACGCGCCTTGAACATCGCGTAGGCGTAACCCCCTAACTTAACTAAAGATTCAAAAGGTTTGAGCCTGAAAGCTCAACCACTTTTCAGTTCTGACCACTACGGCGGTCAACGCGATCTCACCTTTTGCACAACGCAGCGCATCTTCCCCGAACCACTCGCGCCGCCACCCTTTCAGAGATCCACATCGCGCAAACCGGCGGCTAAATCCCGTCAAGGTCGTAAGCAGGCGCGATCAGCTTGGCCGCGACGCCGCGCTTTTCGCGATTTCGCCTTGAGGCAAGACCCGAAGCAGATCAGATAGGGCCGGATTTGACCTGTTAGCTTGTCGCGGCTTGCGGTCTGGGTTGCGGCATATCCGCTAGGCGCGCAGTTTCACCACCAGCCTTTCTACCGCCTTGGAGGAATTCCATCCGCGATCTCGCCCCTTGCGCGCATCGCGTAGCAATAGGCCGGCCACGGCTCCAATCTCGTTGGTTTTTCGGCTTCGTTACTGGGCCAGCTCAACCATCGCGTTCGTCCTTATAGACGCGGCTGCGCGCGGGATGTTAGCGGGTTTTTGGGCATTACTCTTCGCGGAAGGCTTCGCAAAAAGCTTCGCTGCACCAGCGCCAGAAAACTTTGGCGAATTGTGTTCTTTCGTTCTTGACCCGTCCGCCAAGCTTCGTGCGGGGGCCGTGGGACGCTTAGGTTGTCGGGGTGGTCAGAATCTCAAGCTCTTCCTCAAAACCCAGCGGCCACGGGCCCGTCTGTTCAATCTTGCGGGCGAGAAACTCATAGATCTGGCGCAAGTGCGTTACGTCAGCAACGGCGTATTTCAACTGCGCGTCGCTTCAGCGGGACGAGCCGCGACCCAATCGCGTGAAAACGTGATTGTCTTATCCCAAAAAAAAAAAAAAGGGGGGAAAGGTTGATGTGCAATCTTGCGAACAAGACCCCCCCCCGGGGGGGGGGGTTTCCGTATCCGACCTGTTCGCGAAACCGCAGACATTGGCCGCGACCTTGCTTGTCGAACAAGGGCTGGGAAAGACACCCGCATTCAACAAAGTAAATTCTCGAGGTCCTGCCGCGGCGGCGTGGAAAACCTTGACCACCGATGTGTCGCGGAACAGCGTGTACAATAGGCTCTAGCGATAGGCCCTTTCGCTCAACGGGTCCACCAGCACGGCGTTTGGGACTCATCCGTGGCGGGCATGGCAGCTGGATTAGGCAAAGTGTGAATTAATAGGTCCGTTCGCGGCAGAAACTCGGTATCGGACTCGTCCACGTAATCTAACTTGGCGGCCTTCTGTGCAGTAGGTCGTCAAGTTCAGCGGTGGTGTGATTGTTTTTCATAACGCTTACTTTGGACAGAGGAAGCTGTTCAAAGGCGGGCAATGGGAAAAAGTCTTGCATGGTTTCAGCGCAATAAGGCCGCCGTGCCTAGCCTTCCAGGCATTAAAGATCGCCGGCATTACGATGGCCAAAGCGCCGCAGGACGGCAGGTAGTCGAGTTCTTGACAGAACCGCGCGGCCAGGATTTCATCTGGGCGTGTCGCCGGCCATAACCGGGAATGTGGCTTGGGCCCAAAATCGGCCCGTTCATCCAGCGCCGCCGTGACCTCGGTGCACTGTGCAGGGCCGTGCTGTGGGTATTCGCCTGCCTCAGAGGGCGCGCGGGCTGGGTGTGCAGACCTTTATACCGTGGCAAAAAGCGAAGGGATAGGATTGTTGGATCATCCGTATACCGGCCCAAGCATCGGTAAATCCGCCGGTCAGCTTGCGGCCATGAAAACCCGCAAGGCAGATTGATATCCGGCGCATGGGGGCATTCAAACGGCGCGGTCAGTTTCGTTTTCAAAAGCCGGCGCGATCGCCCTGCAAAAGGTTTATGTTCTACAAAAAACTTTCGGTCCGCAATTGGCCCGTTCTTTGCCCAAGCGATCCCGCCCCCGCATCTGCCACCCATTCGGGACACGACGGACACAGGGCCGCGGGGGTGGTCGGCTGGTTTCATGTTCTTCCGACCCAGGCGCCCGGCATATGTTGGACCGCCACCGGGAAAGAAAAGATTCGGCAAACCCGTTTTGGTCAACAGGGCAGTGTGGCTATCTCTGGTATAGGGCAACGCCCGGTAGGTAATCCGTGGGGACCGTCGCCCATTGAGGTTAACACTGTATTCCGCCCGCGTCCGAAGGTCTAGCCAGCGTCGTTCAGCGCATCGACGGCTTTCGGTCGGCCTTGGACCCACAAGGTATCATTTGGCCCCACCACCCCGGGCAATTGAAATGTCTTGAGCATTTCGGGCTTTTGCGAGGGAACCATTGGCATTGCCCAACGTCAAAGCCATCCATTTTGAAAAAAACCACCGGACAGTTACCCAGCTAATTTTCAAGATTCCCAATCGAAGGCACCCAAAAGAAAAAATTTAAATTTTCAGGGGGCAGGAAAAAACCCGTTAAGACCCCAAAATAAAAAAAAAAGGGGGTTTTTTTTTGTTTTCGGGTTCAAAAATTCTTCTCTCTTTTT
>Ga0163217_1031380_pt1 | contig 16948 bp, 15 predicted proteins | sample SynspAceP_FD_185933 | JGI IMG/M metagenome (GOLD analysis project Ga0163217, IMG submission 185933) | Saline lake microbial communities from Ace Lake in Antarctica - Synechococcus sp. Ace-P (PacBio error correction) | ecosystem: Environmental > Aquatic > Non-marine Saline and Alkaline > Saline ... | reverse complement strand
AGTTGCGCGAGCAATTTGAGTCTCCATCCCAGAGCAAGATTGTCGAAAGGGGACACCACTGGAAGGCGGGATAAATCGGTCCGCATTCTGTGCAAGTGGTTGGTTAAGAAATGGCCATTGCACCTGTTAACAACCTTGGGGCCGATGCGTGACCCGTCTTTGGAAAAAGCCAAAAACCCCCCCCCCCCAGGGGGGGGAACTTGCGGACTGGTTTAAAAGCACAATGCGCCGCAAAACGACTTTTTTGCCGTTTCGTCATTCCCATAAAAACATTGGCGTTGGCCAAATCGTTTGGACTGAAATCGCTTGATAAAACGGCCTTGCGGCCACTAAAACTTCCCGGAATTCACTTTCTTCGTAACTCCCAAGGCACCCCAAAAGCCGTTTAAAAACGGGTTTTTTCACGTTTTGATGTCTGGAGTCTCCTGGCCATTGGGGCGGCCTATGGGATTTTCTCGGTTTGGTCTTGAAACATTTCGTGCGCTGTGGGGAACGATTTCTCTTGAATCAAGTGGTGGAATTTTGGGACCCAAGTTGCTGCTTTCTTGAAACAACCTCCTCCGCCACGCTTTCTGCGCAGGATCGCGGAAGTTGGAAATGCCCGGTGGCGGAAGGGGCATGGCGCAAGGAAGAAAATACGATCTGGGCGTTCGGTTCAGGTCCGATAGAGAACAAGCAGTAAAATAGCAGCAAGCCGGGCCTTCCGAGTGATGGTTCAAAGAAGCCCGCACGCGGTTAGCCCTGCGTGGTAAGGTCCTTGTAAGAAAAGGTGGGTGGCAAGCCTTGGGGCCACCCGCGAGGCGATACCCACCCTTTACCGTTCAGACAGTCAACGCGCTTAGGGTTTGACAACCGAACATGAGGCTGAGTCCTGTGCGCTTGCGTCAGCAATTGGGGCTTGACGGGCAGGGGGCACTAGGATTCAAAGGGGGTGGAGGAAGGCGTTCAGGTTTTTGACCTTACCGGTTGGCCGCGGCCTGGGAGGTTACAAGAGGCATCAGCAAGCGCAAATTTATTGTTGTAATCCAATGCCTCGCGCCAACGATCGACGTCCGCCTTTTCCCGAGCGTGAAGCACAACGTTGTGCAATACCCGGTAAGCGCATTCGGGCGGCGGGCGGTCAACACAAATGTTTTCAGCAAGCTTGATCCCCCGCAGGATCGGGGTATCTTCCACAACCTTCTGTGTGGATTTGTTTGGTTGCCACCAGCCTGATTGGCGCGGTCGAGCTGCACCAAACTGGGTGGAAAACATGCAAACAAAGGCGTCGTACCTTGGGTGACGCCCTACATTCGAACCAAACATCTGGGCCCGGACTCAACTGAAGGCGCGTTTCGCAAATTCTGAATGAGCCGGGACTTCGGTCGCTGTAAGCGTGGCAACTGGCGGCTGCAAAACGCTCACAATCAGCGATCTCGGCGCTTCACGGCATTTAATCGCATCAGCGGCAAAAGCGCGGGTGCTGTTTCCATGTCCTTTCCTGACCCGGGCGGGACAATTGTTCGATGGGACCACTGGGAAAAATTCCTAAATTAACGGGGGCCCCCATTATGAGTGGGGTGGATGCCTCATGCCCTGTTGGCGGGGCGCATTCAATGTACGCGGGGAAAGCCTTTCAAAGGGCTATACCTCGGAAGAGATCGAAAAAGGAAAAGCCGTGGGGCGTGCGCGCGGCAATGAGTGCTTTGGCTGCGTCAACAGCGCCAATCAAGCTTTTTCAAGTGCGCGGCGGGCCTAAAGGGCGAAGGCCGAAGACCGAACTCCCCCCGGCACGTCGATTATCAGAGGCAACCTCACCAAATTACCATGCGGATCCTCACCGAGGGGGGCCTTCGCCTTTCCGAATAGCGGTACCCAAAACCCACTGGCTAGAGGCCCTGGCTGCGCCGAGGCCGAAAAAGGGCCAAGCGGCCCAGGGCCATAAAAAAACCTCTGGGGTCCGCTCTGCGGCCGTACTACCGTGATTGGACGTTCCTTGAGGGTCCTTAACGGACTTCACAGTTTTCCCTCACAACAATCAGGCCCGAAAACGGGACCTGCGCATTGATTGAAAGTTGGCCGCATGAAAATCTCGAAACTTCCGCAACCCGCCGAGGGCGCGCAGGTCTCGCTGATACTCCTAGGGTTCCGTCATCTCGGACGGGTCAGAAAACCACGGGGGCAAATATCATTCGAAAAAAACACCGTCACCCTATCACCCACAAAACAAATTCATCGGCCTCGGCTCTAACTCGAAAAGGTTGCAACCCAAAAAACCCGATTATCCCGCTGGGGGTGGCTTGGGAGTTACTTTTTCCTATGGAAATTCCTTGAACGGCCGGGGGTTTCCGGGTTTTTTGCGGTTGAAAATAGTAACAGGAGCAAAAACTCGGGGCAACAATTGGGCCCGCTTTATGTGCGTTTTGGTGTGGCCGCTTGTGTTCTATTGTTTGTCTCAAAACTTTGGCAAAGCGTTGGCGGGGACGATTGGGGCAAGGTGTGGTACGGGCTGGCTCCGCTGATGTGGCAAATCTGTCTCTTAGTCCCAGGAAAAAGAGGAACCACCCGAGTTGCATTTGGTCTTTGGACCCCAGGCGCGACAGGAAAAATGTGTCCCGCGCGGCAAATCCGCCGGGCCCGATATTTCGCTCGCGGGTTGTGCCCACCCACTGACCTTTGCCGTTTGGTTGACCCCTTGGCACGAAGTGTTCGTGTGTCGGAAAAAAACCGTTTGGTGTGGGAGCGAGTATCCGGGGCGGCGTCGAAGCACCATCAGCATTTCTGTTTCTTGTTGGGCATTGCAATCGGGGCCAAGCAGCCTGTCGAGCAGTTGACAAAAACGCGGTTTTGCGGGGCGCGAATATCCGGGGCGAAAGGGGCGGTGGCTCGCAGGGGGACAACCCGGGCGTTTAGGGTTCGGCATCCGGCAATACCGCCTTGAAGGGCGGTTCGGTAGTTAGCGCCCAGAAATTTCAGCTTCCGTGTTGCTTGCTGGCGAGGCTTGGTGGCTGCCGCGGTGAAGGTGTTGAGTTTTATGGGACAAAGCGCGTTCTGCGGTGTGGGGACCCAGCATAAATGCGTGCTGGGCCGACCATTGGAAAACTGCCGGGCAATCGGTCGCTTGAAGACGATCACTGTGGTCGCCAAGCAGGCCATTGGGGGCGGGCCTTTGGGACCCCGGCTTGCCCAAAAAAAGCCGCGCCCTCTGGTGGGCAATTCTTTGCGTGGGATTCGGGCGCGCGACTGTGAGCGCCGGCTGATGGGCAAAGCCCGGGGTCCAGAAAATGCGCCTTGCCAGGCTGCCGTGAAGTCGGGCAAAAAAACTGCTGTCGTTCCCCGCTTCGGCCCCAGCAGCCGGCAATTGCCGACTTGCTGAGTTGAAACGGCGGGGCGGCATATAGGTGCAAACGCTTCAGGGCTTGGATCCACGTAATCTCCAATTGACCGGCGCCGCAGCAGTTCCGAGTGAGAGTGGTGCGACGCGGCTTCTTCGAGCCGGTCGTATTTGGGCCAAAAAAAAAACCAAGGCGGGAAGTGATCATTGGGCCGATCTGGGTTTGTGCAGGGACCCCATTCCTGCGCCCGTGGTGACGCGCCCCGGTTATTCATTCGCACCCGTCACCCAGGACAGCCGTTTTTCAAAGGCCGGCGCCCAACACTCGCGCGCTTCCTCCACGAAAAGCTTGTCTTTTTTCCCATCGATTCAAGCAACCCGCAACCAACACTGGGGCGGCTCTGGGAGATTTTGCGATGCCGAATTTCGCCGGTTTCAAGGCAAAGGCGTGGACCATCCGCGCCACAGGTGACCTGCCCCCCTGATGATTACTGCAAGAACGAAGCGGCGCAGATGTGGCCCCGAAAAATGGCCGTTCGATTTTTGCCGGCCGGGGCAAGGGCCGGGGTTGCCCAACCACGGGCGGCGGGGTCCAGTTTTCCGCGTGAAATTTCCAGGCGCTTCACCGCCCGAAAACCGGGATCAAACCGCTGGGGTCCTGGCAGCACCAAGGGTGTTCTACTGAACGAGAAAAATCTTGGATAAAACCCTTTGAGAACGGGAAGCCCTCCGGAACCTTTTCGGCTCGATACACGATCAATCGGGACATGTTCCGGTTTGCGTTCGGTTCTTTCTTTGCCGCGTCCCCGGCGCTTTCCCGGCATCCACCCGGGGGGCAGGGGCCTTTCTTGCTTGGCTGGGGCCTCTTCCATTGTTCCCGCTAGGCTTGCCGGGGCTGATAATCCCGGCCGGGCCCTTTCAGGGACCTTTCCAGCCCGGGAAATTCTCATTCGCCGTTGTTCGGCCTGATGGGTTTTCGCTTTCAGGGACGGCAAACTTCGCCAAAAGCAGGTTCCCAGCACAAAGTGCTTTCAGATCGAAATTCGGGGGGGACAGATCAATCGAGGGGCATTTGAGGCAGGGGTGGCTTGGACCATTTTGCGCGATAGGAGACAGGAAATCCGGCCAGGCTGGGAAATCCCACCACAAAAAACCAGGATGAACAGTCAATTCGAACGCAATACATAACGGGGACGGTTGGTCCCGGCAAAAACCCTCAACTTGCCCGAGTTTTTGCCCCCTTGTTAACTTGAAAATACGGGGGCCCAAAAAAGAACCCATTGTTTTGTTGGGAATCCGGGAAAAAGACTGCCCTCCCAATTATTGTGGAGGCGCCGGTCAGTTCCTAGGAAGCCGGTCGGGTTTGGAGGTGGTTTTCTAGGGCCTCTGCTGTGGCAATCGGTGCCCAGCTTTTGCAAATTGGGAAGCCCAAATCAATGTTCTTACTCAAAAACCCTTTCAAAAACCCAGATCAAAGAACCCGAATCTCCATTATTGATCGGGGAATGGTAACGCGGGCAAAAAACAAGGGCTTGCCGGCAGAACTGGGGGTTCACCTTGCGGGGACACGCTGTGGCCCGCTGGAGGCCCGGCCAAAACAATGGGTCCCGCCCTGCCACCAACGGGATCGGCGAACGCGTTTTTATATTCGGCCGTGAATGCAGTCCGAGGGCCTGGCATTTCTTGAGGCAAAGGGAAAAAAAAACCCCGCGCGTGCCAAAATCGTTTTGCAAGGACGGGGAAAACCCGGGGGCCGGATGAAAGTAATTTTTTTTCCCCTTTTGCCCTTTCCGCGCAAAAACAGGAAAAGCCAGAGCGGGCCTGATTCGCGAATGAGGCCCCGCTTGACTGGATCGGGGAACGAGGCCCTGCGCGAAGCCGGCCATCGTTCGTTTGGGCCGGAAACGTCGGTGCACATTCCGGACCACCTTGCTTGCGCATTTCGTTGCAAAAAGTGCTGGTGAGCACGCGAGAAGCCTTTGAGGGAGCGCGAAGGGGCGCAACGCATCCTGCTCGTTGGATCCGTTGATTTGCCAAAAAGCGCCGGTCGTGGGACGGAAAGGCGGGCCACGGGCCAGGAAAAACCGGAGGGGCCGCTTCTGGAAAAAACGGACGCGGAAAACACCCGAGGGCCGGGGACCTTGCAGGCGCGCTTGTTGTGCGTTTCGGCACGGCTTTGCCGCTTTGCCGGCTTTGGCCCAAAGGGCGGCAATCAAATCCATTCACTTTGCGCCCAATGAGTCACTTGAGGAGGCCCGCCGCGGTGCCAAACGGTCAGGGCGATCCTGGTTCGGGGATTGGGGCGTTCAAGTTCCCGTTTTTTTTTTGCGGAAATTGGGAATCCTATGTTGAAGGGGGCGCATTGCTGTTTTCTGAGGTGAAAATCGCTTCAAGGCCAAAAAAAAGCTGAGCCCCGCCAGGGAGGGCGTTTCCGACCGCCTGTGGCTGGCGCAAGGGGCTTGTGGGCCCTTGGTTACGCTCGCTTGATTGAATCCGCTGGGCTCGTGGTGATCATTGGGTTTTCCAACCAACCACGTGTTGTGCATTATTTTCCAAAAGATACTGTCTGCAGCGCCTTGCCGCATGGGCGTTCCCCCCCGGAGGGTCACACCCATGAGCCACCAAGGGCAAAACAAACTGGGCCATCCAAGCCAGCGCGGCTCAAGGGCCCGCAACCAAAAGGGGAAATCGTGCTTGTCTGTTCCTGCTGGCACCGCACAAAACCCGGACTTTGGCTGTTTCCCCAACCCAAGGCCCGGTGGGCTTGCCCAAGATGGCACAAAGAGGAAAAACTTTGTCAGTCTCGGGGCCGCTGAACGCCGCCATTGCCAAAAACCTGGCAAGGAAACTGCAACCTTGATCCGCAACCGGCGTGCCGGCAGTTCATGATCAACGCAAACCCAAACAAGGGCGTCAGGCGACACGCTACATTCTTGGGTGAAGAGAGGCTTTTTCCAACAAAGAGCCAAAAACTTCCGAAACCATAGATGGGGTTTTGGGAACAGAGAAAAGGAAAACAAAAAACGTCTCTATCTCAACTTCCTGATTCCGGACATGGAAATTGAATGCGAAAGCCATTCTCCGGATTTTCGCCAAAGGCCCCCATTCTCCTGATTTTTGCCCAAAAAAAGCCATCTTCCGGAAAATTCCGGACCCCACTAACCTTGTAAGAGCAACCCCCCTTTAAAGTAAACGCCAGTAAAGGGGAGGAGGGAAGGGGACGGCGCAGGCCGCGAAATTCAGTTTTATGAAGATTTCCCTTTTGCCGACAACTGGCTCGGGGCGCTGGGGCCCTTTGGCGTGTTTTTTGCCGATGCCAGCGCCTCCCCGGGACCTGGTTGGCAGGGGCAAAGGCCTGCGCGGTTGGGGCACATTTCGCCGCTTGGAAGCGAGGACCTCGGCTTTTCGAAGGGGACCGGGGATCATCGAGGTCGCCACTGAGGACCCAGGCGGAGTCAAATTCCTTGTCCCAACCCAAGATGGGCCCAAGGCGGCTGGGATCGGGTTCATGGGGAGCGCGGCAGCCCAGGGCGCAATGGCCCAAGATGGCGGCAGCTGGGCCGGGACGGCAGGAAAAAAAGCCCCAAGCGCAGCCCGGCAAGGGCAAAGGGAAAAAGGCCCGCCGAACCCGGGATTGAAAAGCTGGCCGCGGTTTTATTGCGGGGGCCAAAGGTTCAAAACTCCGGAACGAATACCTTGCCCGCAAGCGATGATCGGGGCAAACGGCCATCTGCGGAGGCAATGCTGGCTCCGCAGGGTTGCGCGGTTTCTTGGTGGAACCACCGAAAACGGCTGCCCAGTGGCCCGAGGGCGTTGCTATGAGGCCGGTTTGAATCGCAGGCTCCATGGGGGCGGGGGACCAAGCGGGTTCCCCCCGATGCAAAGGAACAGGCAATTGCCACGCCAAACAGGGGGGCCGCCCCAAAAGCGGCACGAATGACCGCCCACAGCAGGCGCTTGGAATGGGCCTTCGGCAAAGGAAACAGGCACAAAGCTGTGAGCTTCCGGAGCCCCTGATTCCCGATTTCTTGGGCCAACGCCAAGGCCTTTGGTCTCGAATACCGTGCTTGATGCAAACCGGCGCCAAGCGCTGGGGGGCTTTGCAAAAGGTGGACGGGGCGCCAGCACAAAAATTTCGGCCCAGTACACCCACGGAGGATGCTGAGGTAAATCGGCTGCACAGTGGCTTGGCCATCCGAACAAACCCTTGGCGGGGAAATCCCGCAGGGCGAAATCCGGCGGTCGGCAGAGGCTCGGCGCGGCGCGGCGGGGCTGACGCCAGATTGGGAATTGCCAGGGCCGCTGGTCGTGAGGCGTGCCGGTTGCCGTGCCGGCTCGACATCAAACCGGAAAACCGGGCAATGGTGATCGCGCTGTCAGCGTCGTTGGTTCCGGGCCAAACCGAATGCGCATTTCGGTCAGAGGGGAAAAAATGGGCGGCGGACGATCGGACCGTCGGGGCCTGTCCTGTTTTCACATGGCGGGGCCGCATCCGGACAGGGATTTTCGCCTCCCGCTCCCGACGCGGGGCTATAAGCATTTGTGTTGGGGCCCGCGGTGGAGCTGGGCGTGCGTGGATGGGGCTTATCTCAGGTCAGAATGTTGGTTGGAGCGAAATTTGCATGACCCAACGCAAATTGCCAAAGGATTAACCCGGTGGGTGCAAAAAGGTGGATATGTCGTGGGTCCTGGCGGGAAAGCGGAAGTTTCGCTGCCGGGTGGCTATGGGCATTTCGGCGGCGTATGGTTTCGTTGGAAAAAAAGGCCGCCATTCATCCTAGGGGGCGGCGAAACTAAAAGGGAATGCTGTGCGTCGGACGCTGGGGACCTCCGGCCCCAAGCAAAGCGCGAAAGAACGTACTTCATTTTTCCGGAAGGAAAAGGCAGACTCCCAAAGGAAAATCACTGTTAAATTGCCCGCTAAATGTAGGCGAAAAAAAGGTTCGGACTTTGGAAAACCCCATACATCTAGAAATGTGCGTGTGAGGATAAGCAATTCCTGTATGAGAGGACTAGCTGTGTGCGCGATTCCTCCGGGGGCAGATTGAATTCACATTTGACCCTCCGCCGTTGCCACATAATAATTTTGCGGCAAGATGGGGCTTTTAAGGGGGGATAGCCGGAAGGGAGGGATAGAAAGGCGCCATATGCTCGTCACGCTGGCATTAGCCAAAGGGCGACCACAACACCAAAGGATCAGAGCTTGCCAATCCAAGCGATATTTGGGGGACCCGGGCTGGAGGGGGTGAGCGTTACGGCCCACATTTCTGAGCAAGGGACAAGTTTGTAAAAGTTTGGGCGGCAATCGTTGACCAATTGTCGAAAGCGACCGTAGCCCCACACCGCCGCCAACCGGTTTTTGCAAGGGGGAACGGGACGCTGGACCCCCCGCTCAGGGGAAAAGCTGTGGCTGTTTCTCTGCAAGACACTTTGAATCTTTCCGCTTGGGGACGGATGTTCTCCTTGCGGGGTGGGTCCGCGAGGTTTCTTGAAAATCAAAAAACGCTCTCACAGACTCGACAAATACAGGCTGGGCTCTGACCACGGCCTCACTGGGGTGGTAAATTTGGTCGCCGCCCTGAAGGGGTTCAAAGAGGGCGAAGCCAAAGCAACCAGCGCCTTTTCAAGGCCCTATGAAAAGCCGGGGCTATCTTGCACATTGACGTAAATATCTGCCTCAAAGGATGGCGAATGGAAGGAAAAAGAAACATATATACAACACCGGGGACGTTACCCGTGTTTGTCGCCATCGGACCCGCCGGCCCACCCCAGGCGGGTGGGGTGTTCATTGGGAATTTCTATTCGCAAACCAAGGGACAGCTGGCCACCTTACATGCCTCGAACGTGCTTCCTGACGTTTGACCTTGAAGCAATCGCGCTTGGGGTTCCGCTTTGCGCATTTCGCACCATTTCTTAACAAAGGAACAAACGGGCAAAGAGGGTTCACTTGACCGTCTCTTTGGCTTGGCCGCATGCGTGCTGGCCACAGGAGGAACATGACGTTCGACCGCACTTTGCACTTGAGCTCGATAATCGAGCCAACCGGTCTCACCCCACCAAAAAATCCCCACCCCAAAGAAACTAAAAACCGGTAATGGTTAGAAGCGTTTTAAACGGCCGTTCCATTGCAAGGGGACGTTCTGCAAGGGCCCATCATTTCCGGATCAGCGAGCAAAGGAATGGATTGCTACGCTGCAACCGTTAATGTCTTGCTCTACAAAACCAGGGGCAAAAAACTCCCACAGTTCAAAGTTCTTCATGAGTAGGAACGGGCCCTTGCAAGCCAGTGAAAGAGAGCGGCACAGAGGAACTGGGAAACCAGAAAGGGGCCTGTTAGGAAAACCCCCTTACAACCTTTCACGGGATTGGTGACCCAAAACTAGGCCCTACGAAATACTTATAAAACGACAAAACTGTCCCCAAACGGAAAAAAAATGGATTTTTCATTACCTGGGGCATTGCCATAGCTTAAATCGTCTGATTCTATGGGATATTTAAGGGGCGTCACTAAAATCGAAAAAAGGAACTTCAGGCAAGAACTGAAGACTTGCGAAGGTGTTGTTACTATCGGAACGGCGACGGGGATGCAGCCAATCGGCCCAACGTACTTTTCTGACGGTTCTGCCTAGACCATCAACCCAAAAAAACCGCTCCCAATGTCGGGGCCTGCCTGTTGTCGCTGGTTTGAGTTTGACTGGCCCTTGGACAAAGCCAAGATATAGGGGAAACGTTTCCGGGATCCCAGAATAATCGCTTAGGATTTTTGCGGGTCCCTCCCGAAATTCTCAGGTGGTATGAGAGAGAGAAAGAATAGACGATCTGCGGTTTCTGTCGTTCCCAAAGCAAATAATCATCGGGACCCACTTGATGAAAAAAAAAATTTCAAGGGATGGTTAACAGCTTAGACTTTTCAAGTTTCAAGTTGCACCAAAACCCAGCGGCCCGTGGTGGGCCATAGGATTTGTTGCGATGGAATAAAAACGATACCAAAAGCAACCTTAACGAGGTGAGGAAAAAAACGCGGCGTGATTTGGCGGGCAGCATCTGCGCGGGGCCTGAGCCTGCGGGCGATTGGCTTGTCTTGTCTTAGGGGGCGTAAAACGCCTTCTGACGAAATTGGGGCGGGAAACTGTGCGTGGGCCGCCCGGAGGGAGAACCCTTGCCCAGCGTTTATTGCGCCGCAAAAACCGTGGGCGGGGATGCGATAATTCGGACCGCGCCGCAAGCGGTGCGGGGGACGGGGACGTCGCAAAGTGGGTTCTGTGGGCGGTTGGCTTCAATGACCCTTTGTGGCAGGGGGGCCAAAAGCTTGGGATCCACCCGGCCCGCTGGTCCTTCCGGAAGCAAAGATTTGCGCAAGAGACTGAGGGCTTATGGAAAACCCAATGGGAACCGCTTTCCGGCCCGCGTGTAAGCCATTTAGAAATGAGGGAAGACCAATCTTATTTGCCAACGATTCTACGGGCCCAGGCCACCGGCGGATTGAAAACGGGGGCGATGGGTTGAGGGGCCCCTGCGGCAGGGCAAAAGCCGCCGCCGCGCGGGCCGCCCGCGCACGGACGCGGCTGGGCTTTGGTACCGGTTCCATGGTCCCGGGAAATCGGTTAACGCATTATCAAAAACGCCCCGAGGGGAGATCCGAGGCCGCGCCTTGCGTGCCTTGGGCCCACTGGGGAGGGGAGAACTTGAATCAAAGGGGGCCTTCCAACCCGATTCGTCGTGGGCCACCGGCTGGTCGAAAGCGCAAAAACCCGCTTTCGTTTGTTCCTATGCAAAAAATGGGACGGCAACGGGCGGCAGAGGCGGTTCTCGGGGGAACAGCTTCACCCGCCAGGGGGAAATTGGGGAAAAAAAAAAAAACGCCGACCTGCAAGCATTGCGGCAAAAGGCAGACTTACGACCGCGCTCGGGAAATGGCCTTTGCCCACCCCGAAGGCTGGCGCGGCGGGCTGAAGATTCGGGACAATTCTGGGTTCTGCAGATACACAGACAACACGCGCCCTGGGCAAGCGGCCAGGCTCAAACGGAAAACACCCAAAACGCTTGCTCCGAACCAGGTTTCATTGGCCAAAGGGAAACTGGACCTTCGGCGATTGTCAGGGCCAGGACTGGCTCAACGAACAATCGCAGGCCCTGATGAACAACCCGCCCCCAAAAAGGGACACTGGGCTGGAGGAAACCCCCGCCGAAAGCCCATGCCGACGAAAAATCGGTGAGCTTTCAAAATCAACCGTGGCGAGCGTTAGATGTCTTGAAAACCAATCTCAACACGCACTCGCTCGCGACTCCGGTGCAAACCTTCTCTCTTCTGATCAGGGGAAACTCATATGCGGGTTCCCCTGTAGCCAGATATGACGAAACTAGCTTTGCGCCAATGTAGAAACTGGCCTCATGGGCCCTTCCCCAAAATAATATCTACCGGGGGACGAGAGATAACCTACAGAGGTGGCGACAGTAATCTGATGATTGAAAAACATGGATCGCTTTTACTCAATATCGCCAGGTTCTGTGTAGTTTTTCGGTAATTGCCCCCGTTTTCCAGCGAAATGGCGATGTCGATGGATGGGGCGATTTTATCCACGAACCTTAGCGATCAAAACCGCCCAGTTTTCAATTTTCCGGTGTGCAAAGCGGTTGGGCAGGCAGCAAAACTTTTCGAGCCCCGCCGCCACCACGCAGGTTCGGATAATTCCATAAAAAAAGGCGAGGCCCGCCGTTCCCGTAGGTAATTCGAAAGCGGAGGGTTGGTGCCTGCACCTTTTTGGGCATTGAAGTGCTAGATCAGCCTCGATTACAAATCCGACCGGAAGGACATGCCCAGGGTTTGTGCGTCCTTCCACAGTTGAGAACACCATTGCCGGGGCACCCCACCCGGCGCGGTACATGCGGCCCTTTCCGTTCGTTATCACCCAAAAACGCCCAATTAACACCCAAAAATGTCCCCCCAATTCCGCCAAAAGCAAGGAGGGGGTTTCGCGTTTCGATTCTTTTTTTCCGTGGCGCCGTTGCTGGCGCGGGTCGGATGGGCATGGTCGTGTGACTTATAACTTTCAAACTAACTGGTATGGATCCTCTCCAGGTGTACTGCGGCAACATCACACACATAAATACCCTTAAGGGTTCGAACTTTTTGTCAAAAACTAATTGAATGCCAACAAGCAACAACCGGCGCTGAGGTGTCATAGCACCCAAAACCTCGATGGGTAGGGTTTTGAAGTTCCGCCGGAAACCGTAGAAAACCGCGGGCTTCTTTCTTTGCCGCGGCTCAAGCTTATCGAATGCGGCAACGTAGGAACTTGTATGCGACCTTACCGGAAACCAACGTTTTTTGGTTGGTGCCGATGATCGAGAAAACCGCCATCGGTTTAAGTCAAGTTTTTCTTGCACGGGTCCCTCAAAAAAGGGCATTAATGGCGGCGCTTAAGCAACAAAAATGAATTGAGGTATCAAAGCTTGGGGAGATGCGACGGCAGGCACTATTCTTCCCGCCGCCGACATGCATCAGCAAAAACTCTTAAAGGAACTTCCGCAGGGAAAACAGGTTTTCTTAAGGCCGTTTAAACTGTATTCAAAAACGGCTTCCCAACTGGGGCCAGTCTTCTGCCCCCCCCCACTTCGGCCTCCTCGCCCGTTATAGCGCAAGGTAGCGTTCCCTTCCAGGATGTGGTTGCCCAGCTCAAGCATCCGCCACCGCCCTTTCGCGAAAAAAACCCCCGTAAGGCCCCACCTTGCACCTTGTGGGCAAAGTCCAAACGAAAAAAAAACCCCGCTTCTGGTCGGCGCGTCTTTTTCCAGGAACTGCCTCTCACCTTCAGCGGGCGTTTTACGTTGCCTGTTTGAAAACTTCGCTTTGGACCCGGGGCCCCTATTTTTAGGAACAACCTTGCTCTTTCAAAGTTTTCAGAAATCGGAATGGCTATGAAATTCAAATTCTTCCGCACCCTGGAATTAAACATTTCCAAATTTAGGGGAATTTCAGGGGGATTGTTCAGCGCGGCGTACACCACGTCTGGCGGTTTGCGGTTTTTGATGATAAATCTGTGCGGTCTTTTGAGTTCCATGAATTCAGGGGGCTCCTGTGTCCGACAAAAAATTAGCCGTGACAGTTATAAAAAATAGCGGTTGGAAAATTTGCAGGGAAAGGGGACCGCAACGGAGGATTCAGAACAATTCATCAATTCACCACCAATTAAAAATGGCAGGGCCGCCGGGCGAAATAATCTGTTCGAACCGAAACATCTGGGGATCGCCTTTCAGCGTAATTGTTTAGCACCGTAAAAACAACGATACCCGAAGGGGCGGGCGTTTCAGCCAGGCCCAACCGACGTGGCCAGCCACCACTAAGACGATCACCGAAAAGGGGCTCACCGATCCGTTGCTCAATCTCTGCACTTGTTGCAATTGGGTTTGCTAAGAGAACTCGGCCAAACCATGATCAGAGAAAAGGATCGATTGCTCTAGGATTCATCGGCCCATTCAACAAACATAACTACGGGCGGTAGAATAAAACCAAGCGCGAAAAACTGTACGGTCCGGAAAACCCCTTGGAAACCCTTGACCAAAGCCCTGTTTCAAAAAATCGCGTTCGGCGAGTCCCCGCAATCGAAAGCATCCCGCGAAATAAAAATAGCTGGCCGCCAATCAACAGCCACGTTAAGAAATCGAAACGGAGTCACCCCGGGCCCGTTGGCTTTTTCATTCACGTCCATTAATTTTGTGGCGCGAATCCAAAACGAGGCCGGGCGCGAAATGGCCACAACCATGCCGCCCAAAAATTGCGGGCCCGATGGGCCCTCCGCTTCTGTTGGGGGTGAAAAAAGCCGGAATACAAAAAACCTCCAAAAACCAAGAAAAAAAACCCAAAGGGCCATTGATCTGAACAGATTTCGCCCAAACAACGTTGCTGATCGGGGGGCCATCTTTTCGGGGGTTAGGGTCCCAGGGCCCGGCCCCGCGCCTTGGAGGCTTTCAGGGGTCATGGCCAGCACGAACGTTTCGGGGGGAAGCTACGATTTTCAGGGGGCCCCGTCAGGGCATTTCACACAAATCCGAGAGGGGGGGCCAAACACCTAGCGGGCAGGCCATTTCATGCACATGGAAACATTTTTCCAACCAAATTCGGGGACCAAACCTTCGGCTAGGGGGGGGACAAACCCCGTAAATAATCAAAAAACAAACTAAAGCTTCGGCGGATCAGGGCATTGCCCAGCACGTGAGGAAAGCCAGCCGGACCGTGGGCCTTGCTGAAAAACGGCCAGGGGGGCGGTACTCCCATGGCGGGTTTCATTTTTCTGGTACGGCGGACCGCGTGTAAAAAACACGGCGCGCGGAAGCAAAATTCGACACCGGCCTGTTACAGCCGGCCAAAGATTGGTTATTGGGGGCTGGCTACGGGTTCGGCCGACGGCCAAGCCCGCAAAAAAATTCACCTCGACAAAAAGCAGTTGTTCGGGCCACCTCGAAAATGTGTCGCGGCCCGACAATTGGGACATCGCTTTCGACCCAGTAATTCCCATCAAGACGAAAAAAGGCGGGAGATGGTCGCAAAAAAACCCAGATAGGGGTCCTTGCAATGGCCGGCTGGTAAAGCGCGGTCCAATTCCAAACATTTTCTTGAAAAACGCCCAGGATTCTAGATTATCAGTATGAAATTCCAGATTGGCCCGACAAAATGCGAAACAACCAAACAATGCCATAAGGGGCAATCTGCATACCCAGCAAAAACCAAACCCGATCAAGCACGGCGACCAAAGAAATTGCGAACCCGATTGTTAAGCGTGGTCATTGCCATGGGGCCCTCCGGAAAAAAGCTGGCGTAATTTTCCTCGGGACACACGGACTACAGGAGCTGGACAGGGGCTGGCAAGGACGGAAATCCAAAACAACCGTGATTTGCGCGAAATGAAGCTGTTGGGTATGGTGAACAGCGCCCTTGCAACTCCGAAAAATTCTGGCCCGTTTTTGCCCCACGCTTGAAAATGGAGCTTCGGTAAGGACCGCCCAGAATCTATTCAGGGGCAAACCATTCGATCGCACCGGCCAGCCGGCGACCAACCGTGGCTTCTATGCACCTAAAACAGATTAATAAGGACTGCGGCGCCGGGGATTTTGCGTTCAAGGCGGCGCAACAAGGGAAAAATTCCGCCCCCGCGTTAGGGCGGTTTTTGCTGAAACTTTAGCGGGCAGTCCACCTGTTAAAAAACAACACAGACTCGCCATCTAGCAGTTAGTCGGACGGACGATTTCGGGGGACACGCCGTTGTGGGCGGGGAATTTTGAAAGAAAAAAATTGCGCGGTCCCAAAAACATTCCAAAAACCAAGCGTGAAACCAGCGGGCCCATCCAAGAACCCCCGGCCGATTTACAAGGGTTTCCCAATCGATTGACCATTTTTTATCCCGCCGGCCTGCGATTTTGAGCCCCAGGCCATTCCGCACCAAAAGGGGGCCTCGCTGAAATTTTTTGGCGGGGAACCGGACCATTTCTATGTTTCATCTTGTCCGCGGCTAGGAGCTATCTTGGCTCATCCAATTTTTTTCCATGTTCTGATTAGGGTTCGCTTTTGTTTTGCTAGGGAAAAAACACCGTCCGGGGCCCGAAAACCCCCGGCAAATGGGTCCGGGGACGGGTGCAATTTTGTGAAAGGGTAAAAAGCCTACCTTAGCCGGGCCTCTCCTTTTCCCAATTGCGTCAGCGGCGGTCCACAAAAAAGCCCACGTTTCCAACCGCCAGCGGGGGCCATCAAAAAAATATAGGGGCGGGGGGGACAGAACCCCACATTGCCGGTTCCTCAAAACCCGTTTTGCTTCAAAAAAAAAAGCCATGGAGGCTAACGATGGGTCTGGCAAAAGCCTTCGGGGGAACCCATTGCATTTTTTTCTTTGCATTCCGACCCAATTTTCTTGCACTGTTCAGGGCAAGGCGGGCCTGGCATTTCGGGGGAAAAACCAGTCGGCGGGCCGTTCGGGCACCCAATAGTCTTTGGACACCCGGTAATTAACCATGGGGCAATGGATGTTTTGCTTGTTTTGCCGGGGGGCTTCCCGCGGGAATGGGCGGGCCTGAAAAACCAGGTTCGGGGCAGGGGGGGAACCGTTGAAGAAAAAATCCTTTTTTCCATTCCCGGGGGCCCAAAATTGGCCACCGAAAAAATACCCATCGAAACCCAATTTAACCGGGGGGGGACCACCCCGGGGGCGTTCAGCTCCTGGTGCAAAAAAAAAAACCTCGTAAGGGGGGAAAAAAAACCCCCGCGTGGGGGGCAAAAAAAAAATTCTGCCGGGACGGAATGTGCAATAACGGGGGAAAAAACAAAACCTTTGCCCCCTTTCCCGGGTCACCAACCCAGTTTTTTTGGGGGGGGGGCGGGGGGGAAAATTAAAAAAATTTGGTTTGTTTTTTTAAAAAAAATTTACCCCCCCGGTTTTGAGGTTTCAAGGGGGCGGGGGCCCACCAAAAAAAATCCCCCGGGACGGGGGGGGGGGGGGGGGCCGGTTTTTTCCCCGGGGCCCCCCCCCGGGGGCCCCCCAAAAAGGTTTTTCCCCTTTTTTTTGGGGGGGGCAAACCAAAGGTTTTTTAAGCCAAGGGGAAAACGGTAAAAAAACCCATTTTTCCCTTTCTTTCTTTTTTTTTTTT
>Ga0163217_1066993_pt1 | contig 16949 bp, 24 predicted proteins | sample SynspAceP_FD_185933 | JGI IMG/M metagenome (GOLD analysis project Ga0163217, IMG submission 185933) | Saline lake microbial communities from Ace Lake in Antarctica - Synechococcus sp. Ace-P (PacBio error correction) | ecosystem: Environmental > Aquatic > Non-marine Saline and Alkaline > Saline ... | reverse complement strand
TTTGCTTCCTGCCTGAGACGGGGCCGTTGTCAGCCATCGCTGACGCGGCAATTTTAGGGCTGCCAGCTGCCAGTCAAGCCGTGTGGGGAAGCGGAGCATGGAATCGGCCCAAAGTCAGAGGGTGTGAGTCAACGAGAAACCGTTCTGGCGCTGTACGCATTCATTAGTTTACGCCCTTAAGATCACGCGTCTAAGCCACCAACAGCATCCATAGGAAGTTTGCTTCCAACGACCACTCACCACGGAAAGAGGCATCAAAGCCTAGAAAGCTGGGTACTGTCTCATCTTGGTCTGTCATTACACTAATGACCGGCCTGATCAGGAGGCAGGCAACAGTTACCTATTGGAATTGGATCGGTTTTCGCCAAGATCAATAACAAGCAATAAAGCAGACCAGACCTTTCAGGACTGACTTCGAAGGACCTGTTGATCTTGCCATATCCAGCCTGCCAGCTATCGCTGAAGATCTGCAGAGAGTTTATTTGGGCGTCATCAGAGAAGCTGATCATTGACTTTGTTTCGCTATGCTTGATAGTCCGCCAGTTCCACCTTTATTTTTCTAATTTTAACTTTTGAGGGACGCTCCACTCAAATAAAGGGAAATTCGGGACGGATGTTGCAGGCAAATCAAACGGATTCCAGCAGCCTGCAAATGTCCATGCTCAACTACCAATAACATCGGATCCTGCGTGGCAGGCGGAGCGGGCGCTAGAATCCTGCAGTTCGCAGACGGGAAAGCGGTGATCGCGCAGGGCCTGGCGGGCTGTGCGTGCGCAGGCTGGCGCTGAATCGCTTCGGCATTAGGAACCTGGCCAGCAGGTCGACGGTGCGGCGCAGGAATGCGCCCAACAATTCGCCCTCCATCAAGGAGGTATTGGCGATCAGGTCGCTCCAGCTTTGGTGCCGGTGGCCAGGCATGGACCAGACCATCAACTCCGGTTCCCACCAGCCGGCACCAACCACCCCGGCCTTCTCCTGTGCGCAGGCAGGCTCGCGGGCGCAGCCCGCCGAGATCGTGCAGAGGCCTCTTCCGCCAGGGGCGTGAGAGGAAGGCCGCTCCAGAGATCGGCCGGTCACTTCGGTGCTGATCGCCTCGAAACACCGCGGCCAGCTCCGCCGGGGTTGAGGCATCGAGGTGGCCGCTTCATCAGGCCAGGCCAAGCCAGAGCTCGTTATCACCACGCAGGGCCGCCACGGTGCGGCCCACTTCGGTGGGCTCGAGGGCCATCGGGGGCCATCGAGCGCACCGAAGAAGCGCAGGATCTCGATCAAAGGCAGAGAAACGCTGTCCCAATGCGATTGGACGGATGGTGCAGCAGGCGGCTGGCGTTTCCTTCGAATTCTCCAGATCCAGCTTTTCCCCATGCCGCGCCGTTGCTTCTTGAGCTGGCGGCGGTCTCCCCAGCGGTGGGCGGGGGCAGCTCGTAGTTCCCTTCTCCTGTTCGCACCAGCTCGGCCGCTGCGCACCTCACCAGCAGGTCGTACTGGGGGGTGACCTGGTCGTTGGCGGCTGGCCATTCGGAGCCCACCGCAGGGCCAGGACCGCCCTGGCCTGTCGCCGTGGCGCAACTCACGGCATTGGACGCAGCTCGGCGCGGGCCGCAGGCCTGCCCCACTGCAGGCCAACTCAGCTCGGGCATGCAGGCTCACCACGCCCTGGCAGGGCACCAGGATCCAGACGTTCTCGTCGGTGAGGCATAGCAACAGGGGAATTTGCCCGGGGACCTGCAGCTTCTCAAACGATCACCGCCGGGGTGACCCGGCCCTTTTGAGCTGGGGTGCCTTGAGGCTCACCAGGGTTCCTTCGCTGGCGAACTGCAGGGCCAAAGTGAGTTCGTTTGGCCATGGTCTCCTCGGCCTGCTTGCTGCGGATTGCGCAGCAGGCCGCCGATTCCTTCCTTCAGCCGCCGCGCTGGTTTCTCATAAACCCTCAAAGGCTTCCCCAGGGCACATCGCTGAACCGGGCCACTGAGCTGTCGAGTTGCTGCGCAGTTCCAGGATGGGGCTTCGTCGTCGAGCAGATCGAGGGGTGGCCAGGTAGCGACGAAGCCTGCGTTCACCAGTTGCTTGGCCTTGGCCAGCTCTAGCGCTGCAGCAAGTTGGAGCACCCATGCCGTAGCTGGGCGTGGAATGGCTCACGAGCGGATCAGCGGGCTGGTGGGCCAGCGTTCCGCTTTTCACGCACCCTTCGAAAACGCGCTCTGCAACCGTGACGACATAGCCCTGCACGTTTAGGCGCCACGCCGCCCGGCCCGGCCCGCCATCTGCAGGAAACTCACTGCCCCATCAGCGGCCGGTGGCCCCGCTCGGTATCGCTTTCGAGGAGGGCCGAGATCACCCGTTGTGCGCGCCGAGCATGTTGATGCCGGCCGCCAGGGGTTTCGGTGGCAAACCACCACCTTGACCCAAACCCCTGCTGAAGAGTTCCTCGATCAGTTCCTTCCAGGCCGTCAGCACCCCAGGCGTGGTGTGAGGCAATCCCCCGCCTGAGCGCGCGGCGTGGCCGCCCTCCCGCACCGCCTCAGGCGATTGGCCGCCACGAAGGCGTCAAGGCGGGCGGTCGATCACCGCCTGCTCCGCCTCGCTGAACCAGGCAGATTCTCGCCGAGGTCGCGCACCGCCTTGTCGCAGGCGCGGCGGCTGCAGATGAAAATTAGATTGGGCGGCAGGCATGTTCGCGCTCGGCCATCTGGGCCACACGAAGGGCAGGGGGGGGCGGACGGGGGGGGGGGCGCGGCCTCTCGGCTGGGTGGTCTCGAACTCTTGCCCTTTTGCGACGCTCGCCTTTTTGGAGCGCGCCACACCTTTGCAGTTGGATGCACGGACCGTCTTCTCGTCGTTGGCAGGGGATGCAGCCCCTTGGCACTGCAGTAAGCTGGAAGGCCAGGGGCACCGCCGGTTTATCCACTCATCACCAGGGTGGTGTTATTTTTTGTTAGGCCATGCAACCGCTCGATCCAGTCGTGAGCTTGGCCGGCGTGGCCACGGTGGCCGAGAGCGCCACCAGCTGCACCGCCGGTGGCAATGGGAAATGATCGATTCTCCCAGGACTGTGCCGCGCTGGAGTCGATCATGTAGTGGCATCATCGAGCACACCGCCTCCACATCGGCAGGGGGGTTCGTCTGCCGCGATCCACCTCGCGTAAAAGCATGTTTGCGGGAGATCTCGTGCGTCATCACACGATCGGGAGCCTCCCGGTTCGTGCTTCAGTCACCGAGTCATCAGGCCGACTTGATTCGGCACGAAACTGCTCGCGGAAATCGCGCAGTTTTTCTGGTTGGAGAGGCCTTTCAGCGGGCGTGGTGTAGAACACCTTCTGGCCGTGGGCCAGGGCCCGGTGGGATGGCGTAATTCGCCACAAGGGTTTTGCCGGACCCCGTGGGAGCGTTGACCACCACGAATGCCCTTGGTGAGCGCGCATTTCGATCGCCTCGTGCTGAAAGGGATCGAGCGGAACGGAAAGGCTGCTCAAGGCAGCACCTCAGCCGAGGGAATCCATGCGCAAGGGGCGGCAGGTGAATCGCGCCCCGCTTCGGGCGTGGCGGCGTTCGGAGCGACAGTGAGCATGAACAAACTCTATGGCAGCGGGCCATTCGGCAGACTGCAAGGCCCTGCCGAGCCCGGTTCTGGCGCTCGCCCGTGGTTGTCGACCCCCTCTCTCCCCTGAAGCAGAAGCCCTGGAGAGCTTTCCCGCGCGATCAGCGCCGCCAGTGCGAAGCTTCAGCCCCGCTGGAAGCTTGGCCGCTTTTCAGGCCGACCAGCCCCAGGCTCCCCTGCTGCTGGACCTGGCCAGTAACGACTACCCTGGGCCTCAGCGCCCATCCGCGGACTACGGGGCGGCGGCCCACGCCGCCAATCGATGCTCAAGGCATCGGGGCGGAGCGTCACGCCTGATCAGCGGCAGCCGCCCGTCCACGCGCCCTGGAAGAGGCGGCTGGCGGCCTGGCTCGGTTCGGAGCCAGGTTTTGCTGTTTCAGCGGCTTTCAGGCCAATCTGGCGGCAGTGATCCGCCCCTGGCTGATTCGCCACAGCCTGGTGCTGGCCGACCGGCTGATCCACCATTCGCTCTGGTGGGCGTGCGCGCCAGCGGCGCCATGTTGCGGCGTTTCCGCCCCAACGACAGCGCGCCGCTGGAGGCCCTGCTGCACAGCAGCGCCGTGGAGGATCCGCGCGGCGGCTACTTCGTGGCTCACAGAAAAGCCTGTTCAGCATGGAGGGGCGAGTCTGAGCTGGGCGTCATCGCCGGCCTTCTGCCAGAACTACGGGCTCTGCTGCTGGTTGATGAGGGCCCACGGCCCTTGGGGTGCTCGGATCCGGTGGCCGGGCCTGGCCCATTTGGCACTGGCGGGCGGTCAGGCCTGATCAGCGGCACCTTTCGGCAAGGCCTTCGGAAGTGGCGGCGCTTTCCTGGCCGGCGATGCGTCCGATCGCGGTGAGTGGTTGCTGCAGACCTCCGGCGCCTTCCCGCTACTCACCGGTCCCTGGCCCCGCCCTGGGCCGCGCCGCCCTTTGGCGGCCCTGGAACTGCTGGAGAGGAGCCCTCGATGGGCCGCCAAGCTTCAGGCGCGCGCCCGCCACTGGCGGGCGGGCCCTGGAGCAGGCGGGCGGGGTCGCGGGCAGCGCTGGGGAGCCCGATCCTGCCACTGCCGGTTGGGCCCAGCCCATGGGCCCTGCCCTGCAAACAGCAGCTCGAGCGCGGCGGCCTGTTGAGCGTGGCCACCCCGCCAGCCACCGTTTGCGACGGGCAGCTCCAGGCTGCGGGTGGTTGCTTTTGCGCGCGATTCTTCCTCCGGAAGCTTGGGCGGTGCTGGCTGGCCCTGGCGCACACCCCAGCGAGGCGCGCCATGAGTGGCCGGTGCTGCCGATGAAACATGCGTTTCAGATTCATGGCCAGGAACCTGCGCCCCATGGCAGCTGATCGCCCATGCACGGCTGGGCCGGCGACAGCCGGGGCTGGCAACCCTGGCAGGCGCTTGCCGAACGGCGCGGCTGGGCCTGGGGCCAGCGGGGAGCGCGGTTATGGCCCCTTGACGCACGGGCTCCTGAGTGGCCTTCCCCGGCCAGGAGGAGCTGTAGGCGGGCCGTGATGGTGCACTCGCTCGGCCTGCCACCTGTTGTCGGCAGCGTGCTGCAGCATGGCCGAGCGGTTGGTGCTGCTGGGCCAGCTCGCGGCGCTTTTGTGCCGGAAGCGTCCGAGTGGCGGCGCTTGGCGCACGGCCCTTGCAGGGCATGGCGCCCGGCGGAGGCCGGTGCGCCCAGCCCATGCTGCGCGATTTCCTTCACCATGGCGGCGGGCACCGGAGTCAGCGCCCTGGCTGCGCTCGGGCCGGGGCTCGACTCCAGCGAAGCGATCAACGCGCAGCGGGCTGCTCCATGACCTGCGCCGCATGGAAACCCTTCAAGCGCCTACCACCGGATTTCCCGCCAAGGGGCCGGGTGCTGATCGTCGAAGCCGTTCAGGATGGGGTCGTGGCACCGATAGCCGCTGCTGTTGCGCCAGTCGCTGCCCTTGGCCGAAGGCGCTGCTGATCGAGACGGCAGGCCACAGCCTTGCTGGGCGCCGGACCTGTTGGAGCCGGTCTTCGATTTGGCTGGAGAGCCCTGATGAGCAGCGCCGGGCGCAGCCAGCCTACCCTTCGGCCTGCCTTCGGAATTTCGCCACGCGGTGAGGGACGGCTTTCGAGCGCCAGGCAGGCGCTAGAACGCGAGCAGAGCTGCAACGGGGCCGTGGCATGGCGCCTGGCCACCACTGCGCGGCCTGCCCTTCCGGCAGGCCCCTTGCGTCGATCTGGGCGTGAACGGGCCTGCTGGGCTCGGGCGATCGAACAGCAGCGTCCCGGCCTGGCCCTTGCTGCGACTGGGACAACTGCGCCGCCCTGCTCGGTTGGATCAGGGCCGCCGACCGGCTTCACTGGGACCTAACCGGGGCTTGCCGGCCACTGCAGGGCGCCTCCGCTGCTGGTGTCCAGCTGCCCTCACTGCTGCTGAGCAGCCGAGCGCCACTGGAGCGGTGTGCCAGGTCTTTGGGCCGGCAGGCTGGCTGGCCCTGGCGGTCCCACGGCCGGCAAGTTTTTTGCCCAATGGCGCCAGGCCGCCCAGGCGGCTGGCCTGCCTGCAGCGGCCTTGCCCTTGCCGTGGCCAGCCGCCTGGTGGAGCTGGCCAGGCCGGCACCTGCGGATTCGAACGCGTCGACCACCTGCGCTTTTTCAGCCGCCAGGCTCGAGCGCCTGACCTTTTCTTGCGCCAGATCCCGAAGCCTTGGGGCCGGGCACCAGCCTGTGGCCCCGTCTGCAGCCCCGGGAGTTGGCGCCGGATCGGGCCATTGGCCGCCGTCCCCGCTGCAGAGGGTGGCGGGCAAAGCGCCTGAGCTGGGAGATGCTGCTGCTGGTGGGGCAGGAAACCCGCGCCATGACCTCCTCTTTTTCCTGCCATGACCCAGCGGCTGATGTCTGCGGCACCGACACCGATTGTGGGCAAGACGGTGGTGAGCGCCCTGCTGGTTCAGGGCCTGAAGCCCGCTACTGGAAGCCGGTGCAGTGCGGCCTCGAAGACGGCGGCGACAGCAAGCGGGTCAGGCGCCTCTAGGGCTCAGTGAGGCCGATGCGGAAGGGCGGATCCTGCCGAGGCCTACCGCTACAGCAATCCGGTCTTCCCCCCCACTGGGCCGGCGAGCTGGAGCACGCACCTGCTCGACCCAAGCCGCCTGGAGTTGCGCATCGGGACGGCCCCCCTGGTTGGTGGAGACGGCCGGTGGACTGTTGGTGCCGTTGCGCCGTGCCTGCTTCAGATCGACCAGGTGCGCCATTGGGGGACTTCCGGTGGCTGCTGGTGGCCGCAGCGGCCTGGGCACCTTGAACCACACCCTGCGGTCGGTGGAGGCCCTGGCCCAGCGGGATCCCGCTGCTGGCCTGGATGTTCAACGGACCCAATCCATGCCGACACCCCAGCACCCTGGCGGCCCTGACGGGTGCCCCGTGGCTCGGCTGTCTGCCGGCCGCTGGCCTCGCTCCACAGCCCAGGACCCTTGGCTGCGGCCTGGCACGGGAGTCCGGGCCCCGGCAAGCGGCCTCACTTGTAAACGTAGCCCCATGACACGCACCCAACCTGCTGGTCAGCACGGCTGTCGCTCCTCCTCTGCGGTGGGATCCGTGGTGCTGTTCACCGACATCGATAAGGCCAGCGGTTTCGGTGGGTCAACTTGCTCCCTGGATGCGAGGCGCAGCTCGACCCCGCTGCCGTTGAGGCCTTCCTCAACCCTGGGCACCCCAACCTCTGGCAATCGGACCCACTCCAGGTGGCGAGGCAGTGAGCGCCGCTGCGCGTAATTAACAAAAATACACAAAACGGCTCACTGGCTGCAGTGCCAGCCGTGCCCGTGTTCGTTTGCGAGACTGGCCGAGTCTGTGGCCGCGCGCTGCGCCTGTCGGTGGACGGAGTAACAGGCAGTGTGGTCATCCCTGCTCGGGCTCATTGCCCGAGCCCAGCCATCGCCGCTGTGCCATTCGTACCCGCCCCAGCCTGGAGGCTTGAGCAGGTGATCTTCCGCCAACTTTCGCCACCCCCACGGCGAGCGTCTGTCGATGCGGGCTGAGCGCCGCCAGCGGCTGGAGCGTCTGTCTTCTCGACAACGCTCCACCGCCGTGGAGGTGGCCCTCAAGATCGCCTGGCAGTGGTGGCGGAACCAAGGCAGCCTCGGCCTGCCAGCTGATCGCTTTTGAGGGGGGCTTATCACGGTGACACCTTCGGGGCATGCGCCTGGCGGATCGGTCCGCTGTTCCGCCCCGTTCGAGCCCTGCTCTGCCCGTCGCCCCGGGCCCCCTGGCCGGCCAAGCTGGGTGGGACGACGAAGCGGTGGAGGCCAAGGAAACCGCGGCCCTGGCCAGACTGGAAGAGTTGCTGGCGGTACCACCGCTGCGGTTGATCCTACGAGCCGCTTGTGCGGGGCCAGTGGCATGGCGTGGTGCGGCCGATGTTTCTGCGGGGCGTGCAGGAGCGCGGTACGCCAGGTGGGGCCCTGTTGATTCACCGATGAGGTGATGACCGGCTTCGGCCGCACCGGCCCTGTTCGCCGCCAGCCGCCGGCTCCACCTGACCTGGTAGCTCTTCTCAAGGGGATCACTGGTGGCTTCCTGCCGATGGGGTGACCCTGGCCGTGAAGCCTCTATCAGGCTTCATCAGCGACAAACCCGCCCACAACCCTGTATCAACGGCCATAGCTTTCACCGCCAACCCGCTGGGCTGCGCCGCCGCCAATTTGCCAGCCTGAGCCTGCTGGAGCACGCCCAGGGCTCTTCGGCAGCTCGAAGCGCGCCATCAGCCGCTGCTTCTGCGGCTGGCGCGCCACGCGGGCTGCCGCCCGCGCCTGCGCGGCACGATCGCCGCCTTTCGATCTGAAGGTGGAGATCCCGGCTATCTCAACGGGGCTGGCCGCCAGATCCACGCCATGCCCTCGGGCCATTGGCGTCTTTCCTGCGGGCCCTTGGCCATTGTGGTGTTACCTACTTGCCGCCGCTCTGCCTCGATGACGCCCAGCTGGAGCGTGCTACGCCGGCCATCGAAGAACAGCCTCGACCAGCTCTGATTTTCCGGCGCGCAGGGTCGGGATCGGGCTTGAGCTTTCGCTTTTGGGATCAGGGCCCAGCCAGGATGGCTTGATTTCCACGGTCGGCACGGGAAGGCCGTAGGTGAGAAACAAGCGCACGGTGGTGCGGCCCTGCTGCTGCCAGGTCACCTTGAGTTTCCTCGACCTTCCAGTTCAATCAAGGACACTCCAGAGGGGTTGGGCAGGTCCCAGCTGGCTTGGATCCGCCTGGCTCCGGGCCGCACCCCAGCTTTCACCAACCAGCGCTTCAAGGGCCGGCAAAGGATGGCTGTAGAGTGGGGTGTGGCGTGATGCAGCGCGGTCATTCCCCGATGTCGTCTGTGCGGAAGGGCAGCTGCACCGCTGGGCCTCCAGCCAGCTGATGGAGGGGTGTACCAGCTCCATGCCCCGCCACAGGCCAGGCTGATGCCAAGCACCAGGCTCAGCGCAGGGGCCCCCCGCCAGCAGAACCAGGGCAACCACTGCCGCCCGAGAGGGCCCGGCCGCAACCGACTGGACCTCTCGACCCGCCGCACCGCACTGGCGGGGAGCTTACCCAACTGCAACTGGTTGTCATAGGCCGGCGTTGATTGGGATTCGCTCAAGGTGAGATAGGCCAAGCTGCAGAAGCCGAATCTGTTCTCCGCATTCAGCGGCCGGCAGGCTGGTTTGGTATCGGGGTGATAAGCTTGGCTTGATGGAGAAACGGGAAAGCTCGACGCAGGATCCTTGGGGCGTGCGCTCTGCGGGGAGCTGCCAGCAATTGGTTTTAGTGATTGGGGCCGACGGGCGGTTTCGCTACCTTGCACAACCACGCCCCGCATGACTGCGGCCATCCTAGAGAAACCTTCCCTGATTGATGCGTGGGATGGCTGCTAGCAGGACGACGCGGTGTGGTTCCGCTCTTGGCCTTGGCAGCATCGGCAAGCAAACGCAACAGTTCCTGGCCTTGCAGCAGGTTTCCTGCGCCACTGGAACAGCCGCCTCAACCTCACCGGGCTTGTCGAGGGCCGACGACTTACTGATTCCAGCTCTACGACAGCCTCTGGCCCTGGCAACAGGCTGCTGCGGCAACCGCCCACCGCCACTCTCGCTTGATCGATGTCGGCACCGGCGGCGCGTTTTTCCAGGACTAGCCCTGGGCGATCGCCCTACCCCAGGGCCCAGGGTCACCCTGGTCGTTCGGTGGGCCGCAAGCGGAAGCCGTACGGCCATGGCCATAAGCCTGGGTTTGAGCCACAGCGGTCATGTGCGCTGGGGCGGGCGGAGACCACCGGCCAAGGACCCTGATTGCGTGGCCGCTTCGACTGGGCCCTGGCAGGCCGTGGCGGCTGCGCCAGTGGTCGCGGAATATCTTGGTGGCCCTTTGCTGGCTTCCCACTGGCCAACGCCCTGCTGTTGTATCGGCTGGCCAGTGGGAGCCAGCCGATTCAGCAAAGCCTGGAGCGGGCGCTGCAGCACTGTTTGGCGGCCGCGAGCGGGTGGAGCGCTGCGACCTCCCATCGGCCTTCGTGGCGTGCGCCACGCCGTGTGTGGCTCCGGCCCTGGCCCCCTGCCCGGCCAGCTATCCCAGGCCGGTGGCGTTACCGGCCAAGTGCCACTCGCGTCCTCTGACCACACCACAGGGGAAAGCCCTGAGGATTCGTCTTGGGGAAGATCGTCAGTCCGCCTGTGATCAGAAAAGCTGGCTGGGCTGCCCCCAGCGCTGGCGGCAGGCGGCCGCAGGAGGTCTGGGATCGCTCGGCCCAGGGCTATCGCCAGGCACCGCAAGCAGCTGGCCTTCAGAAACGCGTGATCGAGGCGCATCGGCATTGGCGCGGGGACAGTGGTCACCCTGGCCCAACAGGCCATAGCCGGGCCCGCCCGTAGCTTCTCCAGGATTCCCAGGCCTCCACAAGAATTGTGGAGCCAGAGCAGACACCGGCAGGTTTGATTTGCCGCCGGGCGTGTCGGGCCACTCCGGCAGCCCCTGGGACCAACTCTCCAGGCCAGGCGGCGCCGAGGGTCTCTGCCCGGGCGTTTTCTCCAGGCGCTCCAGGATCGGCGGCAACAGCGAGGGAGCCTGCGCAGCAACGCACGGCTTCGAGGTGAAGGTCGAGATTCGGCCGGACGGCCGCACCCACACTTGTCGGTGTGGATTCCTGGGCGAGGAGGCAGAACAGTCGTTGAACACGAATCGGGTGGCAACGCGCACAGATGTCGTTTCAAACTTCGAGCGAAGGCTATGCAGGTGGCCCCCTTTGTCGGTGGGGCTTGATCACGAAGAGGGCCATTTTGTCGTGGCACGGGCGGGCATCAATCGCCGGGCCGTTCTGCTGCGGGATGAAATACAGTGCAGATTGATGTAATCGAAGGCATCCGATTCGATTCGGCCTTCAAGAATTCAGGGGCGTGGCGCATGGGTGGAGAAAACCGATCGAACCGATCCGGCCCTGCTGCTTGCAACAGCCTTGGCCACCTCCAGGCAACCAACCGGGGAGCAGGGTCTGCTCAGGTTGCTTCGGGAGCGTTGAGGCCATGAATGGCCAGCATGTGCACGGTGCTGAGCTCCCAGCCCTCGAAACTGCGCTCCCAGTTCGCCTCGAACAACGGCGGGTCTGGGTTGGGTGGAACCTTCGTCTGCAGGAGCGCTGGGGGGTCTTGGCACCTCGGGCAAGAGGCCAGCCCAATTTGTTCTTTCTTGAGGTGCCGTAATGGCGTGCCGTTTTCGCATGTGGTGCATCCCCACCGCCACGGCGGCGCTCGACGGTGGCCCGACCTTGGTCCTTGGCTTGTGGCAGTGATCTGATCAGCGGGCAGATCACTCCACTCTGCTGGTAGCGGCATGCCGCCCAGAGAAAGGAGCGGCATGGGCCAATTCGGTGCGCCCGAAACCGCCGGGTGGGCACCACTCATGGCGGGGAAGCGTGCGCTTTCATGCGCGGAGGAGACGGCAACCCAAGCGGCTGGAATCCTGATTCTGCAAATGCTCGTCGAGGGCCGCCACCTTCCTCATAGGCACCCAGTGGAATTGCAGTCGGACCGGGCAGGTTATCGATCGCCTCCTGGATCTTTTCGGCTGCTGTTTGCCCGTCCTGGCGGATTGGCGCGGTAGCGGCCCCAGAGGGGTTCCACCAAAAGGTGTTTCCAGCCACATGGGCGCAGTAGCGACAGCCGATACAGAGGCTTCATTCCAACCAGACGGGGCTTTTTGCCGGAGCGAAACCACCGAGCGGTCCTCGCCGCTGGCACTGGACCGGACCTGGGGCCGGTGCGGTGAAGGGCCGAAGCACGGATCCATCACACTCAAGCTGTCCCAGCGGGTCACCACATTCAATGCTTGCCGGTCGGTGTGCTTTGCGATGTTCACTCACCTTGAAACCTTCCTGAGTGGAGGCCGCTCAGGATCGTGCGCAGGTCCGTAGCGCTGGGGTGAGCTGGGCAGGAAAACGCATTCCACCCAGCACCCGGCTGCTCCAGAGTCCAGGTCAGTTACCAAGCTTCATAGCTGCCCGGATATGCTGGTTCCAGCGGAAAACCGATGTCACCGCCTTTTCGCTCTTGGGGCAAGGCCGAATCGGCTGAAGCACTGGTCTGGCCGCGGTAACCCCGCCACCGACGCTCACCCAGTTTCAGGCTCATGGCCCAGGTCACGGGAGGGCCTCAACGGAGGGCGTCGCGATCCTTGAGTCCGTTTTTGACGGTGCTGAAGTGGGACATCGGGGATCGGCATGGCGAACAAGGGAAGGGAACAGACCTTGAAGTCAGGGAGGCCGACTGCTGGAGGGGCAGGCTGGGCGGTCAGGGGTCTGGTGGCTGGGCTTGGAACGCTTCGAGGTGCTGGCGGCGCTGTGAACAGTGCCAAGCTGGCCTCGTCCGCTCGGTGAGCTGTTTCACAGCCGGCCCCCAAACCAACTTCCTTCCACCACCTTCTTCCACCCGGCCGTCGGGCGAATGCGAAAACGATATGGTGTGTTGAGACATCACAGGGTCAGTCGTGGCTCTCAACATTACCCGGGTTCCACTCACTGAGAGATTGCGGAGACCAGCGGTATTTAACAGCCAGCAGCCATTCAGCTGAGCAGGCCCTCTTCCACCAGCGTCTAAATTCTTCTCAAGAACGGCGGGGCGTTTCGAGTTGCTCCAACGCACCCTGGGCTCATTTCGCGCACGGTCGCGTCGATGTCCTTGAGCATCACCAGCCCCGCGCCTCCACCAGTTACCTGCTGACGGGGCTCAACGAGATGGTCGTAAAAGACGTCCGAGCGACCAGGCCGCTGTTGCTTGCGAACGGCGAGGCTCACTGTCGATCGCAGGCCTGAGCAACAGCTGACCCGCGGCCTGGTCGGCCTTGGCCGCGCCGGTGCTGCGGATTCGGCTGAGGGACCCGGCGGCCCAGAGCCGCCACTCCGCTTACGTCCACCTGCAGGGCCGATCAACGGCAGGCAACACCGGGGCCTCGGGTAGTTGCAGGGCTCAGGCCACGGCCTTGCGCACATAACCGTTGCTGTCGTTATCGCAGCAGTCTGAGCAGGGGCTCCACAGCCGCCGATCGGGTTACGGCCAGGCATAGACGGCGCTCATCCTGCAGATCGGACAAGCTCGCCTCCCAGCAGGGGCAGCAGCCTTTGGGAATGGCGCGGGGTCGCGGTGTTCGCAGAAGATCCGCAAAACCCTGCATGCGGTCTTTTCGTGGCGGCCAAGGGCGAGCAGCTCAGACCGAGATCGCACTCGCGGCGATAGTCGGCAGCTGGAGAGCTAAATCGTGTCGAGAGCATCGAGCGGATCGACGGCCAGCTCTTTCGGCCAGTCCCCGGGCCAGCAGTTCCGGATCGAGCCAAGCTTCAGCGGGTGCTGGTGGGGAAAACGGCAGGGCACAGATTCCGGCATGGGCTTTCTCTGCTCCCGGCTCATCCCGGCAGGAGCCGGGGCCATTTCAGTCGCCGGGCAGCCAAGCGGGCAACTCACAACGAAACAGGGCTCAGGCCGAACAACCAGCACGATCGCGGCCGGCAGCAACGGTTGAGCGGTATGAAGGACACAGGGGCCAGCGTTTGATCGGGTTTCCTCGCATTTATCTGAACGCATAGGGTTCGCCCAGTTGTGCCTGGTCTGTGCACCCTGAAACCTCTGCCCCCTTGACTCGACATTTCGGGTCATTCAGGGGCGACGCCCGCTCGCGGCTCGGTGGCCGTGGCCGCCAGGGGAGTGGCCAGCGGCACCCTACATGGTGGGCAGCAGGCTGCTGCAGGGATTGGTGGCTTGCCAGGGCAACGTGCCCCTCAGCCTGATCGGCCTGCTTGGCCTGGCGGAGCTGCCCTACACGCTTCAAAATTGTTCTGGGCGCCGTTGCTGGATCGCTGGGCCTTTGCAATGGCCAGACCGGCGTCGGGGCTGGTTGCTTGGTGCTGCAGCTCCACCCTTGGTGATGGGGTGATCGGGGCCATGGCCTGCTGCGGCCCAGCTCCGATCGGCCAGCCTGACGCTTGATCGGGTGATGGCGGTGCTGCTGGCCGTGGTCAGTTGCCAGCCAGGACATTGCCGTGGACGCCTACCGCCACGACTGCTTGCCAGCCAGGCGAACTCGGCGGTGGTGGCGGGCGGCCTCTTCGCTGGGATTTACGGGGGGCGATTGTGGCGATCGGCGCCGGCGGCTTTGTTGGCTGGCCGGTTCGCTTCGGCTGGCGGTGGCACTTCCTGGCCCGCCGCCGGGCCCTGAATGCTGGCCGTTTGGTTGCCGTTCACCCTGGTCGGGCGCCACGGCTGGCTCGATCGTCCATTCCGGTGACGGCCTGCGCCAGGGGCGGTGGTGGGGCCGGCGAAAGATTTCTGCGCCGCACATGCGGCAAGCCAGGCGTGCTGTCCTCTTACTGGTGCTGCTCTACCGCTGCCTGATTGACTGCTTGGGGCTGTATTGGGTGGTGCCGTTCTGCATCCAGGGAAGGCTTTTGCGCCGGAAGCTGATCGGAACGGTTGCAGGCGGCTGGGGCATCGCCCGCACATGGCCGGACGGTGTTGGCGGGGCGTGCTGTTTGCGCGCCTTGGCATGAACGCTCGCTGTGGCGTTCAATGCCGGCGCGATTGGCAACTTGAGTTACTGGGCGTGGCCCGTTTTGCGTGGGGTGCCGGGGATTGCTTGGTTGGCGGTGAGCTTGGAGGAACCTGGCGGCGGAATGGGTGGGAGCGTGTTCGTGGGCCTTGCTGATTGAAGCCTGTGCAAATCCGCGTTTCTCCGCGACCAATACGCCCTGTCTCTCCGGGTCTATGCCCTAGCCGATTTCAATCCTGGCCGCCCCGGCAGGTGTGGTGGCGAGCAGGTGGGGCTGGCCCAGCTTTTTCCTGTTTTCACGGCCTTGGCGGCCCTGCCGGCTTTTTCTGCTTGATGCTGCGACTCACCCCCTGGAGGGGCAACGGCGTGTGATCTTGCGCGTGTTGATCGATCGCGACGCCACTTGAGGCTATCAGTTGCTTGGGCTCAGCTCAAGTGAGAGGTCAGACCTCTTTCTATTTCCTTGAGCGTTTTCAGACTTATCGCGCCATGCGGGAGACCGTTTTCGGCCCACCGGCCGTGTATCACGCGCTGCAGCACTTGCGGCTCGAAAATTCTGTGCTCTGGCAAAGACGAAGGGACACCCTCCTTTTCGACAGAGTTCCGTTTTTGCATGAAGCTTCTGCTCTTCAGGACAACAAACAAACGGGTGTTGGACCTCAGCAGAAGGACGTAGGAGCCAGCCAGCCGTCGAATCCTTAAAAGGACAACGAACCCGGTCTCTGTTTCTCCTGCCATGCGCCAAAGCATTTCTTTAATCTTGCAAACGAGGTTTGGCTTGATCCTCGTGGGGCTGGCGGATCAGCAATGGGGGCAGCAAAGTCTGAGCCGAGTACTGGCCAACACCTGCCTAATTTTTTGGAGAGATAAACTGTCCATTTCCTCCACGATCAGACTCAGGCAAACTTTGGGGTTGCTTCCGTTTCACATTTTCGAGCTCGTACCGCCCGCATCTTCATTCTTGCCACAGCGGTTCCCAAGAACGCACATTGCGCCTTGGTGAGGTTTTTCGTCCTTACTGACAAAGACAACGACTGAGCTCCAGATTCCAAAGCCTTGGGCCTGTGTTGCTCAAACCGATCTCTGATCACTTCACTTCACCGATATAAAGCCTTGGGATTCCCCGTATTCGAGGATTTGTTCCAAGCAAGAAGTAGATCCCTTGCGCTTTCAAGCTTCTCCCGCGCAAGAAGGTCGTCAAGCTCCGTTCGCCGGCCCGCGCAAGTTGCCTTACCGTCCAATTCGGAAACTTCGCCAACCCGAAGTCGCTTGGCATCTCCGTAAACAACAGGAAGAGTTTGGATCTGCAGAAGTATGGAGCTGGCTTACGAGCTGGTTACGCACTTTCGTGGTGCACAAGCTGCTTGAGGAGAATGCGGCCACAACCCATCACTGATTTTAAAACCTGCAAAAACCAGCCACCGTTTTAAACCCACCGCACCCGCCGCCGGAGCTTGCCGCAAGCGGCATTTCGTCAGTCCCCGGCTGGCCCGCGCAAACACTCACCGCCAACCAATGGCGCAGGCTCCGCGCAGATTTGAAGGCCGCCACACGCTGCGTGCTGCGGGCGCTGAAAATCTTTCCTCGTCGATCGGGTTGTAGGCACAGGATTTCACATGGCTCTGGAAAACCCGCGCAGACAAACTGGGCCAGGGCCGACCGCCTGGCGAGGTGGTCGTTGAGGCCGCCCAGCAGGATGTATTTCAAAGGCTGATGCGCGGCGGTTGAGCCGGATCACATAGTGGGCGGCAATCATTCAAGGAAGTTTGAGCAATCGGGTAGCAAGGGGCCGTTTTGGGGTCAAGCTCCTCGCGCAGACGCTTGGTCGGGGCATGCAAGCTCCCGCCAGGGTGAACTGATTTGCCGACCCAGGCGCTCGGGCAAGGCGGCCAGTTTTCGGATCTTGGCCGGCCACGCCCCACCGTGCCTTTTCACGGGTTTTGAATCGGCGGCTTGGGCCATGCGCAGGTCGCTGCAGAGGGCAGTTGAGTTCCAGGCCTCAAAGCACTGCTTCGGTGCTTGAGAAGGCTCGCCGCATGCACCATGAACAACTACACGTGGAGGCGCAGTGCGCATACACCTCGTCGGAATCAAATGTCAAGAACCGTGGTCAGATAATTCTCGCTTGCAAATCTCTATGCAGAGAAAACGTTGCAAGTGGACCGCTCGTGTTAGCGGCAAAACAGTGGCCAACCACCAATTCGGTGCAAAACGCCCCACACTGGGCGCTGGCGCAGACTGCAGGGCACCACGCGGTATAAGGTGGCGCAACCAGATTTTAATCTTTATATATAAGACTTGGTGGAAATTGCCACAAACATCTTCTCTCCCTTTTTGCC
>Ga0163217_1029581_pt1 | contig 16951 bp, 15 predicted proteins | sample SynspAceP_FD_185933 | JGI IMG/M metagenome (GOLD analysis project Ga0163217, IMG submission 185933) | Saline lake microbial communities from Ace Lake in Antarctica - Synechococcus sp. Ace-P (PacBio error correction) | ecosystem: Environmental > Aquatic > Non-marine Saline and Alkaline > Saline ... | reverse complement strand
TTGATATTTTTGTGTAAGTTCCGTGGGCCATTCGCTGTAACGTAGTCCAGTGGATAGCGAGGAACTTTTGGTTAGCGGATGCCGAGGCTCCCTGACACCTGACGATACCCAGATGTAAGACAGGGGCTTACGGTAGCTATCCTTCGCAATGGTTTTGGTGTTTTGCTTTCGAAGACAATTGGCCGAAATGGGGAGGGACTAGATTTAATGACTTGGTTGTCGTTTACAATTCAAACATCCCTAAAGTGGAATTAGTCACATGTTGATTCAAGTTTGTGGTTTCGAGCGGTTGGGAGGTTTTAGAAATTGGTTTGGCTTCGAATTGAATGTCAGTCCAGCGGTCCACGTGCACCAGTCGCTTTCTTGAACCTATCTTTTCAAATGGGGTATGACCGAGCTATCAGTCCAGCGTTTTATTGTGCAGATTATGTACTCGTTTTTGGTCCAGTACCGTTGTTCAACAGCGCGACTGGTGTCAATGACCTAAGAGGTTATCTTAACAGATTGGAATCCTAGCTTTAGCTGCTCTCGGAAAACGCGCATTACTCCCTTCTTATTTTCTCAGATGAGGAAGGTCACCTTTCCTGGCTATTGCGGCGGTCTCGCCGTTAGGGGTTAAATTTGGCAGGGTGATGTACACGATTTGACCTTTCTATATATTTTATGTTTCGAGACAGTTGTACCGCTGGGTATCCACCTGCCGGGAGAGTTTTGGATACCCTTTTGAGTTGGATATTCGATCTGCTAACTTACGGTTTGGCGATGGGCACCAGCTTCTGGTCTCCGTATGGATGGTATCGACCGCACAGGTTTACCGAACTACAGAAAAATATTCAATATAGGACTATGTTTTTAGTTCTTTCCTGACCATTTGGTTAGGTTTTTTGTTGTTCGTTATAAAGTATTGATTCAGGATTGTGGTTTTTTAGCTTATCGAAGTTCCCTCATTGGTCGGGAAAAGCCGGCCCAATCACTATATCGGATTTTCGCCCGAGACAAAGTAGTTTGTGATCCTAATAATACTAGAAAAGTGTTGCAGGGACAAGAGTCCTTTTGCAAATAACATTTTGATATCTAGTTTCTGGCGTTATGCTCCTTTTTTAAGTTCTTTTTTTTCTTGGTGGCTTTGCTGATAAGATTTGATCTTAGAGGACCTATTTTTCTGTCTATTGCCTACCGGGTGGGTATGCATTATACACGTTCATTCTACAATTTAGATCCATGCGTACGGATGCGCTCATTGGTGGAAATGAATATGCTTACAGTAATCTGAGAACTGTGTTCGAGTGGTCTCCTTTAAACCGTAGGTGATAGTTTCGACATCAGAAAAAGTCCAATTCGGGGTGAAAAGCTGGGAGTATCGCAGAGAAACTATGAAGATCAGGTCAGGATCTACGGCTTTATTCAAATTCGCAATGATCCTCGATCCAGGTGGGAAATGGTTCGGAACCTTGCATTGACGAGCTTCCAGCTGGTCATATGGTTGTCGGTGTATTCTCTGGTAGGTATAGGCCACTTCCGCTATTATGAGCTGGCAAATTGACTTCAGATGAAGCCATTGGCAGATTCATGGCACGCTGGTGGACGGACTTTGGCAGTCCTGGAGCGAGCAAAAGGGTTAGATGCCGCGTCCCGTTGCAATTGGATCTTCTATGCACGATCAACTTTTGGCATGGATCTCGAATCTTATCAAGACTCCTTCTTTGCGGCTATTTCAACAAGAACGTTTAATGAATGCGCTTTTTTTCAAACCTTACTCCAGCTTGACTCGAAGCAGCTATGGGGAATTGTATTCCTTTATAGATGGACTTGATTTTTGGCATCGTTTCCTGTTTTGTTTCAATGCACGGCGGCTTTTCAATTGCTGAGCTCTGATTTAGGGCAATTGAAAGAGCGTTTTCATTTCTGTTTCCAGAGTTAGTTGGTTGTGTATTCTTATTTTTTGCGATCAGTGGTTTTGTGCTTAGTATGCCAATTTAATCCGGAAGCAAGGCCTTTATTGCGGGATAACTGAGCGAGACTAACCGATTGAAACCGCCATCGTTTCTGGTGAGATCTTAGCGATGGTTTCTTTAGTAATGGGCATATTCTCCGATCGGGATTGTCAAGCCATTTTCTGCCTCTATCACTTATACCATAGCTTTTCTTCGGGTCTCGATCTCAATCGGTGCTTGGTCATTGAAGTGGAAATTCAGTTTTACCTTTGCGCATTTTCCGCTGGGTTGTTATTTCCGCTTTTCGACCTGGATGCGCAGGCGGAATGTTCAATTGATCTTGAGGTTGGATTTGATTCAGTGCGAGGGTGGCATTTGCCACCTTTTTAGGGTCTTTTAGGGCATTTTTTGCCACTTTTGTTGGGATGTTTGCGCAGATCTTACCGTTCCGGTTAAATTTTTCCGACTTCAGTTTTTGGGTATTTACTTTTCAGTGTTGCCTTATTGATGCTTTACCTGGACAGTGAATGCTGAAGTCCATGGTCTTTGAATTTGCCTTGCTTGGTTGTTCCTGACGCCTGTTTTGTCGATTACGCCGCTTTTCTGTCTTTTCTTGGATTCCATATCGGGTGGCTGTGTTACACCTTTTTGATTCCCTCCAATCTCGAGGCTTCTATTTTCATCGGAGTTCGGTCAGTGGTCGGCTATGTTTTTGGTGTATCGTTATCGTACGCTCGCATGGGTGCTGCTGATCTTTATTTGTAGCTCTTGCTTTTCGTGGATCGAGAGCCGTTTATGAGAGGTCAGTCTAAGTCAGATTTTTTTCAACTCCGAATCACGGAAGCGCAAACTGGCTCATGTATTTGCTTTACTTCTTTCTTTTTAGTCATCACCACATTCCGCTCGGCCAGGATTTTCAGGGTACGATGGAGCGACTTCGTCCTCTTGACGTCTTTGATCAAGATCGCTGGTAATGCTTCCGCGTCATCGTCTGAGCAAAGCCAGCCCAAGGAACAGAATCATCCCTGAACCGCAAAATGCATGGATCAGACTTGCGCTTCGGGTGGCTCCCATTACGGAATGGGGTCGTTGCTGACATCTTTCTTCCCTACAGTATCAGGAGTATTTTTCGCCAGCCTTTTGCCTCCTTATAGTGTGGAGTTTCACTTAGGAACTGCCTTCTCGTTTCACTCAGAATAAGGTAAAGATCAAGCTTGGCTATGAGAACTCGATGAATACCAAAAAGAAGACTTGCGAATGTAATTTCACGGAGACTCATCAGCGATACATTCCTCGAGCGGGCACTCACCCAATCAGCTCCAGCACTTAAGTAGAATCAGTATGAGCTGCAGTACAAGTACAGAACCTTTTTAAATCTGTGACTTTGCTGTAATCGCCATCGATGGCGCTGGATATTCTAACAACCGCAAAGTCGGTTGAAAAAAAAAAGTGATCTTGTTATAAGGTACGCTAGAGATTGTTGGTGCACCTATCTTTAAAACTAGATGAGCTTTTCAAGTTATCCGTGCGGTGCGTGCCCTTTATTTTTGATCCGGCCTTATTTGGCTGGAGTGACTTCCGATGGATTATTCTAAAAAGATCAAAGTCCCCACCTCTGAATACTTGGGTTGTCTCAGGCTTTACACCTCGGAGTTAATAAGGCGAACCGATTGACTTAAGCATTTACAATATGCGATGGGATCTTCAATATTGCGGTTCTTTTGAAACAACATGACTTCGCTTCGTATTCTTGGTCCCCGATTGATTGCTGGACAGGTTAACGGGAAGTTGTCTTAGCTGATAACTTACCTGATGTAAGCTCTAGAGGTTCCTTTGAATCGATAAAGATGATCTGAGTTGGTTATACCAGGGCAGATCATTTGCTTTCGCAGGGAGATAGAAATCGATTTACCATGATGCACTTCCAAATCTTCATGGGCTTGGAGCAGTGGGAATTTTTGAAGTGTCCGTGAAGGAAGTTCGGATATGTCCGGATCGAATTGCTTCTATTGCCTTATCTAGCCAGCAGATGTTGGCCTTTTGACTTTTTATTTCAGCACAGCATCAAAGGAAAGGTCGGCTGATCAGGTCATTTCTTTCTTCGAGAGCACTCAGACCTTCCGATTCAGGGTGTGGGATCTTGAGTTTAGGTATCGAATCAATCTCAATACTATGGAGCGACGAGTTTTGCAGTTATCGTGAGGTGAAAGGATATCAGAGCTGAGATTAAGCGGCTTAGATTGCATTGACCGAGTCAAATTTTGAAAATTAAGCAAGTGTGCTTCTCTCGCTCCCCAAACAAATTGCAGTAAATCAAGGAAACTTGCCGATTTACAATTTTGCATGTGGAACTTGAATCTATCGACGACAGCAAAGATCCTAACCGGGCTCCGCCAGTCTCAAGGTAAAGTTTTTTCGCTTGTTCGTGCGAGGTATGGGGCCCTCGCTGTGTCGATGTCGCCAAACATCTGAAAGGGATACCTACCAGTAATTGCTTTCCCCAATGGTTGAGTTTCGTATCAAAAGGAGATCTACCCCGCCAAAATCAAGGTGTGGATCAGCGGATGAAAGGCATACCGATCGAGTCTATGATCGCTTTGCACGCTGGATCGACTCTGAGATTAGAAAGGTGATCGGACGTGCAGGGTGAATACCCGAACCTGACTCATTCAAACAGGTGACTGCTATACAATGAAAATGTCGCAATTGAAGGGTGATCGATAAGCCGTGCTATCCGCCCAGCAGAAGTCAAAGCATTGATGTGTTGGTTTTATATTCATCGTTGGGTTAGTGGTGTCCGCCGGGTGTTTGATTGGTGCGGTATGGGTGGCGCTTGAAAAGCCCCCAAAAATGCCAAAGTTCAACGGCTTTTGTTGCGGTTACTTCACTTTATTCCAAAAAGAAAAAGCCGCAGTGGACTTTTGACCTTGGATCGGAAGCCTGATCTTTTTCTTCAGGAGTTGAGTAGGTTAGAGCTTGATCAGGGAAGGAAGTGATCTTTCGTTTGGGCATTTCACCCTTTGGGGGAAAGTCCACCAATCATCGAGAAGATTGAAGCCTTATTGCTGGATTAACTGCCATCGATTTGGATCTTTGGTTAGAGAGATCCTTCGTATTGATCCCCTATGGCGACGATAATCGAAGCGATTTATCTTTTGGCTGTCGAGCGACCGGAAGTGGCGAGCCGATCAGGCATGGCATTGGAGGTATAAAGTTTTGTTGTAAACGCTTTTAACTTTTGATCGTGTCGCGTACGCTCTGGAAAGATGTCACTGGAGAGTACCAACAAGAGCTGGGTACGTGCTAAATTCATCACTTTAAGTTATATCAATTTATGCGCGATTCATCTGTCAAGCTTTTCCCGCTTGGGATTATCCATATGTGATCCACTTGAACTTATTAACGCATTGGGAGCGACAGGGTAATCTTTCTGGGACTTCCCTTACCGTTCAGGATCTGATCCGACAATGAGTTTAGCCCGATCGGCTTTGCTTGGAAATCTGGCGGAAAAACGGATCTGGAATGACGATTTTGGTAAAGATTGAAGTTTTAATTCCCGTCCTTTGATTCGGTGATTGGATCATAATCCTCGCTCTTTTAGGTTGGTCATGGGATCATCTTCATTCATCATTTCGATTCAAGGCATATTTGAACTCAGTGGACCAGCTCAGACGATTGATCATGCTTTCATCCGTCTATGGGTATTTCCAGCGAGTTTGAGGATAGTGCCGAGACTTATTTTCTTATGACACTGGAGCGACTGCGTGGCAAGGAAATGGGAAAGGAGTTTGAAGGAATTTCTGGAAAAGCGGTCAGGTCATCGTCAGTTTCCAAGGCTTTTGGACAAGTTTCCAGGGAAAAACATTTCGAATCAAATGTTGTCAAACGGAGTTATTTTGTCAATACAGCAAGTGATGCTGAAAACTCAGAAAAAGAGATTGGTATTAGGTGCTTTTGACCTATCGCATAGATACCCAACCTCATGGAGAGGCAGCCGATGCTTACCCGTTATACTTTGGTTCCTGGGATCAAAAATTGCTTTGGGAATCTTCATTTAATGTCCAATTTTGGGGGCTGACTCAAGACATTGAATCAGGTCATGCAGATGGGGACGTGGGGTTGATTCCTTTGGTAAAAAAGAATTTCCGAGGACCATTTATTCCCTGAAGATTATGTACCTCGCGCTGGGCACTGTCTCCAGTACAGACTTTAGATTTGGAAAGATTTCAAAGGGATGGTGAAGTATGTACTTGCTAAGGATTTCATGAAGGATCGCAAAGAATCCGCTCACAATCGGATTAGATTAGCAACCGGATTGCATTTGCGACAGAACGTTGGGAAACCCGACAGCCCCATTTCTTCAGTTAGCCTCCTAATTGGGGCTTTTTATTTTCGGGGTCGTTGTCATTCGTTCCTTGAGTCGTCACTCATCGGTAGACCCCAAGGGTGTGAGGGGTTATTTTCAGCATCAAAGAATCAAACAAGACGCCACGCACTTTACATTCAAAAATACGGAGCTCCAATTCGGAGCGGATGTGGGGAATCCTGTATTAGTTGGGTTTGGTGCTTGGTCTGTCGATGATCAATTTTCGGACTCACTGGAGCTTGTGCTTTTGGGATGCTTTCTTAGTGGCATTTGCTTCTAGGGAGGAGACAGCTGGTTTGGATCAGTTTGATCTGGTGGGGCTTTTTGATTTCGGTTTCGGTGTTGTGTGGCTCCCTGGGTGTCTATCGGCATTCTTTTTTGTCGGCTTTGGTGGGTGGGTTTTTTATCATAAAAAGCGTCCGATTACTGGAAAACCTTGGCCAAACGGATTTAGTATCTTCTCTTTTGGTCTTGGATGGCTATTTTGTTTTTGGGCTTTTCAATCGCGGATGGATTGAGCCTGGTTTCGCGATGCGTGGGATTGGTTTTTACCAAGCGTGGCCTTCCGTAGTGCTACTTATGTTTAACAGCAAGGATTCACACCTTCTTGATATCCTGTTTCCTTTCGCTGCGGGCACTATTGAGGGCTTCAACACAGAATTTGTTGGATTGGATGCGGCGGTATCGCTGGCTTTGGGACGAAAATCACCGGATGGCTATCCTTCCGGGGTGCTTCCGTTTTTCTTTTTCTCGATGAGGTCGTTTGGAGCATCTAAGGCGATGATGGCCGATGCTATGGGGGATTTGGAGATGGGTCCTTCCAGCAGGAAGCGGATTTGGTATTTGCTATTTTTTGAGCTGTTATTTTTCCTTCTAGTTTTGCGATTTCAGTACCGAGGAGCTTTAGCGGTTACTTTTGGAGGCCTGGCCTATTTGATCACTACGCGAAATTTCAAATTCTTCATAGGAGGTGTTAGTGCATGTTACTAGGTTTCTTTATTCTAATACCGTTCATGCTTCAAGGGTGTGGAGCAAGTGAGAGAATGCGCATTCGCGCTTGATCCTGAAATCCTTTCACTAAGTCGATTGGAAACAACGAAACCTTCGGGAGATATTTAGCCATTAAGCCTTTTTGGTGGAGGGGTGGGTACGGCAGGTTTTTGGGCGCTCGATTCTCCAATCATTGATGGCCATCTGTACGATAGCTGTATGTCAATCTGGGCTGAGCTGTAGTGGGGCTTGGCAATCCACCTCGTTTTCGAGGATATGTGCTCGGTGAGGAGGTCATATTTGTATGATCTTGAAGTAAAAACAGAAAACCTACGCGATGGGTTCTTCGCCTGTCTTGTCGGTGTTGGTTTTCCTCAGTCTATTGGCATCGTTTTGGGGCAAATGCCTCCGAATGTCATGGAACTTGGCTTTACCTTCTATTTTCTTCCCAAATGGACAATCCTTAATGGAACACTATTTCCATCCTTTTCAGCAGGCTATAGTTAGCTATCTTTTTTGAGCGGCGCTTTCATTGTCCTTGTTTGCATCAAGAGTATAAAAGGTTTTTCGTGGCTGAGCCGGAAAAATCTTTGCTGATTCTCGTTCGTATAAGGCTGACGATACGATAATCGGAATCCACGAAGGACTTGCGTTTGTTGGCAATCAAAACATCGCTACTGGGGTGATTGCTGTTCGCTTCGCCGGGCCACAGCTTGTTTCTTCGCAGATTAGGCGGCAAGTTTGAGTTGGTTTGAAAGTACAGTGAAAGCGCTAAGCGGCATTTGGATCATTTGTCAATGGATTCGGCTTATGGTCGTTTGATATTAGTGCTTGGATATGTTTTCTTTCATCCAGATTTTTTATCAGGCGATTGTTTCCAATCGAGCTGCTGGATACCAATTTTTCGGGAGAGCGGTTTGCAGCGAATCAAAACAGGGTGGCGTTTGGATGGTTGTCTGAAGGCATTCAGGAACGTGCTCTGCAAAGGACGGCGAATTCAATTGCCTTTCCAGCATTACGTTTCGCATGTTTTGGAGTACCGAAGTGTTTGTTGATTTATTCCTCAGCTTGATGCGTCGGGGGATTTTGACGAGAACTGGAGCTGCTTTCTTCCAAGGGGATTTGGATTCGTATGCACCTGAGCCTTTGCGTATTTGTGAGGGAATGAGCACTACGGAGCTTTGCGAAAGCAGCGTGGCCGTGGTTAGAAGTCAGGTTACTTCTTCAAAAATTATAGGGCCAGCGTATTGCGTGTTTGCTGGAAATTTTGACTCTGACCAAGGTCGGTGCAGTTGGCGTTCCCGCCAGAGTTTTGCACCCGGTTGTTTGTGTTCTTTGTGATCACTGGCTTTTGGCCGTTCGATTTGGCTTGTAAGCCCTTAGTTACGTGTAATCTTGTTTGGTCATATGTGATTGTCTTGCCTAGTCTATGTGGTTGGCGCAGATCAGCGATTATTCTAAAGCGGTTCCTGGACTTTTTGCAGCAAGGTATCAAATCCTTGCTTGGATGAAAGCGACTCCCAAAAGCGTTTTTGCCACCGCATATCCTGTATCATGTGGTGGGGGTGCTTGGGTCATTTACCTCCTCTTGCATTTGATTTTTGGTTTGGGGGTTCGGGGAATGTCGTAGAGTGGCAGAAGCGCTTTGAAGTCAAAAAGCAAATCGAAGAATTCATGAATCAAATTGTTGATTCTCCCTCGTCAAGTAATTCGCCTGAGATTGGCAAAGGAGGTATTCCCCAACCCACTTGGGGATTCTTGCGCGCCTTGCACAAAGGGAAATGGTGCGATTCTTCCGGTGGCTCATTCTTCCAAGAAAGTGAACAGCGCGATGGATTTACTCGTGGAACTCCGTATTCCGGGCAGATATGTTTTCTTGTCTTCCTTTTTTAGCGGAAGGTTTGTTTTTTCGCAGGTGAAGTTTGGGTGATTGCGATTTATTGCCTTTGCTCATTCCTAGGGGAGGGGGTTTTACTTTATCAAACCAGATTTCTGCCAGACATTCGGGATTCTGGTTGACAGGTCGGATCAACACTGATGTCAATCAATTATTGAACGCTGTTCTGTTTTCTTTGCGGGCGTTGGGAAAAACAGGTGCTTTCTTCAGTTCCGAACGATCACTGTGAGCGAGTTTTGAATTCCTCTGTATCCAAAGCATTCACTAGGAGGCAATTCAGTCTTCCAATGGGTGGGTAGTTGATTTCAAACTCTAAAAAGGAATTATGAGTGTTATCGGTTTGTGTTGTTGGAAGCTTCATCCAGTCCAAGTCTGCTTTGATTTGCGCATTGCCAGTTGGAGTCTAATTTATTTCATGGTATTATCGGCGAGGTCTCAAAGAAGCATTGGAGAATGTACGTTTTGAATTTGTAGCTTCAGTTCGTTTTTCTTGGAGCATTGAGAAAATTCTCTCGCATTTACTTTCGCTTTAGGGCTTGGTGCTTCCCATCGATCTATGATCAAGGGGGTGTCTTGTTGGGCAACTTCAGGGGTTCAGTGATTTGTTCGAATCGTTCATCCGTGAAAAGTGATTTGACTGGTTCACGGTTCTGTGCCGATCGACAGTCTGGACTTTCACTGCCGCTATGGTCTACTTCTTGACCCCCCAATCCGTTTTGGCTAAAAATGGGTCTTAAGGAGGCCTCGGGGTATCAGATTTTCATGGCTACCATGAGCCAGTCAAAACTATCGCCCTTTCGCAAATTGCCGTTATGAGCGCTGTTAAGTTTTTATCGGTTACTGTCTTAAGCGCTTGGTGGGAGGCAGCCTTCCTGATGAGTATTTGATCTTATTTTCTTTGGTGGTTCGAGGTTTCTCAGCTGGATTGGGTAGGGGATGTATTGACGGTCCTTGATTGTTTGGGTTTGCGAAGGGGCTTTTGGCCATGGATTGACGCCGCTATTTGATCATCGTCCGTTTCTGAACAATTCTCGGGGCAGTTTTTCTTCTCTCTTTTATTGCTTTTGTTCTGCACTTCTCGCGTTTTGCCGGCCGATTGCTCCCGTTTTGGATATGTTGGGTGGAAAGAGTTGTTGAAAGCTTCTTTTTCCCTTTTTGATGAGTTTTGGTCGATTTCGGTCTTCTGTGCTTTTGCTTCGCTAAGGTAAAGTGGTGCTCCTCCTACTTATTGGCTATTTGAGCGTTTGTTGTTGGTCTTTGGGTTGATTTTATTGGAATGGTGAGCTAGCTTTCGATATCTTGCGGTCAGGTTTCTTCTTTTTCTTTTCCTTTTGGGTTTACAGGTTCTTGTTTGGGAATTTGTGGTTTTCCTCGTTGATTGGATCGGAATTGCCTGCTACGGGAGTACTGCAGGGTACCTCTATTTTTCGCTCCTTCTTTCAAGGGCTGATATCTTCATTGATTGGTCTTTTTGAACCCTGCGCCGTGGGTTTATTCCTGGAACAAGTTCAATGTTCTACATCCGGCTTCCACTTTTCGATTGGCAGCATTTTCTCCCGATTGGCGGGGCTACTCACGATCAATGATGTAATACTAACGCAGATATGGCCGAGATCTGCGATTTTATTTGTTACTGTTTAGTCCTGCAGCGTGTGTTTTTTGTTTTTTGGCCGGTGTTGCCCTGCTGAGTTCGGAGCCTAACTGGACCTGTCCCACTTTTTGATTGATTTTTGGTTACCCCGGCACCTTTGCTTCACTTGGGGAGGTCTTTGGGTTGGCGCTGGGACGCCGTAGGGAACGCAGTGTTACTTTTCAATGTTGGGATTCGCTGACGGTCATTATCCTGAATTTTGTTGATTCAGCTTTTGGCTTGAGCGGCGCAGCGGCAGGACAGCATCAGCTCGTAGCAGTTATTTCTCGGACAGATTCGATCAAATATTTGGAGTTAATTTTTGGATGGCGCTACTCCATTTGCCAACGACACTTACTCCAACTTTAATTTACCTTATCTGATTTAAACTTGGGGCCAGCAGGTTTTTACAGCCTAGAATGAATCAATCTTTGGTTCTATCCAAAGTTATTCCATCTTTCGGCTTCTAATGTTGGTACTAGCGATTCCTTTTTCAGAGCTGATCAGAATCCCTTTTTCTGAGAAGCTGAATCCATCGACTAGGGACTGGTTATGGAGTATGCTATCGCTTCCCGCCCCCCCCCCTTAGTTAAGCGTTAACGGCAGAGTCCGCCTGGATATTTGATGGAGTAGAGTGGCTCGGTGAATAAGCGTCAGAAATCTCGAATTCGATATTCCCGAGTCTGCTTCTTGGAACAGGTCTGTGATTGGGTTTGGTGTTTTGGTGTGTTTTTGAACTTTTTGCAGCCATGCCTTCAAACCGTCATGAACTCAAGCGGGAGGCTTTTCGCAGTGGAACTCCTATGTGACCCAGAACATTTCCCGAACGCTTTTTTGGGAATCAGGGATTGGTTGGAAGAAGAGCGTTGGGTCGTTATAATCTTGATGGGCTGAGCCGTTTGAGCAGGGGGAATTTTGATCGTTCACGGTTCTTATTTGTGGGTTAATCTCGGCTTTGCTTGGAGCTTGCTTTTGAGGTAAAGCAGAGTATCACACTTTACTTAGCTTCCTATTGCAAAGGAAATTGATGTCAATTGGATGATTTTCACCATAAAAAGATGGATGCCATTCAGTGGTTTTTGGAAGAAGTCTCTCCTTAATTTGGTGTTCTCTGGTTTCGTTCGTCCACTGTGTTATTAAGCCCCCGCCGAACTGGCGAGCTGTTGAACTCGGCGTCTATCTTATTCAGATTGGGAGTCTCTTGTGGTAACGAGCAACATTTTTGACGAGGGGTTCTATGGACAGCTCTTCAGGATAGTGAATCAATTTCTCCAAGCTGGATTTTGCCGGTGTTGCGATAATCTGGGATAAGGCGGATCGGGGATTCGTTTTATTTCTGTACACGTCCGAGCTGGAACGGCGTAATCGAAAATTGTCAAGGTTTTGATTCTCCTAGTGCGCAGTTCTCCGTGGCTTCGTTTCCCCCGGACCCTGAGAATTCGTTTGCTGGCTACCGTCTAACTCCGCTCTGGAGGAACTCTCATTGAGCTTGTCGCCCACTTTGGCAGAACGCCTTTCCATGGGGCAGCAGTGTGTTCCAAGGACTGTTTTGGATTGTTTTTTTCTGTGGGAGTGCCTGAGGTATTTCCTGGTTTTGAGACTGGACTGGGTCTGCGATCAGGGGTTCATTGAGTTTATCGTCAAGTTGTTAGAGTCGATCCCGTCCGGAAAAACTCCCCTTGAGTTCTTTACCAAACTGGACGGTGCATTTCTGCGGAGAATTTACTACGCGTGGTTTTCCTTCTGTTTTTTTGGCTTGTCAGTTGCCAATACCTCAGCTTATTTCTTCAAAAGCAAAATCTCATTTTGAAGCTCAATCTGGGTGGGTCATGCCTGATTGGAGATCGTTTGGACCTATTGACCCAAATTTCGAATTGCGCTTAAGTTTTTTTCGCTCCATCGGTCGCTGGGCGAGTTTTTGGCCAGGTAATCAAATGCAAAAAGGCTAAATTCGCGTATTTTATAAAATCAAGACTGGAATACTATTTTGGTTTCGGCCGGTTATTGTTTTGTAACTTTTTAGGATTGGATTGGTGTTTCCGGTTTTGGCCTTTTTGAAAAGGAGAAAAGCCTACCAATTTGGAGTGAGCTCTGAGGTTTCCCTCCTGTCGCTGCATTAATGGAAGAGATTCGGTGGATCAATTCAGATTCACCTGTAGTTACCTAAGAAAGTTGATATCCCTTTATCGGATGGATTTCGATGGAGCTGGAGCTACTATCGAAGTTATCTGAAGTGAAGATCATCAAGCCGGGCGCGAAGGGAAATCGCTGCATTTCCGGGTCTGCTGAGGTCGATTCACTTACTCTTTTCCCTGGAATGTGTCTTATCTGGGGCGATTCGCATTGGTTTCTCGATTTATCTTAACTTGTTACCCGTGCCTTTTGGTGAAGGTAGTACATCCGCCAATCGGATGGCCGCAGTGCTTCCGGGAGGGATTTTGGGAAATATGAACCTATCTCAAGAGTTGCCGAGGAATTCCTAGTAGGAATCTGCCCGGCCGATTAAAAAAAGTGGCCACGTTCGAAACAATTGTATATGAGGCCCGAGGAGAACACGTTAATCGAGGATTTTGTGATGCGTACGATTGGCTGCAAGGTTTTCCGAGTGGCTTCGACTCGCCGCGTGTGAGACGGGTTTCTGCCCCATGTGGAGGAGAGGGACGAAAGATCGAAATTCCCCGGGCAGGGGATTCAGCGATTAATCGACTTCGGGGTTATGAATTTGGTTACACACCAGGACTTAACGTCCCATATTTCCACCGAAGTGCTTGATGGACCCTGCCGTTGCTTTGATTTGTGGCATGATCTTCCTCGGTTGGGTTTTTGGGACAGGGGAATTTATACATTGGTATTTTTTAGCTAAAGCTTTATTTTTAGCTTTTCTTTGGTGGGTTATTTCAGATCGTCACTCTAAGTACTTCCATCCCTTTCTATTTCAACTTTGCCATTTGCGTGGGTCAGAAGGGTGGATTAGATATTGGAAAAGGTAGCGCTGCTAACTTGGAGAAGTCTTAGAGCTGGCCAGACTTTCAGAATGCGTGTTAAGCTTCAGTGGTTGTCGGGTCTTATTCGCTTGGTTTCGGGTTACCTTGTCTTCCCATAGCAGGTTAGCTTCGTTTACGATTTTAGTATTTTGGACATGTGGATCGGTTGGGCTTTTTGAAAGTTTTGTTGATGAGTCGCTCTCGGCTTCGTTTCGTAGTTGGGCGTTTTGTTGCTTTCGATTTGGTTCTTGAAGGTTGGCATGTGCCTTTTGCTTCCCGAAGGATTATCCTCATTTTCACTTTGTAAGTTGCTGGTTACTTTTGAAAGGCTGTTTCACGGATTTTGGTGGGACTGTTGGGGCGCCTTTCTCTGGCCCCGGTTTTTAATCGGTCAAAGAGCCTTTTGCGATTTGGAATCGCACGCATTGATCTTGATCATGTTTCCCTAGTATCCGAAGGACTTTGTACGGGATCGGGCCGTCTCATTGTTTTGCGTCGGTGTAGTTATGGAGGAATGTTCGCATGATTCCCGTATTTCGCCACTCCACGCCTCCCCCATGTCTCCGTGATTCTTGTTCAGAAAGTGCGTCGTGAGGTTTTGTTGCGCTCGATGGGCCAATGTGTTCGCATTTCTGCGACACGAACCTTTTTGATTTATTTTCGGATTCCTTTTCCAACTTAGAGTCAAAAGTCATTTCGCGTTGCACTTTTAACGTTGGTCTTTCCATTATTATGAACAATTGCGAAATTGCGTCTGGTGTCGGATAGTATGGAAGTGGCTGCCTGGTTGGTGGCGTGTACCGACTTCGATTGTTCCGCATGCTTGCCCCCAAATTCTTTTACATTGGAGTCCTAAGCTGTCTTGAGTATTCGTTCCGTTGGTGCGCGATAGACGGGAGACAAAGCCCTTTGATCTTTTTGGGTTTCCGTTCTGGTCTTGCAATTTCATTAGAAGCGCGTTTGAGAGGTTGTTGGGTCTTTTTCATCTGGAGATTTTCAAGGTGATGTATTCGTGAACATGCTCCCATGAGCTGAGGTCTTTTTGAACAGGCGTCTACTTTTGTTTCTATTTGTTCCTCGCTGGTTCCTCTTCTTGACGATTTTCTGTCCTGATTTTGCGTTGGCATGTTCATTTTGCTTGAGATTTTCCTCCCCAGCTTCGATTTTCTAGCAAGATATATTCTAAGATTGGTGACCCTCCCATCTCAGATCGATACGTTGAATATCCGGTTTATTCTCGTGCTTCCGGTAAGAGGTTCTATGATAGCATAAGTGCATTTTGCGTGTGTTTGGTCCCTGGAGTCCCGGTTTAGAATCATGAGGAATCTGGATTTGGTTCTGGCTCGCGTTCTTGTTATTGATTTCATTTTTTTGGTTCGCGAGCAGTATGTCGGGATGGGCCCGTAGGTGTTTTACCTTTAGGTTGGGTAATGGCTGAGCTCTTCGGAACTCTCCTGTCTGGCTTTGCGGTGCTTCATTCGTTGATGAGAAGGGCTTTCCCGTTTTTAGGTTATTTGTTATCCACTTTTTCGTGGGATGTGTGCTGTTGGTTGTTATGTTTGACGTAGTTCTTTGAAATTGTTCTGAGCTGTCACCCCAGTTTCTCGCCGTGGATTCTTCTTGGTTTTCTTGTCTCGACGTATGGTGTCCAGGCTGATTCTTTTCGTTTCCGGTTCTTTTCGTTTTCTCGTGTCGTTCTGCAGCTTCGTTTCTTGTCGCTTTTGCACGTTGATGGCGCGAGGCAGAGGATTTTGCGATGGTTTGAGCGTTTTAGTGTGCTTCCGAAGTGAAGGAAACCCTTTTGGATGTTCCAGTTGATACTCCGATGCTTTATTTTCGAATTTTGTGGAGAGCGATCTTGCGTAAGTTGGCTTTCTGAGCATATACTATTTTCTAGGCCGTGTTTTCACCCCGATTTCAGGTTTGCCGTTCGGCCTGAGCATTTTACCTTCGCCACTTTTGGCCTTTCCCAGGATTTTTCTTGGGTCCATTTTGTTAAGACTTGCTTTTTTGAATTGCTTTGTCTATTGGAATATATTTCTGTTTCCGCACCCTGGGTTTGTTGTGGTGCCGATTCCGGAGCTATCCCACTGTTTATTCAATAGCGGGTTCCAACTGATTGATTGAAGGTTTGCTTCAATTCCTATTTTTTGTTTTTCGACTGAGTTCCATTGTTCCTGGGCCCGTTTGTTTCTTGGTCGAGGTAGGGCCCGGAGTCATGTGTGCCTCCCCGCCTTTTTTGTGGATTTGTGTTTTCTTGGATTATTTTTTTTTTGCTCCATGTTGCTTTTTGGTTTCCAGCCGCATTTCCCGTTGGTGAGGTTTGCGAGCTTTTCCTCGTTTTTCGGCATTCGTGTTTCGCACCTGGCCTCATTTGTTAGTAAATTTGCGTGTCTTGGTTCCTTCGATCGTCCCTGGAAGGTTTTGGTGTTCCTCCCCGGTTTTTTCTTCCGGATTTGATTAATTCCTTGTGGCAGTTTTTCTGTGGTGATTCGTGCCCGTGGGCCTTTTATTTCTTTCCTTGTGTTTACTGGATTTGTCCGCATTGTTTGACAGTTGGCCGGAGATTTCAGGAATCCAAGTTTTAGTGGACTTGTTTTACCTTCAAATGTTTTTTATAGATTTCTCCTGCACGTTGTGGGGTGCATTCGGTGTTCTTCAAGTTTGTTTGGGGAGTAAATTAAGGTTTCTTTGGGGCGCCTTTCCAAGTGAAAAAACGCCTAATCCCAGTCTTTCATGTAATTCTGAGCCTGTTCTACTAGGATCCCGTATCGGGTCATGAGAAAGGCTGGGGAATCATCGAATTGTTCAGTGCTTCAAAAAAGGGCTGCTTATAAATTTAAGAGGGCATAATATTCCGATATTTTTGCAAATTCATTTTCTTAGGGCGGTTTATTCAAGGATTTTTTCGATGAATGGGGCCGTATCCTTCCCGTGGTGAAAAAAATGGATTTTTCAAAATGACTTTTACCCGGGGTTCTTTTCTTTTAGATTTTTTAAATTTTTTTTGTGGTTTCCCCCCAATCCAGGGGAATTTCGGGATATTTGCTTAATTTTTTCTCTTTAAGTTTTGGGCTTTTCGCTTTTTTTCTGCATGGAATTGTCTCGTTTTTTTCCCCGCGCTTTTTTCTTTTTTGGGGTTCGGTGTGT
>Ga0163217_1086527_pt1 | contig 16954 bp, 20 predicted proteins | sample SynspAceP_FD_185933 | JGI IMG/M metagenome (GOLD analysis project Ga0163217, IMG submission 185933) | Saline lake microbial communities from Ace Lake in Antarctica - Synechococcus sp. Ace-P (PacBio error correction) | ecosystem: Environmental > Aquatic > Non-marine Saline and Alkaline > Saline ... | reverse complement strand
ATGGAGATGTTGCATTGACAGAATAATGGTCGATAAGGATTGAATATCCACCAACGGCAGAAACTTGAACGTTCGCTGCCTTTCTGATGCTTGCGGATCTTTGGAACTGCACCAAGGGTCACCGATTCAAATCGGCAGCTCCACCAGCGGCATCCAGCGAAGCAGCGATGCTTGGGGGATGGCGATGAAGCGGTCGTGGTAAGCCAGCCGCAAACAGCTTGGGAAAATCTACGGCAGAAGCCCAACTTGATCACCGGTCCGGTGCAGGTGTTGGCATTTAAATTCGCCCGTTACTGGGTATGTCGGAGCTTTCGGGAATTCCCGATTGCAAGAGGGCCGGACCTGATTATGGACAGAGGCGGAAGTTGGAAAGTGATTGCCCCGCTTGCGAATTGAAAATACGAATTCGTGTGGGCCAACTCTTGGATAACCATTTCCACAGGAGATTGAGCCTGTTGAGGGCTGTATCGATGTTCGCCTGGATGCCTTACAGCGAAAGACAGGGTCTTGACATCCCGACATGTTTGATGCGGCAGTGGCGGCTTCCTTCGCCCTTTCTGCTCCCGGGATCTTCTTTTGGGACTTTCCGTTTGCCACAAGGGTCCGTCTCGATCAATTGCTTCGGGCCAACACAGTTCGGCCTGGCGTCCACTTGGGGGCTGCTTGGATCCTATGGCGAACGGGCTGAGGATTTGCCTGAGCAGGATGGTTTTTGGGTGAATTATTCGGCGGCAACATGGGCGTGATATTTGCGCTTAATTTTTCGCGTCCGGCGGCGGACAGGTGATTTGTCAGATACTACAACTTCCTTGCGCCTTAGGGAATGGAAAAGGCTATCGAAAAATTTCATATTGGCTTGCTATGAAACAGCCCAATATCTTGCTACTGAAATACAGCAGCTCGGACCCCTTTTTGAGAAATGATTTATGGAGGTTTGCTCCTTGATTCGGGATTCCAGCGTTGTGCTGGAGGGATTGAAAGCGGGGATTGAGCCTGGAGTTCAGTTGTGTTTTTCTCTTGGCCGAACCGCTTCGGGTCAGGGGGCTGGCAAGTTGCCGCACTACCTGCTGCCCGCCCACTGCGAGCGAGCTAACGGTGTGCAAAGGATTCTGTGCGTCATGGGGGTCAGGCCGTGACTTGGCAACCATGCTCCTTAGCGACATCCGCCACAGCACTTTGGAATTTTTAGGACGCCACCCCTGAACAAGGGGCCTATCAGCGGCGATTGAAGCGGTGGCTTTCATTCATTGACCTATCAGTGATTGATGTGCTGGGGAAGCCAATTGGCCTGCGCTCGCCTTATCCGATTTGTGCTCTGGACGATGTTCGAGCGGAAAAACTGCTTGATGTTGATGGCAGCCCAGAGGGGCTGCGCGGAACCACGGTAGACAAATCTTTACACTAGATGGAAAAACTTAGACAACTGACATGCAAGCACTTTCGGAAAATTGTTTACTTTACCTGCTTTGCCCGTGATTGCTGGTGGGGGCATTTGGCTCTGATTGCGCCAAGCATTGACCACCAGACAGCTTGAAATCGAAGGGCCAAGACGAATAATCGCCATCCTGAAGCACCTCTTGAAGGGGGGAATCGGTGATGTATGTAGACCTCAGGGCTGGTGAGCGCCTCTGAAGCGTCTCTTATGAAAAATCCAGCTAAGCCTTCTTCCGTGACTTAATGAATGAAATTAGCTTTTGTCTTTCTGAGCTTACAAAAGTCGGATTATTTGACAATTCATTTGTTATTTTGTTTGCAAAGTTGTATTTCCTAAAGATCCACAGAGATGTAGGTTGCGCCTCAATGTTACTCAAGTAGTTTGAAGTGCGGTCTAATTCTGTATGTAAATTTAGGTGGTATTTTGGCAACAGCTTAATTTTTTGGGCTTTTCAGGCTGCTGATATGCAAGCTTGCATTTCGATTTTGATTGGCGATCACTCGATCTAGATTTTGTTGAAAGTTGCCTTTTCTTTTGGCTTCTCTTGCTGTCCTGTCATATCAATTATTTGATGCCAAGCAAAAATGCCAGGGCCCCAAAAAAATTTGGGAAACCTGGCAACTTGAAATATGCTTTCAAATTCAGCGAGACCGATCTGAGTCAGGATGCTTGGCCGGTCAGCAATTCAGTGCCGAGGCCGGATCACAAACCCAAGCATGGCAAGACCGGCCATCCAGGTTCGGCAAATTCAACGAAGCCAAAAGCGGAGGTGGGCTCAGTCATGGGATTGATGTGGGGTGGACTTCATCAACCTTAACACCACCATTGCGATCTGTGACGAATTCCCGCGCCTTTGTTCTGCTTCCCCTGAATCAGGGTGCCTTTGGCGTGGCCTTGGCATGGCTCGACCAACATGCAGGGGTGTTTTCTGGGTGAGGGTTGTCCCGGCTGCTCCTGGATTGGCTGGCGTTGGCGCAGAGCGTTGCGGCCATCGGTCCTCGCCGCCCATTGGTCTTGGGACTCTTCCGATGAGAGCGGCAAGCGCCACCCCTGCCAGGCCTCAGTGCCCGTCCTGCGGTTCAGCTTCAGGCTGGCGCAATGAAACTGCCACGCTTGCCCAGGCACCGGGGGATCGCCACATTCCACGCTCGTGGAACGCACCGCTCCTTCCTTAGGCGCCAAGCACTTCCAGTCGTAACGACAGGGCCAAAACTGCGCTCAGCGCGGTGCCTTGAGCTGCGGATCCGCTCGAGCAGCTCTTTCTCTTTGCGCTTCAGGTCCTCAGCCGGTGGTTTCCCTGCTTCGACAGCAGGTTGGCGTTCGGGCTGTTTTCCGGCTGGCTTGGGATTTGTTCGCTTCATGCAGGCGTTTGGCGGCGTTTGTTCCTGGGCAGGGCATCACTTGGCCCAGGGAACAATACGCCAATACCAAAGCTTTGAAGTAAAGCCGGTGATCAAACCGGGAACAAGCCACTTTGCGGAAATTCCCATTTCCGGAAACGCACGAACAGATACCAAGCCTTGACATGTCTGTGGCCCTGTTGCCAGGCAGGCAAATTGGAATCGTTTCAGCGGGCTTGAACGATCCTGTTCGTTTTCAGTCTTCGTCGGCTTTCTTCGCTGCCGACAGGAGGCTAGGCGAATCTGCTGCGCCCCAGCTTCAGTTCGAACTCTCCCGGGACTTGAGGGTCGAGAAAGCCAGTGTAGGCCTTTGCCGACCAGCAGATTTCCAATTGCCTGAAACCCGTGGCGTGTAGCTGAGTTTTTGCGGCCAGCTTTTGAGACCACACTCCGCCACCGTTGCCTTGCCAAGGGTGACTCTTATGCTTCAGAGCAGGGCCTCATAGAACGCGGTAATTGAAGCCGCTCACTGCCATCCTTCCTTTGAGCTCAGGTAACCGCAGCTACGCACCAGGTCAGATTTGGAAGCATCGCCAATTCCTTGACTTTGCTTCAACAGTTCGGTGCCAGTCAGCATGATGTTTGGATTGGTTCGCTTTATCATGTTAGGCAATCGATGGGCCTCTCTTCAATGGCAACCGCCAGGGCTGTTTTTCGCTTTGCTGTGAGACTCTAGCTCGCCCAGGCTTGTAATCAACACTTCGATCGGCATGGCCGCCAGGCCCATTTTTGGCGCCATTTCTTTTAAATCGTTAGTGGAGCTTTCAGCGCGGAATTGGGTTGGGGGGTCCACCGCTCGGTCCTCGGATGCAGGCACTCTTTCCTTGATATCACGGAGTCCTAGGGTTCCGAGGACAGGGCTCCGATCCCCGGCGCATTTGAGGTCTTAACGCGAGGCCCGGGGCAGCGGGACTGACGCTTCGCTTCAGTGACCAATAACGGCCACCAGGGGCCATGGGCTCGATCTTGCTGTGATCTGCGCGAGATGGGCTTTGCCCTCGAAGCCGACCGAGCTGTTCACGGCCATTGGCGCCGGCACTACCTGCTGCGCCATCACTTAGAGACCCATTCTCCTGGGCATCCAGCCATTGCCGTCGTTGCCTTTCGCCGATCTGGCCGGCTGATCCACCGGATTGCGTTTCTGCTTGGCGATGCCCGCGACGGTTTCAGTTATTGGGGCCTTGAACCGGGTCTTCCAGCTCGTTTCAAGCAGGGACCTGCGCTGATCGGCATTCGGCCGGAATCGCTATTTTTCGCGAAGGGGCGAGCTTTTGCTTCGGACGCCGGCGCCTTTCTTCAGACGGATCGAATGCGGGCCGCGGTATTCAGGCGGTGGTGCTTGGTTAAACCGTCGGCTGCTTCTATGCCGAGCTGGTGGCGTCGACGAATTTTCTCGCCCAGCACTGCTGATGGTGGGCGACGATCTGGAGGCGGATTGTGATCGGGGCGATGGCTGCTGGCCTGGCTGGGGCTGCCTGGTGCAAACCGGCAAATACCAGCAGGCTGACAGGCGGCTGCCCCCCCAGGGCCAGCCTGATCGCCAGTGTTCGCCGAGGCTACCGGCCAAGTTCGCGGTCAAGCAGGACTTAGCTCGGAGGTTCTTTTTGCCAGCCCGCCAGGTGTGGACGCGGCTTGGAGCGAACCAGTGGCCCTTGGCGGCGGGCAGGGCCGGCTCCGGGTGTAGGAGCGAAGGCGCAGGCTGCGGCTGCGGCAGCAGGCCACCCACGCGGAAATTTCATGAAGGAATCAACCGGCGCCGCGGCGCATCCGTTTTTTCTTGTTTGAGGCCCAGACCAGGGCTGCGGTAGGGGTCGTTCCCTGAAAGATCTGCCAGCCCGTGGGCAGGGTTTTCGGGGGAAGCGGCCCCCGACCCACGGGCGTCGTGGAGAGAGCAGCCCCGTTCTTTGAGCCGCCTTGCAGAATTCTCAAGGGCGATCGCCTTGCTCTCCAAGCGCGAACCACATAGCCGAAGGTGGTGGCTCGGCGGGATCGACCGCTTAATCAGACCCCGGCCCAGGCGGTGATTGGCAGGTCGAGCATCCAGAGATCTCCGCTGGGCGCTGCGCAACCAGCGGCACTAGGTTTTGCCGCGCAGGTAAAGCGCGCCGCTCCGTTGGCGCTTGTGCGATGTGAAGCTCTTGCCCTGCGACGGCCGCACTCCAAGACCAATGCAGAGCTGGGTGGGCTGCAGGGGCAAGAGGCCGCAACCTCAAGCAGCTCCTTGCCAGAGTCTGGCGGGTGCGGCAGGGTTGGCAGGAAGGAAAGGTGGAAAGCCCATCAAGGCTGGGCGCATTACAGGCCAGTGACAGAGGTTTGATCTGCCACCCGTTGGCCATGGTTGACCGACCCCATTATTCGTTGATGGGCCGAAATCTGCGACTAATGCCTAAACCTCAATTTCTGATATCTTCTTAACTCGCATATAATGCTAATTCCTGCGGATTTTCCTGCTAACTATTGATTGGATTTTGCTTCCTTGCTCTGATGACCTTCGCAACGAAGGCCTCTGGTATCAGTGTCATTACCGTTAGTGGGCACGGGCGCAACGTCTCAGCCCAAAATCTGCTGAATGGGCGCTGGTGCCAGCTTCCCTGCTCCCTTCTTATCAGCGCGCTTCTCAGGATCTTGCCAATTCAGGCAGGTCAAGGTGAACTACAGTCGGTGGTTCAGGAGGTGGAGTCCGGCAATTCAATCGTGGCACACGTTGATTTTGGCCGCCAACCGTGAACCGATCAGCTCGGCTGAATGCTGCCAAAAAGTACGCCGGGCGTTGCTTCAGTTTGCCTACGTTGGCGGCACGACTTGCCATTGGCCTTCAACAGCCTGGTTGCAACCTCAGGGCTCACCAGAAAGCAATGGCGGATGTCTTCCTTCTGGTGTTGATTCACCGATTGAAGCAACTGAATTGCATCTGCCGGAAAATCACGGTGGTGCAATCGCTCGATGGCTTCTGTACCACCTTTCGCCATTCACCAACTCCCTTCTCCCACCTTGTCCGCCCAACTGGAAAGCAAGGTGGGTGAGGGGAACGGCGTCCAAGTGGCCCGTTGGCGTGGGCGGCAAAAGGCAACGACAGGGGTCCGGTGTGATCCAGAACACGCCGGGCTCGATCGGCTTACCTCAACCAGCTTTCGTGAAGGGCAAGATCAAAGCGCGGCCGTTCAGAAACAAGGCCCGGTAAAATTCGTTGCTTCCCAACCTCAAGAGTGGGGCCGCTGCTCTCAAATAACATCAGCTTCACAGGCATGCTGGCTGGGGAAGAAACCCCCAACCCCGCCGGAGCTGACAGCTACCGATCTCCACCCTTACCTGGGTGTTGGGCCTATCGGAGTGGCAATGCGTTTGCCAAGCTGCAACATCCGCTAGAGCCATCAGCTATCTGCTCAGCCCAGTCGCCCAGGGAAGCTGGACGACCTTGGGCTATGGTTGCCCTTTGCGCGGGCGCCATTCTCAACAACCCAAGAAGGCGGTGGGAGGATCGGCTCCTGACCTGACCTGGTTGGCTGGGGCCAGGCAGCCTGCCAGCGCTGCGCTGATTGTCGCGGGGCCTTCGGCCCCCTTTTGCCCCTCTGCGTGAAGGAGCCGGAGCCCTCCTTTAGCCCATGGTTAACCAGCCGCTTCATCGCCCCTTTGGCCTAAACGGTGCTTTGTCTCTTCCATACAGTCGTTTGAGCGTCTTTCTACGGAAGACCCATGGTCACGAGTCCCGTTTCCCATACCGGTCGCAGTTGATGCGATTCGAGATGTCCTTGAAAACCAGTTATCGCAATACAACTTGCTGCACATCACAGAAGGTGCGCCGTTCCTTTGCTCAAGGAATTGCAGCTGGCTGGTGGTGCGGGGAATGGTGAAGCTGGGAAGCCGTCCCATCCATTGGCGATCCCCTGTTGGCTGGGGCTGGCGGGGCAAGAGCGTTCGGTGAACGCTTACCAACGTGCTGGGCTCTTTGAAGCGTCACGCTCTGCGACTAGCGAACATGCTCTGTTTGTCCTGTGCCGAGATGAGCAATCGCCCCATCTCGCCATGGCGATGATGCAGGCAGTGGTCAGCCGTTATCACCAGGACGGGAAACGATGTTGTCCTTGCTGGGGTTGGCGCCGGGTTGAGGAGCGAATTCGCGGTTTTCTGGAGCTGCTGCCAGGTTACGGCCAGGTCTGCCGAAGCAGGCGTCTTGCGGTTCAACCTTCGCCTCACCCACAGGAATAGCGAGTGCCCTCTGCACCACCGCGTCACCGGGAACCGGGTGCTTTGTTCTACTCAAAGGACGAGGGCTGGCATTTCAGATGGATGGCCAACGTCACCTCGGTGATCAGCCATCTGCCGAAAACAGACTGATTTGCAGGGCAGAGCTGAAGCGTTGCAGATGGATCACCTTAGCTTGAAGGATCCAGGATTGCCGACTGCATTTTGCAGCGCCTGCTCATTGTGATGATGACGATGGGCATCCGCACCCACCTTTTGGCGGACGTTCTGCAGCACGAAGGTTTCGATGTTGGCCCTGCGCTGGCTGCGGGGACGTTCAGGCGATTGAGCCAATTCGATGCCAGCCAGGCCCAGGGAACGGCAAGATTCGATCTTGTTTTGCTGGATCTGATTTGCTTCGGGCCTGGGCGGATTGGATGTCTGCCGCCATCTGCGCCGCTCTGATTCCTTTGGACAACCGATTCTGATGGTAGTGCGCGTGACACCGAAAACGGACAGGGTTCTTGCTTGAACTTGGTGCGACGACTATCTGACAAACCGTTTGGCCTTGCGCGAGTTAGTGGCCCGTTGCCGTGCCTGTTGCGCAGTTCAAACACAGGCTGAAAAATTTCCGCTGGGCCCGTGCTCACCACGCGGAGCTGACGCTCTATCCCGATGAGTTTCCGCGTTCACGCCGAAACGGTCAGGGACTTGTGTCTTCTCGCACCCAAGCGAAGTATCTGCTGCTTGAATTTTCTTTCATGCAGAACCCTGGCCGGGTCTGGAACCGCAACCAGCTGACAGATCAGGTTCTGGGGGGGAACGGATTACGTCGTGGACACCAAAACGGGATGTCCATACTCGCTGGTTACGGGAAAAGCTTGAGGGCCAATCCCTTCCGCTCCGCTGCACATCCTCACCGTGCGGGGCTTCGGCTACGCTCGGGGTGACAGCATCCCCTTGCCATGACAGCCGTGATCGCTTGCCGGGCTGGGCTCCTGCTTGGCCTGGGCTTTGGCCTTCGGATCGGCTTCGCCCGGGGGCGGCATTCGGGCCGGCGTCGCCCGACCTTGGGGGACCGAACTGATGCTGCGCGGGGGCAACTGGCAGCGTTGTTGAAGCGGCGCCGTTGGGGTGGCTGTTGCTGGATGACGACCCCAGGTTCATTTGATCAATGCCAAGGCGAGCGCGTTGCTGAACATTCCAACGCCAGCTGGTGCGCGGGCAGCCCTTCCGTTGAGCTGGTCCAATCAAGCATCTGGAGGAGGCCGTGCACTAGCGTGCCTGCGGCACCAGTGCCGGAGCGGCGGGAGCTGGTCCCTGGGCTGAGGACCGATCGAGTCACCTTGCTGCCGGGAGGGGATGATTTGTGCGCTGTGGCTGAAACAGCCGCCGATCCCTTGGAATCGCAGTTGGACACAGGGCCGCCTGGTGAGCGATGTGGCCCGGAACTCAAGACACCGCTCACTCATTGCCTTGTTGCTCGGGGACAGCCTGGCGGCACAGTCCAGGGCCCCAACCGGACAGTTTGATCGAGCGCCTGCAGCGGGAACTGCAACGGCCTGCAGAAGCCTGGTGGGGCGATCTGCTTCGAACTCTCCCAGCTGTGAGAACAAGCCTGCCCGTTGATGAGCGGCGCTTAACGAAGGTGCTCGATCTCGCCGAACTGGTATTGAGGAGGTCTGGACGACCCTGCGCGTCCCCCGGCCGAGCAGCGCGACGTACAGCTCGCTTTTCCCGAGCCACCTTCCAGCCTGCTTCTGGGGGATTTCGTCCCGCCTGCACTGGGCCCTGCTCAACCTGTTGGACCAACGCTGGTGCGCTTACAGCCCGGATCACGGATGTGGTGGGGTGCGCTTGCTGGGTTGCGAACAGTGGTGGGAGCTGGAGATCGCGACCACGGTTGCCGGCTTCAAACTCGACGGACGACTCGAGCGGATGTTGAGCGCTTTTATCGCGAGCGATCCTCCCGGCGTCCGCTCCCACCGGCGGCGGGCAGGCGGCCCTTGGTTTGGCGATCGTGCAGCAGATCGCGACTCACCCACGCCGGGAGGGGTGCAGCGGGCGCAACCACCCCCGGCGGTGGGGCGGTGGATGGAAGTCTGGTTGCTGCCCAAGGGGATCTAGGGGCAGGGTTCGGCGGCAGCAGCAAGCGTTCCTGCAGGCTGGGGCAAACCAGCTGCGCAGGCTTCAACGCGCCTCAGGTTTGAGCTGGTAGTATGATTCCAGCGGCCCCGTTGGCGGTCGCTGAGCAGGCCGAGCGTTCCTTGAGCACCTTGAGGTTGGAACGACAAACCGTGACTGGCGAGAGATCCAGGTCGGGGTGGTTGAGATCGCAGACGCAGCGCTCTCCCTGCGCCAGCGCGGATACTGCAGGCCGCAGCCGGATCGCGAGGGCCTGAGCAGCTGGCGGGCCTGGCTGTCATCGAAGTTCGGGGCAGCTGCAGGTTGGGGCGGTGACTGGGGCGGGCTCAGGGATGGGAGGCAGAGCTGGGCTGCTTAACCGGAGCATACCAATCAAGGTTTTGATTGATGCAGGCTGCGTGGACGCCGTCGCGCCCTGTCGCCAGGCGGCGGCGGACACCTCCATGAACTCGGAATCAATGGGTTTGGGCGGATCGGGCGCCTGGTTTTTACGGGCCCTCTGGGCCGCCAGGTCTCTCGGTGGTCCACCTCAAACTGACCCAAGGCCACCACCGTCAGTTGCGCCATCTGTGACTTCGACTCGGTCTATTGGCCGTTGGTCCAGCCCGCTTGCATCCAGCCGCTTCCCGGTGACCCCGCCGGTCTCCTGATCGGGGCCGGCGGATCCAGGCGGAACGTTGGTTTCAGCGCGGCGAATCGGATCCCAACCCCCGCGCCATGGAGGGAGGCCGGGTGTGACGTGGTGTCGGAGTGCAGTGGCCAATTCAAGACTCAGCGGGCGCTTGGAGCCCTACTTCAAGCCAGCATTTGGGCTGGCCAACGGTGTGACGTTGCCTGTCCGCTGTTGACGTGGCCTGATTGCCGGCGAGGAAGCCTTAACGTGGTGTTCGGCATCAACCACCGGCTCTACGACCCCAGCCGCCACCGCCTGCTCACCGCGGCCTCCTGCACCACAACTGCCTGGCCCCGCTGCTTGAAGGTGGTTCATGAGTTCCTCGGGATCCGCCACGGCTCGATCACCACCCTTCACGACGTCACGGCAACCCAAAGCTGATGTCGATGGCTTCGCCAGCGACCTGCGCCGGGCCGCTCCGGCCTGCAGAAGCATCCCCACCACCACCGGATCGGCCCGGGCGATCGGCCTGATCTTCCCCGATCTGGCCGCAAGCTCGCGGCCATGCCGTGACGAGGTGCCTTTGCTTCAAACGCCTCACTCACCGATGTTGGTCCTGGAGCTGGAGCAGCAGGTGAGTCTGCTGGCCAGAGTGAAAATGCCGCGTTTGAGGCCGCCGCCAACGGCCCCCTGCAGGAATCCTGGGCTACGAACCCAGGCCCCTGGTGTCCTGCGACTACGTCAATTGATCCCCGCAGTGCGATCGTCGACGGGTCTCTCCACCCTGGTGACCGGCGGGCCAGCCAGCTCAAGGGTCTACGCCTGGTTACGACAAACAGTGGGCCTAACAGCTGCCGCTGGCCGATCTGGCCTTTGCCCATGTGGCCGCTGTGGAGGGGCGCTGAGCCATGGGCCGTCCCGATTATTCCAGCCTCCCGGCCCCAAGCCTTCCCGCATATCTCTCGCGATCGGGAGTACGCGGTGATCAACCGCGTCGTACTGGGCTTTCACGCTCACTGACGGGCGCCCTGACGGATGTTGGTGGTGTTCCACTTTCCACCCAGCTCGGTTACTCCTCTTTGGAAATTCGCCTTCCTGTTTCTGTCTACGAATTCTATCGGCATCGGCACCAAACCTTCACTGGCGGCTGGCTCGGTGAGGGGCCCGCTTCGGCCTGCGACTTCACCCTCTGGGCCGGGCTGGTGCTGCAGATGTGGCGCTAGGTTGATTGCTCTGGTGCGGTGTCAGCAGCTGCCCCGGGTTGTTTTCGCTGGGTTACGTGATGGGCCGCCAGGCGATCGCGGCATCGCCAAAGATCTCAACCAAGATTGAGCGCCAAGAGCGCATCAAAAACGGGTCGGTGCCGGAAACCCCGGAGGATCCTGGACTCGCGGGCAGGCAGCAACTGTTCCGCTGGGTGGCGATCCTCACCGGCTCAAGGAATGCCCTCAAGGGGTCGGTTTCTTCCATCGGCGGTCTGCTGCTCACCAGGCTCGGCCTTCTCCCGCCGCGGTGGCGGCCATGGCTGGCGGCTTGCTGCTCACACTTGCTCGGCACCCTTGGTGCTGCCCGCCGAGATCGGCCGCATTGAAGCAAAGCCGGCTTCTTGAGCCTTCTTCTCACGGAGCGCCGGCATCAACAGGTTGTCGCTGCCGTTTTTTCTTTCTCTTTTGTGTGCCCGCGATGTCTTGTTCGTTGGTGGCGGTTGCCGGGTTTCCTCGGGACGACCCTGGGGCTCGGGCGTTTCTGGAGGTGGGCGGCTTCATGGCCTCTGGGTGATCGGCACGGGATCGTTCAGGCCGCCCGCTCCCAACCCTGCGACGGGGCCTGGGCGCGGCGGCCCGCCGGGCCCTGCAGCAGTGCAGTTCTTTGGAGTCGCCTGCTCACCGCCGTTCCAGCCTGATCGCCCGTGGCCGCTCTTGGCGCGGCCGAACCCATCCTGCGTTGGCTGATTGTGGTGGGCCTGGGCAGTCTTCTGCAGCCGTCTTCGCCCATAGAATTCCTTCGATTACAGCTAACAGGTTCTGGCCTATTGCGATGGCCGATCGGTGAGCCTCAACGTGGGCTTCTTATTACATGGCCAATGCGCGGGCCGGCCTGCTGGGGGACCTTGCTCTCGGGGGCTGTGTTCATGGTCGGACGGGCTACAGGCCTGCCTTGCTGGCTCGGCTCTTTTTGGTGGGCTGTCCTGGTTGAGCAGGCCTGCGGTTTGCCTGTGGCCTAGGTTTTCAGCGCGGACGTCAGTGCTTGGCTCATTCGGGCTGAAAAAACGGCGTTCTGGGTTGGCGTTCCCCCCTTGGTCCCAGCCCTCTGGAAGCCAAGGCACCGTCGAGTCGGCCTGGTTCAGAGCTGCACCGCTGAGGCTTTTGGCATTCACGCAGGTCGCAGCCCGCAGTGTTCCGCCTGCGCCAGGATTGGTTCTGCCTAGATCGGCGCCATAAAAGGGCAGACTCCACGCAGCTTGAGCTTGCAGCAAGTTGAGGCGCCTTGAATACGGCATAAACTGAGGTCGGCGGCCTTTGAAAAATCGGCGCCCGCCGAGATCGGTGAGCTGGGTCGAGCGCGGGCGCTGAAATCGCCTTCCACAAGCCCTTCCTCTATGCCGCAAAGCGCCAGCGTTTCGACCACGCCACGCAGGCAGCAGCGATGCATCATGGCCTCACTGAAATCAGCTGCTGCGCCTGTTGAGCCGGAAAAAATCCGCCCCATTGCCAGCGGGAGCCCGTTGCTTGAAGGGCCCAAAAGAGGTCGGCGCCCCAATCCAGCGCCTGGGCAAAAGTTAGGCCCCCTCGGACCGGCAGTGCCGCAGCGACGCTTTTGCGAGCCGGATTCACGAAAGCAAGGCCCCTGGCTGAGGTTCGCAACCGGCAGATCCAGATTCACCCATCGAGATTCAGCCAGCCGCAGGCCCTGGAACTTGACGCCGACCCTCTGCCAGGCGAGGGTAATCCTGGCCTGTGCTGGGCAGCCGCGCTTGGTTTGGGCTCCATTGGGTTTGGACCAACTTGCTCGGCCTCCTACAGAACACTGGTCCCCAGCTTCACGTTGCTGTCTTTTTGGTGATGGGTGGGGTTCTGCAGGCCCGATGTCCAGCAACAACAATGGCCACACTAAATTTCAGCAACCCACGCAAAGAGCGAAGGTCGCCTGGCTTGCCTCGGTCCATTTCAAGGTGTGGGCCACCTTGATCCTGGGCCTGGCTGGCCTGTCCCCCCCGGCCGGATTCGTCCACGGTTGCATGGCGGCCATCAGCCTGCGGGCAGCCTGATCCATGGCTGCAGCTGGCAGTGCCACCGCCCCCCCAGTTCCAGCTTTGCCTCCTCAGTGGGCGCTGGGCCAGTCAGATCACCAGGGAGCTCCCGATGAGATGTAATTCCTCTGGCCAGCCCCGTTCAGCTCGATTGGTTGGAGACCGCGGACTGCTTGCTCAAGGGCAGCCGACGCGAGTGCTGACCAACCGTGGTGCTGTGTGCCCGAACGGGAGCCGCCAGCCGCTTTGCGCTTACCAGGATCTGAGCCCGTCCCTCGATCGCTTCGGAATTGCCATCTTGGCGATGCCACCGTGCCGCCGAGCGACTACGCCCGCGTCAGGCCCTGGCCTTTTTCGGGCTTGCCGCCAGGGCTGGCAGCCGAAGTTGATTCCGTTGGGTTCAGTGCGGGCTGTTGCCGTTGCGTGGCGCTGGCAACGTCGATGAGCCGGTCTGCTTTTACTGCAGTGAGGGCGCGTCCTTGGTTCGGCTTGCGGGTGGTGGGATACGGCTCCGGAGGCCAGCACCGGCCGATCCGTTATGCCGGAAGCGGTCATCGCCGCCAGCCGGCAACCTGAGGCTGCCGTGCCTACCTGGACGTCGCTCCATCAAGGCTGCTGCCACCGCGGCGTTCCAGCGCCAGGGGCCTGATCCCTTTTGACGCGGCCCTGAGCCCGATGCTTGTTCGTTTCTCCGGCTGACCTCACCCCCCTCTAGGCTCTCCCTGGGCGCAGCGCCACGCTCGCGGTTCTGCTGGTCGCTTCCGCCTCGGGTTGTGGCGGCCCGCCTGGCGTGCAAGCCGCTTGGCGCGGTTTGCGCCGCAGGCCTAGCCGATTTGGCTCCTGCTGGCGCCGTTGGTGTTGCGCCCACGGTGCTGGGGTCGTTCTTGTTGCAACTCGCTGGGAGGCCAGGGGCCGATCCGGGATTGCTGCATGGTAATCGCTGGGGGTCTTCGCTCGTCGCTTCAGCTGGCCCGCCACGGTGCTCAGCTTCTGCCGTGGTTGAGCTTTCCGCTGATGTACCGGGCGGCACTGGCGGCCTTCGAGGCAGATACGATCCCTCCCTGCCAGAAGCTGGCCGCAGCTCGGTTGCCGATGAAAGCCAGGTTGCTGTGCCGGGATCCTGCTGCCGCTGCGCTGCCGGGCCTGGTGGCCGGGCGTAAGCCTCAGGCTTTGCCCGGGCGCATGGGGGAGGTTCGGCACCACCGTTGATGCTGGCGGGCAACATCCCGGGCCGCACCCAGAACCCTGCCGCTTGGGCGATTTTTGCTTGCTGTGATGCGGCGATGATCGGGCGGGCCTGGCGGTGACGGCCCTGGTTGCTGCTGTCAACGCCTTGCAGCCTGTTGCTGCTGGGCGGCTTGTGGCCCCTGCTGCCAGCCGCAGGCAGGCGCCGGATACACGGAACCCTTGCTGATTTCGGCGAAAGCCAGCTGTGGAGACGGGACATCTCCCTGGTCACACGGTCGCCGAAAGGGCCCCGCTCCGCCAGGGCCCCTTCCATCTGGGAGGTTGCGGCTTGCTTGACGCCCCTTGGGTGGCTTCCCCTGCGGATTCGCCTTTTGCAGCACTGCGCGGCTGCGGTGGCTGGGGCTTCGGGGGGCGGGCAAGGAGCCAGTTTGCTGCGCTGCCTTGGCGGGCCTGGAAGCGTCCCGCCAGCGGGCGGATCGCCCTCAATGCCGCCCGCGTTCGATGCGGAGGCGCAATCGACCTGCCGTTGCGCCGCGCGGATCGGCCTGGTGCCGCAGCACTACGCCCTTTCCCCCATCTGACCGTGGCCGCCAACGTGAGCTTTTCTGGCGTCCCTGCCCCGGGCTTGGAGCGGGGCAGGCGGGTGGGCTGCAGTGAGGCATCTGCGGCCTGCAGCCCTTGCGGAGCGCTATCCCGCCCAGCTCTCCCGGCAGGCCAGCGCAGCGGGTGCCCTGGCCCGGGCCTGGCGAGTGAACCTGAGCTGTTTGTTTGCTCCGAGAGCCCTTTTGCGCGCCCAGGATGCCTATCTGCGGCCCCAGTTGCAGCAACAGCTCGCCGACGTGCTTGCGGCCCACCGGTCGTGCCAGCCCTTGCTTGGTGACCCACGACCTGGAGGAGGCCACGGCTCAGCGATGAGTTGCTGGAGTGATCGATCACGGCGGGTGCTGGCCCAGGGCCAGCCGCAGCAGGTGTTTGAGCAGGCGCCCAGTGAGGCTTGGGCGGTTGGGCAGCGCGTTATTGAGCGGCCTGCAAGAACCTCTCCACGCCTGCGGCGCTGGCGGTGCGGGCGGACTGAGCGCCGCTCGTTGGGGGCTGGATTCTGCCCCTGGGCCTGGAGAGCAGTGCAGGCTTCTCCATGTGGGCATCACGCGCACCCACCTGCGGCTCGAAGCCACGCCAGCGCCCCAAGAAGTCCTGCCACCTGATTCCGGGGCCGAATCAGTTCCGAATCAAGGATTGGATCAGAGATTGAATCAAGAGTTAATCAGTGGCCGGCTGGATGTGAAGGCCAGCGCAGGGGCCTTTCAGGTGAGCGCCTTACGTGGTGCTCCGAGGCCAGCCATGGTCTGGCGGGTGGGATGAAGGGGCGGCTCGGGCGGCGCTTTCATGTGAAGCTGACGACGTGGCCCAGTGGCTGGAGCTGCAGCGAGCAGCCCCAGCCTGGTGGCTCACCATGCCATCGAGCGGGCTGCTGCTGCTGCGCAGAGCCAGCCGCTTCCTGCTGGGGCCTGATCAGTTCTTGATCTTGCCACCTTCGGCCTTGGCCGCTCCAGACGGTCGCCCTTGAGGGGCACGTGCCCAGCTCCGCCGCCATCTGCTGTGGTCCTCTTGAACGACCAGTTGAAGGAAGGCGCGCACCCGCATCGGCCTTGGCTTCTCCGCCGTTTTCGTAGGCGGAGGATCCAGTGTGAAGGCGACGATCGGGGAAGCTTTCGGCCACTCGGATGGATTGCATTCTTCACCGCCGAGGCGCTCATCGAGGGTGACGCCGTTGAGGCCCGCCGCCTCCGCTCTCCGCAGTGAGCCCAGCACGAACTGCCCCTTCCTTGTTCTCCACGGGCCGCCGGCAGGGATCACGCCACGCACGAAGGCCTGGTTGACGTAGCGATTCGGACGGGGTGTGTTTGGATTCAGGGCCAGCCACGCCTTCATTGCCTTTGGCGCCAACCGCGGACCGGCCAGGGTCCACTGCTTTTGCCCCGCCCCACTTTTCTCTTCCCATCCGGCGAGAAAGCAGCTCAGGAGTTGGTGAAGGCGCAAGGTGGTCGCCGGAGCCATCGGAGCGGTGGGGCCACGGTTGATGCTTGCTTGGGGCCAGGCCAGCGCACTCCAGCTTGGTTGATCTTGCCCCAGAAGATATCGGCGGAGCTGGGCCTTGCGTGAGCTTTTGAGATTCGGGCAGTCGGGTTGTTGTAGGCGGCGAGTGGACGTTGCCGCCCAGCATCGGAATCTGCAGAGCGGCCCGTTCACCGGCGCGGCAAAGAGGTGAAACTTCGGCCCTTGAGTTTCTCCGTCGGGGCGCCGAAATCGACGGGTGCCGGCGATGAATTGCCGGACTCCGGCGCGAAGCCCCACCGACTTGATAACGACCTGATTGCCGGTTATCCTTGGCGTTAACGCAGGACCAGCGTTGGTAGGCCGCAGCTTCGGGAAAAAAACTTGGCGCCGGGCTCCACTGATTGAGGGGAAGACTTGGCGGCCGATTGGCCGCAGGGCCACTAATCGTGGGCACCCCAGGGGCAAAGCGAAGCGGACTTGGAAGCAAGGGGGCCGGGGGCTGGGGGTTTGTTTTCAACTGGCGCTTGATTGTTTGGGAACCACGGTTGGGGGGGGGGACTTATTTCGCGGCCGCCTATCCCCTAAGCGAGATTTGCTCCAATTTTTCGCTTATTTTGCCAGGCCGTTTTAAGGGGGGGCGCAGGGGGCCTTTTTCCTTGGATCCTTCTCTTTTTCTTTTTTCT
>Ga0163217_1084591_pt1 | contig 16956 bp, 13 predicted proteins | sample SynspAceP_FD_185933 | JGI IMG/M metagenome (GOLD analysis project Ga0163217, IMG submission 185933) | Saline lake microbial communities from Ace Lake in Antarctica - Synechococcus sp. Ace-P (PacBio error correction) | ecosystem: Environmental > Aquatic > Non-marine Saline and Alkaline > Saline ... | reverse complement strand
ATCAGGTGCTTTCATCATATTTGTAATGACGGGTTTCTTGAGCAGGATATGATTGCAAAAAAACCTGACCTGCAAGAGTATCGCGGGACGCTCAGAAGATATGTTCTGGTTACCATCATTTTGGGGTTTTCGTTTAATACTTTTTTCTATCGCTTGGAGTGATGCTTTATCTTTATTGCGGAGACAATTGGAATTTCGCTCCCTTACTAGAACAGATGAGCTATTCCCCTGTTGAGTTATTACTCAGCATTTTTCGGCTTTTGCCGGAACTGTATTTGTTTCTAGGATACCCGCAGCAGCCTACTCTAGTTTGCAGATTCAACGCTCACCGCACTTCACTTTCCTTTTGTATGATTTTCTAGAACTAGAACGGAAAAATACCCCAAAGAAAAAAGCGGGGTACCTATTCGCGAAAAAAGTCTCCATTTGGCATTCACCTTTATCATGTTCACTAGTGATCTGAGGTTTTTACTGGATCAATGATTCAAAGTGTTTTCATTAAATTCAGTATTTATCATTGCGGGCTTCACTTATGGGCCGCTTTTAGGGTTGTATTCCTTTTGGACGTATTTACCAAGTGGCAAGTCAATGACAAGTGGGTGCCATACGTCGCAGGTCGCATCTCCGATCTGGCTACATCATCAGCTCCAATTCGGAGGCTTGGCCTAGGGGCATACAATTCGGTTTCGAAAGTGTTGATCTGAAATGGGCTCCTGATGTTTAGTTGGATTGTTCTTGCTTCGCAAAAAAGTAATTTAGGAGTGCCTAACTCGATTTCTGGATTCCAGAGTGTTTTTCCAAACTTCCTGAAATCGATCATTTACACTTTTATTGCCTTCATTCTCTAGTATTCTTGCATTCTTCAGTAGTGTAGAAAAATGATTTTTCCCAGTTAATAGGTCCTACTCGATTCCACTCGGTGTGCTTGGTACATTCCGGGCATGGTATGGGCCGCATTCATGCATTAGCCCACCATTCGAGCCCCACTTTTAAGCCAAGAATAATGTGCAATAGTTGCCATAGCTAGTTCACTCTTCCTTTTGAATCAAGCGAACGACCTGATTAGGACTAAGTCGAAAAATTAGCTTTTCTTCTTTCCATCTGGGACCAGTGATTATTGCTTGGTTAAAATCGCATTCTTAGCATTTTTCTTCGATTTCCTTTTCTCTGTTTTTGATGGGGAAATTGGAATCGAACGACCAGACTTTTCGGGTTTCTTTCAATACGTTTCATTTGGAGCACCGGTCACAAAAATACGATCTTCAAAGGGGATCAATTCCTTCGAAAGAACAGTTTTCTAATTCTTCAAAGTTGAACTTTGGAGTGGAAACGGTATTCCGAATCATTTGATCACTTGTGAAGAATTATTTTTAGAATAATGACTACTTCAGAGCTAAAGATCAAGTTGTTTTGGCGACTAAAATAATTTCTCCCCGTTTTCTCCCCTTTTAAAACAAGGATTCACCCAAAGTGATATCTCGAATTAAAATCCGGTATTTTTTCCCACGGCAATTTTATCGACGATTTCTAATTGCTTCGGAAAACATTTAATTAAGCCATTCCACAATATTTGTAATGTAATCTTTTGTCAAAAGTGCGATCGCAGCAGCGGACAATGGTGATACTGGTCAGGAATCTAAACGGCTTGATATATTGAAAAGCAGCATCACGGAAATCAGCAGGATGTTCACGTTCAGGATTGAACTGATTTCGACCAATTCAAATAACAAAATTTGGCTGAAACCTTGTGTGTTTCATCTGTTTTTTGAAGATAAATTTCAAAAAACAGCTATCCTTCCAAGCGAAATAATCAGGTTGCCCTCAGGTTAAAAAAAATCAAAGATCGAAGTGCTGGCGTGAATCAAATCACTGTCCGCGATGTAAAATTGGTAAAAAAGGAATTCCCCTCATATTAAATTACTCCATGCAATAGTAGGACAAGTTTTTATCACGGAAGTTTCGCCTTTCTTTACATTTTTCCTTATTCTTTTATAATCGATTGAGTTGATTCATGCCTTTTTTGAAAAATTTAAGCCCTTTAATTTGAGAATTAATGGACAAAAATATAATAAGAATGAGTAGAAATATAATTGTGACCGGAAGCGGCAGGAAATCTTGGGACGGCCGTAGTGAAAAAGTCTTAAGCTGAAGGTATTCATATTTATTGCCTTGGTGCAGCCCAATAAAGATGAAGAAGTAGAAGAGGCGGATGACATCTACGCGGTGGATGTGACTGACTGGAAAAGCAGTGCGGAATTGTCAGGGAATACAAACCTGCAATATGGGGAATTGGATGCTTTGGCAATGATCGTCGGAGGCTTTGCAATGGGATATTACTGATACGTTCTCAAAAATGACCTGACCACCAGTTGAAAAATTAAATTTTTTAGTGGCTTTTCATTTAGTCAAGGGATTTTCTCCAACAATGAAAAATCAGAAAAGGGAACCTTTGCTATTTGTTAGGAGCAGAGCCTGCACTGGAAGCGGGATGGTGCAGGTCGTAAAGTTAGCTTATTCGCTCAGTAAGAAAAACTTTATCTTTGATTTTGTGGAAATTCTTGGTGAAGAAACCAAAAGAAACTTCGATTCGATCTCATATTTTTTTCCGGAGTATATGACACCACCAACGAATAGAGAATTCAAGCCTGATGCAGATTTCCACTAAATGGGTAAACTCCAAAGGATATTTGCAGAAAGCGATGCATTTCGCCAGTTCATACTGCTTCCTTCAAAAATTACAATCTTTAAATATTATAACGGAGGGAAGTCTTAACCAGTAAAATCGATGTTTAAAATTCCAATTAATTGCAATTCTAGCTTTGGTTTCTCTGCCCTTTGGGCTAAAAGTCAGTCTGATGAAGTTTTCAAGTTCAGGCCGTTATTGAGGCAAGCTTCTTTTGATGGAGGATTGCGTGCGAAAAAACACGGGAGTGATTGCCGCTCATTCTCATCGGAGGGCCATTATGCAGACATAGCCCTGTGGAATCAGGATTTCAGTTTTGAATAATGGTTCGTTTTTCTGATTTGTCAAACGAATAGGAGGAACTCCCGAGAAACAAATTTGGATGAACGAATTTGTGGATTATGAGATTTAAAATTGATTGGGCCTATGGCAACTGTTTGGACCCTATGAATTGTGTCAATGGGGATTTTAGCCATTTGTGGTCGTTGGAATTCCTTCCAATTAGTTAAGTTTGCCGAGGGCTGGAAAATAGTTTACATTATCGATACTCGTTTCGCAAGGAGGCTTGCGCCAAATTAAGGTTATTGAATGAATGAAAGCGAAGGGCATATGAAAACTGGCCATTTCGAAAGTAAAAGAAAAAGAGCAAACGTTCCTGGGAGGAGCGAAAAATTGCGATCAATCAAGGCCATCCTTGAGGATAATAAAAGCAGTGCGCGGGTAAAAACAAGTTTTGAGAACGCGGTAGGAGAGACCATGGACTCAGGAACTTGAACACTGTGGAAAAGGCAACTAAAGCAAAGCGAGATTTGATTCGATGAGCTATTGTAGATTACAATCCAATTCAAAGGGGATATCGCCTACTGGTTCAAGAAAGGGAGTCTGGTAAAACGGCAATGACTATTCTTTGATTTCCCTTACTGGGGCAAGATTCAATGTGGGCGATTGAAAAGGTGTTTCTTTCTCAGTTTTGAAAACTCGCCACTTGCGGTCAAAGCTTTAATCGTTAAAAAAGAAAATGAAGAAATTCAATTTTTCGCGGAAAAACCGAGAAAATTTGGTGAGATTTCTTTAATCCTCTTTTGACACAAAAAGTCATAACTCGGTGTCACCATCGAGTTAAAAAAGTTGACGTTTGTTTCTATCTACCTTAAGCTGGACTTACCTTTTCGATAGCGGAAGAAATCCCTGCCTCACCTGTACCTAAAGCAGGCTTTTTTGTTCATGGGCTCCTGGGTCGAGTCTTTACTCCAGTTTCCTTCCAGAGAGAAGTTTCCTGGAAAATTATTGGCAGCCGAAAAAATCCAGGGCAAGTTTTCCGCCCTCTTAAAAAATCTAGGACTCTGGAACGGCCTCCCGGAAATTGGGCAAGATCAAGATCTTGGTCCCATGAGGGAAAGACAACGCCCAAAGAGTTGCCAGTCAGGACTGAAAGGGGATATGCTTTTTTCAGACCTCCGCAACTTGCTAACAATTAGAAATACGACTTCCCAAGGGCTGAATATTTTTAGATTTTTTCATGAGTAAAATAATTTTTGAATCATTTTTTAAAAATAAGACTTTTGAATCTTTAAAACTCCATTAAGTAAGAAGGAGCCAACTTTTTACCTTTTTTTAGCTTTTTTGCCCTTTTAGAATTTCTGATTCATTGATTTTATTTTCAATATGGTATGGTATTTTTTTTCAAAAACCTCAATGAATTGTTTGGCTAATTGAGATTTTGGCAGTAAGATTGTCAAGTCAAAAAAAAAAAAAAAAATTTTCCAATCATGGTATTTTGCTTGCGAAATTTTCTTCTATCGAAACCCAATTTCCAAACTCGTAATGGGGCGCGTGCACTTTTTTCTCTATGGACCACCGGAATGATCATCACGATTACGGGTTGATCCCGTCTGATCTATAATACCCGCCCCCCGGAGCCGTGAAAAGGCTAAATAATTTTCAAAATTTTATTCCCCACCCCAATATGAAAAGATCATCAAGTTCGGAGGGTTTCATCCGTAGCGAATTCCGGACAATATCAAAAACGGGAGTGTTTTCCATCATTCAGGACAAACTTAAAGGATCAGAAATTGCAGTCGTCTTTTCAGGCACTTTTGGAGGTGTTGACTGAGAGTTTGCTCCGTATCGCACAACTTGCAAGAGAAAGGGGATGAGTTCCTAATCGAAGATTCACTTCCAAAACCTTGGAGGAGAAGGCATCTTGGACGTTTGGTTCGCAAGCTGATTGGAGTTTCACACTCAGTCTTACTGTCCATGACTATGGTCAAAGTAAGATTCAAAGAACTTGAAGGACCTATTCATGAATATTTTTGATCAAAGAAAATTTCAGCTCGCACATTGGATTATGTGGCTAGCTTCGGGGAGGCGACTTTTCGCCTTTCAATCCTTGCGGAATCTATGCAAGCACAGGGAATTGAAAACACAGTTTCTTCGATGCTCGTGAGGTCATCGAACCAATTGATCGATTTTGGCCAAGCAAAGGTTGACTTTCGAACCCACTAACGAGCAGATCAAAACCTACTTTTGCTACCCACGATGGTATTTTAAGGTAATACGGGTTTATTGCTTCCATTCCAAAGGGGGAGACCACTACGCCTTGGAAGATCGGGACGGATTATAACTGCATAATTTTGCAGCGCGCGTTGGAGGCTATTGATTTAGCAGATTTGACTTGATGTGTCTGGGTATTGACATTCAGATCACGATTAGTTTATACCGCATTTACCATTCACAGTTTGAGCTCAATGAGGCATGGAGCTTTTCGCATTTCGGTGCAAAAGGTCATTTTCCAGCCACGATGCCAGCCGGCGATTTGAAGCGGAGTATTCGATATATATTCAAAAATTACATTTGAGCCAGGAGAATCCAGGAACACTGATAAATGGTGACGTGAGTTGGTGGTCCATTGATTAGGGGATATCTTCAATCTCCAATATTTCGATTTGGTCACGGTTGCAAGGTTGCGGGGCTGATGGATTCTGCTTGGAGCTTAGCAAGTAGAGTTTTTTAAAGCATTGCTGAAAGCCGAATTTTCGATTTATTTTACTGATTTCTCAAGCTTCCTCAGAGCATTAGTATTTTGCCTCGCGATTAAGTCTTATGAGGCAATTCTTGCTAAAGAGGCTGTAGAAATTGGAGTTTTACTATGAGATCAAATCCGGAGAAATGGATGAGGTCACTGTGCAATGAACTGGGCAAAAAACTATTGCAGTTGTTGCGAGAAAATATGAGCATAATCTCTGGAGCTTCATGGTAGAATTGTTTCGGGCGCTGGGAGCAAATAATATTAACGTCGCTGCTAAAATCGCTCAAGGGTAGTCAGAGCTTAATATCTCTGCTGTAATCCCAAGCGGATCTTCAAAGGCGCTTAATGGCATTACATTGAGGCATTTTTTCTTTCTGAGAACAAAGTCCTTTCACGTATTTCTAGTGGGGACAGGGCTTGATCGGCAAGGCATTGATCAAGATGATTGCTAATCAACAGGAGAAATTGCGGGCGATAATGAATTGGAGATCCTGATTCATGGCATGGCTAATAGTCGATTTATGGCTTTTCATGAGATGGGTTGATTTGAAAAACGCCTATCAACTCAGCGAACGTGGATGAGGAAAACAGATCTCAACCAATTTATTAATAAGTGGAGGAGATGAAACTTTCCAAATCTGTTTTTGTCGATTGCAACCGGCGAGTCAAGATTGTGGCCGGAATTATATACCAAAAATCTTAGAAGCAAAAAAGTGTGCTATCGTTCACTCCCAATAAAAAGGGCAAATATTCAGGCTCAATGGAGCAGTTATTTGGCTTTGAAGAAAGTTGGCGGAAAAAGCGAGGAGTTAAAAATTCCTTTCTAACGAAAACCAATGTGGCGCAGGTCTTCCAGTTCATTAATACGCTTCAAGATTTGATGCTTTCGGGAGATAAGGTCATTTCGGAATCGAAGCCGTACTCAGTGGCTCGATGAATTTTCATTTTTCTCAGAACTGAGAAAGGGGATCCATTCTTCTGAAGTTAGTTAAGGTTGCCAAGAAAAAGGTTATACCGACCAGATCAAGAGATGATTTGAGCGGAATGGATGTGCCCGGAAAATATTGATTTTGGGTATGAGAGCTGAGCAGACTTTTGGAGTTTGATGATATCACCATTCAAAAGCATCGTTCCTGAAAGATGTCAATCGGCGAGTACAGTTTTATAGAGTTTTTTGATTAAGCTCAAAGGACACGATCAGTTTTGCATCACTTCTTTAGGAGCTGCGGCAAAGGAGAAAGCTCTCGATTCATGGCAACCTTAGAAAATGGGAAAGGCAAAAGGTTGGTTTAAACTCACTTTCAATTGAGCATCATTCAGCAGTCTTAGTTGGAAGTGACAACATGATGTTGTTTGACGGACAGACGCTATCAATGATCGCCCAATGATTATTCCGTGGGCCGGGTTGCCCGGAGCAGACGTAACAGCGGCGGGAGTATTTGCAGACGTGATCCGAATTGGTAAACTATACTCGAGAATAATGAAAATCTGGTGAAAGCCTTTGCCCAGCTACCGTGGCTATGTTCTTTGTGCGGTTCGATATCCTTTTGATTTGCGATCGATGCGATGGGAGATACGGTAGAGCTGTGGCTCAAAGGATGAACGGGATTTCGTTGAGTTTTCTATTGAAGGAGACGAGGAAGATTACCTTTGGCAGTTGAGAAAAAACTTGTGCAGTCGCTAATTCAAAGCCATGTGGACGAAATGGGTATCAATCCCGGAATTGATATTTACCTCCAAAAAGGGCTTCCACTTGTTCTTGGTATGGGCTCAAGTGCAGCAAGTGCTGTAGCAGCTTTGGTGCTGCAAAACGAGAATCTAGGAAAATCCTTTCGAGAAAAAAAGAGCTACTTCCTTTTGCGATTGCTGCTTTTGAAGAAAGTAGCTTGGGAAGCTAGCTGTCATTGCAGATAATGGCGCCCAAGTTTATTGGGAGGATTTTGTGCTGATTCGGGGATTATCATCCGTTGGTGTGATCACTTTCATGTGCCGGATGAGTTGTATTGTTACGCTTTGCATCCACATTTTTGAATGAATTACGGCTGATCGAGGTCGTACTGCCGAGATCAAGTTCCCAATGAAAGTATCCACAATCCAATCGGGAATGTCGCTGGATTCATAGGCTTGGCTTAATATTCAGGAAGATTATTGAATTTGATCTCACGATCTCTAAAGGAATGTAATCGCTGGCCTTATCGAGCTGTTTTGATTCCCGGCTTTTATGAAATTCGAGAAACTTTGAAAGATGCCGGAGCATTGGGAAAATGGGGAATTTCAGGATCAGGACCAACCGCTTTTGCACTTTCAAAAGGAGCTGAAACTTCGACAAAATTTGCTGCGCAGCACAAGAAATCTATCAAAACGAATCGGTTTCGGAAGTAGGATATCTATTTTCTCCAAAAATGCAACACCCAAGGCGCATATTGTGATTCAGGAATGAGTTCAGAAAAACTTGAGCTAAACCTCATTTAATCGAACTTCCATGAAATTTTTACAGCACTTTCGAAATCCCTCACATCTTGGTAATCTTACCCGAAGCGTGTAGTCAAAGGATTAGCTCCTGATCAGGGGCTTGTATATGCCTGAAGACGATCCCTGTTTTGCGAGGCCTCATTTCTTTGATGAGTGCTTCAAGAAGAAATGGACTTTTCAAGAAATAGGCTACAAAGTCATTTGGGGCACTTTTTTCTTTCACACTTTTCTGATTCGCCAAATCAAGGAAATTTGGTGGATCACAACATTAGTCTTTGATGCGGCCTTTGGTGGAGGTAGAAGCAAGACGTCTACAGTTTAGAGCTTTTTCATGGCCCAACCTTGGCCTTTAAGGACTTTGGCGCTCTTTTTGTTCCAAGTTGTATGAGTATGCTTCATTGCCAAAATCAGACCAAAAGGTTCGTGTGTTTGTTGGCAACTTCTGGAGACACAGGAAGTGCGGTTGCAAATGGATTTTTGGGAGTGGATGGAGTCGAGGTGAATTTATTTCTTTTCCCAAAGGGGGAAAGTCAGTGAACTTCAGGAAAAAAGCAGTTTACAAACTTTGGGACAAAAATTAATTACTGCACTGGAAGGTGGATGTTGTTTTTTGATTGATTGTCAGAGTTGGTGAAAGAGGCATTTTTTGGATGCAGACCTTGAATGAAAAGCTGTTTGCTGACTTCTGCAAATTCAATTTAATGTGGCCCGTTGGAATTTCCAAATTGTTTGTATATTTTCATTGCGTGTTCCCGGCTAACCTTAAAAAATGGTAAAAAAAATAGTATTCTCCGTCCCAAGCGGAAATTTCGGAAAATCTTGCAGCAGGAAATTTTAGCGCAGCGAATGGGCTTGCGATTGACTCAATTTGTCGCCAAGCGACGAATGTAAATAACGTAGTTCCAGACTTTTTTGAACGGAAGCGAAATTTTCCGAAGCCAATTTCTTCGCGTTGCCACGATTAGCAATAGCATGGACGTAGGAATCCGAGGTAAATTCCCGAGGCTACTTGCACTTTATGGAGGAGATTGAAAAGGCCTTAAGAATAAACGTGAAAAGGCTATTTCTTATCAGATAAGCAACCGAAGGCAGCGATGCAAGTAGTGAAAAAGTCTGGGCTAACACAATGGATCCTCACGCGAGCAGTTGGGTATTGGGGCTGAAAGGATTTCATGGCAGAAAATTTGCCGATTATCGAGGCGTGTTTTTTAGAACTGCGCATCCTGGAAAATTCCGTGAAAACTGTAGAGAGGTGCTGGACTTTAAGACTTGAGCTTCCTGAGCGATTGGCGGCTTTTATGAATGGGAAAGGAAGGAGTGCATCCGATAAGAATGACTTTTGAGGAGTTTAAGGGGTATTTGGAGGGAGTAGTTTGAGTTCTATTTTTTATGGGAATTGAAATACTTCGATTGCCCATTTTTTAAGTAGATACTATTCTGGAAAGTGGGATTAGTCGGGTAAGAGAACCGGGCATAATAAAGCTGCGTTTTCGTTATCTAATAGAAGTTTGTCTTTAAATGTTATCAGTTTATTGCTGTCTTCGAATGGTTTTTTCTAAAATAAGCGTTAGGATGACTGGATTCAATTGATTATTATGCTTCGTTAGTCCTTGATTTGAAAGGAAATCACAGACCATTTTTCTAGCATTAAAGTGTCTTGGATAAGACTTCATTTTAATCCCATAAGTGTATTCAATTTTCTTTCTTCTTTACTGTGTATCCGGGAAAGTGTCATTTTGGTAAAATCAGATTAATTTACTTTTTTGGTTTTTCAGCGAAAAAATGCTGCAATATTTTATGAATAGCCGCCTATGCATTTTTCCTTGATTAAACTTTGAATCATTTTTTAAATTCCCAGTAATCAGTGAATTGCATCCGCGATAGTAAGTAGGAATAATTAGAAATGCTGGGATTCATTCCTTTCTTCATGAATTTCTTGATTTTGTGCTTCATTGTTGAATTTCAATTGTCAATAAATGAAAATACCTTCACCTGTTCCCTTTTCCTTCGCCAGAATTAGACTTTGAATTCTACTGCTATTTTTTCAAATCCACGAACTCGCAGAGCTGAGGAAATTGTTTTTGAAGACATCCATGCACTCTGTTACGAGTAAATTCAATTTTTGCCTAAGGAAATAAAAGTGTGCAATCCGCTGCTCTGAGGCAAAGTTTTGACCAGTTACATTCAATTAAGTTTCGCAGAGAATCGTCGATAATCCTGAGCATATTACTCGATGAAAATCGTTGATTTTCCAGATTTAGTTTCACTTTCTGACAAAAGCCTGATAATAGTCATCCTGAGTTTGGGACTGATGAGCGTTTCAAACGGTAGAAAACTCGAATACTGGATATCGTTTCCTTTTAAGAATAACCGTTTGTCCACAAGCCTTCCATTTCTTCCGTCCCCGTCAAGGAATGGATGGATAAATTTCCATTTCGTTGTGAAAGAACACAGCTTTGATCAAAAGGAAGCTCCATCATCATTCTTTAAGTACTGAAAAAGATCCTTTCATAAGTCCGAGCGACATTAGCCGCTGGCGCGAGCTAAAAGGGGCAAACCTTGCGATCCTTTCACCTACTCCAACCCGCGAGTAAACGATAACTGCCAGGTTGATCTATCAAATCCATTCATCGAGTTGAAGTGCAGATAAGATGATTTCTCAGAGGAAGTTTGTAGGAATTCAGATTTTCATGTACGGCAATTGGCATTGCATTACTTCAGTAATGTCTTTTGAGGGCCAATGATTCGTTATTTTCAATCAAAGCCGTAATCTGCTCTTCAGAAAGTGTATTCCTCAATCTTTAGCGAGGAGTGGATTTAGTCTTAATCTTATTTTGCCTTCCTAAGCTGTGGAGACTGCTTATCTAAAAAAAGTGAATTTACCTCACGATTTTTCAGAATCGAACGACAATTTAAGATGGTTGATGTGATATCAAAAGGGACGGTATCATTGATAGTATCATTTGATTACTATCAATTGATTAGAATTTATGAGATAAGTCGGGAAATTTTAATTGGGAGAGAGAGAGACCGCTAATTTAAATTTTAAGGCTACTTCTTTCGCTCGATCGTATAATCCACTTAAGGCAGAAAAGCGAAGTTTCTGTATTCGGATTCCGGAAAAAAGATTGAGGAATCCCACCATTGCCTCCTCGTAGTACCGATGCATGGCTCTTTGCCCATAGTTTTAGTGCCGCCACTTCTCTTTGACACGAATCGATGAACCTCTTTTGACTGCTTTTTGTTGTCGCTCTTATTTCCTAATTAGGCTGATTAATACGTCCTCTTTTTCCAAACCAATCGGCTTTTGAAAGCGCAAAATTCCAAAGGCAAGTCCATCTTTTTTTCCTTGATATCGATTCTACTGGCTTTCCGATTCATTCATCACCATAGTCAAAAAGGATTCATTCTTTGATCTGGAAATTGCCATACCTACTTTCTTCTCCGAATTCCCGCATTTTTCAGGAATTATTTCTTCTGTACTTATCATGTACTGGAAGCACCTACACACAGCAGGAAGCCTTAGGCTAGCTGTTTTGACGAATAACTGATAATTAAACTTCCTCAGTGATATCGAGTTTTCGGCTTCTAGCGATCTGAAGTAGTTCACCTTCTGACCATTTCCTTTACTTGCATTGGAGACGATTTTCAACAAAATGAAAAATCATTTATTATCCACACTGAGGAGTTAGGCCTAACGCGGAAAGCAGGAAAATCGCCAACCCAAAACGGCAATCTATTTTTCCAAAGGCATTTACAGAGAAAAAACACATACATTCTATAATTTGCATCATCGGACGGGACATCATCGTGACCAAGGGTTGGCCGTGTGCAAAACAATTCGATCAAGGCAGCACCGCGGTGGGTGGATTTCATGATGCCCCACAAAACTCCTTGCAGAAAGAAATACAAACATCGGACGCATTTGCTTTCCCTTTTCGCCTTCACGAATGTTTAAATTCATGATGTGATCGAGCAGCTTTGACCTTGCTTTTCATCAGATCCTATTAAAACTGAGTTCAAAACTCAAGTCATTTTTCGGATGGGATGGGTTGTTGTATTTTGCTTTAGGTCTGGGTTTTCATTCGGTGTTTGGTGCTGTAAAAAATACTACGGTTTACTTCCATGGACAAGATATTCCATTGTAATAGAATAGCGAAACATTTGATCCGGATGATACGTTTTCGAAAAATTTGTATTTTGTAAAGAATTAACCCAGAACTAACCTAAAACATAATGCGCTTGTGAAGAATTTTAAAAAAAATTGAAATCAGGTGGCGATTGTTATATTTATGCTCGCCACATTTATATGGATCTCATTGAAAAGTCATTGATAGGCTTGCATGATGAAAAAATTGCGATCATTGCGGTATACAGTAATATTTTTGCGGTGGTGGCGATTAAGCGTCTACGTTGTTTGCCACTGTTAGAACAAAAAAGCAAAAATTTTCTATCAGGGCCAGGAGAGTTATAAAACAAGGATTTAATTTGCTGTGTCGTTATACTTTCTTTTATAGTACTTCTCGTTCCTTGAGTCCAATATATCACAGTAGGTGTGGATCACACCTGACATTTTCCAAATGTGATTAATTACGCAGTCGGAATCTGGAGAGATGTCTCAGATGATGCAGAAGCCTTATTTCAATTTAGAAAAGCTATGATGCTTTCAATCCCACAATTGGAAGCTGCTATTAATGGGAGTGATTTAACTGGCTGCGATCATTAGGCGTTTTTGTCAAATCAAAAATATTATAGAGCCGACCGAACCGTCACTGATGAAAATTTTCAAAGAGGAAAGACCAATTTGTTTATCTTGAGATTTAGGATTTAAACATACAACCCAGTTTGGAGGAGAAAATACATCAAACATCGATACGGAACCCCATTCTACCCAAGTAAGGATGAGTGGCCAGTGGTCAAATTGGCTCGGGAGCGTTAAAGAATTTGTAAAAAAAAGTAGCCGAATTAGCGCAGGATCGGATCTTATCTCAGACAGGAAACAATCCTGAAATTCTTACGAGAAGAATTAGAAACGACGCTTTATCGGGGAAAAACTTCGAGTAAGCAGGAATCCCTGGGTGGTAGATTCCCGATGACGAGGTGAATTTTGGGGAACAAGTGAATCTTCTTTGCTCACTTAAATAGCTGAATCTAAAAAAGCCTCAAGGTTTCAGGGCTATAAATCCGTCTTAAATAAATCACCATCGGTACCGCAGAGGAAATTGCCAGTAATTCAAGGCCACTCACTATTAAGGTTTACGAGAAGTGTGGTGGACTGTATGGATTTTTACACGATTGTTTGAATGCAGCCCGTGTAAAGGGATTTAAGTCACTTATTTAGCAAATCATTTACGCTCAGGATAGGATTCAAATTACAGGAAGAGACGGGACCAGTTTCGGGGGAATTTGCAACCAAAGGGACGGATAGTTATGGTTGCCGACCCATTTTCAAGTAATTTAGATAGTAGTTATTCTAATCGGATTGGATTATCTCTTGTTTCTTGGATTGCCCCATCATTTATTTGGGCGGACTTAATCTATTCAAATATTTCAATTTTTTTTCCCCCGCCTACTTCATTGAATTGCGCTGGTGCCTTATAAGTAGGACCGTCGCAAGAAGAATTTGAGTATCTGGAGACTTTAAAGGACTTACTCCAAGGAGGGCGATTTCCAGTTTGGCTGTCATAGCTTATTTTTCCTTGGTGGGGACTCGCGTCTCGAAGTGGGATGATCGAACAAGGCTGAAGTTGGGTCTACCAGTACCGCTATTTGAGCGCAGCGCGCAATTATCAGCGGGAATTCCAATGACATATCTGTAAGATTTTCATTGTGCCAGTTACGATTCAATTTACCATTTTTGTCCTTGGAAGCCCTGGCCTGATTCGAGACCACCTGAGTATCACTGAGGCAGGAAACGTATTTACAAAGAGAATGATTGAATTTCTCCTCCTCCTATAAAATCTCAAAGTTTCTGGTAAAGTCTTCACCAAAGGCGATCTGAATTCAGTATCTATTGGTAAGGCGATGGATGTCCTTGGAAATTATGTGGATAAAGACGGAATGACCATGATAAAAATGGTGAGGCAAATCAATACTCGGGATTTATTTTCATGTCTGACGGGTCAGGTGACAGTTGATGCTCAACGTGAAGAAAGAGATATACCAACATGCTGGGAAAGGCCGAAATCGTTGAGGGAATTCACAAAATCAACCGCGTATTTAGTTCGGCATAGGTAGCTTTTTAACAGCTTTTGAGCTTATTAAAAAGTGAAAATATAAAGCTGATCTTTTTGAATTGCTCCGATTACCTGAGGAGGACTTTGGTGAATTGATTACGAGGTTTTCAAAGAAGCATTGCCGAACGGGTATTGACAACAGTTCATGAATAAAAGGATCAGGGCTTGGATCAATACTGCCTCCACATTTAAATACAGCTATCGAGGAGATTATCCGTCACGGGATTGGATAATGTCGGAATGTATCACGCCAAGCGACCGTTAATTCCGATGAGAATGGCGCTATTACACCAACAAGACATGGACGTTTACTATATTTTACCACAATAGATTTGACCCGGATATGGAATCGAAAAAACTCTTTCTAAAAAATAAAAGTCATTGGAGTGATCGTGTGGGGAAGTTTTGGGACTGTTGATCGCAAATTATGGCTTGAGAAAAAAGTCAAGTGAATCGTCTACTCTCGAAAAAGCTGAAGTTGTAGCTGAAATCAATAGCATCCATACAAAGCTTTCAGGGGAAAGAGCTTATTCCAGAGTGTAAGGCCACATTAAGACCCTGAGGAGATTTGCCAAAAATGCGAGGTGTTATTTTTCATGATTTCCCTCTTCGCATTTCAAGAGTGGTCCGTAACGTTCGCCCCATTTTTTGTTTCCGTATCATTATGATTATTTCACGGAACAAAGTTGAGTCTGAACTTGGAATCCCGGTGAATCGTTGGAGACAGTAAAAAAAAATCAGGAGAAAGTCAGATTCTTCACCATGAGCGAAAGTGATTCTTCAGGAAAACTGTTGCGGTAAGAGTTGAGGCTGTCTAGCTGCGGGCCTTAATCTTTTCGAAAAGGAACTTACAAAAAGGGCAACCTGCGGCTTACGGTTGCATTGCCAGTAAATACAATGAAGTGATTCTTGGAAGGAACAGCAGCTTACTTCGATCCGCAGAAGTTTTCAGAGGTTTATTGGCCAATTTCTGATATTTATTCGGTAGTGGAGCTTTCTGGAGTTTTGAAAAATTCATTGCGATTTCTGCTGGTGCTTTAGCTGGATTAGGGACTTGGAGAAAATGCAAAGGACTAATTTTGATATCCAGAGGAATGGTCGGAAAATGGTGCACTTAAGCAAGTGCATTTGGGAGGAAAGCGTCAAATCACGTTTTTCGGATTGGCTGCAGTATTGGGGATTTGCCGTCACACTTGTAACTCAGTGGATTCGCAGAAAATTATACGTAGGCTTTAGACTTGCCAAAGGTGTTGAAAACCCTCGAGGAGATTTTGGGATGATATGAGGGGAAGTTAGCAGAAGGAATATAATACCGTACGGATCATTAAAGGATTTTTCTGGAGACTTCCCAACTTCGCGCCCCGATTCACCTAGGAACCTTTATCGTGGTTGTATTCCCGAGGGATTTGGAAATCGAAAGAGGCTTCTTTCAGTTTTATTGATGAAATATTCCTTTTTAGTTGTGGATGTTAGACTTTGTACTAGAAGCAATTTAAAATCTGCCAACAAAGCCATCAATTGAATCATCTGGCAGGGATCTTTTTTCACCAATAAACCCAGTCCCTTCAGTGACCGCATAAGAGGTAACCATCTGGACTTTTGGATACTTGACGGACTCTTCCAATATCTGAAAAAGCTTTTCTTCCTTAGAAAAAGTTCGCTTCCATTCATTTCTATTCTGGTAATATGTTGTTTTGGGCCAAAGCTGCCACCCCAAAATTATTCCCATTCCAACTCGGGTTAGCGATCCGAAGTTGGACTAAGATCATCCGCATAGTAGCAATAGATGGAACCCAATTAATGCTTGGGTTGCCTCCCATTCCATTCTTTTGGAAGGTATATTGGAAATTGGAGCTTCCGATTATAATTGGATTCCAATAATGTAATCAACTGGCCAACATAGTTTTTAGCTTTTTTCGAATCAGATTTTAATTCGTCTCCACCTTGTTGGGTCCATTTGCTCCACAGGGAACCAGGATTCGATCATTCTTTGGATCGTAGATCATTCCTGTGGATTCCGGTTTTCCATAAGTCCAAGGATTAGAGGCAACAAAGCTCCGGGAGTGTTTACAATAAGGGATGTCCGATGGGATACTTACCATCTCCTTTGATTCGGTGAACTTTTCCCATGAGAATTTTGCTTAAGTCCTGTGCATTATTTCATGGTATTTTCTTTCCCCCGTTTGTGAAAAAAAGAAATTGGGAAATTATCAAAAAAATTGATCCGGACTTCCGTAATGTGTGCCTTTTCCATTTCCAAGGCTGGGCGTGGTTAGGTCACGAGTAAGTCCCTTGAAATCTGAGGACCGGCTAGTTCCATTTAATTTTAAATCTAGCGGACCGTTAGTTTGCTCCCTCCCCCCCAGGGGACTGTTTTTGACATTAGAGAATGTTAAATCAGGCCGTTCTGAGCGGTAGTTGGGGATGGGTTGGGCAATATCGTGTAGGCAAGGCCAGCTTTGAACCCGATTCACCTTACATGGAATTTGGAAAGGTTCCCCGTTAACTTGGTTGGCCCGATCTCTTCTCCCTTTTTC
>Ga0163217_1085013_pt1 | contig 16959 bp, 8 predicted proteins | sample SynspAceP_FD_185933 | JGI IMG/M metagenome (GOLD analysis project Ga0163217, IMG submission 185933) | Saline lake microbial communities from Ace Lake in Antarctica - Synechococcus sp. Ace-P (PacBio error correction) | ecosystem: Environmental > Aquatic > Non-marine Saline and Alkaline > Saline ... | reverse complement strand
TATAAAGCTGTTCGAAAAAAAAATTTCTCAGATAAAAAAATGAACCTGTTTTATTTTCATATCTCCACTTAAATTTGTCTTTATTTCTGTTGTGTTAATGCAAAAGCAAAATCGTTCCATATTTTGAAAGTGGATATTTATATTACCTCATTGAAAAAGGTCCGGAACCCTTTAAAAATCTGTTTGTCCCCATGATAAACTATTCGCAGTTCTTCTGTGCATTCATAAATTACTTCCATTACCAATCTCTTCTGGTTAACACATATCTTTGCTTAATTTCAAATAAGGTTCATCATTTAATTAGCCATCATTAATTAAACGACCACCATGAAAGCATTTTTCATTTTTTGGTTTAATTGTGCCAAAAGGCTGTGGAATACCCCCATTCAATAGCATATTCTCATGTTGGGTTATGGTGGTGCCAAATCTATGCAAAGGGTAAATTGACTTACTTCCTTACTTACCCACGTCTTTTTCAAACTTGGGTATTGATTAATTCCTTTGGCCATAGCTATGTATTACTTTGTATATAGTTAAATTTTTTCATTTACTATACTCGGCCAGCATATTGACATTTCTTCTTTTTTTAAAACGTCTTTGAACCTTGCTTGCCACACCTTTATGCAATTATTTTCAGTATTAAAAAAGCTAAATCTATAATTATTATTTTTTTTCTAACAAATGGTATATTAATTCTGCAGTGTGGCGTAAAATGCATATTATATTCAGGGGTAACATCCTTGGGAAACTTGTAAAAGGCGATATTGGCCATGTTGATCCTAGTTCCGATTCACAGCACCTTTGTTTTTTCTTGGACTATGTCAGGTTTGTGTGCCTGATGACTGGACTATAGTAAACTCTTCGAAAGGTTATTGATTACCGTCTTGGATTGGTATTCTTAAAATAGCTTCAAACGCTCCCTGACTCTTGTAAAGCCTTTAGCTTCAAAAAATTTCTCCCGCATTAATCAGTTCTTTTTAGTGAGGGCCTATGTAAAGTATTTAAAAACAAAAGGCTTTAAAGGCAGTAAAAAAACTTTTATTGGCCTTATTAGCTTCCTTTCTCAAATAGAACTCATCTATTTCAAATTCAGAATCTAATATTTACAGGCTCTATAGATCGCAAATTGTTTAAATAGGGGAAATATATTACCATTCAAAGGAGTATTCTTTTAGATATTGGATTCGGGTTATAATTCGGTGCTTTATTCTGTATTTTTTTCGCAGTTATCAGTGACATAGTTAATGTGCCTGAATATATATACATTAGGCAATACAAGCAGGTAGAAATTTCTCCTGAAATTGTATTTTTCTGGAGCAATAACAAATGGCTTTCTCTAATTTTATCCGTTTTTTCCTTTCCCTTTTTTAATGTTTGTATTTTAAAATTTCTACTTAACTCACCCTCCTCCTTCTATATTAAGGCTTGTAACGAATTAAAGAAACCAGGTGATAGGTTATTAATTTCTGCCGTAGTTCTGATGGTAGAAGTGAAAATATACTGCTTAGATAGGCATTTCTTACTTGCCTTAAATTTTATAGTGAATTATTAGGTAGCTGCTTTTTCAATGGCAAATAAGTATTTTATATATTCTCTTGGATCTTCTTTTATTGCAATTGGGAAAACAATTTACTCTTCGTCTAGAAAAGTGTCAGCGCCTTCACCAAAATTCAAGTCAAAACTATTTGAAGAAGTAAAAAATAAAGATTGCAGCGTGAAGTACCACCAAATAATATATTAAATGGGGTTTTCACCATCTTTAAAATTAATTAAGTACAATCTTACTATCATAAATTAAAATTATAAGCCTTCAGCACTTGATTCAAAAATACAAGCGTAGGCTTTCTCCTAAAAGCTTATGACTTGCATGATCTGAATTAAGTAATGTATTTTAATCATTTCTAGGGATTCCAACTTATTATTTCAATTTTATCTTTAAAACTTTTCATAATTGAAAAATTATTTGCACCCAATATCAAGTTGCATCGCGATACCCATTTTTGATGTATAGTATCGCCCTTCAAACATCTGATTTGCCACCACATTAAACAGCTGTTTCGCACTAAATCTATTCGAGCAAAAGGACTTGGAATTGAAGTTATTTTCTCTAGTAGAATGTTCCACCATTTGGGTCTTCGATAGCTGCAATAGCCTTGCTCATTTAATGGATTGGATTAATTGCCATCATATAAACTCATTTTCCTTCGTGTGAACATCTAAATATTTTTTTGTTTTTTTTTTTTTTTTTTTTTTATTTTTTTTTTTTTGTCACGGTAGCATCAAGTAAGTTTTTTTTATTTTCTTCTACTTATTTAACCTTTCCCAACCTCGAAATACATTCTTCTCCGTTAAAACAATTTTGAAAAATTCCTCCTTTTGTTCCTATACTGCCTGGTAATTTTTGTTGCTGTCGGGTAGTATATAAGACTTTTAAATTTCCATTTTTATTGACCATAACCCAAAACGAGATTGGGCTGATGCATGTACGTATGGAAAGATTAAAAATATCACCCTGTTCAGATACTTTTAATCACATTCATAGGCTGAATTTCAAAATTAAGGATCTTAACCTGTGATGAAGCTGTTTCGCACTATATTTTTTAAAATCCCTGGTCATCTACTTCATAGGTTACTTTACCACTTTTGTAACTGGTTTAATACCTTCAATAAAAATCTTCATAAGAAAGGCTTTGATGAAAATTGTAAAAACAATACGCTTTTCTTTTACTAACTTATCGAATTCCTTTTTTACCTCTTTCCGATCTTGGCTGAAGATTAAATTGTGATGGATATTTCTATTTGCCTATTTATTGTATTGTAAGTCTTTCCTGTCCCTGGAGGTTCCAAAAAGGATTTCGATTTAATGCGTAAAAGCCATATGATAATTATTTGATAGTAATGCTTTGATTGTTATCAAAGTAAGTCATCTATTTGTTTTTTTAAACTGAGGTCAGAAAGTTCATAAACAGTAGTTCTTAAACCAACATCATTATGTGAAAATTCTGGATTGAAACTTTCCAGTAATGTTGCTTTTGATGCGCAAAATCTTCGACTCTCAAAAAACCATTATTCCGTCTGTAACAAATACCCAATACCTAAGACTTGTAGAACCATCTTGCGCCAGTTAATAATAATCTTAACATTAATGTCCTTATTAAAAAATTAAAAATTTTCACCCGCTTTTCTGCTTATTGTTTTTATTACTATTGGTTTCCATTCATAAAACCCTCGTTGTTTAAGTAATTTCAATAATATTCTTTTTTTGATTTGATTGAGATTCATTTAAATCACCTATTTCAGACCAACCAATTACATATTTTATTGTTAGTTTTCATAATCTCCCAATAACTAGCGTCATCACTCGAAGTTCCCTTATTCTCCAATATCTTTATCATCGCCAAAATTTATATCTAAAACCTTGGTATTAAATATCTTGAGCGAGTATTTAAGTTTTATCCTGGAACGGAAATTATCTGGTAGTTTAACTTCTAAATATTTCAATTAAACTCTGATCTTTAACAATATATTCATTGATGAATTCTTAATTATTCTAAATAATGAACATATTTTTCGCCTTTTCTTTTTGGATTACCATTTAATTAGGTCACAAAAACTTTGATAAAAATGAATTATATAAAATGTTAATATTATTCAGGATTATGATACTTAAAAAAAAGTGCCGATTGTACGCTCATCTTGATGGTTGTGATAAACGTTTTTTCAGCAACCAATTGTTCTGAAATATTTTAGGTTTCAGATCAAAATAGTTAATTCTATCTCTTAGTGGTTTTGTTCTCGTCGAAAGTATATTTTTAAGCGTGCTTTGTATTGCCTCAGGGGCATCGCTTGCCATATGGTTATTGCAGTTTAACTACCAACAGGATAAGATTAGATTTGAGAAATTAAACATCTTTAATTTTCTTTAAAATATTCATCCACATTAGTATTTGCCGTCCTATATAACTGAGTTTATTAATTTCCACTTATTATAGTTCTTGTTTCTAAACACCTTTTGCAATATGTGTTTTGTATTTACTAATATTAAAATTTTTAAAGGGTGTTGGCTTTTAGGTCAATCATTTTTTAAATCCCCCATTTTTTATTTAAATATTTATAGTAGCATCACCGCCACCATTATTCCCCAAACTTTTTCAACCCGTTTCATTTGTTTCATGCGCATAACGGGCATTGACTTCTTTTGGGGGATATTTTTTTATCTTTATTTAAACGTTACCCAGCGTGTGGGAGCATTTTAAGGAATGTTTTCATTTTCTATTTTTTGTTACAGGCATCAAGTACATTTTGTTTGTTATTTGATTAGGTTTAAAATGCCATATTCTTTAATTATATTTGTATTTTCCTCCGCGGACCATACCCAAACCTCCCAACACCAAACCGGATCAACATCCACCATACCATCATTAAAACGTGGTAACAAAAATATCGCGTTGCTTCTTTTAGGTTTTGTTTGCTTTGAAGATTAGTATTATCAATTCTAAATTTTTTTCCATTGGAATTGAAAACTTCTTTTGAATGTATATAGGAAGGTAAATTGATTTGGATACTTTTAAAGCTTCCCATGATTTAAATCTGGTGGCACGAAAACCTGTTAGCAGAGAATTTTGCTGTTTCTACCAATAGATGAAGAAAACTTAAAGAAATAATACAATAATAACCCTCTCATTTTATCATGGCAGTCACTCTGAAAACAATTATTTATAAAATAACTCCTTTTCTTCCCATAAAGCATGACCAACTTGACCTGTTCTGCTATAAATTATTCATTTTCATTTACCAAAAATTGTTTTGGAATAGTATCTTTTACAAACAATGTTTTCTGTGCCATTAACAAGTCTCCTATTTTTTTATAATGGAAAAGCTGTCTTTTCTTTTGAAATTATGAATGATCCTCTTTTTATTTTAAGCAAAAACCTTGTTTGAAAGTGATACTAATTCTTCTAATGTCACCTTCTCCCAATTCATAAGGCAAACCACTAAACCCCTTATCCAAACTCCAACATCTCATAACCAGGAAATAAAAACGTACAAAACCACTCTTCATTAGGTTTTGTGCTTTGTTCTTCTGAATTAAATTTGACTGCAGATCTTATAGCATTGTTTCTATTAAGATCATCATACCGCAGATTAAAAATGGCGGCTATTTATATACCTGGTTTTATAGCTGGATTGGAAGGTCTATTAAAACAAAGGAATTAAAACATTTCTATTTAATATGTTGAAAACAAGCTCCCTCCAGAATTAAAAAGATTAAAGTTCTAAAACGATTGTAATAAATAAAAAGCAAATTTCTTTTCATCATTTCTGTTAAAATCTTAACCCATAATGCTAGTGTTCATGTGGCCAAAATTTCCTCTTGACATATTGCCATGACTCCTAAGAGTTCCTGAAATCTACCAGTAATAATTCCTGGTGCGTTTACTTTAGCTAAATTATGGTAACCCAAAAATTGAAGTAGAACCATAAACAGAATAACACCTTCTTCCAAATTTAGCTTTAGTAAATCAAAACCTCTTTTGAAACCATACAAATTTATTTAAGCTAACTTGCTTCCAAACCTTCCCTCATAACTTCACCGATTGAATTTGTTTTTGCATTAAGCTATGGCTTCGGTATGAGTTGTGCGAGCTCGTTATGTATTTCTGCCATTCTGCCTTGTAGTCAAAAAATCCATATCAAATCTTTAATGCTATGCCAACATACGCCTGGGTTAAGCTGTAGTCTTGCTCTTTTATTTCTTCAAGTGAGGCTACTTTGCATAGACCTTTCCTGTTTGTCTTGGTAGGTTCCTTTAGGGAAATGTTTCTTTCTGAGCCATTATTTGCTTTACCAGTTGGTCTTGAGCACACTTCGGGGCTACGCTCAGTGTTCCGCATTTAGGGTTGCTATTACCACTTCTAAAAGCATTCAATAATTGCCGTTTAAACCTTCCCCAATTGATTCATCGCTAAAGTCGTTAATTGTGCTGCTTACCTTTCTAAAAAGTATTTGCGGGCATAATTCATTTAAAAATCTTATTCTTAATTCTCCTTTCTTTTTGCCTTGTTAAAAAAACCAAAACAGACAGGCAACTACGGGTGTAAAAAAAGTTGTTGCTAATAGCTACAATGCATGTCTACATCGCCAGTTTCAATCAATTTTGACGGATCAGTTTTTCTGCATTTCCTGCATCGGTTGCCAGAACTGCCATTAAACAAAGCCTGCTCTACCTGTTGCATTTAAATAAGGAATAAAAAAAGTACTGCATCCATAAATAATTTCCGATTACTTACGGTGCCTTACCTGTTAATGGTGGGCCAAATGGCAATCGATCATCGTCTGCCAAAAACTTGTTTTTAGCATCTATCTTTAATCTAAACATTACAAAAGGTGGATTAGCCATTACAAAATCGCAACTTACCCGTAAGTTATGCGGATTGCTAATAAAAAGCTATTACTTTCTAATAATTTTACCTTCTATACCATGTTATTGGCAAGGTTCATTTTAGCTAAAGCCCGCGTGTGTTGTTACTTTTCTAACCTCACGCCATACCCACTACAACCCCTGGCCATCCGTAGACATCACTTGCGCGTAAATGGCTTCGTCTTACCACTTTTCTATGCTTGCTTCTCCTGCGTTCAAGCTCTGCTGTTGCGTTGCTAACCATGGTGTAGACATGTATCCGAGCATCGTATCGCGGAGGTTTCCTTCTAAAAATGGGCTGTTTGTACAAAACATACCACCGATCCACAAGCAGGATTCCATGTTACTATACCATGATTGGGTTTGTATAAAATTCACCAATTAGTTTACTTAAAGATGGCGGGGTAAAGAATTCGCCACCTTCTTGTGCACCTTGCCTGGGCCTGCATAGGAGAATTTCATTAAGAAAAACTCGTAGATGCGCCCAATACATCGCCCTTTCGGCATGCTTTAACGCGCGATCTTTTATTAAAAAACACGAACTAAAATCACGTATAGTTTGTCTCAAACTCCTGATAACTTTTAGGTAAAATTACCTTCTAAGTCTGTGGTATCAGCTTCAATAGGCTTCATGGCATTATTTAATAGCTTCGGCAAATAGTTTTCACTTTCAGGTTAAAATTGGCTAAATAATCATATTTTGTTTTCAGGAAAAACATAGCACCTGCACCTGCCATAATCACCCTTGTTAAAGCTTCTCGCTTTTTCACGGTTCTTGGGTTTATGGGCAGATTGTTTGTCTACTTCAACCTTGCATCTTCGTAAACGGTTTTGCGCAAAAACGCAATATTACTAAACCTAAAAGAGGATCTTTATATTCACCCAGCTGTTAATTTAGAATTTGCCTTAAATCGTCGGCCAAAGCATCCCAGAGTTTCGGTTTCTGAGTTGTTTATGTTTCTGTTGATTCATTTACGTATGTCTATTCAAAAAAAACCTAAAGGTATTCCATTTACTATAAAAAATCTACCATTTTATTTACAAATTTAGAGCCATTTATATATTTAGTTTTTGATTTCTGAATTTTTCAGCATTCTTCCGTCCAAATTAAACCAAAATTCATCAAAGAGGTGGTTGTCAGTTTTTTCCATTTTCATTAGTATCGGCAAGTTGTTCGGAGATTCATATGTTGAAAAATCAGGACAAATATGAGGCTTTGTCTTGCTGGTCTAATTCGTAATCTGGGCCGGTCAGTAGCACATATTCAACAATTCTGTAGGTTGTCTTTAAAAATACTCTCTTGCATTTTTTGATATCTATTTAATTGGTTTAACTATGGACTTTCAGATAATTTTATTTTTCTATGATTAGTTGCAATATTGTTGGTTATTAACCATTAGCTTACCCCATTATATCTATATTCTTTATGTTGTTTTCCAACCTGGATATTAGACAAAAAGTAACCGTCGGCCATTGTTCAAACTGTAATAATTTTGGCTAGTATTCTTCTAGCGCGAATCATTAACCTTTTTATTGGCTTGTTGGTGTTTTTATATCGCACATCGAATTGTCCATGACATGTAGAAATCTATAGTTTCTTCATATTTCATTAGAATCGGAATTATCTATAAAGAAAGGAGGGGTAAATTCATAAAACTGGTTTTAGTTTAGTTTTTGTTATTTGGGTTTTATGTAGCGGATAGGAATCAAAACAGGGTAGAATTTTGTAAGGAAAGTGGATGTGGAAAACCGCCAGAAAAAATAATTTTGAATTATAAAGAACTAAGACCTAATGTTTCTCTATTATTACTTAAATAGTAAAATTACTTCTATTTTACTTAATGTTTTACTTAAGATTGCGCTAAACCCGTGATGCTTTACCGTTAACCTGTTTTAGTTTTTCACCATCTATTGGTTGTTCTTCAACATAATGGCATTGGCACTTTCAATTAAAAATCATCCATGCTCTTGTTTTAATAACTTGAAATTTCGGGGTTACATTAGTTTCCTCGTTAGAACTCGTAGCTCTAAGTCGTCACATTTAAAATGTTTCATGAGCAAGTTCATGGCTAAATTAAAAAAGTACGCATTTGGTTTGTTAAATTCTTCCAAGTTGAGGATTTTATATATAAATCTCAATTTGTCGTCATTCATCACTACCAAAAGAAAGGCCAATGCTATATGTTTGTGACGTCATCTACTGATCTAGTCTTGAAAGTCTAATAATGGTTTTTTTAGGTTTTTTTGGAATAAATTAACCATAATACTCAAGGTCGCGATTTAAAATTTCTTCTACATACATTTCAAATTTTCATTCTGGACTCATATGAGTTTGAATAATTTCATTGTAAAGAAATTAATATGACTGTTTCGTAAATATATATAGGACTATAAATGATAAAATAGTACTGCAACTGCTTCGATTAACCATTTGCCTATTATGGGTTTTTTTTTACTTACTGTTAGTGGTTTTAAGAATTACGTTGATTTATAACAGGTTTTATTTTTTATTCAGCTTCGCTGAAACATTTTTGGTTTTAAAATCTGGAGGGATAGTTGAAATTACATCATTCAGTTCATGAATCTCAGATAATTCTAACCAATTATCCAAACCGTAGAACCAAATTTTTGTACTTCGTATATATCTGGATTTTTCAACTCATCCTTGGGAAAATGGCCAAATTTCTTAGAGCCATCTGTATAGAAGTATTTACTCATAGCTAAATTGTATTGTTCTGGAAAAATCACCAGCATTGTTAATTAAAAAATATAGTTTTTTTTCAAGTGCTCTAAACTCAGGAATTATATTTTCCCATTGCGCTTGTAGAACAATGATTTTATCTTCATAGAAAATAATCCAACACCTCATACTCATTAGTATAGATAATCCTAACGCTCAACCTTCCTTTTGACTTTATAAATTTGAAACAGTAGGATAAGTGTCAAGTGTCATACCGACTTGGTTTCTATTACTTCTGAATTACTTAAAAAAGAGCTTGCATCTTTAACGAACTTGTTTTCAAAGTTTTTCTTCTTGGAATAATTTTTAATTTCGTTCCGAAGAAAAAAAGTCATATTCTCCTTTATTAAGATTAAATAAGTATTTTTCATCTTTTATAAATTTCTTGACAATTATTCGGACGGTCTCCTTCCTGACCTCCCATTCCAATAGGTACTTTTTAATGTAGGTTTTTTACTTCCTTTGCTTTTGGGTGCTCTTTTTATGCTAAGGTTATTCCCCAAAGCTTAAAGCTATATAGGTTGATTAATTCATTAGACATAATAACTACTTTCTCAATTAATTGGAGTTCCTTTTAAGTAATAATATCAACATAATATTATATAGGAAAATAGTTTTTTGCTACTACCTGCGTTGTCTTAAATTCGATATTAATTCTTCTTTTATATTTCTGGGGCTTCCCAATACAGGTACTTCATTATTTGATTATATCATCGTTCTTCCTATTTGATAAACATCCCCTGCGTAATAATCCCATTTCCAATATCAACACCATTTTATCTTTGATTAACTTGTTCAGCAGTTTCTTTATATCAGCCTCAGAGAAAAGTTTGGCTCAATAAGTTAAAGCGGATGAAGGCTACCTCAGAAAAAGATGATAAAACGATGTGCGCGAGTGTGGTTAGCTTTTGGGACATTTTATCCGTACTCATTAATTTTACTTTCACCATTGAAAAAATCATCCAAAGAACATAAAACGGGAATAATTGAAACCAGCCACTTTGTCCCATAATCATGACACTCTATCGCCGCCTTGAGCCACAAAACCACAACATTGCGAATAAAAAGCAAATTCCTTATCAATTGGAAAACTTCCCCTGATTCCCACAATTGTTATACTTATAATATAACTATAAAAATAAATCGATTAAACCACTAAATCCAAATTCAGTTCTCCTTATTTCGGCCATCAAATGGAAAATGGCGTTAGAAAACATGCCTTGTTTTTTATACAGTTTGATGAACAATTACTTTCAGCCGCATTCTAATTTTGGGTGGTAACTTCAGGGTATTTACAAATATCAGAATTTCTGGCTATAGGGTCTCTGGATTAATTGGAGGAGGATAAGTTTTTCTAAAATAGGTTCTCCAGTTCATCAACGTCATTTGCAGTGTTCCAATCTTCAAGTCCTTCAAACCAAAATCAATGTATCGATCTTTATGCCTTCATTCTTGGTTCACTCAGTGAGAATGGTCCATGTTTTTCTATGCCATCAGAGTAAAAAATATTTCTTCATATCTTTTGTTTTAAAATTAACGCCAAACATTTGAAAATAATTACTTACTATATTTAGGGCTTATTACACTAAAGTTTTATAATATATCTTATTACTATAAAAAAACAAAGCTAGCCAAATCTCAATATACATTAAATAGTTAGATAAGGTATTTGTTATCGTTTTATTAGGGTTGAACAAACTAAGGGTAAAAACCTATTTTAAATTGTTACTGCGGGAAACCGCAGAAAAAATAATTTGTTATAACAGGACTAAATGATCTATGTTCTCCTATTATTGCTAAAAGTAAATACTTCTTTTTTAATAGGTTAATTTTTTACATTGCGGTAAACCGCAATTACTTAATCAAAACCCCTTTTAGTTTTTTTACTATTCAACTTAATCAGCCAAATTTAATATAACAAATGAAACCACAGCCATGTTAAAAAAGCTATTATTTCTTTGTCTTAGTTTAGTTTTAATTTTTTCTTGTGAGCGAAAATCTAGAAATTACAGAAACTATTCCCTGTACAAAGAAGAATAAGTAATTCTACTTCCATAGCGGGAAACTTCAGAATTTCCGGATATGAAGCTGCCGACCTCACAAATAAAGATTTAATATTTGTGAGAATTTCTGGGTAAGTATGTTTGGCTATGTAAAAGGAAGTACCCAATTGAAAGATGCACTTGCAGAATCTATTGTAGATCTAAAGTATATATATGATGAAGACAAAATATTGAGCTCTTTTTATTAATAAGTAAAATTCATAAAAGTTCAATAAAATTCAGAGCTTTACCGAATTTGCCGAAAAACTTAGCCCATATTCTATAAAAAGGGCGAAAACAGCTTCTTAGTAATTTAAATAACATTTTTAAGCAAGTACCTCTGAAATTGGGCGGAAAACAGCATTTCTATTTTACTATCCAGATTTTATCTATCTATAAAAGGGAAAAATAGTATTGCCATTATTGGGAGAAACAACAAGGCTTTAACCCAAAGGATCTTTTTTTAACTGCTAGCAAAAAGGGACAAGATTTAACGAACTAATGTTTAGTCAATTTTTAGTTGATTTGCATGGCACCTATTAACGATTTTAAATAATAAAACCAGATCAACTACAAGCATCAAGACCTTTATTACTTTTGCGGTAATAGGAGGTCAAAAAAAATGTAAGTTCATTTTACAGCCAAGGTTGGTGCATTATCAGAAATTGATTTTCTGTCTATTCCCAATGATATCTATAACTGGAGAGAACATTTTCGATTGAAAAAATTATTCTGTTTTACGCTTACGTTAAAACAATGGAAGACTAAAGCCTGTTAAGAAAAAGGCGGAACAGCCCCAATTCAAGTTAGGGAAATTGAGTTAAGAAAGAAAGTAGTAGAAGTTTAATGAACAACACGGAAATAGCTATTGTTGCTTGATTTCTTTAATGTGATTTAAAAAATTTACTGAAAATTATTAAACAAACAGAACTACATTATATTATAGAAAATGAAGTCCTTTTTCATTAAAATCTCAATGGAGTAGTTAACGAAAAAAGAGATACAATTTGATGATGGCAGTACTATTATAATATCACCTGCTGACCTACTTAATATAGATTTTTCTCCAACTCATTTAGTTTGTTTTTAAAGCGAAGTGATAAAAACAATTGAAAACTTAAATTTACGGCTAAACAGAAATAACCAAATTGGATTTTTTGATCTAGTTTATCTGATGCACTCATAATCTCGACTTCCAATACTAAAAAAACAATCAAAAAACCTTTGGACTTAATTTACCTTATTGATGGCATCCTGATGCCTATTTGCAAAAGCAAAACAAAAAAGGATCAAATATTTTTAAAACATAACATTTCCAATACATAAGAAAAAATCAAGCTCGTTCGGCAGAACAGCGATGACAGTAATTATTTGTTGCGAGTATTAATTGGAATTAATATTATTAATTATATCTTCAAACCAAGTAAAAAAGAAAAAAGTGGAAGATCTAGATAGCATAACATCTCTATGAGCTTTGGGCTTTAATTTCTTAGATGCCTTTTCAACAATATATGTTTTAGCACTGGTTTTATACTGTTATTGCAATTTATCCTAACTCAATGGTTATTGGTGCTACTGCTATTTATTACCTATGTTGTAATTGATAGGCCTAAGACAAGTAAATTATGGGTTGGTTAACCTGGTTACGGGCATAGGGATAAAATGGCTTTTGGCTTGGGCTTATATAACCAGTCGAAAAATAGTTTTATAGTTATCGATTTAGTTCCTACAGATTACCGTACAGAAAACGAATTTATTAATTTTTCTGTTAACTAATATGATTTAGCTATAATCATTACGTTTTTTCTTTCCATACTCATTAAAATGGAACGTACTAACTCATCTCACATGTTCCATTTTAAAAATTTAATTATGTCTAAAACTATATATTTTTGGCTATCGGCCGGAACTGTGTGGCTCGGGTTTTAAATCTGGTTTTAAGTTTTTTATTAGCAAGATGGGCAGTTCATTGCAAAAAGTGATTCAAATTGTTCCAATAATAATAGACACCTGATTCTGCTAATGGTGATGTTTAAGTAGGACTTACAGATATTCTTAGAAAAATATCAAGTCAATTACGAAAGAATTGAATTTTGATACGAATCAAAAAATGAATTTTTTAAAAACACCCCATTAGAATCATTAACTCCTAATTTCAGTATTAAAAATTCAAAACTCGATAAAAAGTTTAAAAGAGTTTATAGAATACTCTACACTAGATAAAGGAATAAGCCTATTATATCATTATTGTTCAGTGATAAAAAATCTGAATTCAGATATGCGAAGTGGTTTTAAAAGGCAACCCTAATATGGGAGTTGGTTTTATATACCAGTTTTAATCAATCAAGAAGATTTTTTGTTTCATTCGCAAAGTAGTTTCTCGAAGGACGATAAGAATTTTATTAGTGTCGTCTATTTTGGAGTTACTGGGGCCGTCTGGTTTTTGCCTTTATTGCTTAAAAAATATACGTTCGGCAGCATTTTCATTAAACAATTTTGCCCCTATTTAAGAGATGCCCTCCAATCGGGCAATTCTGTATTGCCCTATTTTGGAGTAAAAAACGACGAGGAGAGGATAATGAAAAATCTATACCTCAAAAACTAAGCTGCGCTTCGAATTACCAGCATGGCGGGTAAATAGTGGGGGTATAATGTTAATACGTATTTGGAGATAGTTTTACATAAAGATTATTGAAACAAATAACGAAGGCGAGTACCCAATGCAAAAAAAAATGATGCCCATTTTATAAGAGCTCGCGTCTGCCGTTAGCCCGTATAAATTTTGCAAAATAACCCTGCTTGGGAGAAGAGAGAGTGGTTAAAAAGAATTTGAATAGAAAACGAACCAAGTTAGCATCACTTTTCATGATTTAAATGACAAAACGGAAAAAACTACAATTTTTAAGCCGTTAACGCAATACTTACCTATTTTCCATTTATTACACGAACAAACAGTTAAGGAGTAATTCTCACATGAATTTTTTGCCTCTACGTTAGGAATTAATTTCTAGCTTTTTAAAACGATGATTTTTACACAAAGCGTATATATAAACTATTCGGGAGTGGTAATGCCAAATGGGGAATAAAAATTTTCTGGAAAAAACGTGGTTTTTCCCTCCATTTAGCATTAGAAGAAAATTAGTTCAAATATTTTAGATAGTGTAAAAGGAACTTACAACTAAAAAAATGGTGGATTTTTTCAAGGAAGAAGTAATACGAAACGAATTCACAGAAAGTCTCAATAAGAAACTCAAAATCGATAAAACAAGTGCTGCAGGTATAGCGAATAGGTTTGATGGAAGAAAATATTTTATTATCGGCCAACTGAAAATCTGGTTAAAGAAAATAAGACCTTATGGCCAAAAAGTATTAGAATTTCACGAAGATAATGATTTATATTGATTGCGCAATTATCCAATCCATAAATGGACCAAGGCTTATTTGCAGCTAATCGAAGACCCAAATGGTAACATTCTCTAGAAGAAATAACTTTCAATTCCAAAGTGCCTTTTTGCTCCGAAATAGATTTAGGTGCGAACACGCTTTTACATGTCTGGTGGCAAATTCAGGGATGTTGAAGGGCGATACTATTACATCACTAAACATGGTGACCGTATGCACTTGATATGGTCAAATATTTTCTCAATTATGAAAAGTTAAAAAAGATAAAAATTGAAATAATTTAAGTTGGAATCCTAGAAATGATTTATACATTTACTTAATTCAGATTCATGCAAGTCATAAAGCTTTTAGTGAGAAAGCCTTACGCTTGTTTTTGATCAAGATTGCTGAACTTTATTAATTAATATGCATCAGTTAAAATTGCTCTACCTTAATTAATTTTTAAAGACTGGTGGAAAACCCCATTAATATTATGGTGGTACTTCACCTGGCATCCTTTTATTTTTTACTTCTGCAAATAGTTTTTGACTGATTTTTGGTGAAGGCGCGTGACACTTTTCTAGACGAAGGTATTTTCCATTGCATTAAAAGAGATCCAGAATATATAAAAAATACTATTTGCATTAAAAAAAAGGAGCTACCTAATTTCACTATAAAATTTAAAGCAAGTAGATTGCCTATCTATAGCAGATATTTTCACCTTCTACCATCAGAAAACTACGGGCAGAAATAATAACCTATCACCTGTTTCTTTAATTCGTTATCAGCCTTAATATAGAGGAGGAGGTTTAAGTTAGTAAGAAATTTTAAATTAACTACCATTAAAAAAGGGAAGGAAAAAACGGATAAAATTAGAGAAAAGCCCATTTTGTTTATTCCCAGGAAAAAATACAATTTCAGGAGAAATTCTACCTTCTTGTATTGCCTAAATGATATATATCAGGCACATTTTTAAAAAAAACTTTTTTTCTATGTCACTATTAACTGGAAAAATACAGATAAAGCAACCGAATATAACCCGAATCCGAATATCTAAATAATACTTTCCTTTTGATGGTAATATATTTCCTTATTACACAATTTGCGATCTATTAGAGCCTGTAAATTATAGATCTGAATTTTAAATAGATGAGTTCTATTTGAGAAAGGAAGCTATAAAGGCAATAAAAGTTTTTACTGCCTTTAAAGCCTTGTTTTTTAAATACTTGTTACCATAGCCTCCACTTAAAAAGACTGATTAATGGGGGAGGAAATTTTTTTGAACTAAAGGGCTTTACCAGGTCAAGGAGCGTTGAAGCTATTTTTAAGGAATACCAATCCAAGACGGTTAATCATATGTTAACCTTCGAAGAGTTTACATTAGTCCAGTCAATCAGGCACCCACAAACCTGACTATAGTCAAGAAAAAAACCAAAGGTGCTGTAACTCGAGGACACCAGGATCAACATGGCAATATCGCCTTTTTACAAGTTCCCATGGAATAGTTAACCCCTGAATATAAAAATTGCATTTTACGATGCAGAATTTATATACCATTGTTTTAGAAAAATAATAATTATAAATTTAGCTTTTTTAATACTGAAAAATAAATGCAATAGAAAGGTGATGCAGCAAAGTTTTCAAAAGACGGTTTTAAAAAAAAGAAAGGAAATGTCAAATATGCTGGCGGAGTATAAGTAAAGAAAAATTTTTAACTATATTTTAACAACAAGTAATACCATAAGCTATTGGGCATAATAATAATCAAAATACCCCAAGTTTGAAGAACGTGTAAGTACTGGAAAGTTAGGTCAATTACTTTTGCCATTAGATTTTGCACCACCAATACCACCATTTAGAAATATGCTATTTGATGGGTGGTATTCCACAGCCATTTGAAATTTTACCAAAAAATGGAAAGCTTTCCCATTGCTGGGTCGTTTAAATAAAATGGATGCTAAATTATGATGAACCTTATTTTGAAATAAAAGCCAAAAAAGATGAATTGTGTTTTTACCAGAAGAGAATGTCGGTAATGGAAAGTTAAATTAATGAAAATTGCCACAAAACCCGAACTTTGCCGATAAGTTTATCCATGGAAAAACAAGATTTTTAAAGGTTCCCGGGACTTTTCTTCAAGGGGTTTTAATATTGATAATCCCTTTTCAAATATGGAAACGATTTTTTTTGCTTTTTTGCCATTTTAAAAACACAGAAAAATTAAAGACAAATTTTGTAAAGTCGGAGTAAACTTTTGGGGGAAAAAAATTAAAAAAAACCCCAGTTTCAAAAAAATTTTTTAGTCCTTGGGGGGAAAAAAGAACATTTTTTTTTTTTTCCCGGCGGGGGAAAACAAGCCTTATAATCTCTCTCTT
>Ga0163217_1088228_pt1 | contig 16960 bp, 22 predicted proteins | sample SynspAceP_FD_185933 | JGI IMG/M metagenome (GOLD analysis project Ga0163217, IMG submission 185933) | Saline lake microbial communities from Ace Lake in Antarctica - Synechococcus sp. Ace-P (PacBio error correction) | ecosystem: Environmental > Aquatic > Non-marine Saline and Alkaline > Saline ... | reverse complement strand
CTGCATTGGCATCGTGGCCGACGTCGTAGCGATCACGCAACCGCGCGGAAAGCGTCATCATCCAATACCTGCGGCTTCAGCGGATGGCCCGCACGGCGACGCAATTCCCAGCAGTGCCTGGGATCACAATCGGCGCGCACGTTTAAAACGTCCAGATGCCCATCGCGCCAACATTGCCAGGCACCACGCCGAAACGCCCTGGCAAACCGATAGCCGGTCTTCCGGCACCTGGGGGGACAGGATCGGGAATCAGACCACCCATGTCGCTTCAGTCATCGCCTCCCCTTATTGCCGCAGGCCTGTCGGTGGCGCGTGAATGTTGCTGGTACTTGGCGGGCACACCACCGCGATAGGCATTTTCAAGGGCGGCGGCAGGCTGGAGCACGATAGTTCAGTCAGGCCGCACGGGCCGAGCTATCGGCCGGGCACAACAGGCCGCCCTGCGGTATCTGCTCACGTACCTGCTGATCGCGGATATAGGTGTATTATGGAGTGACTAAGATCCTGCGACAGGGGCGGCATCACGCACGATTACGGCCGCAGAAAAAACCATCAGGTGCCGCTTTTCCATACGTGCCGTGTTCGTAACGGAACAGCCGACCCTAGCACCGTATATTGCCAGACAGACCTGGTCACGGGTCTCGACCAACTGGATCGTCAATCAAACCGCCGAGCTACGAATCAGTTCGTTTATATCGACCAGACGTGGGTCTGAGCGTGCGCGTCGTTGGTAATCAATCAGACTGCGCCGGTTTAACGCTTTGAGCAATCTGTGAGACTTCCTGCCTCAATTTCCAGGGCGCACCGCGTTGCTCATTGATTTCTGGCGGCTTGGATCTTCAACTTGATGCCCACGTCTTTATCACGCGAATTGGTGTTCGAAGGTTGCCCGGATGTCTCTACCAGAACGCCCGACAATAAGAGGGACCATTCTGGCCGACAAACGATTTCGGCCTCTTCATTGTCCAGCGGCATCAACTGGGCGTGGACAGAATGTTTGCTGGAACTGTCGCTTGCAGGGCATTAATCAGCAGCGCAATTCTGAGTATGCGATGCGCCGAAGGCCGCCCAGAGTTGCGCCATTTCACTCAATGACGGCGGCGTGGATTACGCTACCATCCAGGACAAAGCCGCCAGCAGCAGCAGCGGTTACCAACGATACCTTACCACCGCGGTGAAATTGATTAATACATACGCCAGCGCTCTCGCTGCCAGATACCCCATCTGCACGCCCAGCTCCTTGGCCCGGTCGTAGGGACACTTCGGCGATGACCGCTTCAACCAGTACCTGACTCTGCGACATGTTCCAGATTGGGAAAAGATCGAGGCCTATCGCCGGACAGCTCCGAGGGCCGAAAAGATCACTACCGAGTTGGCTGCTTTCGTGCGCCTGAATTGCGTACGGCAGCATTGGCGCCGGCCTCATCATACTGCCGCTGGACATGCTGCTGCCGTCGGGGCTCTGCGTCATATTCTCTTCGACCTCACGGCCTTCAGCGATGCCTCGTAGGCACCTCTGCACCGGCTCGCATTGGCGAATAGCGCAGATAATGTACCTGCGTCGCACCGCCAATCTGCGGCGATCCAAACTGCTGGAATTGATCTCGCGCAGCGAACCCCGATTCGAAGAGATTCGCCGGCGGCAGGCATACCGTATTGGTGTGCGACTGATCGGCGATTCACCCGCGCCCGCTTGTGTGAAATCCTACACCCGGCGTTCGGCGCATCCAGCGAATCAACGATCCGCCGAGATCCAGTGCCGAAGGCTGCTGGAGCGCACGATTCTTCGAACTCTTCCTGGACTCCAGATCGATGCGCTCGAATTCGCGCCTGGATCGTACGGACATTTGGCGGCAGTGCTCGGGCAATCACCAGGCTGTTGGACTCGGCTGCGGCGGCCAGAATGCCCGCCCTGGGCACCACGGCCGTAGAATGCGCACCAGTTGGCCGGCGTTTGATATTGCTTGACGCCATCACATGGGTGATGACCTCGTCACCACGCGGCTGCGGCCATCCAGCGAGCCATACTTCGTTTCCTTGCCTGCACTTCCGGCAGAATCGTTACCGTGCCCTGCTCACCCGCCACAGCGCGAAACCGTTAGGACTATGAGCACACCCAGGAAACAGATTCATAAAGCTCACGCGCCTTGACCGGGGTGCCTACACCACATTGACCTGACCGCGTTACCGCGGGTCCACGATAAAATTGATGCTGTTTCTGGCTGACCATATTCGATCAGCCGTTGATCTCGGCATAGCGCGGTTGAGCACCAGTTCCTCTTCCGGGTCTCCGGCGGTACTGTCTGGGCCTGGATAGGACGCGCTCAGCAAATTTGAGGCCCGAGCAGCAGCGGGGGAAGGTACAGCGGGGCAATGTGGGACAGCAATCGGCATTGTGTCTCAATCCATCGTTTATCGTAATAGTCATCGGGTCACCGTTTCTCTCCACCGTCAGGTTTGACGCTGTCGCCCGTCAGCTCCGTGAAGAATGGTCGCGGGTAATCATTAATTTCTGAAAAACGGGTGTGCCCTCGAACTGAGTCACCACATTCGCCAGCCTGCAGGCCAGCGGCTTCAAACATTCGCGCGCATGCGGTGCGGGGCTGAATTTCAGCCCGTACATCGTTTGCCATCGACATGCCGGGCTGGCGGGATACCCCACTTCCAGGAAACGTTGCGATCGTCATCCAGGCCTCAACGTCAATTACGCGCGGACGCCGCCGTCTGGCGCCAAGGTCCGCTGGTATCCACCTGAGGTAAGTTAGCTGTGCGGCGCGAAGTGTTGCGGCACCAGAGGACAGAGGGCCGGCGCCTGCAAGCGCAGGGTTTCGAGCTTGGGCCATTCACCGCACAGTATTACCCGATCGGCCAGCACCTATCCAGGCGCACACTGCCGGGGCAGGCTGGCGCCCACCCGATAATATTTTTCCGGACTGACCCTGCGGCGCCCAGAATAGCACGCCACTGCGTCAGGATCAGGTCAGCCAGCACGCCCTTGAGCACCAATGAAGGGACGTTATCCGGTGCGTCCACAACCGTATTGGCGGCTCTGGCTGCAGAGCCGAAAACAGGACAGGGCCGCCACATCATTCAAAAACCACGGACCCGAGCCGTTTCAGGCACCGTGGCTTACTGGACAGACGACTGTCCTTCCAACGAAGGCAGCAATGCTGGATGGCTCAACGAGGCATCCAGGTTGAGCCGCCCAAGCATCCCACGACCAACCGCCACCAGTAGCAGGGAATCAGGCGCACGCAGGTTCGATGATTAGCGGGATTCAAAGTATGCGTTCTGCCGGGCAAAGACAGGGCTGTACACAGCAGCCAGGCCAACCAAACCGACATACTTAAGACCTTTCTTTGCAAATTATTGTTCATAGGTTCGAAACAAGTGAGACAGACGGGTCGGATTGTCACGAATTGCCCAGCGCCGACAACCCCCTTAAACGGGTTAAAGCGTTTCTTCGCCTATTTTTGCAGGGCCGTTACGGCATGCTCGCCCATAGAACCCACCCACTTTGGTGGGTTTCGCTGACACAGTCATCCATTAATCAATGTGGCAATATCCATGGCCGCGAAATAGTCTCGCTAATTCCTACGTTTGCTTGCTGCCCGGGTGTTTGAGGCTTTACTCTAATCCAGCAATGCCAAGGCTCAACCGGTGACACCCCAATAAAAACATTTTTATGCTTTGCCCTTCAGGAGAATAAGAATGAGAGCTTCGAGAAACCGCATTTTAGAGTCGCGATCAGCGCCATCGTATTATCCGGTGTTTCAGTGGTGGTGGGGGTGGCAGGTAGCATACAAAATAGAACAAATGTAACTCCTACCAGCCCTTCCCACGAGCGACGCTGACGGCGTCAGAAGCAACGATTACTGTCTGGTGAGGCTTTTGACCAATGGTCCCAGCCGTCATAGCGTCAGACGAGGGCATTCCGTGACAACGGTTCTTGCGGGTTATTGAAGGACAGCCGAACGATGGTTCGGTTGTTGCTGGGCGGATTCGCGGGTATCGGATTGAGTGCCTTCTGGCGAAGACTGGAACGGCAATGGTGTAATGTGGGCCACGGGTTTTCGTGGTGCAGGCCCTACTCTCTTCGTAGACAATTCGCCTATGCGGGAATATCTGCTAAGCCAATGGTTATGCCTTGGGCGCTTCGTCATTTACAGCCACTACTTATTACAGAATGTCCGTGCAGGTGTTGAGGATTACTAACGCACTCGGCGTTGGCATTCAACAATTATAGCTGAAGAAATGGTCATGTACCCTGACCAAGCGTCGAAGCGATACAATTCAACTGGCGTTTCCATGGCGGGCACGTAGGCAGGGGCCGCGATTGAGAACGTGAAACCCAAGAGACCGCCAACAACTTTGTCCCCTATGACAGGTGCTGCCGCCAATGTGTGGGGTATGGGCGAACCGAGACTCTTTGATTTACTTTTTTACCCGCCTACTGGCCTGGCCACTCTATTGGAGTTAGCGGCGTAGGCGGGACAGCTTTCCCGTTTCAGAAGCAGATGCTGCAGGAAAATAGTCGCAGTTGCCAAGGAATGTGCTGTGGGCGGAATTACTCAGCCAGTCAGGCTGCCAGATACTTTGGACTGCAGCGGAGTCAGCGCTGTTTCCGATTCTCCAAAATCTGACAGGTGGCGAGCGGGCCAGTCTATTTAAGTGGGATTTGGGGTTTCAGAACCTACTTCAGGGCTTCGCCGGCGCTGACGGCACTATTACCGGGTACTAATGACAGCGTGGTGGACACACCAGACTTAACTTTATCGGTTCTCCAGCAAACCCGTCAGCCATCATTGGATGGAAGTTACCCTTCAACCAATCGTAAGGCTGTTCAACAGCAGGGCGCGAATGATTAAGGGAAGGACGGTCTGAGGTTTATTCCCAAGGTTAACGGCGATCTCATGGCCGATATTCCCTGTTGTAAAAACGGTGCACACTCTGGGGCGACTTTTTGTGCCCATAGCATGCAACAGGATATATCGCACCACGGATGGAGCTAACGGCTGCGGTGCAACTTGGTTCAGCGAGCTGTGCGTCTGCTTTTCCCGCGTCCACTGCGACTTTTCCTTTGAGAAGAAGTTTCGAAAGGACACTGGACGCCATGCTTGCAATGCGAACAGGAAGACATCGTACCTCTTGGTGGACGACCGCTTGATCCCGACGCTATGGGCCGACCCTCTGTGGCTGCTGAGTTCACAGTTCGATGGAGCGCCGAAAACTGCCACTCGGGCATTTTATCTTCCATTAATTGGGCTGGGTCCAACACCATAATCTAAATAGCAATAGTTGCTGTCAATTACAGGCCTGCACGCCTCGCGTCTGTCGGCCTTGCCTTCTTCACCGCCAGGCACTTTCCCTCACTTTGCGCTTCACGTTCGATTGTTTTGCAAGGCCACACGTTATCCTCAATTCCTGAATCTCTTTCCTGCGGCAGCTCCTTTTCCACCTTGTGCCTGCAAATCCAGCGAGCGCGCTTTTGGCTTTGCCAATCATTAGCCCCACGACTTCCAAACAATGGCAATGCCCGCGGCGGCCTACACCAGCAGAGCAAATCATCAACACCAGGGCACCCCACTCGCTCAAGCCATTATCAAACATGTTGCGGCCTTCCGTGTCAGGACACTAGTTCTTCTTTTATCCACCTGGACGTTTTATGGCTGTGGTTCGACGTTCAGTGGCCAATGCCTCCCGGCATCCTCGCCCGGTGCGTTACTGCTCTTGAAACCATCAAGCACCACAAGATCACCGCCAATGAACGCCAACCGCTTGGTGCCAAACAGCAACATCCGCATCACAATACGATCGCAAAGAGGCCGATTACTTATGCCACCATTACCCATAGGAATTCTCCAGAATAGAATTCCGCGCGGCAGGTTAGCCGCGCGGACAATGTCTTAGCATCAAAAGAGTCTGTTAGCAAGAGTTTCGGCTCCTGCCTTAGCTTGCCGATAATCCCGCCGTCATCCTTTCCAGATAACCCACTGTTGCCGAACGCGGCGGATAGAGGTCAGATTGTTATCAGGCAGGTGCTCGGTTGTACCTGCAGCCCACTTCTGCACCGCTGGTGCGTCGCCCAGGATTGGCTTGGACGTTGATAAAATGGTGCGCTGATCAGATAGTGATACGCAGTAATTCCTGGCCGACTGGATAGTCAGGAACGTCTTACTTCAACCGGGACAGGATCGTGCGGCAAACTGTGGTTGTTGCCCATTAATCTGGAACACCGCCGGAGTTCTGCGAAACCTTCCCCATATCAGTCTGGATCCAGACGCGGCTATCCTTGTCGATCCACAAACGTCCGCGAGCTCATATAGGCCTCTTCACGACACGTTGCCGTTAGGATCACGACCTGTCAAGTTTTCCTGGCCCATTTCACCACCGTACACCTGCCAGCAGGAAAGACCTATCCCACTCGAACTGGTTGGCGGCTGATCGCATCAGCCTCGGCCCAGCGCCGATCTGCATGTTGTTCAGCGGGTCGTGGATGGCGCCGTCATCACCTGCAGGCGCCCGCTGTTGTAGTCAGGGTGAAATTAGACGTCGCCATATTGGGATCACCGCGCCCCGATTCCGGGCGATCCATCGGCGTCGCGCCGACGGTATCGCCGCCAGAACGGGTATGAACCGAGCACATCAGCCTGGCTGTGAAAAGCCGTTGGCGCTTGTCAGGCCATATGCTGCCAAACACCAGCGGCAAGCCATTCGCCACTGCCACGGCATTGAATTGGCAACTAGAGCGTGCGGTACCAGCAAAGAGCACTCGCCGTTGAACGGTTGTAGTTCTGGGCGTGACAAACTTGTAGATATTATTGGAAGTGATCGTCACCTAATAACAACCCTTTACCGGGCTGCCCTCGACTTGCTGGGGCAAAAAACCACCACCTCATGGCGAAACGACCTAGGCGGTCCGTTTCTGCGGCACGCGTTACATCAAAGGATCTACTTCGACCATTCCAGCCAAAACAGTTTGGCTCAATGCGATTAGGTCGCCGGTGGCGTTTGCGGCCTTGGATACTGGCATCAAAGCGCACATTATTCCATCCAGCGGCCGCTCAGCCAGCTCCCAGGCATAACGGCCGGTCGGTAGCGCTAGTTCACACATAACGTGAGTGCTCACGGGGGTTGGCGTTCTGCCGCCGTTACGGAAATAGGCCTGCCCGAGTTTTCCTCGGAAACATATAGGTATTCAAGGGCGTACGGCCAGTGGGCGCAGTTATTCAGCGTACCCCGGGTCATGGTGCCCGCGGGGCTATTACAGCGTGCGGACAAACGAGAGGTGCTCGTTACCGGACCCTGAATTTTCCATCGGCGTCAGCCGCCGTGATACGACGATTGAGGTTATCCGGCTGAATTTTTGCCATTCGTTGTTTGGAACTTTGATTTACCCGAAAAATGTGATGCCATGCGCGTCATTCTCTTTCAGCACTTCGTCGGTGTCACGACGACGATTGATTAACGTTACGTTCCACATTCCAGGTCTTCGTAAATCCGCACACCGCCTGAGCGAGGTTCTGGTGCCAATGGGTTTTCATTGCATGTAGCGTGTTTTCAACATTACTCGTGATTCACACCAGCAGGGCGTCAGTTGAGCTACCTTCCGTGGTGTCGTACTTCAATCGGAAAAAAAATGATACCATCGTGATTGGGAGCCTACTGGTCGGCTTGATCAGCACGGTGTTGGTGATGGAAACGCCGGGAATGGAAACCTGCTATCGGCTGATGCCCCAAGGAGCGAGGAGTTGGTAGCTGTACCCCTCAGGCACCAATGATTTCATCCGCTTCACTGGTGGGGAGGCGGATTAAAACCCATAACCGCGGCAGTGCCGGCGGAGTCGATTCATCATCGTCATTTGCTGCTAGAGGCCGCTTTTGCCAACCAGCCAGGCCTATGCCCATAAAACCCAGCGCGGCAAGCGCCATTGCTGCCTTTGAGTACATTCACGCGGCCAGGACGGCCTGCAGAATAGAAGCAAAGGTGGGTTCAAGTGAATTAATTGATCTGCGGCTCGTCGCTTCCCCCTGATTCTACAACAGTCATTTGCGTGCTGCAATTCAGTGGACATCCGGTTTTCCTCAATCAGGTTTTTTTAAATTTGACCGGCATATGATGAAAAAACCAGATGGACAGGAGCAGCAAAAGATGCAAGGTTCTGCGGCGATTTCAAGACGGATTGAAGGGATTAGGATGACAGCGGTGGCCGACTTACAGGAGGCTCGCCTGATTAAAGCAAAAAGCCTAGCTGGGCGAGACGCCGAGCAAGCTGGTCCTTCGTCAGGATTATTCGGCGCTTTGGCCTCCACCGTCCGGGGCCGCCTCGCTTTGCTGCGGCGTCCTGCGCCTTGCTTTGCAGACTCCGGTCGAACGAGGGTTCTCACGAGAGCTCACCTGATAAACAAAAGGCCCCTGCTTCGGCGGGGCCTTTTTGTTTATTGGCGGAGAGTCAGTCCGGCTTTCTCGCAGCAGGATCTATAAAAGACAGCATGAGTGACGAATTTTACTATGACATTTTTCTATCTATTTCAGATACTTAACATTTTGTATTTGTCTCACGGGACCTCTTTGGATATCATCTCCAAATTTTTTATGTTGGGCAAAGGTGTTTGGAGTAGCGGTATGGCAAAGGTGGCAAAGGTGTTATCTGACGGCAAAATAAAAAGCATTGTGAAGTTGCCCGGTTTTATCCGGTGGGCGGCGTCAAGGTGTTGGGCCTTCAAAATCGGTATAGGGGATTCATCCGCTCCTGGATATTGCGCACGTCCACAGGCGAAAACTTGCGCACACGCCGCGAATGAAACCCCTATTGCCCGTTCGCAGAGATTACGGGTCTCGGTGGATTTCCCGTGTGGTTTGGCGCGAGGGCGCGAGTAAAGGCTTCAGAATGCGCCAGGCAACTTTAGAGCAGGTGTTGATCCCGTTCGCTGAAAGAAACGCCCGCCGATGCATCTCAGCGGGCGGAGCGCGCCAAGCTTAAGAATTTGAGGCCGGTGGCCACGGAATGCCACGCAGTACGCGAAAATCCGAATTCAAGAATGCAAGCACGCTGCGCCAATGGAGTCCAATACGCTGGGGAAACCTACGCTTTTCTGTTTTGGGCAAGTTACCTGTTGGCGCAATCCGATACCGCTTCCACTGGTAGAGGTACTGCAACCGATCTGGTTGACCAAACATGAGACGGCCACCCGGCGTCAGACAAAGAATTGCCAGCGTATCGATTACGCGACAGCAAGGTGGAGCTACGAGTGGCCCTAACCCTGCTGGATTGCAGGGCAACCTAAAAGAGTTGTTGCCCCAAATCGGGAAAGCGCGTTCGCAGAAGGCAGGCAAAAGACACTGCCCGTTATACCGGTGGATCAGGATTGGCTACGTTTCCATGGGCGATCTTGAGGACCAGAAAGCAGTATCAGCGCTAAAGCCCTTGAATTTTGCCATCCTTACCGGCAGGACGTTTCAGGCGAAGTTTACGCGGCAGCAACCCTGGAGCGAAATGACCTGGAAAGTCGAGTTATGGCGCCTGAAGCGCTGAACGCATGAAGGCCGCAGGGGCCATCACCGATTCCTTTATCCCCGATGCGGCGATAAAAATTGCTCGAAAGTCCTTGCCCAAAGGTTCGGGCACAAGCTTGCTGTTACACCTAACAGCAAGCAAGCGGCTCTCTCTTGATGCTGCGCTTAAGCAAACTGCATAAAGGATATGCACGGAGCCGCAGTTGAAGCCGGCGGCAAAGGGCTACATCGACCCCGAACAAGGCCGCAAGCCACCCCACACGCACCGCGCGCTCAGTTTCAAGGATTGGTCACTCAGGCAGATACCGCTCGTATCATGGCGGAACGGAAACAGTTTCGAGCTTCCCGAAGCAGGGAGCGAACTAAGCTCATTTAGCGCACGTCAATAGGACGGGAAACTCGGGGGCGGCCTATGCCCGCTCGGGATTGCTGGAGAGCGCCGCCCGGGACTTGAATGGACGGCCTGGGGCGCTTATTGAATGAAAGAAAAAACAACAACGTAGTCAAGATTTCCAAGTGCAGCAATACGCAGAACGAACAGCTTGGGGAGGAATGGAATTACCACAAAACGCGAGTTATTTGTACTGAATTCGGCGCATTTAGACGAGATATGACAGGGGCGGGACTGGATACCTTTATCTGTTACCAAACCATCAGTGATTCCCACGTCATGTATTTACAGCATCAGAATTTTGCCAGCGGTTATAGACGTCGCGGCCAAGCCACCATTTGGAGGTGGACGTCAGCAAAGGGTTCACTTCCCCAGGCCCTTAAGCTCGGCCCAAAAACCACTCATGTTCGGCACAATTAGAAGATCTGGATGGCGTTTGAACCCAAGAGGACGCGCCACCAACGCTCAGCCAGCAATGCCAGCCCGGCTGCTTGAAGAAGCCCTTCATATACCGCCCTTTCGAGTTTTCCAGCAAAACTTGTCAAATCGAGGCAAGCTTATGATTCTCGATCCTTAAGGGCGAGTCCCGTTGCTCATCACCACCGGTCTACTGCGTGTCATCAAGCCTCGGCTAACTAGGTAGCTAGACCTCATCGCCAAAATAACATCTTGAGCCACCAGGGCCGAACTTCCGCGGGCACGTCATTGGCTTATCTTTATCGGGAACATGTGGTGCATGCGCCGCTGCTCTTTGAGATATGCACCTGTTCAAAAAAAAAACATCCCTCGCAAATTTGCAGCTCATATTATCGCCGTCGTGCTTTGAGGCCGAAAACCCCATTTGAGCCCCCAGCGTCGCGTATTCAACCCGCTGACCGGCGCTCGGGTAGAGCACTGGCAAACGTCGCAACGGGACGTCGGTGACGGTGTCGACTTTCAGCCTTTTCGATAATTTTCATCAGGACCTATTCCTCTTGGGTTAATCAGGAATTCGCCGGCTTGCCTTCGCGCACTACATCCGGCACCCGATTCTTTATTGAACTTTCAAAAACAGTAAAAAAGCTGACTGACTTTTCATGCCAGCCATGCTGACAGAAAAGAATAAACACCTCCCCTGGTGATTCTCCCGCTCTAGCTAAACAGCTCGGGGTAATGTCACGTGGCTCGTGAAAATCACCTTCATCAAAACCCTCGTCGACTCCACGAAAGCCCGCGGTACATCCTGTAGCACATGCGCCTTCGCCTCATAGCTGAAGCCATTGGCACTTTTTATAGCTTCATGGCCAGTGGATGCTGGAAATATTTCACCAGCCGATCAACCTTCCGGAGTCACCGCCATTCATTTCTCTTGAGGCGGCAACAGATTGATGCCATGCCACGAACAGCTCTTTACTCTGGCGCTCAACATTTCACTGAATTTCGAAACGGGTCTCGCTTACCAAATACGGTCCGGACCAATCGTTCATCATCTCCATGGCCTAGAGCTTCGAATTTGATAAGGCATAACAGCCTTGTGCAGGCCAGCTTCAACCATCGGCCAAGCCTGCATGCTTTGATTGATGGCAGAGATGTCACGCTTTCAGAGGTACGGTACGGTCACAAACATAAGCACTTCTTTCTCGTTTATGGAACACTATGGATTGTAACGCTATAGTGTTCATGATCCAAATTTAGGAGTGCTTTTAGAGCAGGTCGGCTCCACTGCATGAGCCGGTGGGCATCAGCGGGTATCATTATTCTCGCTGGGGCTGGGACTTGGATTGTCCGCTATCGAATTCGGTTGATCCAGCCTCAAGCGATAACATAACCAACCAGGTAGTCATGGACTGCTAACGCGACAAAATAGCGCCAGGACCAATAAAATAAAATGGCATCGGCGGTCATCTCTACTCCCATATCTCAAATCGAATGGCTGTGACAGGCTAAAATCGGGGTCTCGATGTCCAGTCACCGAAAAGCTAGCATAGCTCAACCCACCCATCTGGCGGGGAAAGTAGGATAGGGAATGATCCCTTCCAATAGGGTTCAGGCCCTAAGACCTACTTACTAGCTTGAGGATGTAAGTCACGAACGTGGCTGCCGGCCTGTGGGAAAATCAAAACTAAGACGGAAAGTCTGATCGCCCTTTGTTTGATTGGCCCACGATTGATGGCCACTTTTGCCGTTATAGCCCGAGGGTATTGACTACTATCGGCCAATAGGCGGCCCGTGTTGAAATGGTTTGCTTCCCACGCCAAAGTGGTTACTCATAACCTTCCACGCTAGGCCCACATTGGCGGCTTACCATGAAGCCAGCCCAGGTGGTGATTTGTTACGCAACTTCTTAGATGGTGACAGCTCGCAGGAATAAAACGCCTCCAATGCAAAGTGGGCCGACTGGCAACACTATTGATGCAGCCAGTAGATAGGGTACTGCCGGGGAATAATGACTTCGAGGCAGTAAGGAATTCCGCAATGAGAAGCCCCCAGAATGATGCAGTAACCGGGATTTCTACACTGCTTCAAGCCCGCTAAGAAATAAACCTTCAGGCAGTACGACCCAAAGAGCATTCTGCAAACGAGCCGGAGATCCTATTACCGGCCGGGATTAGGGATCGCCTGGACCGAGCTAGAAAGCAGCCGGTGGTACACTGCTCGCTCCTCAAATGGGTCTTTTCGACGATGACATTCAGCCGCTTCTTTGGCACGGTCCGCATAAAGCGTTGCAGCAAAATTGGATGCATTGCTCAGGCGTTACATATGGCTTTCCTGGACGACACCCGCGGCCGAATGATTTTGAAGGCCGTAACGTTTTACTTCTGTCAGAGCGCTCGCGGCGCAGCAGATTCTGTATCCAACATCAGTGAACCTGGAACGACTGGGCGTCAGCAAGCTTTGTTTGCAGGGGTGCGGGACGGCCATTTCTTCCAGCGAGCGTTCGTAGCTCCAACGGCCTCCGATTTGCCCATTTGTGAAGGATTCGCGCTGGGGTTAATTTGCCTTCCTGGAATCAGCCAGGCTATTCAATCTTCCCGCCGTTATTTTGCTCCGCTAGAGACCGATATTCACCGATGAAGTCGGCCGAGCCTATACCTCTGACTGGCTGAGATGCTCTGCTCTGCTGCTAGAGACCAGGATCGGATATATGAGATTTATATAGCGTGGTCAAGAGATCGTGTGATGGAGAGGCCTGAAACTCGAGTTTGGTGCGTTGTACGGAGATCTACTTTTCTCCAGCGCCACTGCTAGTATGTTGGCGTAGAGCGAGAGATTTCTCGTCGTGTTACTTACTCGACCGTGTATAGAGCGTTTGCTGGATGTAGACGCTCGCTGCGTGACCTGGGTGACTCCTTGCCTCATAGCATTTATCGCCGATTTGGTTCGGAAGATTTGCTGTGAGCTGGCGTGGTGAGGCATTGTGCGTGTCACGAAAAATGTTATCTCGGAGCACAAGAATTGACCTCGCCGATAACTTTTATTGATGTTTAAGTGGCGTGATAAGAGAGGGTGTTAGTGACCCCAATAGGGGTTCGTGCCCTGCAGTTGCGGAGAACCGCACGGTCTGAGCGTACGTACGAGCTATGCCGGATAGTAGGCCCTCCGACGACCGGTGATTACCTGTTGACCTTTGGAAGAAGACTGCTGCTCCTCGAGGATAAGCTACCTGCGCGAGGGATAGCCTCCGCGCTTAGTGTGTATGAAGTGTTAGTTATGCTTGAATATGTGGCGAGGACTGATAACATATCTTCTATTCGATGCCCAGAGGTGGCTTCAGATGATGGCCGTCTAAACGCGGAGGAAGATCGAACCCATGACCTCCAACGATTGTGTGTATAGTGTGGGCTTACCGGGAAATTCGTTGTGCTGCTAAGGCCGTTGAGCAGTGGGCTTGGCCGTAAAAGTCAGGCTGTCGCAGCCGCTGGGGAGATCCAGTTGGTTACAGGAACGCGCAGAAACTACCTGATCGCGGTCACGTACAAAGAGCTGTACATCGGCAACGGACAGCATTGCTGAGCAGCGCCAGATTCGGTGAAGATGGCTCTAAACGCATTCTCAGCGCATATCCAGAGGAGGGGGCGAATCCCCTTTGAGCGAATACTACTTTCTCACTATCGACGAAATGGAGCACCTCATGCCAGATGGTACGAAGAGGACGAATTTCGCCTGCATGAGCATTGAGGCGGGCAGCTGCTGCCGACGCAGATCCAAATACCCGGGAAGTTTATTGTCTCGATGCACACTTAATGAATGGCCAGGAGAGCCAAGGGCTTTTCTCACCTTTGGCTGATTCGCGTACCGGTAATTCGATGGCCTGACGGGACATCCTCAAGGCCTGAGGAAAGCAACCTAAGGATTTGTCAGATCGAACGCCCCAAGCTTGTAAGATGGCCGTTAAATTCAACTAACAGGCGTGCTTGGCTTCCCGAGGTATCCGAATGGCTAGTTATGCCGGGGACTTAGGCAGTCGCGACTGCTGGAGATCGGCCAAAGCGGACCAGTCATTGCGTCTTACGATTACTATGCGCGACTCACACAGCACGTTCGCGAACGTCAGGGTAGGGGTAATTGGTGTCAGGTGAACATTAACTCGTCTGATCGTCCGCCGTTACAATTTTTATCTGCCTTGATCCGGCCTATCGGAAAAGGGCCATGCCAGCTGCCTGTTTGTCAGGAAAATTTTCATCTGAACCCAGTTTTGCCGGAAAGGCAGTCGCCCTGCTCAAGAAAAACCAATGGGTCGCATTGCCCTCGCCAACAGTGTATTGGCGGCTATCAGCGTTGCCACTGTCTTGGGACCGGCTCTGAACCAGTGCGGCTAGCGGCTCATCCCCATGACTCAGGACAAGCTTGTCAGACGACACCAGAGACAAGGCGTTGGGTTACTGCACTCGCACGCCTCGATGGCCTGTTTAACCGCACCACCAATCCACCCGTATCATATAGCCCACCGCATCATCCCATGGCGCTCGGCAGTGCCAAAGCCACCTTCAAGCATTTCGGCCATGGGGCTGTTTCACGAACTCAGCCATCAAAACGATGCGATAACATCGCGCTGATTCAGCCCCGGTGCGATTCCGGCCGTGCTTGCAGTGACACTAAATCACCACCCTGCTGCTCGCCTTCGCGAATGGCGCGCAGCACGGGAAATGGACCTGGGTTATCGGTAACACGGGTCTCGCGCACGGAATGTGGAACGACGGATTTGCATCGTCACCGAGCCATAACCGCAATCACTTTGCTGATGAAGATTGATCCGGTGCGGATGCCCCGTTGGTGCAATGCTGCAACAATCGTCAGTTTGCGGCAGCGCACTTCGATAGAGCGGAGGGGCTCAAACGCAAACAGAGGAGCGAAAGCCGGCATCAGCGGAGTAGGCCCAGGTTGTCGGTATCGCTTCCTGTTGGTTCGCTATTCAGCATAGGCGGCGGCGGGACATCACATGGCTTACTGGCGCTAGTACATCCGGACGCCATAGCGCCAAGATGGCAAAATTGCACAGCAAGGTAACAAACAACAAGCCGGCATAACGTAGCGGACGTTTAACAGCGCCATGCTGAACATCTTCCGTAAAGGGCTCTGGGAGGGCAATCAGGCTTCGGCGGTTGCCGGTACAGGATCAGTCGATAGCAAGCAGACTGATGCACCAGTCAAACAGCAGTGTCCACAGGTTGTGTGGACATTAAAGTGCGCACCTTGCATGGTTGCGCCCGATTGAGAATTAATCGCCCCCAAGCGTCAAGCGCCACGATCAGGGCTGTGCGTAGCCGCACGGGGACGACGTTCGCGCAGCAAGAAAAACAGCGCCAGCAAGGAAAATCCTTGGAGGAAAGCATGGCGGCCCGGACCGCAACGTCCAGGCCTGTGTCGCTCGCGGGCGCACGCCCAATAATGGTGTGTGCCACCTTGAATCACCACCGTATTGTTGAAGGCTCAAGGGCAGTGCACATTTAGGTCAGCCGCTTGATTGGCGTTCACGAGACTGGTGCATAGGCCAATGGCCAACACCAGATTAACCAAAGCGACCGCCGGTAGACGCAGCCGCGTAGGTAAAAGGGCTAAGCAGAAACCCCAACGATCGGCCAACACACCGATCACTATGGACGCCTGCTATGGCCGCGGTTCATGCAGGAATATCCTCCAGAAGAAAACTGATGAACGGCCAATAGATGAAAAGCCCCTCTCCTGGCTGAAGGTACGAACAGTTGGAGATGGGCCACCATCCAGCGGGGCCCGGATTCAACCAGCAGCAATTCAGAGTCATCAACGATGAACGGTAAGCGCCAGCCAAAGTCGAAAATTGGAATGGTCTGGAAACCTTGTATTTGCGCCTTCATCTCTGGCTGATCCGCGCTTTGGATATTTGCTATTCGGTGCTGCCAGGCCAGCAATTCATGCCGAAGGCATTAGCTGGATTCCCCTCGTAGATTAAGCAATGGCTCCGCGCGATCAATGGGATTCCGCTCTGGTCGGGCCGTACTCTTCAAAAGACTGGATCACCCCAAGGCTCCGTCGTTTCAGACGGCCAATTCAATTGGAACGCGGGCTGAGAATCCCGCCAGGGATTTTCTCGCCATCAAATAGTCCAGATGCTGGATAAAATTGCCCAACAAGGCGCGCCCCGGCGCGGCATTTCCTCGCGCAGTACATTGCGGCCCAAAGAAGGTCGAGTTGTAAGCTATTCAAAACAAACGAGCAGCGTAGGAGCCAGGGTCAATCTGGGGACTTGGTTCAGGAGTGGTTCAACCTCAGCTGGTATTACCAACTTGCGGGGCCGCATTAGATGGAATAAGGGAATGTGATAAAGCTTTGCTGAGACAGGCAGATTTTCTCCTTGCCGGGCACTACCCGCCGAATTATTGGTCCAGCCAATAAAAAACAAAAAAATTACCGTTAGCTATATAAACCCAAGTGGGCTTCTGCGCGCTGCCCGGCAGGAAACCTCGGCCGATTTTAGGCATTTAGTCCGTGATACTTTTACAAGCGGCCTTTCCCGGGGGAAACCATGCTTGGACGCTACAATTATCGAAAAAATTTTTTACCGGGGCCCTTATCCTCTTCCCTTCCCTTTTTTT
>Ga0163217_1003897_pt1 | contig 16960 bp, 19 predicted proteins | sample SynspAceP_FD_185933 | JGI IMG/M metagenome (GOLD analysis project Ga0163217, IMG submission 185933) | Saline lake microbial communities from Ace Lake in Antarctica - Synechococcus sp. Ace-P (PacBio error correction) | ecosystem: Environmental > Aquatic > Non-marine Saline and Alkaline > Saline ... | reverse complement strand
ATCGACTATACGCCACACACGGCGAGGCACTGGCTAGAGCGGTGTGGAAACAGTTCGAGTTGTGCTGAAATGGGAAGTTGTGTTCGACACGTGCCTCGCCCTCGGACTAGTCTGATCGTGCCGCCTGCTAAAGCCGGCGGGTTGCATCTGCCGACCTGACCGGAAACCAAAGTCGTCTGATGGCGATTGTGGGCGGCTGTCATGGCTGGCTGCCCAAAGGACACGATGAGGTCAAAGTCATCACATGAGAACTCTTTGAACTGCTGCATAAGGCAGGGGCTAACGGCGGTCGATCGCAGGGGTTCGTGTTGAAACCGATTCACATGGTCGTTGGCGTCTTATATCAGACCGTGACTGAGGCGTGAATGTATGGTCACGCGCAGCCTAAAGCCGGTTGACCAAGACGGCGTTCAGATTCCCAGCTGGCGCGCGGGCGCGTAGGGTTTCGAGGTTGGAGCACTGGCCTCGCCCAGATCATCGCCACGTCATTGATCAACGGGGTATGCCGGATCGCGAATGGTCCCGCGCATTCCGGCGCCAGGGCTGATCGCACCATCTGCGCGCGATGTCCCCAATCCGGGCGATTGAATAGCACCGCCAAACGTTGCTTCAGCGTATTCGTCATCGCGGGGTAATGTTGAAGTTTCGGCCAGTTGCCGCGGGGGTCTTTCGCCGTCATGGCCATGCCAGATTTGTTCAGCACGAAAATGCGAAATTCCTCCCTTTAGGCAGCAGCCCGGGTCAGCCGGGTGCGATCCGATTTGATCAGCCGACAGCAGTTCGTTGATCAAGGTGATTCGCAGTGGTTTCGATTTTCGTTCATGTCGTCTTCTAGTGCCCAAATTCGCGGTTGCAAGACTGGGTACGCGGGTACGTGCCTCTTTGTACAGCGCATGTTCCAGACGTGAAGGTGTAAATGCCCGGCGCAGGGTGCCGGCACCAAAAGCACTTCCCCACGGGGCGGACGACCAGAGGGATGGCATAGGTGCGCGGGTTTGTGACATCGCTGGCATGGTGCGTTTGCGCGGGGGCCAAACACCGAGAACACCTGTTCTCGATCGCGCGGCCGCAGCGCGTATCCATGCGCCGGCGTACAGGGGAAAACGCGAAGGCATGGTCGGTCGTGGCCCTGATCCGCCAGCGCTGATTAAAGCTTGGGGGAAAGCGCATATGTATCAGATGTCATTCCGATTTTGCAAACGAGGTCTGCGCCCCGCTTGATGCCGGGACGGTAGCCGTGATTTCGGTAGTTTCGCCTTCGTCGAGATTCCACGTCGAACATGTGGATCTTGTCATAGGCGGGCTTTTGATCTGCCCCTGCGGATCAATAGGAAGACACCGTTGGCAAAGGCCCGTCCGCATTCCGTCTGGCCCCAGCGATCGATCAACAACCAGATGCAGCCGTCTCGCGCGATCGCACAGTGCGGTAGAGTATGTCGTGTCCTCTGCTTGGCAAACACTGCGCTGATGAATCGCGGGTATGGTGGACACGCAGTTTCGTAACTCGGGGGTAGGATAAATTCAAGCCACCTTGCCGCCGCGGCATCGCGCATCTCTACCGTGCCGCCGATTGCGGGCGGTAGTTGCTGACATTCAGCTGATTACAGGGCCGGCCTGCATCAGCGTGCCAACAACGCGTCCAGGCTTGCCCGACGTTCCCAGCGCATACAGATCGTCACAGCCGCCGACATGGGTATCTCGATTAAGATTTGCGGCACCGTGCGCCGCCATTGGCACGCGTGTCATCTCTGGGGATTGCGGCTTCTGGGTGAGCCAATACGTCTCGACTTCGGCAAAGCTGTGCTTTTTCATGTCAGCAGGACGTTTGGCAGCTGGCAAAACCGCCCTAAGCGGCGATGTATAGATCTCGACAGGTTGCATGTTGCATGTCGCTTTTCAACAAATGGGGTTGGATCAAGACTTAAGTTCTTTTGCCCACTCTTTGCAGGTGTCACAATGCCAGATTGGACCTTGCCCGACCGCCAGACAGGCCAAAAGCCGGCCGCTGCAACCGTCGCACAAAGAGGTATCAACATCACCACACAGCACAGGCGCCGCATTAAGTGGGCGCGGCGCGGGTGGGGCCGTGATGCACCGTCAGTGGGGCAAAGCGTTCGCCCGCCCTTTGCTCATCCAGCGATTGCGTACGCCTGCCTGCGCAGCGCCCATCGGAGGGCACCACCCGGGCCCGCTCGCGGGCAATTCGCCTTAGCGAGCGGCCGACTGGATTGAACCGCCGTTCCCACAAGCGCGACATGTAGCGCCGGTATGACCAGCGTCGTGGGCGTGACGAACGGCGGCATCACGCGTGCCATCAGCGGCTGCGGGTTGGCGATGTCTGACCGGTGCGCATGCTTGAGCGCAGAACCAGACGGCGCCCGTCTCGCGGATATAGCAAGCGCCGGCCGACCATGATCCCACAAAGGCGGATGGGCCAGACAGGCGTCGCATTGGCATCCCGTCGGAACCGTCGCCCAGCAATGGCACACGCAGTTTCCAACAACGCCGTCAATAAAACGCACGTATCGCGCAGAGCGGCCGCTAGCCGCCTCCCCGTACCGGTGCGCGCCGCCAGAAGGCGGCGGGTAAATCAACGCACCAAGGGTTTGTAACTGGCTCGCATTGACCTTTTAGGTATCCTTTCATGAAGCTCCACACCTGACAGATCGCGCGCCCTGACCCGCAACCAGCGCGCCCAGATGACGCCCTGTTCTGCACCGTGCGCTTTGAAGAGTTCGATGTCGGCTGGCTTTGGTTACAGAGCTTTTAATCTGCGGCGATTGTCACAGGTTTTCCGCAGGTTGGGGGATTGCACCGAATGCGCGCTGGTCAGCGATACGGACACGCTTGCGCTGAACCAAGGCGCGCAATGATTCTGGTGGTACTTCCATGGGGATGGCTTGGCGATGATCGGTGGGGCAGATTTACGTGTTCGCGCTGTGCACTGCAACGGACGGGTGTTCCTCGCGTGGGTTTGGTGGGCAAAACCTGCACGACTGCGCGCCTGTTGGGGGCAGCCGAAGCCGCGATCACGGGGCCTGTTCGCGCCGCATCGCCCCCATCGGGCGAATGCGCGACATCGGCGGATGTTGCAACGCGCGGGGTTGCCCTGCCGGTGCCGATTTCCGTGACGTTGACCGTTGATATACCGATTTTGGCACCTGATGCGGACCTGCGCGCCATGGGCGAGGCCAACGCGATGGACAGCCGGTTGCGCGCCCCAGTGCGCGCGATTTTGGCCGCGGGGCGCTTTACCAGGTGAACCACTATGGCGACGCCCAGAGGGCGATATTCAAAGCAACGTTTGAGCTGGTGTTTCTGGCGGGGCTTGGGCAACCGGGGCGGACAGCAGCCGAAAACCTTGCGAACCGGCTACTGGCAGCAGGGTTTGGCGGATGCGTGGACCACGGCCGAAAACGCCGCTTGCGCGATTGCGCCCGACCCAAACGTTTATCTCAGCGATAATGCAGAAAAGAATGCAGATGACGCAGCTAGCGACCCAGCAATGCCAACCTGGACCCCGCCGTTCCCTACCGCCAAGGTGGCGTCTGCTGGCCACCTCGGCACGGCAGACAATACGATTAATGTCCAATGGCGCCGTGTATCTATCGGAATTTCTGTATGAGTCGGCGCCGTGATCGGACTATAGCGTGGAATGGCAACGTTGCTTCGAGCTGGTGATTTGTCGAAACGCCCATTCACCAGCGGGGCGCCTACAAGTCGATCTGGAACCACGAGGCGGGGGAAAGCCCGCTGATGACCATCACCCAAACAGCCAACCGCGAGATAAAAGAGGCGATTGCAGGGCCGGTATGGTGACGCAGTTATGGTCGATTTTTGCATGCGATACGCAACCCGTCGGGACCCAAAGTCCAAAGTCGCAGCGATGACGCCGCGGGCTGTCAGAGATCTTGTTCTTTCCGCTATATCCGCAGCTACGCCGTGCACATCGGGCCACTGCAAGATGATGCGTTTTCGCGGCGTTTAGGCAAAGAGAAATGGCAGCCGCCGGGCACGTACGGTTTCGCCTATTTACGACCGCCCGACTATATGAGAACGCTTCGCCATCCGAGTCGAGAAGCCTAGCCAAGATGGAGGACAAAGCCGACAACTGCTGTTTTTCTGCTCTACACGGATGTCCGCTGGCTATCTGATGGAGGGCGACCCCTATCCACTGACGTGTCAGAAACGACGCGCCTGTTGAAAGAACGCTGGGCTGGGACGACAGGCAGATCATGAACTTCCGTCGAAAGTTCGGCCCCGAGAATGGCTACAGCCCTATACGTGGAAGAGTTCGCGCGGGCAGCGAAGCGGCAACCAAAAAGATCGCCGCTGCGCCCGGCCTTTTCAGAGCCGATTGCCATCGAAAACGGCTCGAAGAGATCAGACGAAGAGACCAAGGAAAGCTTTGAAACATTGCGGGCGGCGAGGAGTTTCACTATATTCCCTGCCTCAATGACGCCGCTCTGCACTCAGCGCTGTCGAATGTGATCGAGGAAAACTACAGGGTGGATCGTACTGATCAACCGGCCCCGTCAAGCCGGGTTGGAAAACCCAAAAAAAAGGGAAAAAAAAGGCCGGGGGGCCTGATTGATAAGGCGCTTTTCTTTTGTCGTATGCATCTGCGTGGGCCTATCAGGTATAAAAAAAGGCGGGTAAAACACCCCTTTTTAACGAAACTTCGACTACAATTAGTCGGAAGCAACTGCGAGCAGCTACAAACGGCCAGCCAGCAGCAGGGGGAATCAGGATGCCGAGGAAGAAGAGGGGACTCTTCAACGGATTACGGTGCTCGATGATGCTCTGCGATGCGAACCAGCGAATGCTGTGCGATGCAGGCAGGCTGTAAGCGCGGCGAGAACAAGTTCTTCATAAACTAACCTCCAGAAAGGGCGTATTACAGGGTGATAGGCACCTGGCCAAGACTTACCTCGTACTTTCTAACAGCTCGCGGGGAATTGAAACCGGATCAGCATTTCAGACACCCATTCGCTAAAAAGTTGTCAATAAGCAACACGTTGGGTGCTACGTTTGCAATGCGAAAGTTCAAGCGTATTTTTATTGACGGCCGGACACAGCCATTCGCGAACGGACGGGCCGATCTTGGCGTTGTGTCATGCGTCCCATGGAATACGTAATACGTCCAGCTGAGGTACAGCGCATGAGGTGCCCAAAGGGTTGTCAGGGACCGCCCGTGACGCAGGGCCATCGGGTGGTTCAGCATCGGACGGTGTGGGGCGCCATTGGAGGGCGACACTTTATGGATAACGTGGTAGACCACGGCGGGTAGCTTTCGGTAGCGCCGTAGAGGGGTACAGCTTGTAGATCGGACTGTCTTCGGACAGTAATGACGGCGCGGGCTGTCGATATCGACCGAATGGCGCCCGTTCTTGGTTGTTGGTGAATAGGCTTGCCCAATCCAGCGTGCGGAAGCTAGAGTGTTGCGGCGCACGCTTTCGGTCAGGGTCACGCTCCGTCTCGGTCGTCCGCGTCGCCGTTCACACTGTTTGGCAAGGCAAGGTGTTGCGAGCATCGCGGCGCTTCCTGCAAGAAGGGCACGGCGTGACGAAAGGGGATAAATTTCTTATCAGAATCATGTTACCTGAGGTAGTTACACCTAGTTTAATATTGTCGTATATGGCTTGAAAGTCGAAGTTTCAAATAACAAGCGTTAACAGCCGCGGCTCACGCTCTGTGCGTTTGATCTGAACGCATACGTTGTATGGCACAACAAAACAATGCGTGGAGTTGGCGCTGATCGTTGATTTATCCTTATTTCCTGACCGTGCGCTGGCGGCTTTGTACCCCTGCGCGCAAACAGGCATAAAATCTGACGGCCGCGCGGCCCCCATCGTGTACAAGATCGGCCCGCAATGACACGGAAATTGCAGTTCCGCATGCTGGTTCCGTAAACGCGCTGCGGCGGTTGCTTCGGGTCTTTCGCAGGTGCAAACTGAACGCACCGGCTTAACGCCGCCGCAGCAACCCATGCGCGCGTATGGCGTGCAACGCCCGTGGCACTTTGGTCGGACGGGTCGTCGCCCGTCGATCGTATTCAGCGCGTGGGCTATACCGGTGCGATTGGTCGGCGAGTCATTTCGGAGACTACGAGACGAGCTGGAAAACCTCGCCGGCCTGGATGGAACACCGATACCCGCCGAATCGTCTGTCCAAAGACGCTATTGAACATGGGGCTTTTTCCTGGACGGAGAAGAACGGCAAAGCTGGATGACGTGGTGATGGGAAAGTGACCTCCGGTCACTTTCTAAAAGTCTGACTACTCAGGGGTTCAGCGGAATGAGTGATTATTGCGACCATCGCGACGATATCCTCATCTCGTCATTGTGACAAGAGATACTCCAGGTCCAATCCGTGCGATTTTTGTTCCTTGGCAGTCTTTTTGACGTGGATAAAGATATTCGCCACCGGGGCTTCATTACCCATCTCATTGGTCGGGGCCCGTCCATCTCGTTGGCGGTAATCGATCCCGATCCGACAGGTGGAACCGACTGTTCGGATTGCGCCGGTCGATCGATAGATTCCTTCGGGCGTACGCCGTCCCCTCATGCCTTGTATGGCCTACGGGTGCGAAATACCAGTTTGATCATATGATTCAACTCTACTCGTGGTGCATCACAGTCATCCGTCGGTCCCCTGTGACGATCACATAGGTGACCTGTTGGGGCCCGTTGTACCGTTTAAAGTTTTACTGCTGCTGCAGGCCCAAGCGCCACAAGCGCCAGGTGCCACCGAATTCAGATTTGGTTGCGTTTCATTGTTCACAATGCTCGTTTCCGGGCCTTTTCGGCCTTATTGTGGAGGCCCTTACATGTAGCAATTCGATGCGGTCAAAAAGCGTTACTGGCGGGTGGGTCTCTGCAGCGCTTTTCGATTCGCTTCCAGCTTTCTCATCACTCAAGCCCGGTAGGCATCGGTGCGCAACGTTTCTTCTCGTTATGCGCATCCTGCATTCGGTTCACCGATCAGACCGACCAGGCAAGATTCACACGCAAAAGGTCGTGACCAGAATAACGGGCACGAAAAACCGCAGAAGGGTACACTTCCATCGACGGGCCGCACGATGCCATCGACCAGCTTATCCAGCGTCTTGATCTTGTGGAAACGGCTATAGGCGCTGGCGTGGCAGCGATCCGACATTCAGGAAGTGGTGACTGAAACAAGCTTGGCGCGGTCACCGAACGATATAAAGATACTCGTCAATCAGCAAAAACTCGAGCCCATGCCGGGCAGCGCCGGTGATGAAACCTTCGACGACGCGGGCAGACGAGGGGCGCGGATAGCAGCGCAACACCCGCAAAATACGCAATGCGCGCGCCCGCGGCTTGCACGGAGGCACCAGCGCAGAGGCAACGCGGTAAAGTCGAATCATTCAACCGTTGCGAAAGACCGATTCCCGCGCAAAGATCATGAGCGTGATTTCAGCGACGAAAATGAACAGACAACAGCGGTCGAGAACAGGATTACCGCGGCTTATTTCTCCATCACGAAGGCCGGTTTTCCTGCAGCAGGGCGGGTTGAACACAATGAGAACCGATGATGAAATTGCTTTGCGGCCCGTCCTTCGACCCATCTTCCCAGAGACGTTCCCGATGTTTTTCGTGGCCCACCTTAGCTGTGCGTGTATCTGCCGCTTGGCGTTGTACTTCCGCGCAGTGACAACTGCGCTGCAGCTCCCAACATGGGAATGACCGCGGAAGTGATCAACGACTTGCACCATTCAGCGTATACCGGCGGCAATCAGCACAGCGGAGTCCCGCGCAAAGGTGACGGGTTGCAACGAAACATAAGCAGGAACTGGCGGCATCGCTTTGGACGATCTTTCGGCAAATCTGCGGCTCTTGCGCCGGCACGTGGCGGTCGATTACGCGGATAGGGTCTTTGGCAGTTCATAGGGCAGCAAGGGACGGCGGAACAGGTCTCGGTCTCGTTGCGTGACGGCTTATAGGCCGTGTCGACATGCGCCACCCGTGGTTCCAGCGCCGCGGTTCATGCGGCCGTCACCCCTGACCGCTGTACCTCTTTTGCACGATCAGCAAGGGCAGACTGAGTGCAGATTCACGCAAAAAGATCGATCACGTGGCGCGCATCGCCAACAGCCTCGCGCACAGCAGGTGAATGCAATAGCGGCCCGCCATGCGGGGGTGGCTTGCAGGAACGGGCCGGGCGCGGGGCGTCCCGTTGGCGCGCCGACCGCTTACCGGCGGCGTGCGCAATTGGCGATCACGTTCTCCGTCCCAGGTCGCGCGCCAGCCAGATGTTCACAAAAATTGCCCAGCTCTTGCGCAGCGGGCCGTCACGTCCTTGCGTTCTGGACCGAATATCGAGCCGGCCTCGCGTTTGGCGGTTCATGTCACGGCCAGGGTTTGCCTTGCGGCTGGTCCCGATTCACGGCCAGCTTTTTTTCTGGCAATTGGAGCAGTGCCGCAAATACGGCAGGGTCAACAACCAACTGACACCTGGAATTTCAATCACGAACGGACCGCGCCGTGGGAACGGCATTTCGCACCTTTTTGGTACGCTTCGCTGCAAAAGCGCACGACGGCGCGATTGGCTGGCGAGGTCTGGAGAGGCTTTGAAACAGTTCATCTATCGCCATGAGCATCAGCGACGCTTTGACCACGCCAGCTTGAATTCCGCAACGAAATCATCTGATTGCATGCTGCAACTGCATCCGCCACAGCTTGAAGTGACGGCACGGGGGCGCGACCGGTTTTTCAGACGGTGTCTGACGATACGATATCGGTCAGGGTCTGCAGTCAGCGTGCCTGTGACACTCGCCGGCAGGGTCATCGTTGCAAATAAAGGGCCGGGAACGCAATGCGTCGCCCAGGTGGCAAGTCGCTGGGATTGTATATTCTGTCATCGCAGGGCTTACCGACGAAAGGCCGTGCCAGCAAAAGGCCTTATTCTGCGGCTTCAATCCAAAACACTGACTGCCGCTGCCAGTACCGCGCCTAAAGCCGTCTGTTGGACAGAACGCCTTCTGTGGGTGCTATCTCTACGATGCGGCCAGCAGCGTCCATTACAGCGATGCGGTCCATCTCGGTCGTGGTTGAAGGCGGTGCGCGCATGGCCATTCACGGTCTTGCCCTTCATCACGGGTCAGTGCACTGTGGATTGATGCTTCGGACTCCAGTATCAAGCGCGCCTGGTTGCATCATCCAATTCGAGGATTGGTGCGTCTTTCAGGGATCCGCCAATGCGTGCACAGCGCGATGCGTTGACGTGCCCGCCCGACAGCTTCACACCACGTTCCCCAAATGGCGTCATAGCCGCTGCGTGCCGTGTGGTCTGCATACTTTCATGAACGCATGCGCTTCGCTTTTGCGGCCGCGGCGATCACCTCGCTTGGGTCGCATCGGCTTACCGTAGCGCTATGTTGGGCGAACGCCGGACGGTTGGAAATAGCGGTTTCCTGCGACCATTCCCGATTCTGAGCCGCAAGCTTTGGCTGGTCACTGTGGCTCACATCCTGCCCGTCGATCAAAATGTGACCTGTTCCGCAGGATAGAGCCGTAACGGAAGGGAAACCAAAGGTCGATTTTACCTGGCCAGAGGCCCCGTACAATCCCCAATTTTTTTCGCCCGGCTTGATTTGTCGACAGTTCAGATCTTCGATGCGCCTGTGTCGGGCCATAGGTAAAGGGCGCAAGGACCCATCAAACTAGGTATCGGCCCCTGGCTGTGAAAACATCCAGATCCGGCGCATCCGCTCACGAGCTGCTGCGGAGGCGCCGAGGGTGCGCATACCGGTCTCGACCTCGCCAATTCGCATTTTTTAAAAGCGCTTGAGCGTTAAAAACTGACCCAGCCAGTCATTTGCGCCAGGCCGCAGCGACACGCCCCCGTGGCAGGCGATATCACGCCCGTCACAAACCCAACAGGACCATACCATAGCAGCGGCCGCCACAGCACGCACCGGGCAGAACCCCTGCATCGCCGCATTCGGCAAGAAACCGGGAAAGACCACACTAACCCGCCCCAATCGAGGGCTCGTGTCCAAGAAATTTGCGCCTCGCGCCTAAGGCGGCGCGTCTTTCGTGGTCGGCTGGGGGAACAGTTTCACGGTCTTGATATTGGTAGATCGGTAATGCGACACCTGCCCCGTCACCAGTCGCGCCGGGCGCGCCACTGCCCGCGCTTTGAAATTTGCCGCACCGAGCATAAATGGCGGATCAAAAAAGACATACCCCCACCATCCACAACACCAACCAGCAGCATACGGCCAGTCCCGTCCCACAAAAGCATCACCGCCCGACTAAAGGACGGCCGCCGCGAACAGCACCGTGTAGCAGCACCTCGGTCACCAACATCGGTCAGCGCCACGGCTGGTCTGCATTTCCTTTGGGGAAATCCGGCCGCGAATCATGCGAAGACGTGGACGGCTTGTCCAGCGATGTAGCGATGTCAACCGTGATAGCACGAGGATTGAAAACATTGAGGTGCCACGACGATGACTGCTATACGAATGACGCCAACATCGCCGGACGCAGCAGCAAAAAAGAACGCCCAGTCCCGCCAACAAGCAGGCCCCGATGGTCCGCAAAAAACGGGGCCCCCGCCTCTGCCGCAAAGTGTGCTGCTGTCAAACCAGCAGGACCAATGGCGGGCCATTTGACTCGATCACGCCAGCGCACAGGATGGAGAGCACCCCGCCACACAAGCGCGGCCCGCTGCCCTTTAAAGCCAACGGAAAGAGAAGCCGCGACGGCGCGGCGGCGCGGTATGTCGGGCGGGGGAAAAACGGTGGCTCGATCCATTTGAACGGGACATTTACGAGTCGGCTCTCTGTGGTAGGAACCGCCGGAATTGCCGGTTCCCAGAGATCTGAATATTAGCCCAGCCCTTGGTCAAAAGCACCTCGTGAGGTGCCTTCTTCGACAATACGCCCCCGTCCAGCACCAAAAATGGCTGGTCCATCTCGGCCGATGTGGATAGGCGATGCGCGATGGCGGATCACGGTCTTGCCTTCATCATGCCTAAAGTGTCTTTTGGATTATGGGTCTCTACCTCGCTGTCCAGCGCGCCTTGTGGGCTTCGTCCAGCAAAAGGATCGCGCGTTTCTTCAGATAACACGCGCCAAAGCGATACGTTGCCGGCTGTCGCCAGACAGTTTCCACACCCCGCTCCCGACTGTGCATTTCATATCCTGACCGGCCCCCGGTGATCGTTTAAATCCTGAATGAATCATATGGGCCTGTGCCGTTTTGCGCGGCGAATACCTCTGCTTCGGTGGCGAGGGGCGTCCATAAAGGATGTTCTCGCGGATCGGACCGGTGCAACAGAAGCATTGTCATGCTTCACCATTCGATGCTTGCCGCCGACTGCCGAACGAACGGTCGTGATATCCTGCCCATCAATCAGAATACCGGCCGCCTCAGGATCGTTAAAAGGCAACAGCAGCTAACCGAAGTCGATTTACCCGCGCCGACCGCCCAATTCAGGCAAATCTTTTCGCCGGCCGCACTGTGATCGATGTGATCCACCGGCCTACCCGCGCCATAGTGATGGGTCAGGCATCGCATTTCCACGCAGCCATCGAGTCAATACAACGGCTGCGCTGTGTTCGTCCACCGAGGTGTGATCGGCTGCGCATCGTTTCAAGCCCCTCTGCAACACGCCAAGCTGCTGAAGATTGTAAAGTGCCCACATGATCCACGCGGTCCATAGAATTCAGCCGAAGTGTCAGCGCCGTCGCCGCCGTCACCACACCACGGTCGCATTGCCCGTGGACCACAGATGAATGCACCCTACGACCGCACAGATTAACAAACCGTTCAAGCTGAACCAGACAGATATCCCATGATGGTGAATATCGCATTTCCTTTTGAAGGTGACGGCGCCTTCTCGATTGCCTTTGGCATATTCATTCGCAGGTCATGATGCGGCGACAATCTTGACCAATGGATGTGTATAGCTGTCGACCACACGGCCCGGTACCTCAGACCGCGCATCCGACGCCGCTTGCGAGGCGACACGCGGACACGTTTTATCGTTCCCGGGATTAAGCAGCGATAAAGCGCGAACCACGCCCCAACGGGATCAAAAGCTGCCAGTCGGATGAGGTTAACAGATCGCCGCTGCAATCAGATAGGCAGCGCAAAGGAAATCGGCGTTCGAACAACCTGAAACGACGACCTCCGCGGCGGGAGGGCGTTTGCTGATGCGGTTGGCATTGCGATCACGGCAAAGTGTTTTCAAACCAGCCGACCGTTGCCCGACAACTTGCCGATGCCCGCGCAGCGGACAGTGTGCCGTAGTTGGCAAACGGCATTGTATCCGCAACACATGGCCGCGCTTGGACAGCCAGAGGCGCGCGATTAGGATCAGAACAACGCCACGACAAAACTCGCCCCATACAGCTACGCCACACCTCGGCGGGGCTGACTATCCATCAGATCGACGAGGCGACCCTATAGTAGATGTAGACCGATCTCGATCGCGCGACCAATCGACAAATACGGCCTGTCTCCCAGAAATACAGTTTTGATACGGCCCACTGTAGCTCGGAAAAAGGGCCAGCTTGTGGGTGCGTTTCTGTTCGATGTAATCTGCGCGGGATCGGACAGATTCGAAAATCGAAACATATTTCACTGTGCCTAGCGTTTCGCCGCCACTATTAGAAAGAAGCCGCGTAGAATGGCCACAGGCGCATAGCTTTCTGGCGCATCCAGAGTTTCCGGAGTTTGCTGCGAACCGAGCAATCAAAGCGCTTTTAACCCGGCAACGTTCCCAATTCAGCTGGCCGATATCGCGGCATCAAGTCAGCGGCTTTGCACGGGAACACATTTTCCGCTGAAGATCCCCTCAGCGGCGGGATCGGGCGGGCGTTTCAGAAGCAGGCCCGGCGGATAACGACGCGCGCGCGATATCCGCGCCATCAAGATAGGCGAATCGCGGGCGACGGGTCTCGGCCCCGAAGGGCGGCTCCCTTAACCGATGAGGTATTTCGCATCTGCCTTTGCTCAGCGTAACCGTTGGTTTCCACGTCTTCGCGCCAAAGCGTGCAACGAGTGCGCCAATCAGGAGCCAGCTGCAAAGATGTTCAAAGATTGACACGGCCATTCGCAAGCCAGCGATCGTCGCGCTGCCGGCGGACACCCCCAACACACGGTTTGGCGCATCGTTGCCACGAGCGCGGATCCGGCGCGGCAATTAGTTTCGCAAAGTTCCGCCCCATTAACGTTCGGCTGGACAGGTTTCCAGGCATCCGTATGCGCTGCAATCGCGGGCCCAAAGCATCTGGACTTAAACCCTTGCGGTCGCATACCACGCGCCAAACCGATAATATCGCAATGTGGCATGTAATCTCCGCGAATACGTTGCGCCGCATTCCTCGATAAAAATCGCACCCGTCGCGCCCGCAGATCAGGCCAGACTTTCAAGCGGTCAATGACCCGACCATGCCGTCCGATAAAGGAGCATTCATGGTGCTGAAATCGCGGCGCAACGCGTCGTCAATGATAGTGTCAGAGCGTACCACGGGGCGCCGGCCATCCGTTTCCACATCGGCGGAGGTCGTTACTCGAACCCTTTGCGCACTGACCACAGGACCGTTCATGTTCCACCCCCCGTCGGCACGGGCTTTGAGCCAGCGCGCGCGGCGAGCCCATACCCTTTCCGGCAATGCGTTGGTCGACATTTCGACATCGCTGTCGCCACGCCCAGCAGCGCATGCGTTGCGCACCAGCTGCCAACGAAATAGATCACTGCCCCCAATCTTCACCGCATCGCACACAGCTTGGCGCAGTCAGGGTCCACAAGCCAGCGGGTACTCGCGGGAAGGGTCACTCATACGTTCGGTCCATGGCCGTAACATCGCGCTTGTTGCCCCCAAATGTATAGGGACCGTAAGGACAGTGTAATATACCGTCGTTGCCCCTGCCATCGTCGTGACATGACCACTATTGTCAGGGTTCAGGCACATGATTCCAACGGACGGTAAAGGACTTCTTCAACTTCACCGTTCAGCGACGATTTTGAAAATCTCTTCCAAAGGCGATCATGGGGTCACTGAGAAAGTTGGTCACTGTTTCATGCGCGGGCAACGTTCCAACACCTCAAACAGATGCGACGGCAAAACGATCTCTTTTCGCGCCTCACGCAACGCTGCCGGCCACCACTCAGATCGTCACCCATCCTGTTGCCACCGGGAAAGAAAATTTGGTCCTGGTGGTGCTTTAGAGCCGGGACCGCTTTGGTTCGGATAAGGTCAAAACGGCCATTACGCTCGATAATCGGGCCAGCACGCCGGCAGGAACGCAAGGTTGCGATTTGTGCGCAGCACGTCTCTTTACTTACAGGTCAAAAGTCAGACGGAAGTGCACCAGTTTGCGCCAACGCCGTCGAAATGGGCAAGTTGATCAGCTGCCACTTGTTATTCTTCAGCTCGACCCCCCACGACAGTTTTCGGGTCCAGATGTAAATTGCGCGCCACAGAATTGACAATCTGCGTGACCGACCTCGTCAGTTGTATCGTTTTAATATTCGGCCCGCGAATAGTAGACAGGCTTGCGAACTCGATTCTTACCGAGCAGGTGAGCCAAATCGAACAGCCTGCGGCGTCAATACCGCGGGCATTCCTCCGTGAAACAGCGTTTCAGGCAAGGTCGGTCGGTGGCAGACTTGGCACGATCAGTTCAAGCTCGTTCTACTGTATCCAGCAGCACATTCCACCGGCAGAAGATTATTTCGCCTCTTCCCGTCAACGAGGTCGAGGCAAGAAGCACGTCACGCTGCCTTCGCCTGTGCGCGGCAAAGGGCGGACGCTTTTGGGCATATGTTGCAGCAAACAACCGCCAGCACGCCAGTGGTTTATTCCGACCAGGCGTTGTGGATTTGCCAAGCTCAACTCGAAACGGGTTGCAGCTGCTCGGACTGCGCGAATAGCCTATTGCACATTCGGAGAGGGTTTTTTGCCAGTAAGGCGCGATTTAATCCCTGATAGGGTGTATACCTCCTGATCATCATAGGCGAAATATCCCTCGCCGACCTGATCAAAACGCCGGCCCATCGGTGATCCGGTCAGCAATCATAGCTGGCGTTAAGCACGGGATACGCGCAGGTTCGCCATCGTCGGTCGGACCTTAATAGTCGTTGCGAATCATCGCACGGCCCGTTCGATGAACTGCAGTTGCAGTTTCCATCGACAAGTTTGATCGGTCTGGCGACAACGCGTAAGCAAGGCCATTTCGGCGACCAGTGTTCGGACCTTTTTCGGGATAATCGTGATGAACGCAAGATCCCTTCCGCAGCGCATCCAGGACGGGCGAACGCCCGGATGTCAGAGGCATCGGTTGAAAGGGTATAGAAGACGGTATCGTCCCACGCGATTGGTGTTCCTGGGTCATTTGACTTTCCTTACCGGCAGACGGGTTGGCTTTACCGCGTCTATTAGCGCAACAACCGTGCGAAAAGGGGTTGTCAAATGATGCGGGACGTGTAGGGAGCGCCGTGCCGGCAGAAACATATTCGTCTCGACCCGGTGTCTATGCCGATTCTTGGCCCCTTAGGGACAGGTTTTTGTTGATGCCGCAGTTGCGCCCCAGAGGTCGATGTTTTCAACTTCCTGGCGGTGGAATTGACCTGGTGAACGCCCCGCTTCCAACGCTCCACCGCGAGGTAATGGAGGAAATTCTGGGTGGGACCATCGCGCCCCCCGGCGGTTGGGGGCGTTTTCGACGGTTGCCTATATTGCCGAGTATGATATGTTGGGCCGAGAAAATTCCGGTGTATGTCGCCCATCCAGCATCAGGTAGCTCAGGCCATCGAGCCGGACAACGCCACGGCGCTTGTTATGTCGGGGGAAGAGCATTTCTGTTGTAGGACGACGAGAGGGACAGGTATTTCTTTGATCGTATTTTTTTGTGCGATTGCGACTGAATAATTTCGAAGCAATTCCCGGACAATCATGCCGGGAAATCTACACGCCCGAAATATTCTACCAGATGGGGTGGAAGCGCGGTCGAAAAAATTGACGCGCTCGAACGGGAATTATAGGTCATTGCCAGAAGCGGGCCACCCGTCGTTCGTCCAGCATTGCCCCGATGAGTTGGGCACTTCCGTTTACACATCGGATTAAAATATTAAATCGATAGCCTTGTTTCTTAGTGTGCACCGTTTCGGCTATAATGCGCATCAGGTTTCAGGCGAAGGGCAGCCCCTGCCCACCTGTACCCAAAAGCACATTTTTTCTTTGTATATAGGGATGAGGGTGTTCCGGCCTTGCGTCGTTGTAACTATAACCGGTTCAGGGTCAATTTTGGCTAAAAGATTCCGGTAAAGTATTTGACTCGTCTCCATATCAGAGGAGGACACTTGTTTTCAGGTCGGCAACCCTCGATCGGGCGACGCATTCCTGTAATCCCGGTTGGTTGGACGCGTCAAAGCAATGTTTTATTGGTCCCGCGCGACGAGAGAAGGTTCGGCAAAGCCGCGCCGCCATCGAAGCGGAGCTGACACCGTGCCAGATAACATCCAAACCCATATTACCCCAAGCTGCGGCCGGCGGGCGAAAGTACCGCCACAAGTCGCACCACGTGCAACTTTGGATTCGCAGCATCAAGGAAAGTCGTTTCCTGAGCTGAAGGTCGTGCAGCGGATCCTGAAGCAGGGATTCGCTGAAATTTTTCCGCGCCCTATCAAGATCACATTCACAAGCGCCGCTATGTACCACCTGCAGTTGCAGACAGCGCTTTCCCAATGATGACGCGGAATTCTTCGTGACAGTTCGGCGTTTGGCATTGTCAAGAATTCTTTCGCCCGCCATGTGGCGAGCGCGACCAATTCGTGCCACCGTTTTAAACGGGCTTTGCTAAACGAAAATCATCGCGCGCCGCTATCGGAGCCCCCCTGAACCAACCTCTTTTGGGAATTTTTATTTCGGAATTTTTTGGCAGGTTTTCAGGTAGATTCTTTGTTCCTTCTTTTTCTTTTTGGC